>Ga0208218_1000007_pt1 | contig 149300 bp, 117 predicted proteins | sample HotLakmasection3_FD_184726 | JGI IMG/M metagenome (GOLD analysis project Ga0208218, IMG submission 184726) | Hypersaline microbial mat communities from Hot Lake, Washington, USA - Section #3 (SPAdes) | ecosystem: Environmental > Aquatic > Non-marine Saline and Alkaline > Hypersaline >... | reverse complement strand
GGGGGGGGGGGGGGGGGGGGGGGGGGGGGGGGGGGGGTGGGTGAGGTGATGGGGTGGTGGGGTGGTGAAGTGGTGGGATGGTGGGGTGGTGGGGTGGTGGTTTTTGGAGTGGTAGAGAGAATGTGGGGGATTTGGGAGGGGAGGAGGCGGAGGATGCTCCAGGATTGGATGGGGCCGAGGATGAGGGCGCAGAGGATGAGGAAAACGAGGGGTTGGAGGGGATTTATGGAAAATCCATCGCTAGCGCTGCGGTCGGCGTAGAAGCGGAAGGAGTAGAAGTCGTGCTGCCAGTTCCAGATCAGAATGGGGGAGAGGGTCAGGGCCAGGATGAGGAGGGCCAGGTAGAGTCTGCGATCGCGCCCCAGTCGCCACAACTTCCTATCCCCCAGCAGGGTAGCCAGAAAAGCTAAGCCCACAAACACGGCAGTGTATTTGCACAGTCCGGCCAGACCCAGGGTTAAAGCGGAGCTGTAGAGATAGAGGGATTGTCCCTGCCCCGTCTGGCGGTAGCCATCTACGAACCGCACGAACCAGAAGCTGCTAATGACGGCAAAGGTGACCAGCCAGTGGTCATGCCAGGCGTATCCCAAAAACAGGAAAAATAGCGGTGAGGAGACCAGCAGCAGTAATACCAACCAGAACCGATCTGGGGCTTCCCTGCCGTAGAGGTAGCGGCAGATGCGGTAGTAGAACACCGCCAAGAGCAGATTGCTGACCAGGTTGGGGAGCCGCAGCACCCAGTGGAAGCGTCCCAGGATTCCAGCAAACAGCCCCTGTACCCAGGCATGAAAGGGGGGATGGTCGTAGTAAGAAAACTCCGGATGCTGCCCCCACAGCCAGTAGTACGCTTCGTCGGGGTTGGGAAATGTCCATCCCCAGAACACCAGGCGAATCGCCAAAAAGGCCAGTAAGCAGAACCTCCCCCACCGCCAGACCGGAGACTTAAATAACGGCATAACTGAAAATTATTGAAATAGTTCCTGGCAAATCGCCGCAAGCCTTAAGCAGCTCTAGGGTGGGCACTGACAGCCCTGTGAAAATGAGCACTGCCCACCCAGCCTTAATCAGTAACTTCAAGGCACGACTCACTCCAGATCAATTCCCTGATCCTTTAGTCGAGCCTGTAGTTCAGCCAGTCTTGCCTCCGCCTGGTCGGCCCGTTGCCGTTCCTCCTCAGCCCGTTGCCGTTCCTCCTCAGCCCGTTGCCGCTCCCGCTCGGCCTGCTGTTCGGCCTGCTGCCGAGCTAGAGCCTCCCGCTTCAGGGCCTGATTTAGTTCCTGGGGAATCAGCAGTTTCTCGCCGCTATCTTCTCGATAGAAGCCAATCAACTGTCCTTCCACCTTCAGCTGCAGGTTGAGGGGGGCACTGCGACCGTCGGTGATAGGGCGGTATAGCCCATGCTCCAGCCGGTAGCCTTCCAGCTGTCCTTCCACCCATTCCCCTCGGGGGTCAAACAGCCAGTATTCCCGCACGCCAAGTTGTTCGTAGAGAGTCTTCTTAAAAGTCTTGTCGTGGTCCTGGGTGCCCTCTGAGGTCATTTCGAAGATAACGCTGGGCACCTGGCCTTCTTCCCAAATTTTGTAGTTGTCGCGCCCACCGGGTTCAACGTCAAAAATCACCATCACGTCGGGGGCCACCCGCAGCTTGGGCATGCCCTGGGAATAGTACATAAACTGGTTAGCCAGCACCGTAGCCTGCTGCCCTTCCAGGTACTGGCGCAGCACCTCTAAAGTGACCAGCAGAGCGTATAAGTGGACAAACGATTCGGCCACGGGTTCACCGTCTGAGCTGGGATACTCAATATCTTGGTCTGTGGAGGTGGAGTAGGCGACAGTCACAGCACAGTACAACGTTGGGATGTGTCTCTATAGTATCTTCCTGGCTGAGTTTCCCACCAAATGTCCAGCAGATAGGATTATCCCCCATCCAAAGGGCTGCATCGGTAGGTAAACTGTCAATAACCCGCCCCCAAATCAGGTCAAAAATGAGTTTGCGCTCTGGAACTTTCCGGGATAGCATTCTTTTCTTGCACGGGTCACCTCTTCCACCTATTCATTTGCTCCAGGTTTTGTGATGACGGCAACTGTTCCCAACCTATCTACGCAGTACGACCCCACCCAGACCGAAGCCAAATGGCAAGCTCTGTGGGAAGAAAAGCAGGTGTTCAAGGCCGACCCCGATGCGCCGGGAGAGCCCTTCTGCGTGGTAATTCCGCCGCCGAACGTGACCGGCAGCCTGCACATGGGCCATGCCTTTGAGAATGCCCTGATCGATACCCTGGTGCGCTATCAGCGGATGGTAGGCCGCAACACCCTGTGGCTACCTGGGACAGACCATGCCAGCATTGCGGTAAGCACCATTTTGGACCGGGAACTGCGCAGCCAGGGCAAAACCCGCGAGGAGGTAGGGCGCGATCGCTACCTCGAACGGGCCTGGGAATGGAAGGAAGAATCGGGTGGCACCATCGTCAACCAGCTGCGTAAGCTCGGCGTTTCTGTGGACTGGAGCCGGGAACGCTTCACCATGGATGAAGGGCTATCCCATGCGGTAATGACCGCCTTTACCAAGCTCTACGACGAAGGGCTGATCTACCGGGGCAACTATATGGTGAACTGGTGCCCCGCCAGCGAGTCTGCTGTGTCTGACCTGGAGGTAGACCAGAAAGAAGTCGATGGTAACCTGTGGCATTTCCGCTATCCCCTCACGGATGGCTCCGGCTATGTAGAGGTGGCCACTACCCGCCCCGAAACCATGCTGGGGGATACTGCTGTGGCCGTCAACCCCAACGACGATCGCTACCGCGACATGGTGGGCAAAACCCTACGGTTGCCGATCATGAATCGGGAAATTCCCGTCATCGCCGACGAATATGTGGATTCTGAATTTGGGACCGGCTGCGTTAAGGTCACCCCGGCCCACGACCCCAACGACTTTGAGATGGGCCAGCGCCACGCCCTGCCCATGATCACCGTGATGAACAAAAACGGCACCATGAACGAGCATGCTGGGCCGTTTGAGGGACTGGATCGGTTTGAAGCCCGCAAGGCGGTGGTGCAGCGGCTGGATGAAGAGGGCTTTTTGGTGCGGGTGGAGGACTACCACCACACCGTGCCCTACAGCGAGCGCGGCAAGGTGCCGGTGGAACCCCTGCTCTCGACCCAGTGGTTCGTCAAGATTCGTCCCCTGGCCGACAAAGCCCTGGATTACCTGGATAACCGCAATTCTCCCCGGTTCGTGCCCGAACGGTGGACAAAGGTTTACCGCGACTGGTTGGTGAACTTGAGGGACTGGTGTATCTCTCGCCAGCTCTGGTGGGGGCACCAGATTCCGGCCTGGTATGCCGTCAGCGAAACCGGCGGCGAAATTACTGACGAAACCCCCTTCATTGTCGCCGCCACCATTGAAGATGCCCTGACCAAAGCCGTATCTGAGTTTGGGGAAGACGTGCGGCTGGAGCGCGACCCCGATGTGCTGGATACCTGGTTCTCTTCTGGCCTGTGGCCCTTCTCCACCATGGGCTGGCCGGATAAATCCGCAAAGGACCTACAGACCTACTATCCCACTTCTACCCTGGTCACCGGGTTCGACATCATCTTTTTCTGGGTGGCCCGCATGACCATGATGGCTGGCCACTTTACCGACACCATGCCCTTCGAAACCGTCTATATCCACGGGCTGGTGCGGGATGAAAACAACAAAAAAATGTCAAAGTCGGCCAACAACGGTATCGACCCTCTGGTGCTGATCAACAAGTACGGCACCGACGCCCTGCGCTATACCCTGATCCGGGAAGTGGCCGGGGCTGGGCAAGACATTCGCCTGGAGTACAACCGCAAAACCGACGAATCTGCCTCGGTGGAAGCCTCCCGCAACTTCACCAACAAACTGTGGAACGCGGCCCGCTTCGTTATGCTCAACCTGGATGGCAAAACTCCTCAGGAGTTGGGCATTCCGGCACTGGAAAATCTGGAGCTGGCCGACCGTTGGATTCTCTCTCGCTATAACCAGGTGGTGCAGACCACCCGCAGCGATCTGGACAAGTACGGATTCGGGGAAGCGGCCAAGGAACTGTATGAATTTATCTGGGGCGACTTCTGCGACTGGTACATCGAACTGGTCAAGCCTCGCCTGTACGAAGATGAAGCAACCCCCTCAAAGCAGACGGCCCAGCAAACCCTGGCCCTGGTGCTGGATGGCATCCTCAAGCTGCTGCACCCTTTCATGCCCCACATTACCGAAGAAATCTGGCACACCCTGAACCAGGCTGGTGAGGGGGAATTTCTGGCGGTACAGCCCTACCCCACCGCACTACCTGACTTGATTGATAATGGGCTAGAGCAACAGTTTGACCTGCTGTTTAATACCGTCCGCACCGTCCGCAATCTGAGGGCAGAAGCTGGCATTAAGCCTTCCACCAAAATCGAGACCATCCTCGAAACGGAAAATCCCGAGGAACGCAACATTCTGCAAGCCACTGCCGATTACATTAAAGATCTGGGGACCATCGAAACCCTCACCATTCGGGGCGGGCAGGTTCACCATCAGGCAGAACCCAAGGCTTCCGCCGCCGCCGCTGCAGCTCAAACAGCACAGGCCAGACCCAATGCCCTGCCTACCCCTAACCCTGTGGTAACCGAAGTCAAAGACTTCTGGACCACCATGCGGCCCCTGCTGGAAGCTCCGCTGGAGTACCTGGGATCTTTCTTTACCGATGTCCGTCGCCCAGCCATAACCCTGTTGTGGATTGGGGCTGGAGCCGTTTCCCTGAAACTGGCCATTGCCCTGGTAGATGCCGTTGATGATGTGCCAGTGTTCGGCTCCCTGATGGAACTGACGGGGATCTGGTTTACCTATCGCTTTGTTAGTAAGAACCTACTGACCTCTCGCGATCGCAGCCAGCTGGTCGAGAAATACAAAGCCTGGCAGTCCGATATTTTCGGTCAGCATCGCCTCCGTCAGATCGAACCCCGCACCCAAAAAGCAATTAAGGCTGCTCCGGCCCAGCCCCGGCTGGAGCCTGCCGCAGAGGCCGTTACCTCGGTTCAGGCTTTGCCCCAGGCCGGAGACACCGTACCCCAAACCAAGATGTTCGCTGGAGTCGTCGGCACCATTCAGGTGCTCATCCCCCTCACGGGCGTGGTCGATGTGGATGCCCTGAAGGCCAAGCTCGAAAAAGACCTGGGCAAAATCGAAGCCGAAATCAAATCCCTCTCCGGTCGCTTGAGTAACCCTGGCTTTGTAGAAAAAGCCCCCGCCGATGTAGTGCAAGGTGCCCGTGATGCCCTCGCGGAAGCCGAAACCCAGGCTGACATTCTCCGGTCTCGCCTGAATATGCTTTAGGCTTCAATCTGTAAGCCATGAGAGTGATCAGTTTTTTGTGTAAGGGCCAATCAGCCGATTAATCAAGTTTTCTGAAAGCCTTGTAGGGCAGGCGTCTCGCCTGCTTAGCTGGGACAGGCAGGATGCCTATCCCACAAGAGTCTGAGCACTTCCTAACATCAGCAATACCAGGTCCAGCTCGACATCTGCAGGCTTCTCTTTCACCCCCCCTTAACAATAGAGAGAGCAGGGCGGGGAGCCGATCCCCCAGCGGCTCCATGGACAAAAACCCCCTTGATATAATGTGAAGCAATGTTACTTTTATGAGATGTCCCATGAGCACTGTAGACCTGGACCACATTGCTGCTCAGCTCCAAAGCCCCGACTCAAAGGACCGCATGGTAGCGCTGGCATCCCTGCGTCAGGTGCCAGCAGCGGACGCGGCTCCTTTGATCAAACAGGCAATTCACGACAAAAACCTGCAGATTCGGTCCATGGCTGTGTTTGCCCTGGGGCTAAAGCCCGATGCAGAGTCCTTCGACATTTTAATTAAGCTGCTGAAGTCTGACCCCGACTACGGCATTCGGGCCGATGCTGCCGGGGCCTTGGGCTACCTGGAAGACCCCCGCGCCTTTGAAACTCTGGTCCGTGCTTTTTACGAAGACACCGACTGGTTGGTGCGGTTCAGCGCAGCGGTTTCCCTGGGAAATCTTAAAGACCCCCGCGCCCACGACGTGCTGATTCAGGCCCTCCAGAGTGAAGAAATCGTCATGCAGCAGGCCGCTATTGCCGCCATCGGCGAAATTGGCGACGTGGAAGCCGTAGAAGACATTCTGAACTTTGCCCAGTCCGAAGACTGGCTGGTACGGCAGCGGTTGGCCGAGGCGTTAGGGCATCTACCCCATCCCAAGTCCGAACCGGCTCTGCGCTACCTGGAAAAAGATGCCCACTACCAGGTATCCGAATCCGCCCGCATTTCCCTGACCCGCCTGCAGACGCGACGCAGTTAATGCAGTTTCTCCCAATTGAGGCTAATTGGTGGGGTAGGGGAGTAAGGACGAGGTATGACTGGGTATGTAGCCGTAATGCAGAGCCATTCATCTGACGCCGAGCTGTCGCCCAGGCAGCCTGGCAACTAACGTTTGAACGCCATGACAAAGCGATCCAACCCCGCCAGATCGAGATGAATTTGAATATCTTGATAATGTCCGGTCTGAGCCAACAGGTTCTGCACAGCTTTCCCCTGCCCCGCCATGGTTTCGACGATCCACAGGCCACCCCGAATGAGGTAATGTGGGGCCTGATCGGCCAGGGTGCGAATGTACTCCAGACCGTCTTTTCCACCGTCTAGGGCAGCGGCGGGTTCGTGGTACAACACTTCGGGCTGTAGGCTGTTCAGGATATCGGTGGGAATATAGGGCGGATTGGACACCATAGCGGTAAGAGAACAATCGGCTGCCAGGGGTTCAAACCAGCTTCCCTGATAGAAGGTGATTCGGTTCTCCATATCATAGGCACGGGCATTTTGCCGGGCCACGGCCAGGGCGTCAGAACTTTGATCGACGGCAACAATATCTGCTGCTGCAAAAGCCTCGGCCAACCCCAGGGCAATGGCACCACTGCCTGTTCCCATATCGACCCAGGTGCCTTGCTGCAGCGCGTCCCTATGGGGACTACTCTCCACGGCTTCCACCACCCGGTCGATGATGAGTTCCGTTTCGGGACGAGGAATTAGCACCGACGGTGTGACCCGGAGGGTAAAATTGCGCCAGGTGGTTTGCCCCGTCAGGTACTGCACCGGCACCCGATCGCACAGCCGTTGACGCCAGAGATGAGCCAGTTCCTGCAGTGACAGTTTCAGCGAAACTTCCTGAAGCTGGCGTAATATACCCAATTTCAGGGTCAGGCTATCGAGGTCGCTGACCCAGCCCAAAAACCAGTCCAGTTCGCGGGGGTCAATGCCAACATCCTCGGTGCGCTGGCGCATCTCATGACGCCAGGCCCATAATTCTTTTCCCGTTACTTGCCACATGGCAACCTAGCATCCTGATAGACAGCCCATGTCATCCCTAAATCACCATAGCGAATCGTCGGAGCGACCAGAGTGGGTCTAGAGCACACGCAAAACGCTAGCAACGCTGTGGATTTCTGAGAACTCTCGCAGTTCATCCAGGGCCTTTTGGCAATTCGCCTCAGGCACTTCGTGGCTGACTACAACAATTTCGGCTCGATGATCTCGCATGCCGAATTGCACCACCGACTCCAGGCTGACTTCGTGGTCGCCAAAGCACTGCCCCAGCTTGCCGATCACCCCCGGTTGGTCTTCCGCAATCAACCTGACATAAAACCGGCTGATAATATCTGCCATGGGGCTGACTTTGCAGTAGTGCTGATGAGTACAGGCTAATAGGGGATTGGGGATTTTAGCAACCGCAGTCACCCCCTGGCCAGACACTAACGTTGCCGCAATGTTTAAGATGTCAGCCACCACCGCGCTGGCGGTCGGGCCTTCCCCAGCGCCTGGCCCAAAGAACATCACCTGCCCAATGGGATCTCCCTCCACCAGAATGGCATTGTACACATCGTTAACCGATGCCAGGGGATGGCTCTCGGGCACCAGGGTAGGGTGCACCCTGAGCTGCAGTTCCTCCAGGTGCTGATTAGAAAGGGGGCAAACATCCCGACGGGCAATGGCCAGCAGCTTAATCACAAATCCCAGTCGTTGGGCGTAGGCAATGTCGGCTGCGGTGACGTGGCGAATACCTTCTGAGTAGACATCCGCCAGCTTAATTCGACCGCCAAAGGCCAGCGAGGCCAGAATGGCAATTTTGTCGGCGGCATCAAGCCCATCTACATCGGCGGTGGGGTCGGCCTCGGCGTAGCCCAGCCGCTGGGCATCGGCCAAAATTGGCTCAAAGTCTCCCCCCTCGCGCATCATGCGGGTGAGAATGTAGTTGGTGGTGCCGTTGATGATGCCCGTTACTGCGTGAATGCGGTTCACCCCCAGGGCCTGCTTCAGGGGCTGAATCACCGGAATGCCGCCGCCCACCGCCGCTTCCAGCAGCACGTAGACGCCAGCTTCATTCGCAGCGGTAAAAATTTCGTCCCCGTAGCGGGCAATTACCGCTTTGTTGGCCGTCACCACATGCTTGCCCTGGGCAATGGCTTTTAAAATTAGCGATCGCGCCGGTTCTAAACCGCCAATCACCTCAACGATGATGTCGATATCGGCATCGTTGACAATGGCGTCTAAATCGGTGGTGAGTTTTTCCTGGGGAATTTCTACCGGTCGGGGTTTGTCTAAGTTGCGAACCCCCACCCTGGCCAGTTCAATCTGGCCAATCAGGGGATGGCGGTCCTGGGAGTCTAGCAAAATTTTTGCCGTCCCTGTGCCTACGGTGCCCAGCCCTAGCAAACCGACTTTGATACCCAACGCCCTAAGTCCTAATCTACGTTCTCCATGACCCAATTGTAGAGGGATTCACCGACCATAAAAAACGGAAGGGAAGAATCCCCTCCGTTTCGCTCCTCGCTATGGTGATGAGCCATAGTGATGAGCCCGTTCGGAGCGAACCTTGCTTCGCCCCTACAAACCCATGGCTTAGTAGGTTTCTACGTGCCAGCGATGGTCTTTCTTCATCTGCTTGCGGAACTCATCCCAATCCACGCCGTGCTTGGCGGCAGCGGCAGATAGAGCTTCGTCGATGCCGTCTTCCATGCCCTTCAGACCGCACATGTAGGTGTGGGTATTGGGCTTCTGCATCAGCTCCCACAGTTCGTCGGCGTGCTCAGCCACCCGGTGCTGGATATACATCTTGCCGCCGTCTGCATTTTGCTGCTCGCGGCTGATGGCATAGGTCAAGCGGAAGTTATCCGGATACTGGCCCTGCAGCTCTTCCAACTCTTCTTTGTAGAGAATGTTGGGTGTGTAGGGCACCCCGAAGATGAGCCAGGCTAATCCCTTGAACTGGTAGTCGGGGTTAGCCTGCTTCTCTTCTGCCTTGAACATGCGCCACAGATAAGCCCGAAAGGGAGCAATACCGGTACCCGTAGCCAGCATGATGATGGTGGCGTCAGGGTCTTCGGGCAGCAGCATCTCTTTACCGACGGGGCCGGTAATTTTCACATCGGCACCGGGTTCGATGTGGCACAGATAGCTGGAACAGGTGCCATACACGGTTTCGCCCGTTTCCGGATGCTTGTACACCAGCTCCCGGACGCAGAGGGAAACGGTCTTGCCATCCATTCTGTCGCCGTGGCGGGTAGAGGCAATGGAGTAAAGGCGCAACTTATGGGGTTTGCCTTTCTCATCAGTGCCCTCGGGAATGATCCCGATACTCTGGCCTTCAACATAGTGCAGGTCACCCCCAGATAGATCAAAGGTGATGTGTTGCACAATCCCTGAACCACCTTCCCGAACCAGGGGGTCATTGGAAATGACTTTGCCCACAAAGGGATCCTTAGGCTTGTAAATGTTAACCGGGACATCGGCCCCCGGCTTCTTGGGCTTTGCTTGTGTCATGGGCTTTTCCGTGTTCTCTGCTTGCGCTGGCGACGCATCAATTGCAGTCGGTGTCACGCTGCTCATGGCCACACCATCCTCAAGGGGGCGAATGCTGACAATTTTGCCCCCCAGACGAGTAATCCGCTGCATTTCCTGGTTCATACGGGTATAGGGCACCGTGTAGAATACACTGCCACTCTTGCGAATGGAGGTATTCATCTGGTCGGTCTCCTGGTTCTGGCGGAGGCCCTGCACTTCGTATAAAAACAAACGGCTACCCGCCACACTACTGGCGTTTCCGCCGCTTACACTTGGATTGTACATACTTAACTTATGCTTCTCTGGACCCAACTAAAGAATTGCGACAGATACACAACGCTGCAACAGATGCACTCCGATATGCACTGCCACAAAATGTAAAAAGCCAACTATAGGCTGCATAGCCCACAGCTCAAACATTATCTAGCTTAGGGTATTACTGCAGGACAGTACAAATTTTAGAGAAGCCAAGCTGTTGGTGGCCATTTACAACGCGACCTCTGCAACCGAGGCTGCCTTGATCTCTTTTACTTTAATGAATTTCACCTGATCAGACTGTGACTTTGGCATCATCTCGGCCACGGCTTGCTACCGTAGAGATATGTATTGTTAGGGGTCATGGCTTCTGATAGGATAATGGTGATTAGTGGTAGAAATACTTACTGCCATTGTCTTTCAGGCTGTGAAAGCATTCTTTCTTGGCCATTTTGTGTCAGCTGAGGCTGCACTTTTTAGAGACAATGTGCAGGGCCTCCAGTGTCAGCCTGTCCGGTAGATGAACAGCTCTGTTCATTACCCAGGCTATATCGAGATTCACAGGCGCAGCATTTTGCGAGATAGTTTAATTAAGTCTCGCAGCTCTGAAGGAAAGTGACAGCGCTGCTTTCCGGCGCGTCTATGGAAATAAGCCCGTTTTATAAGTGTCGTTAGAGGGAACTTATGATCAGCAAGCCAGACAAAGTAGTTCTTATTGGTGTCGCAGGAGATTCTGGATGCGGCAAGTCAACTTTTCTCCGCCGACTTAGCGATTTGTTTGGCGCTGAGTTTATGACGGTCATTTGCCTTGACGACTATCACAGCCTTGATCGAAAGCAGCGCAAAGCAGCCGGGGTAACCGCCCTGAACCCCAAAGCCAACAATTTTGATTTGATGTACGAGCAGATCAAGGCGCTGAAAGAGGGCAACAGCATCGATAAGCCCATCTACAACCACGAAACTGGCGAAATTGATCCCCCTGAGCGCGTTAACCCCAATCGCATTGTGGTTATTGAAGGGCTGCACCCCCTCTACGATGAGCGAGTTCGGGACTTAATCGATTTCAGCGTTTACCTCGACATCAGCGACGAAGTTAAAATTGCCTGGAAAATTCAGCGGGATATGGCAGAGCGTGGTCACCGCTACGAAGATGTACTGGCCTCCATCAATGCCCGCCGCCCAGACTTTGAAGCCTATATCGACATTCAAAAGCAGTATGCCGATGTGGTGATTCAAATTCTGCCCACCCAGCTCATTCCCAACGACGAAGAGAAGAAAATTCTGCGGGTGCGCCTGATGCAGCGGGAAGGGATTGAAGGCTTTGATCCCGTTTACCTGTTTGACGAAGGCTCTACCATCGACTGGATTCCCTGTGGCCGTAAGCTTACCTGCTCTTACCCCGGCATTCGTATGCACTACGGCCCCGACAGCTACTACGGTCACGAAGTCTCTGTGCTGGAGGTAGACGGCCAGTTCGATCGGCTTGAGGAGATGATCTACATCGAAAGCCACCTCAGCAATACCTCGACCAAATACTACGGCGAAATGACCGAGCTGTTGCTCAAGCACCGCGAATACCCCGGTTCCAGCAACGGCAGCGGTCTGTTCCAGGTGCTGGTAGGTCTCAAAATGCGAGCTACCTACGAGCGCCTCACGGCCACTAACCTGAGCGTTGCTACCCACGCCTAGGCTGTTGCTTCAGTTCGTTTAGTTTCCACTGTTCTGGCTTGTACCTTAGAGAGGAACCCACTGTGGTTCCTCTCTTTTTTAGGTTTTGCCATGGAACTCACCACTCCGGCCCTGCTGTTTCCCGCGATTTCGTTGCTGCTGCTGGCCTACACCAACCGCTTTTTGGTGCTGGCTCAGCTCATTCGTCAGCTGCACAGTTCAGAACGAGACTATTTTCAAACCATTGTGCAGCGGCAGATTCAGAACCTGCGCCAACGCCTGGCGCTGATTCGCCTGATGCAAGCCCTGGGGGTTTCCAGCTTTTTGCTATGCACCCTCTCAATGTTTGCCCTGTTTATTCAGCAGCAGCAACTGGCAGAGAGTTTGTTTGGTATCAGCCTGCTTTTGCTGGTAGGCTCTTTGCTCACCTCTCTCTACGAAATTGCCATCAGCACTAAAGCCATTGAGGCTGAACTTGAGGATATTTGTGCTGGCAAGAGATAGGACCTGAGCCAGGTTAATTCAACGCAATGGACTGCAGTTCCAGGGCAATGGGCTGATTGGGTTCGATCACCACCACTCGCTGAGCGGTGACATTGCCCACAATCACGCCAGCAGCGGCTCCACCGACAATGCCGCCCCAGCTGGCGTCGCCAAAAACTTCGGTCATGAGGGCTCCCCCGGCAGCACCAATGGCAGCATCTCCGGCCATGGCTCCAGTGGAGGATTCTCGAGGATCTTTCACATCATGGAGAACGTCAGAACTCGCCCGGAGGGTATAGACCCGACTACCAACTTGCACCCCATCTGCCACATAGCGTAGCCCTCCGGTAACGGGCTCAAATCGGCCCCGAATGATGGCCCCTGCCGGAATTGAAACTCCGTTAAAGCTGGTCGCCCGATCTACCCGTAGCGACTGTTCAACCACTTCTCCATTGCCCAGATAAAGGGTTTCTTCGACAGTAGATAGGGCTTGCAATGTGTTCGCAGGCAGCACCTGCGCGGTGGAGAAAATGGCCTGGCCCTGGGCGGGAGGGGTATTCAAAACGGGCAGCATGACTAAAGATAAAGCCGTAAGGGCAGCAAGTTTCATGGCATCCTCCTGGGTAGCGGACTGAGTTGTGCCTGCTGGCATATGGAATCATTTTTTTGGCTGTGGAGTTGAGGACGTTGCTTCAGAAATTATGTTCCACGGGAAAACGTTGGACCTTGGATGATACACCAAGTCCAGAAGGGGAGGTCTGCCCCAGGAACAGCTCCAGATTTCGAGGTGGTCTTGGCCCAGAGCGTCAATCACCGTATCGAGATCGTTGAGCCCCTGACCATCACAAGTCTGGGGTTGTGTCTTGATCAGATCGATGGCAACGTTGAGCTGTGATGCAAGGAGAAGCCATGGAATCGACAGCAGAATTTTTTTGTGCCTTTTGCGGAGAACCTAACACCACCTTTGTGGATATGTCGGCGGGCTACAGCCAGACCTATATTGAAGATTGCCAGGTCTGCTGCCGTCCCAATCAGCTCTACGTCACCATTGATGAGGCCACTCTGGAAGTCGACATTGCCACCGACTATGCTGGTTAGCGGTAATTGTTGACACCCTGAGTTCATCGGCATTTCCCATGCTGGGCAAGGCTGCCCTGCCCCCGTTCTGAGGCTCGCCATTTTTGACCCCGAGCACGCCAAAACTTTTATTTCGGCCTGGCCATCTATTCCAGAGCATCCTGCTATTCCAGAGCATCCTGCTATTCCAGAGCATCCTGCAGATCTTCTTGGGTCAGGGTTGTGGACAAACTGAGGGTATGGGGCTCCACGCCGAGGCTTTCGACAAAACTAGCCTGGAGAACAGGAGCAAAGCGAGCATCCTGGGTCAGAGTGTACTTGAAGAAAGCCGTAGCTAATATCTCAAGGTAAGACTGCACCAGGTCTGGTCGAGGGCCAATCAACTCAGGGGGAATGGTTAGGGGTTGCCCGTCCTCCCCGACATCGCCAATGGCCGAGAAGTGCGTGCCCCGATCAATCAGCAACAGGTAATGATCCTGATCGCCTAACCAGGTGAAGGGTTGAATTTGCTCAGGAAAAGCTGGAGCGACGGTGTCGGCGGTACCGGAAACCATCAGGGTGGGTATCTCCACCTGACCGTACCCCTCCTCCCCCAGCAAAACACTGCCAATGGGGTTAATGATGAACAGAGACTGAATCCGTGGTTCTTGCAGCTCTCCCTCGGGGTTGCCCAGGCGAGTAGCCTGACACTGTAGCAAAATCGAAGGGTTTAAGGAAATTTCCTCAGGGGGGCAGGTCTGGCCTAAATTCTCCAGGTCAAAGTTAGCCCCGGCCAGGGCAAGCCCGGTATAGCCCCCAAAGGATTGCCCCACCAACCCCACCTGGTTGAAGTTAAACTGCCCTCGCAGGGCCGGGTCGATGGCCTGGGCCCGGGTCAGGGTATCTAGGGTGAGAGAAACTTCGCGGGGACGGCGCAGGAACTCTTCATCCGCCACAACGGTGTCAGAACGGCCTTCTATCAAGGCTAAGAGCTGTTGGTCATTACTACCAGAGTGCTCAATGGCGGCCACGGCGATGCCGCTGGTGGCCAGGTACTCGGCTAAATAAGCAAAACTGCGGCTGGTACTGCCTAACCCATGGGAAATAACCACCAGGGGAAAACCCTCTACAGGAGTGCCTGCCCCCCCTGGAAGGATGCTGGGAAGGTAGAGTTCGGCTGGTTCGGGCAAGCCGGGCACGACCAGATTCAGGCGACGGGTGCCGTATTGCCGCTCGCCCTGCATTTGCTGTAAAAGCTGATTAAAATTCGCAATGGGAACTGCCTCGGCTTCTGCCTGGGAGCGGACCTGCACCAGTTCTACGGCAAGGTCAGCTTCTAAAATAGCCTGGTTTAGGCTCTGGGCAATGGCAAACCCCTGGTCCAGATTGATGCGCACGGACTCTGTTGGATACTGCCGCAACACATTTAACAGAGTCAGGCCACCATCGTTCTCATTGGCTGCCGCCAGAATCAGGGCGCTGCGCAGGGCAGAAAAACCTCCCCGGCGGGCAGGGGTTTGCACCACCTGGGTTAACTGCTTCAGCAGAAACTTACCCTGCTCGGTATATAAAAATTGGGCAACAGCGACTTTATCCAGATCAGCTGGGGTAATCAGCCAGGTACGAATTTGCTCTAGCTGCACGGCGTCCAGCTGCAGCCGATGGTTGTAGGCCATGAGCTGGGGAGAGAGTTGCCCGGTTTCGGCAAACTTTTCTAGCTCATCGATAGCGATGGAGCGTTCTAGCACCCCATAGGACACTACTAGTCGATCTGCCGCCAGGCCTGGGGAGGCAGCAAGGGCAATAAAGAGCCCCCCTAAACCACAGCAAACGGCTTTTAAGCGGGGCCGGATAGTACTTGAGTATGCCGCAAGGGCAATTGCCGTGGGGGAGAAACCCACTGATGATCTCCTAATCTGTCAAGGGTGGGGTGGGGTGGGTTAGCACATGGTCTAAAAAGCCGTTACAGGCATCCATGAGCAAATCGATGACATAGGTGAACCCTTCGGCCTCCCCGTAGTAGGGGTCGGGAACTTCCTGATCGGGATACGTGCGGCAAAAATCGCACATCAGCCTAACCTTGTGGCTGTGGTGGGCTGCCGTGGCCAGGGCGAGAATGTCTCGATAGTTGTCCCGATCCATCGCCAAAATCCAGTCGAACCGGTCGAAGTCGGCGGGGATAAACTGACGGGCTCTGCCCTTGAGGGTAATGCCGTAGGGCTTCGCAGCCTGAGCCATACGGCTATCTGGCGGGCTACCAATGTGGTAACTGGAGGTGCCCGCCGAATCACATTCAATTTGCCCCTGCAGCTGTCGCTGACGAATCAGGTGGTTCATAATATTTTCTGCAGACGGAGACCTGCAGATATTGCCCAGGCACACAAACAGAACCCTCGTTACCATGAGTTCACCGAATTCTTAAAACACAAGCGTCTGCAAATACCGTGTGGGTCAACTAAACCTTACCCAAGTCCAGCAGTGGAATTTTGCCCTAGGGAAAGCTCCAGCTTTTGTGCTGGACTTGGCATAACTCCCAGCGGAAAGGTCAAAGGGGCGCGACTCCTCGGGGTTTTGGGAACCCCCTCAACCCCGGTCTACATGCCGGGCAGGTTAAGACCACCGGTCAGGGTTTCCATGCGTTCGCGCATGGTTTCGGTCGATTTTTGGTAAGCATCTTGCAGAGCCTCGGCCACCAGAGTCGACAACTCTTCAGCGCCCTTTTCCAGAGCAGCGGGTTCAATGGTCACGCCTCGGGGCTCTTGATTACCGCTCATGACCACTTTTACCAGACCGTCCCCAGCCTCGCCCTCGATCTGCATTTGCTCGAGTTCTTCCTGGAGTTGCTTGGCCCCTTCTTGTATTTGCTGGGCTTTCTTAAAGGCCTCGGTGAGTTCCTTCATTTTGCCCAAACCGAAACCAAAACCTTGACCTTGTGACATGAAATTACTCTCGCACGTACTGTAACGGATACAACCCAACCTATCCAGGAGCTTGACCCCCTACTGGCCATCAATCCCCAAAACCGGACTTGGTGAGGCTATCTGATTTTAACGCCTGATTGCCCGGATTAAAGGGCGGGGAATTCACCGATAAATTTCACCTCGGGTTTCAACCAGAGAGACCACTGGGCCTGCACCTGCTCCTGCACATAGCGAATTAACTGGTGAATGTCGCTGGCGGTCGCTCCACCGCAGTTCAAAATAAAATTAGCATGGCGTTGAGCAACCTCTGCCTGACCCAAACGATAGCCCTTTAGCCCCGCCTGCTCAATTAACCACCCCGCCGTGTGGGGGTAGGGGTTGCGAAACACGCTGCCGCAGCTAGGAGCATCGTAAGGTTGAGTCGCCCGCCGCTGTTCTAGCCCGGCCAGGGTGTCGGCTACTACGACCGCCGGGTCATGGTCGGGGTCGAGTTGAAAGGTAGCCTCAAGCACAATAGCCCCCGAGTCTTGCAGGGCCGAAGTCCGGTAGCGAAAGCCTAGAGCCTCTGGAGTGAGCCGCAAAACCCCCCGTTGGGGATCAATAACCGTAGCCGACACCAGTTGTTCAGCGGTACACCCCCCATGGGCACCTGCGTTCATCACCACCGCCCCGCCGATGGTACCCGGAATGCCTGCGGCCCACTCTAACCCTCGCCAGCCTCGCTTCGCCACCTTCCAGGCTACTGTTGGCAGAGGTTCTCCGGCAGCTACGGTAATCTGGCCTTTGGCATCGTCAAATTCGGTTTTTCGAACCCGACGGGTACACATCACCAGCCCCCGTATACCGTCGTCACTAATCAGCAAATTCGACCCCGCCCCCACTAGGGTAATGGGCACCTGGGCCAGGGTTGCCCGCTGAAACGTCGTTTGCATCTCCTGAATGCTGCGGGGAACGGCCAGCCAGTCTGCCTGCCCCCCCACCCGAAAGGTCGTTAGCTTATGGAGACTGACCCCGGCTTGTACCCAGTCTAAGGACTCCAGCCCCTGCCCCTGGTCAGAAACCGTGGACAACCCAGCCTCCTTGCTCAGACCATGGCTTTGAAGAAGATCTGAGGCTGCGGCCATATCTAACAGACCTCCTGCAGAGAAGGCACTTCGACATCGGCGAAGTAAGCCATGACCTGGGGAATGACTTGATTCAAATTACCGGCCCCCATAAAGAGCACCAGATCCCCAGGCATCAGCTGTTCTTCTAAAATCATCTGAACCTGATCCAGGGTTTCGCCATAGGTTACCCGGGGATGGTAACGGGCCACCGCCTCGGCCACCTGTTGGCCAGATATGCCAAAGGTATTGGTTTCTCCAGCGCTGTAGATCCCCGTCAAGATCACCTGGTCAGCATCCCCAAAGGCATCGGCAAAATCTTCTAATAGGGCGACAGTGCGGCTAAACCGATGGGGTTGAAAGACCGCAACCACACGCCGACTGTCTGCAACGGACAAGTCTCCTTTCTTGTGGATGGGGGTGACATTGGTTTGACTCACCTTAAGCTGAGCTGCTGCCAGGGTAGCCCGCACTTCGCTGGGGTGGTGGGCATAATCATCAAAAAACTGAATTCCGGAGTAAGATCCCCGCTTTTCAAACCGGCGTCTGGCCCCTCTAAACTGGGCCATAACGGTGGCAATATCGGCAAAATCAAGCCCCAGGTAGCGGCCCACGGCCACTGCCGCCAGGGCATTGCTGAGGTTGTGTTCGCCTAAAACATTCAGGCGAAGCTGCCCCACCGGCTTGCCCCGCTCCCAGACCGTGGCGGTGGTGCCATCGGCGCGGTAGCTGACATCGGTAACCCAGTAGGTGGCTCCGCTGTGGGGGTTGAGACTGTAGGTCAGCTGCGGCTGCAGATTTTGCCGCACTACTGCGCAGTCCCAACTGGCGATCAGGGTCTGACATTGCTGCTGAAAGGTTTGAAAAATATCGACAACGTCTTGCAGACTGCGGTAGTGGTCGGTGTGGTCTAGTTCAATATTGGTGACAATACCGATAGAGGTAGACAACTTCGCCAGGGTGCCGTCAGATTCATCAGCCTCGGCCACCAGCAGGGGACTTTTGCCCAGGCGAGCATTGCCGCCCCAACTGGTTACTTCGCCACCCACGACGATGGTGGGATCTAGCCCTGCCCCCAGCAGTAAGTGGCCAATCATGCTGCTGGTGGTGGTTTTACCATGGGTGCCGGCCACAGCAACGCTGGTATATTCACGAATGAGCGCCGCTAATACATCCGACCGATGAAAGATAGGATATCCCCGCTGCAGAGCCTCCCGGTATTCAGGATTTTGTTCATCAATGGCGGTGGAACAAATGACCTGAGGCAATTGTCTACGAACTAAAGATTGCCCCATAGCGGAGGCTGAGCCTGGGTCAACTGGAGCCATAACCGAGGCTTCTAGAGACTGAACCTGAGTTGGTAAAAAATAGTCTAGGTTAGCGGCTTCCTGGTGAACAAAAACCTTGGCTCCAGCTTCTTGTAATCGCCGGGTGATGTGAGTTAAACGAACATCAGAACCTGACACGGGCAAATTTCGCTTAGTCAAGATATAAGCCAGGGCCGACATACCAATACCACCAACACCGATGAAATGGAACGGTCTACCGTCAAAACTTACGGAAATCGGCATCTTTCACTCCTCAAAACACCACACCACACCAGTGTCAGGCGTAATCATAGCAAGATTTCCAAGAATGGCCTAAAAATTCGGTTTTATTCTTGGTTGTCCCAATAAATGGCGGAACAACACCTACTGGTGTAGTTGCCGAAAGGCTAACACTATAATTAAAATTGCCTCTCGGTCATGCGCCGAATTGTAGACCGAAAGTATATGAGGAATATATTGCTCTCTAATAGGCTGTCGGAGAAACAAGGGCTTGTCGCTATATGTCGCTATATTATGTAGCGTTCCTTGCGAGCCCAAAAACAGCTGCAGTGTCAATTTTCGATTCCTCCGACAAGCTGCTAGGAGTCATCCATGAAAAAAAGAGATGCCTTGTCTGCCTTGAGGCAGGCAGGACGGCTGGACCTGACGTAATTGAATTGAACCCCCCTCCCTGCAAGGCAACTGCCGATTTCGATCGGGGCCCGGTGATGAAACTTGAATCGGTCTACCCTGGCGGCACAGTGGTTGCAAGGATTGATCCCAGGACTCGTAGCATAATCTATCCCCACGGACAGAGATCACGTTGATCCCTCTATAGAAGCAGATCAATGTTCTACCGCTTAAAGGGGAACAGACTTTGCGATATTATGGTGACGTCTAAGAATAGATACCTAGTCCGAGAACAACAGAGGGTTAAACGCAGTGATTAGAGTAGCCATTAATGGATTTGGCCGTATCGGTCGTAATTTTTTACGGTGCTGGTTGACGCGGGAAAACAGTGGGCTTGAAGTTGTCGCTATCAACGATACCTCTGATCCCAAGACCAACTCCCATCTATTGAGATACGACTCTATGCTGGGTCGTCTGGATGCGGATATTCAGGCCGCAGAAGACAGCCTGATCGTTAATGGCAAGACCATCAAGTGTACCTCTGACCGCAACCCCAACAATTTGCCCTGGGGTGCCTGGGACATCGACCTGGTGATCGAATCTACCGGCGTTTTTGTGAGCGAAGAAGGGGCTTCTCGCCACATCGAAGCCGGAGCGAAGAAGGTGCTGATTACCGCTCCTGGTAAGGGTGGAAATGTGGGCACCTACGTTATGGGCGTTAACGATAAAGATTATGTCCACGATAAGCACAATGTCATCAGCAATGCCAGTTGTACCACCAACTGTCTGGCTCCGGTCGTAAAGGTGCTGCATGAGAACTTTGGCATCATCAAAGGCACCATGACCACCACCCACAGCTACACTGGCGACCAGCGTCTACTAGATGCCAGCCACCGTGACTTACGTCGGGCCCGGGCCGCTGCTCTGAACATTGTTCCCACCACCACCGGGGCGGCCAAGGCCGTTTCCCTGGTTATCCCTGAAATGGCTGGCAAGCTCAACGGTATTGCCTTCCGGGTGCCTACCCCTAACGTTTCGGTAGTTGACCTGGTGGTTCAGGTTGAAAATCCAACCATTGCCGAGCAGGTCAACGAAGTGCTGAAGGCCGCTGCCGAAGGCCCCATGAAGGGCATTCTGGCCTATAGCGATCTGCCTCTGGTGTCCATCGACTATCGCAAGACCGATGACTCTTCTATCGTGGACTCGAGCCTGACCATGGTAATGGGCGGCGACATGGTGAAAGTGGTCGCCTGGTACGACAACGAGTGGGGCTACAGCCAGCGGGTCGTTGACCTGGCCGAACTGGTTGCCTCTAATTGGCCTGGTTAGGTCTGCGGGTGAAATGTCTTAACTCCATCTAGCCTGAACTCCATTTCATTAGAGCTATAGGGCGACAAAGGGACACGTTAATAACGTGTCCCTTTGTTTTTGGGATGACCGGCTGGTGAGAGGTTGAATTTCCGGTCAAAGAAAATTTTTGGTTAAAGAAATGGAGCCTTCTGGGCATCCTGAAGGCAGCGTTTGTCAACTACCGAAATGTTTATTCAAGACAAGACAACTTGCATGGTGTGGAGAACAACCCTGGCCATTGCGTTAGGCATACTCCTGGGGGGGGCGGCAGCAAGGGTGGAAAACCTGGCCTGTGGGCAGGAAGCACCGCCGGGCTACTGCCTGACCGAAACACCCACTGCTCGGATCGCCAGTGGCATGGTGGGCGGTGCCTGCGCCAGTGGTAGCGCTCTGCTGATGATTGAACTCTGGCGTAGGGTGCAGAGGGATGCGGATTGAGGGGCATCGGTTCTGACCGTTTCTGTTGGTCAGGGCTACCTGTTGGAGCGGGGGGGGGCAGGGGAGCAGGAGGCAGAGGCGCGATCGCATAACACTGTCCCTATATTGATTGAATGATATTGATTGAATTCAGCCGAGAAAAAGCCGGGAATCTCTCCATAGAACGGGAATAGAACGGGAATAGAACGGGACCGATTTTACAGACCCCCTGACCATTGGTTTGCTCTGACCACAGGCGATTTAGCATTGATGCAACCGGTGACCTCACGAAATGACCATTGACAATTGAAACCTTGTCCAAGGTTGAATTCAATTTCCAGTTCTTGGGGGAGGCCATTTCCCTCAGTCGGTAGACGGTAACCGGCCCAATTTGCCTCCCGTGAAGGATAGTCGATCCCCTGATTGATTCGTCAGATTAAGGATCAAAGTATCCATAGAGGACTAATCTCGTGATTAAACGAACTCTCGCCATTGCTCTGTCAACCGCTGGCCTGATGGCCCTGGCCCCTTCTACCAGCCAGGCGCAGCAATGCGTTCCCCTTCAGGTGGTGGGAACCAACCAGACCTCCATCACCAAGACTGTTTCCCCCGCCGCCCCCCTGGCTATTCCCGGCATTCGCACCAATTGGAATACAGATTGGGTCGTGCCCGGCGATATGACCTACGACCAGTTTCAGGCCCGCATCACCACTGAAACCGGGGTCGAAGATTTGAATGTGGATATGTACCTCAAGTATCCCGACCAGACTTCTGACCTGGTCTACAATCCGGAGGAGGTGGTAATTTCTCCAGAGGAACCCCTAACCCTGAGCGCTTCTCCCCGTGAAGATCTCAGCCCTTACCAGGTGAATCTGAGGGTGGGCGATGCGGACTCTGAGAACACCACCTATACGGCAACGGTCTACGGTTGCCGCTAGTTGGCCTGCTGTTCGAGCTGCTGCAGAATGTTTTGCAGCTGCTGCTGGGTCTCTCCATAGCGCTGCCAGTCTCCCTGCTGCAGAGCCTGTTGCCCGTCTTCGTAGACATCCAGGGCCGATTGAATCAGGCCGGCCAGGTCTTCGGGCAGGGTGACTGTTGGCGCTTCGGGGGCATCTGCAGGGGCGGGCGGGTCAGGCAGAGTGGGGATATCACCAAAGATAGCCTGGAGGCTTTCTTCCAGGGTGGTGCGCATGACCACCTGATCGCCGTAGGCCACAATAATTCTCACCAGCTCCGGGAGTTCCCCCTGCTCGGCCCGCAGGTAAATGGGTTCTACATACAGCAACGACTCTTCGATGGGAATCACCAGCAGGTTGCCGCGAATCACCCGCGATCCCTGCTGGCTCCAGAGGGTCAGCTGCTCAGAGATTTCGGGGGTCTGGTCGATGCGGGCCTCGATCTGGTTGGGGCCATATACCAGCTCTTGTTTAGGAAACTCGTACAGCAACAGGTTGCCGTAATTCTCGCCGTCTGAGCCGCCAGCCATCCAGGCAACCATGTTGTCTTTATTGACGGGGGTGAAGGGCAGAATTTGCATAAATTCTGCTCCGTCGAAATTGGGCAACCGCATGATGATGTAGTAAGACTCCATGCGGGTGGCCACGCCATCGCTGACTCGTTCAGGAAAACGCCACAGGTCTTCCCGGTTATAGAACACCTCCGGGTTTTCCATGTGGTAGGCCCGGTACATTTGAGCCTGGGCAGTAAAAAAGTCCTGGGGATAGCGTAGATGCTCCCGATAGTTGGGGGGCATCGTATTTTCGGGTTCGAACAGACCGGGAAAAATTTTCTGGTAAGTGGCCAGAATCGGATCTTGAGGGTCGATGCCGAAAAATTGGATGGAGCCGTCGTAGGCATCCACAAAAACCTTGACCGAATCCCGCAGGTAGTTGGTATCGTTGCGCAGCAGCGCCGTCAGATTGCCCATCGCAATGTCGGCAGCCCCACTGCTGAGACTCAAAGGTTCGGAGTAGGGATAACGGTTGCTGGTAGTATAGCCATCCAGAATCCACTTCAGTCGACCGTCGATAACGGCGATGTAGGGATCGCTATCGAAGGTCAGGAAGGGAGTCACCTGGCGCACCCGGTCTTGAATAAGGCGGTGATAGTGAATCCGCGACTCAGAGGTGAAGTAGTCAGAAATTAGCAACCGCAGATTGCCCAGGTCAAAAGCGTAGGCCAGTTGCCGCAGCCAGGAGTTGAGGGCAACGCCGCCGGGGCCATCATAACGGTAGGTGGCGTTTTCATCCCCCAGGGGGTAGTCGAACTCGTCGGTGGTGGTGCCGGTAAAGATGTAGTTGGCGGTGGCTTCGCCGTAGTAAATACGAGGCTCGTCGATCTCCAGATCTACCGTTGAAACCGGGGGAATGTTGCGAATAAAGAGTTCCGGCAGACCGTCAGGGGTGACCCGATTCACCGGGCTCATAACAATGCCGTAGCCGTGGGTAAATTTAATTTGCTGGTTAATCCAGGTTTGGGCTTCGGCGGGGAGTTGGTCAACATCAAGTTCCCGCGCTGAGAGCATGACCTGGCGGTAGTCGCCGTCGAGGATATAGCGGTCGATGTCAACATCCAGAAACCGATAGTAAAGGCGAATTTCTTGCAGCTGCCGATAGGTGCTGAGCAGGGGTTCGTAGTCCCACAGGCGAATGTTGTTGACGGTAGATTCATTGGCCTGCAGGGTCTGGGCATCGAGCCCGGTGCGGGCAGGAAAAGGTTCTGAAGTCACCCGGTTAAGGTCGTAGGCCTGGCGGGTAAAGGCGATATTGTGCTCGATGTAGGGGCTTTCTACCGCCAGTTCGTTGGGTTCTACCACAAAGTTTTGCTGAAACCAGGGGTAGAGCCCGTTCAACAACAACAGCACCCCCAGGTAAAGACCGATGCCGAAAACCGGCAGCGAAAAGCCGGATCGCCAGATTGCCAGCATAAATAGCACTGCCACCGCCACGGTGACAAACCCCATCAGCCAGTAGGCCTGCAGGCGAGCATGGACATCGGTATAGCCCGCCCCGAATACGACCCCGGTTTCAGAGTAGAGCAGGGAAAAGCGGTCAAGCCAGAAGCCGGTGGCAATGGTAATGGCGATGGCGGCAAGCAGTACGCAGAGGTGAGTTTTGACTTCCCCGGTCAAAAAATACTTCCAGCCCCGTTCCGGGCGAATTTCTCCCTTCAGGGCGTAAACCCCCACCGCAACCAGTAACGCCCAAATTAAAGCCCCCTGAATGTTGGACTGCACTCCCTCCCAGAAGGGCAGCTTGAAGACGTAAAAGCCTATATCCTGCTGAAAGATGGGGTCGGCAACGTCAAAGGCGGTGGGGTTAAAAAACTTGAGGATGGTTTCCCACCCGGCGGCACCGCGCAGGGCAGCACTGCCCGCCAGAAACACCATGGCCCCTAAGAAACCCAGGGTAATGAGCTGGCCCAGCTGGGCGCGGGTGTTAATGGTGTTAGTAGCGCGGGTGAGGGCGACGTAGTCGCGATCGCGGGTCAGGCGCTGGGCCAGCTGGTAATTTAACCACAGCCACCCCAGGTAAAGCACAAAGGTGCCTAAACCCAAAATCAGCTGCCAGCGAATGCGGACCCAAAAGACCTGTTGAAACCCGACCGCCTCGAACCACCACGACTCAGTTAGCAAATGCACCAGACTGCCAAAAACAGTGATAAATACTGCCAGGGCAATGACCCAGGGAATCAGCCAACGGCCTTGGGGAGATTTTGAGGGGGAATAAACCACAATGTCAGGGGGCTGTACGGTTGCTTACTTTCCTTAGGGTATCCAACCGTGGGATGAGTTGCAGAGCTGCGAAAACTATCTTTGGGGGTGGGGAGGGTTTTGGCCAGCTTGCATCACCATTGCTGATGGCTGCAGCCGCGAGGGCATGCGGTCAGTCTGCCTTGCGCCCCCTCAACCGATATTTCATATCTTCTATGAACTCGCCAGAGAGGGCCTGACGTTCAATTTCCAGGCGTTCTTCTTGTTCTTCTTTCGCCAGGGCTTTTTCAAGGTTGGCGAGGTAAAACTCCATTTTGTGGTCATCAATGGCATCGGGGCCAGACTTCCAGAGGGCGGTAATAAAGCCTAGCAGCCGGTCGGGGAAACGCTGCCCCAGCCAGGAACGCCGCCGCAAGTCGCCCAAGAAGGTAAAGTAGCGAAACTTGCCCATGTGGCCATAAATCCGAGTGGGCACCCAGGGAATAATCTGGGGTGGAATCAGAGGCACCACGTCGTTGTTGTTGACGTAGCGCACCATGCGATCGAGCATTCTGCTATTCATGTAGTTCACCATTTGCCAGTCGGCGATGCGGGGCTGACCAAAGGTGTACAGTCCACTCACTTTAAAGCCCTGGGCTTCTAAAGAAATAGTCGCCATAGCCGCCAGGGCTCCCCCCAGGCTGTGGCCCGTAATCCAGAGTTTGGTGTCGTCGTTCCACCACTTTTTGAGGTAGTAAACCACCATTTTTTCTACACTCTGCCAGGCATCGCAAAAACCCCGATGCACCCGCCCCTTCGGGGGCACCGCTTCTTGATCCGCCAGAATGGTGAACTCCTTCAGGCGAATTTTGAGATTCGTCTTCCAGTCGGCCAGCTGCTGACTGCCCCGAAAGACCAAAATCACGTTATTGCCATCCCGAAACAAAAAGGCCTGGGTATCGGTGATGAGCATATTCAGATAGACAAAATTCTGGCGAATGTCTCGCTCGCTCTTTTCTTCCCCTTCCCGCAGCCAGTGCTTGATCACATCGACCACGTACTCACGGTCAGACATCTTTTTCCAGAGGTTGTCGATGTTTTCACTCTGCCACAGGCGGATGATGTCGTTGACATACTCCCGGTCTTCGTACACCAGATAAGCTGCTTTGGCCAGACACAAAGCCCGGTGAGTGTCATACTTACTTTCCCTGGCCATTTCCGTAAAGTCGTGGGTGGAATAGGGCGGTGGAATAATCTTGAACCCATAGCGCTCAAACAGCTTCTTTACACCCCCATAGCCAGCCCAGTGGATATAGTGAAACAACTGGTCATAAAAGCCAGACCCTCCCTTGCGGCGGTAGCGACGATCGCCAATGAGGTTGATCCAGTAAATAATAAAGGGTTTAAGTTCTTCGGGGGTCACCAACCCTGACTCAATCAGGATATTGAAGTAGTCCAACCCACCCAAAAACGAGTCAAACCAGTCCCTCAGGGTAAGTTCGATAAAAAATTCTTCGTCATCATATTTTTGGACAATATCCAGGGTTTTGGGATCAATGGTTTCGGTTTCCGCCGCCAGGCGCTTGATTTCGTCCAGCCCCCGTCGGGTCTTAACCATTTGGTCGTGGGAGCGAAGGGCACGCCGGAGCCGATAGTCATTGGCTTCAAAGCTGACCAACCGCCCATCTCTGGGGTGGGTAATGTAAAAAGTACGGAATTCTTCGTAGTCGAGAATATTCAGCACATTTTTAATCGATTGGCGCTCTTGAAAGATTTTGACTTCCTGTCGGGCCAGTTCTACCCGCTTCCAGTGGCGCTGCCGTTGATAAAGATACAGCCAGGTCAACGCCACGAATGCTCCTGCCGCCAGCCCCCCCCCTAATAGCCAAAACGGAATGCTGCTAGCTGACCCAATTACTGGCTCAGCAACCTCCTCGACGGGGGCCGTTGCCGGTTCTACGGGTACCGGAGCCGCTGGCTCGGAAGTCTGCCCCCAGGCCGGTAAGATAGCCAGACACAGGAAAGCCCCTACGGTAGATAGAAAGCGACGAAGATGCATGATCATCAACTGGCAGGAATAATGCCTCGATGGTATCTAAAAAACGCGATGCAGAAATGATTTCTCCGTCTTTGTTTATCCTTTACCTATGCCCTTTTCCCTTCCAGCATCCTGGCCCACCCATGCGGAAGCCGCCATCGCTCTGCAGCGACAGCTCCGACCCCAAATCATAACGGTTGATCGATTACCTGATACGGTTCGGTACGTAGCCGGGGTAGATGCAGGTTTTGAGCAGCAGGGCACCATCACCCGCGCCGCCGTCGTGGTGCTCTCGTTTCCTGACCTAACCCCGGTGGATGAAGCCCTGGTGCGCTGTCCTACCACCTTTCCCTATGTGCCGGGGCTGCTGTCGTTTCGAGAAATTCCGGCGATGCTGCAGGCCTTGAACCAGATAGACATTGAGCCAGATATTATTCTCTGCGATGGCCAGGGCATTGCTCACCCCCGCCGCCTGGGCATTGCCACCCACCTGGGGCTGATGATTGACCGGCCCACCATCGGCGTGGCCAAATCGCGATTGACCGGCACCCATGCTGAAATTCCCAACGAAAAAGGCCAGTGGGTGCCGCTCATGGATGGGGCCGAGCGCATTGGGGCCGTACTGCGCAGTCGCACCGGCACCAAGCCCCTCTACATTTCGCCAGGGCACCGCATTAGCCTGGAAACCGCCCTGGACTACGTGCTGCGCTGTACACCCAAATATCGCCTGCCAGAAACCACCCGCTACGCCGACCGGTTGGCCTCCTCTGGCAAAGGGCAATCTGCGTTGGGATAAGGCATGGATAAGGCATCGGCAACGCAGACCCCGGGGTTAACGCAAACCCCCGGGGTCGGGTTTGGGCGTGCGTTTAACTTTGCAGGTAGTAGCAGCCCCCTGGGGTTTCGGCTCAGGCTAGCCCTGCCCCTGCACCACCAGCACCGAACAGTGGGCCCGATGCAGCACATAGTTACTGACACTGCCCAGGAATACCTCCGCCAGACCGCTACGTCCCCGCCGCCCCAAAACAATTAAATCTGCCTGCCAATCCTTAGCCTGGTGACGAATTTGGGGGCCGGGTTCCCCCATGGCCCAGTCCCAGGTGGCGTCTATACCCGCCTCTTTCGCCTGAGCCTCCAGCCCCGCCAGCCACTGCTTTGACTCTGCCATTTCGCGGTCGAGTTGCTGCTGGGCAATGGTCAGAAATTGCTCAATATTGCCCCGGTAGCGATCGCCAAACTCCATTGCGGTGGCAGAGGGCACGGTGGAGCAGTGGAACAATTTCAGCTGAGCCTGGTTTGCTACAGCCAGGGCCAGCGCTGTTTCAAAGACGGATTTCTCCAGCCTGGATTGGTCGAGGGCGACAAAAATTCGTTGATAGTGAGCCATGATGTATCGCATTCTCCTGTGGTCAGGGAATAGTTCCCCTACGAGCCTACTGAACAGTAACAAAGACTACCAATAGGTCGTTGCGATATGGTCACTTAATGTCACATGAGGGTTACATAGGGGTGAGGAGGGAGGGAGAGAGGGAGAGAGGGAGAGAGTGGGGGTGAAGGAGTGGGGGAGTGAGGGAGTGGGAGAGGGGGAGAGGGGGAGAGTGGGGAGGGTTAAGAGAAGGGGGAGATTTGGCAGGATTTTGCTTCAGGCCTGCCAGACTCGGAGTATCCCCACTTGTCGCTGGAGATGGCCGATGTTTAAGCGCATATTAGTTGCCCTGGATGATGAACCTGAAATGGCTACCCATGTCATGGCAGAAGCCTTAGCCATGGCCCAGATCGGTCCTGCGACCCTGAAGCTGCTGCATGTCCTGTTTCCGCTCCAGAGCGGGTTTCCGGACCCTATGTATATGACTTTGGATGGGGCCTTTACAACGGTCAAGACCGAGGCATTCAGCGCCTATGTTCAGGAATGGAAAACCCTGGAGCAGAAAAATCTGGAAACTCTCAACAACTACGTAGCCCAAGCTCGCGAGGTCGGAATTTCCGCCGAGGCGACCCAGGTCATCGGTGAACCCAATCGCCAAATTTGCGAGGTCGCTGAAGAGTGGGGCGCAGACTTAATTGTCATTGGCCGCCGTGGACACCGGGGCATGGGGGAATTTCTACTGGGCAGCGTTAGCAGCTACGTCATGCACCATGCCCCCTGTGCAGTGCTGACGGTGCAGGGCCCCTGGGTACGGGAGGCGGTGGCGAGTTAACGACATGTCTCGTCCCCATGCCCCATTACCTTTCTTTTACAGAGCAATGTCGTCGCCAGGTCTTTAGGGACCGGGTGCCTGCTCAATCGCTTACCCTAGCATTCCAGTTCAGAAGTTATTCAACCTGTATTGCTCCCTGGTCCCCCTGCTCCCTCGCTTAGGGATGTTGCAGAACCTATGCATAACGGCCAAAGACCAGCGGCGTACGAGAAAGCTGAATACCCAAAGTCAGTAACGCCAGAGGTATTGCCCCTTCCGCCAGGAGCGTTAGCCCCCTGGCCATTGGTACAGGAAAGGTGCCATCTGCCGCCTGCAGCACAATACCGGTCATAGCGGCCCAGAACACCGGCAGGCGCAGGGTTACATATGCCCCGGCTTTAATTCCCTCTCCCTTCAACACAATGGGGAAGACGGTTGCAATGAGCAGGCTGGAGCCTACCAGGTAAACCACCGCTCGCTCTAGGCCGGCCTCGCCCAGGGCAAACAGCACGAAGGGTAAGCCCATGTTGCCGACATTGGCAAAAACGGTGGTGGCAATCAGGCTCTTTTGCTCGTTGGCCGAAAACTTTAGCCCCCGGCCCAGTACGATGGCAACCCCAAACAGCAGCGTGGCATTGATCAATAGAGCTGCAATAATGGCAGCGGCAATCTCTAAGTTCAGCGTTGTCTCAGCCAGACTGGTCAGCACCAGAGCGGGTAAAAAGCCGTAAATGCTGACCTTGGATAGGGTCTGCAGGTCTAGATCGAAGGCCCGCCCAACCCCAAACCCGACCAACGCCACCAGGACAATGGGCAACACCGCCGAAACTAAAACTGCCATACCTTACATCAGAAGCTGAAGCTCTGAGTATGGTAACGAAATGGCTGGGGTTAAACTCCTCCCGTTTAACGAGACCGGGTGCCTATCTCGATTTCTCAACAAAGCCTTATGGATTGCAAGGCACCCATACCTGGCTTTGCAACCATCTACTTTGCCGCCGCTTCTGCCCGGTCGGCCTGCACCTCAGCTTCAATGGCATCCAAAGTTTCAATCACGAGGCGCTTGGCCTGGAGTTCCCAACCCCATTTTTGAATTTGGAAGGCTGCGTAAAAGCCGACTCCGGTAAACAACAGGTCCAGCGGCTGCTTCCAGGAGATGCCCAGCAGTAAGCCCAGGCCACCAATACCCCAGAACGGCAGCGCCACCGTCTGGCGATTCTCTTCCACCAGCTTGGCGACAAAGTTTTTGGGAATCATGGCCGCCACTTGCTCTCGCACTGCCTTTTGCTCTGGATAGGGCACCGCAAAGCTGAACTTACGCCGCAGTTTCTCGACTTTGCGGGCGTCGGTACTGTACTCGGTCAGCTCATCTTCGGCCATGCGGATGAGTTGGGCAGCTTTATCCATGAATATGCTCTGGGAATTGCTTTCTTATCCTAAAGCACCGTGGGGGGCAGGGCGTATTGAGGGTTCTGGGTAAGGCGGACAAATTACTTAGATGGGCTGGAACGACTCGGCAATGTAGTCTACAACAGGCTCTAACGCGGCCTGCGACGCTACATCGTAGAACAAACCCAGGGTCAGCAGGTTGTCTTCATGAAAGAGCTTTCTGGTGTACAAAACGGCTCCCTCCGGATCGATAGCCGAAATCGTGAACTGGTTGCCATCTAATTCGCTGAAGGTAATTTCGGCCCCCTGCTGGCGGTAAACAAAGAGGGTGGTTTCGTAGAGCTGCTCCAGGGTCCAGTTGCCCTGGCTCTGGCCATAAACCGCCATCTCAACATTCCCGGATGACGAGAGGAAGCGCTGCCCCATTTTGCCCACCAGGGGGGCAGCTGAGGAGTACAGAGTTTGGGGCACCTCGACACTGAAGTTGTAGGTGTCGTTGATGTAAGTGCGAAATTGAGTCGAAGCGAGCGGTGGGCTGGGCTGGACCTCCAGGCTCTGGCTGAGCAGGGGAGCAGTCGCAGGATTAACAGAACTTGCCTGGGCAAGGCCCGAACAGCTTAAAATTCCAAGGACACAACTGGTAATGGCAGCATATCCCTTCATTACATACTCCTCAGCAGGTAGAAAGAAAAAAATTACCTGAGGTCAATCATAGCTGAGGGGGTGCCATGCAGGGAGCAGAGTAGGTTGGGTTGTGGCGTTTGACTAAGGAGTGAGTTTTTAAGCCCCATTATTCTAGGGCAGGCAGCTTGCCTGCTCTGGGGCAGCCGAGACGGCTATCCCACAAGATTGGATGCTCATTTCTATGAGTGAGCTTTAACCGGAAGATGCCTGGTCAGCTTGGCTCTGCACTCGCTCAAGGATGGCCTGCACCTCAGCAGCCTTGGGGGAACCGATGTGCTGGAAAATCTCCAGGGACTCTTGCAGGTAAGTAACGGCAGTGGCAAAGTCGTCTTTGTAGTCAGCTAGAAATTCTGCATATTTCCATAAAGTTGTTGCTGCACTCGCGGCAGAGCTGATATTTCGAAAAGTATACAGAGCTTCTTGATAGAGCGTTTCAGCTTCTTCAACGTTTCCTTGTAGAGCCTTTATACCTGCTACCTTCTGCTGAGAAACAGCTTGACCCTTAACATCCCCGATGCGCTCATTGATTCCTAAGGATTGCTGAAAGAGAGCCAGCGCCTCCTCGACCTGTCCCTGATCCGCTTTGATACGACCAATGTCCCTAAAGGCAATGGCTTGCCCTTGGACATGCCCAATGTGTTCAAAGATTTCCAGGGATTGCTGAAAGAGAGCCAACGCCTCCTCGACCTGCCCCTGATCCTGTTTGATGCGACCAATTCCTAGGAGAGAGTTGGCTTGGCCCTGGACATTTCCGATGCGCTCTTTAATTTCTAAGGACTGCTGGAGGAGAGCTAGCGCCTCCTCAACCTGTCCCTGATTCTTTTTAATGTAACCAAATTCAGTAAGACAACTGGCTTGGCCCTGGACATCCTCAACATACTCTCCAATTTCTAAGGATTGATGCAACAGGGCCAGCGCCTCTTCGACCTGCCCTTGGGTTGTTTTAAGCCTACTAAATAGGTAATAAGAATGTCCCTTTAGAGATAAATCAATGTCATTATTCAGAGTTAATGCTTGGTTAAAGCTATTCTCAGCCTGGACCCACTTCCCCAGGTTATGTTCCAATTCTCCTTGCCAGTTGAGAAACTGAATATGAGTAGCTAGGTCACGATGAGTTTCAGGTTGCCATTCAGGTCTTTCGAAAATAAAACCAGCTTTAACTAAGGATGGTTGGGCTTTTAGAAAATCCCCTGAAAGTACATAAATAGAACCTAGCGTTACTAATGCTTGAGCGGCAATGCGAAGGTCGGCTTTGCTGCGATTTCCTTCTAAAGGATCAAACTCCTGTGCCAGTTTTTCTAGTAGTTTAATGCGTTCTTGCCGTTCTAATTGACTGGTTGCACCCAGCATCTTTTGGGCATGAAGGGCATAAATAGAAGCCTCATCCTGCTGATTCTGGTTTGCCAAAATACGAAATACGCCAGACTTCCAACTCCAGAAGTCGGGGGCATATTTCATCACCCGGTTAATGGCATAGCTGGGCAGGCAAAACAGCACCGGGTACTGCACCGAATCTGCCAGGGCATCGCGCACAAAGTTCAGGTCTTGCAGCACTGGCGGGTAATCGCCAAACATGCCAATAGAGTTTTCCAGCCCTTTCACCAGAATCACTCGTTTTGGAGTCAGCAGAGCAGAAAAAGGCTGGGGCAGTTGGTTAATGCGCTGAATGAATTCGTCCTGCAAATAGGTCAGATTGGGGTCTGAAAAATCGAAAACATGGAACTCCACATTGCGGCACTCGGGGCGCAGGCGCAGCACTTTCAGCAGGTTGTCAATGTCTTCGGGAAAGCTGACTTCTACAAAGCCAACGGTAAAGCCCTCGGCAAAGTCAATAAAGTTTGCCAGTTCATCAATGGTTTCTTCGTTTTGCGCTTCCCACGGTGAAATTGCCCGTTCCGAGTTTACAGACGGCGAAGTATCTGGCGACTTGGGAGGTTGCTTATCCCCGAAGAGCTTGTTGAAAAGCATTGGTGCGCCTCACCAGTGGGTTCACGTACTTCCATTGCTGGTCATCATCGAGCCGTTCGTATTCCAGCACGGTGATGTTAAACAGCATTGACTGCATCATAGCCTGAGCTTCTGAATCAAGCTGTATGCCTTTGTTACGGTAAATATCCACCAGCACCGGGTAATGGTCGCTGGGAATAAACCGCTCGAAGTGGTTTTGCTCTTTGGCAGCGGCTCGTTCCACATCCCTGGCGGTGATCTGGCTGCCTTTGGTATTCAGGCAGGCGGTGCGAATTAGCTGCATCATCTGGCGCACGTGGCCACCGCTGAGTCGGGCCAGGTCTAGCAGGGCTTCTCGGCTCTCGAAGACCGTTTCAGTATCCACCCGTTGCTCAACCAGGGAAGCCATCATGTCAAGACCTTCCGAGCTGTAGGCCAGTTCTGGCTGGTCCTGGTCAAACTGGTAGATGTTGACCATGGGCATCACATTCAGGTCGCCAAAAACGTTGCTGTAGTTGCTGCCGGAATAAATCACCGAAATTGGCACGGTGTAGATGACGGTGCAGTGCAACTCCCGCAGTTGGTTGGCGTACTTGAGAAACAGGTGCTCACCCACCTGGGGCGGCACCCGGTCGAGGTTGTCGAAAATAAACAGAAATCCCTTGGTGTTGGGCTGCTTTTCTTTAAGTTTTTCGAAGGCATCCTGCAGCAGGGCGTTGGTATGCTCCTGCAGGCGCGAAAAGCCCTGCTGTAAGTTCTCGCGGATGATCTTCTTGTTCTTTTCAGACCCTTTAATTTGAGCCAGCAGGTTGGTCGAAAACGACAGAATTGAGGGAATGCCGCCGCTGGCATCTACTTTGCCGCCAATGCCGATGGACGTTTCCCGAATCCGCTCGGTTTCGAGGGTAATTTCCTTAAACCAGTCTTTGAATGCCTGAATGAGCTGGGGGCTGTTCTGCAATCCCCAGGATTCCAGGGCATGGGTCAGGTATTTGACGATGACGAGGTAAATGTCTTTGTAGTCGGCATCGTTGATGTCCAGCTCGTCCGTCGCTTTGACGTAGATCACCTCATGGCGTTCATCCAAACGCTGCTCAAGGTTCCGCTTAATGCGCTGCAGTTCTGTACTTTTGCCACAACCGCGATGGCCGGTAAACAAAATCGCTGCCGGTTCACCCGGTTCAAGAAATTTGAGCTGGTTGCTGACCCCGTTGATGGCCTGGGTGCTGCGAACGGTATCCAAATCCACGTAGTATTTGTCGATATCAGACCCCGTGAGGGCTCCGATGTTGCAGACGCGAAAGGTTTGTTTGATGGTGGTTGCCCGTTCGCCGCTCATGGGTGGTAGCTCCAACGTCAGGCTAATTTTAGCCCGGTTTTATGAGTTGCCCCGCATCTGTTCCTTCACCCAGGTGCGCAGGACCTGCTCCGCTTCGATTTCATCCTGCCGGGCCAGGATTAGAAATTCGTAGAGTTTGTCCTTGGGCACAAAAGGAAACGTAGGGCTGACCTCCTGTTCCTGATAGCTGCCGTCCTGGAGCTGGTAAATTCGCCATTCTTTGCCGTTAAAGCGCCAGAATTCAGGCACCCCCAGGGCGGCATAAAGGCTGAGTTTGTCGATGTCGGTATGGGTGATATCCACTTCCACCACCAGATCCGGCGGGGGATCTTCCTGAAAGTTAACCGTGCGCCCGGCCACCTGGGGCTGATTTTTGATGTAAAAGGCGTTGTCCGGCTCAGGGCTGCGGTTCAGATCTTCCCGCTCGATAGTGGTGGAGCGCATGGATTTGATTCTCTGGCCGAGTTCCGACACCAGAAAGTAGATGAACCGACCAATTAATTCGGCGGCGAATTCGTGATCTTCTAACGGCATGGTGATTTCTAAGATGCCCCGGTCGTAGGTGAGGCGAGCCGAGCGGGATTCGCCCAGGGCCTGCAGAATTTGCTGGTACGACTGCCAGTTGAGGTGGTAGAAGACCACCCGCTTCTCGCCAACGGGGGGGGAAATGGTGGGACTGGCTAAAGTAACCATGGGCTTTGCGGGAGATTTATGTCTCTGATTTTATCTCAGCGGATTTTGGCATCCTGCTAAACCTTGTCCAGGTCCAGAAGTGGAGTTTTGTCTGAGGGTAAGCTACGGTTTTCGAGCTGGACTTGGTTGATAACCAATATCGCTGAATCTACCGAGCCTGATTTGGAACATCACGATGGCTTCCTGGTGTGGGGTCAAAGGCCCGGCAACACCTGTTTTTTACTTACCGGTCAGGGCCTCAAAGCCGGAGACCACATCCAGAAGTTCGGCGGTAATGGCGCTCTGGCGCTGTTGGCGATACTGGTTGGTGAGGTCTTCTAAGCGATCTCGAATATTTCCCTCTGCCGACTGCATGGCGGCCAGGCGACTGGCATTTTCGGCGGCGAGGGAAGCGGCCATGGCCTGATATAGAGCAATAAAGAGGTACTGCTGCACGAGTTGAGAAAACAGACTGTCCTGATCCATCAACACAGTGGGCAGAGAGCGGCCTTCCCAGGGTTGCTGCTGCAGTCGGTTGAGCCAGTCCTGATCAAGGGGCAGCATCTGCACAATGCGCGATTCGTAGGACGCACCGGATGTCGGGCTGTTGTAGAACAGCAAAATGCGGTCAACGTCTTGCTCCTGACGCCACTGCTCAATAATCATCAACAGGTCGCGGATGGTTTCGGTAATGGCGCTAACGCTACTGGGAACGGATAACGCCTGGTCTACGGTAATACCCAGATCCTGCAGCGAAGAAATGGGGCGTGCCCCTACCGCGGCCACCCGTTGATTGCGTTCAATAGGGGCCAGTGGATCCCCCAAATAATCCGCCAAATGCTGGGCGATTTGCTGATTGAACTGTCCACACAAACCCTGGTCTGACCCAAAAACAACCAACCCCAGTTGCCCTTCGGGGTTAGCCAAATATTCACTTCGCCAGAGTTTCTCTGCTTTGTAGCGAGGTTGCGACAGCAGAATTTGTAAGCCCAGCTCAATGGTGCAGCTGTAGTCCCGCAGAGCTTCGATGGCCGACTCGTACTGCTGAATACTAACGGCAGCCAGGGCTTTCATGGTTTTGATCACAGACTGCAAATCGGTGGCGCTGTCGATCTGGGCCTTCAGGGCTTCGGGGGTTTGCATCGTTTCTCCTTAATCGTCTGACCGCTGCTCTGATAACTTCAGTTCTGGATAACGGCATTTCAGGTTTCAGCTTCTTCTTGGGTAGATTCGGCCTCCTGGTGGGATTGGATGTCTTCCTGAGCCTGGTGATTCTGATCGACATCACCATCTTCACCGGCTTCAGTCTCCTTCCGGCTTTCAGCAGACGGCGGGGATTCCACCTCCTCGGAAATACTGGCGACGGTTTCGGTGGCCACTTTCAGCAGGGCGTTGAGGTCGTCCTCCGAGAGCTTTTCGCCGGACTCAATTTTGTCGCAGATATCTCCTAACTCCCGCCGCACCGCTGCCCGCACTTCATCCGTAACCGGCTGGATTTGATTTACAGGAACCTTATCCAGCAGTCCTTCGGTGAGGGTGAGCAGTACCACCACCTGTTCTGCAGCGGTAATGGGCTCGGCCTGGCGCTGTTTCAGCACTTCCTGCACCCGGCGACCCCGCTCCAGGGTATGGCGGGTAGATTCATCCAGCTGGGTGCCAAACCGGGCAAACACTTCCACCTCTTTGTACTGGGAATAGGAGAGCCGCAGGTCTCCGGCCACATCCCGATAGGCCGGAAGCTGGGTCTTACCCCCGACTCGGGAGACGGACTTACCCACATCCACCGCTGGCAGTACCCCCTGATGAAACTGTTCGGGAGACAGGTAAATCTGCCCATCCGTAATGGAGATGAGGTTGGTGGGGATGTAAGCCGCCAGGTTCTGGGCCTGGGTTTCCACAATGGGCAACGCAGTAAGGGAGCCACCGCCGTAGTCGTTCCTTAAATGGGTAGACCGCTCCAGCAGGCGGGAGTGGATGTAGAAAATGTCGCCGGGGTAGGCCTCCCGTCCAGGAGGGCGGCGCAGCAGCAGAGACAGCTCCCGGTAAGCCCAGGCATGGCGGGTGAGGTCGTCGTACACCACCAGCACATCTCGCCCCTGGTCCATAAAGTATTCCGCCATGGTGGTGGCGGCGTAGGGGGTGGTGTACTGCAGCCCAGGGGGATCTTCTCCGGTGGTCATCACCACCATGCTGTAGGCCATGGCCCCCCGGTCCCGCAGGGTGGCGATAACGTTTGCGATCGCGCTGGCCCGCTGGCCAATGGCACAGTAAATGCAGATCACATCCTGCCCCTGCTGATTCAGGATGGTATCCACCGCAATGGCCGTTTTCCCCGTTTGCCGGTCCCCCACGATCAGCTCCCGCTGGCCCCGCCCGACAGGAATCAGCGCATCCACCACCTTCAGCCCCGTCTGCAGGGGCACCTTCACCGGGGCACGGCGGATGAACGGCGGGGCCGGTCGCTCAATGGGGAGGCGTTCCGCTTCTTTAATGGCCCCCTGGTCATCCAGCGGTCTGCCGGTGGGGTTCACGACCCGTCCCAAAAGTTTCTCGCCCACGGGCACATCCACCACCCGCCCGGTGCGCTCTACCCGCTGCCCAACTTCTAAATGCTCGCTAGAGCCCAGCAGAATAATGCCCAACTCCTCCTCATCCAGGTTGAACACAATCCCCGGCACCTGCCCTTTGAGCATCACCAGTTCGTCGGCCCTGGCGTTGGGCAACCCGGTGACGGTGGCAATGCTCTCGCTGATGGAGGCAATGGTGCCAACCTCCCGCACCTTCAGCTTTGGCGGTTGATGAATCGCCTGGGTGAGGGTGTCGAGGGTTTGGTGGAGGGTGGGGGTGAGGATGGGCATTGGGTAGGTGAGTGGGTGAGGTGGGTGAGTGGGTGAGTGGATGGGTGGGGTGGGTGAGTGGGTGAGTGGGTGAGTGGATGGGTGAGGTGTAGGGTGCATTCGCGGCCATTAAACCAGGGCAAAACCTTACAGACTATGCTTTCGGGCCGCAATGCACCGCTTACGATATCGAGTAACTAAAGGCGAGGCAAAAACTGTAGCGTGGGTTAGGCCCTCAGAAGATTAGGCGATGGTCAGGGTGTTCAGACATTGGCCGTAACCCACAGGAGAGCAATTTGCTGACGGGAAGGGAAAAAAGCTGAAATCAGAAAGAACTTTCATCAATTTTTTGGGATAGTAGAAGTTGCAAAATCCACCGTTTATCTTCTCCGGAAAGAGGGGCTGGAGGTTCCGAAGATTAATCAACTCGGTAATCAAAACCAGCTCTGTCATAGACCTGGTTTTTCTGCGATCGCAACAATCAAACGACTGTGGCACTCGGGCCAGTAATCTGGCTGCTCCAGATAAGGGTCCAGGCCAGGAAAGGGAGAAGGCATCGTCAAACGCTAAAAGGGTGATTACGTTACATCTCAGGTGTTACCAGCAAATCAATCTGGACCATTCTGACTCTCCTCCTGGGGCTTCTGGCTGGGGACTGAAGCCGTCGGCAATTCCTGCCTAATAGCCCGCTCTAGCTCCTGCAAATAGTCCTCGGCATCCCAGGCCAGGTCATAGGCTTGATTGTGCAAACGAATGCCGAAGAGTAAATCAGGGGATACATCAAAATTCACGACCTGGCCATTGAGCAGGTTGGCCTCTTGCAGGGTTTGTCGCAGATCGTCCTGGCTGGCCTGGGGCAGCTCCAGGCCGGTTTCGACCGTTACCGGCTGGTTCTGGTTAGCAAAGGATTCGGCGATGGATTGGCGAGTTTCATCATCCAGATTCTGCAACTGCTTTTGAAAGGCTTTGACGGTCTGTTGCTCCAGTTCAGCATTAGCCAGATCTTGCAGCACCTTGCGCACCATATCCACCACCTGATGACCAAACTGCTCCCGCAGATCGGCCATGACGCTTTGCTGCTCATTTTCCAGGGCTTGGTGCCACTCCTGGCGCTTTTGGGCCAATGCTTCTCGGGCCTGCTGCAATTCGATATGACGAGTTTCTGCCGCTTCAGCGTGGGCATCGGCCAGAATTTGCTCCCGCTGGTCATCCAGCTCCCGCTGGGCCTGACGGTGCTTTGCGGCTTCAGCTCTGGCCTTTTCCTGCTCTGCGGCGGCGGCATCCCACCGGGCTTGCATCTGGTCTTGCCGTTTGTCGATGGTTTTGAGAATCGGCTGGTACAGAAACCGATGCAGCAAAAATAACAGAATCAGGAAGTTGATGATTTGCATTATGACCGTGAACCAGTCAATCAGCATGGCGTTTTACCCTCCCCCGGCCTGCTCAACGAAGTAGTTCCAGAAGGGGTTGGCAAAAATCAAAATCATCGACACCACAAAACAGTAGATCGCAGTGGATTCCACCAGGGCCAGGCCGACAAACAGGGTGCGGGTGATGGTGTTAGCCTCATCGGGCTGTTGCGCCAGGGAAGCCAGAGCCCTAGATAAAGCCAGCCCCTCCCCAATGGCCGGTGCGATCGCCCCAATGGCAATAGTCAGCCCCGCCGTCAGAATGGAGATCATGCCAATCCAGCCCAGCTCGGTCAGATTTTCCATGGTGTGACTCCTCAATGTGTCAACTCAATCGCAACAGGATGGCAGGAAGGGTAGGTCGTAAGTGGTAAGTCGTAGATGGTAGGTCGTAAGTCCCGAACCATAACCCATAAATCCCCATTCCCCATTCCCTACTCCCCATTCCCTACTCCCTACTCCCCATCCTCCACCTTCTCCCTCTGCCGCCTCATCCCCGACGCAATGTAAACCATCGAAAGAATCGCAAACACATAGGCCTGAATTACCCCCACCAACAGCCCGAAGGCTTCCATCACCACCGGGAACAGCAGCGGCACAATGGTCAACAAAATCGCCACCAGCAGGCTGGTGCTCATTACGTTGCCAAACAAACGAATGGCCAGGGCCACAGTGCGAGAAACTTCGCTGATGATGTTGAAGGGCAACATTACTGGGGTGGGTTCGATGTAGTGCTTCAGGTAGCCGCCCCAGCCCTGGTTTTGAATGCCAAAGATGGGCACTGCCACAAACACACAAATGGCCAGGGCTGCCGTGGTAGATAGGGATGCGGCGGGAGAGGTGATGCCGGGAATAATTTCCAGAATATTGGCGGTGGCAATGAACAAAAACAGGGTGCCGATGAAGGGCAAAAAGGGGCGGGCATCCTGACGGCTGGCGTCGCTGATTTGATCGCGAATGGTTTCGACAACGATCTCCAGGCCATGTTGCCAGCGCGACATGCGGTCTGGCCCTACGGCAAGCTGGCGGGTCACCAGAGCCGAAATCACCACCAGCACGGCCATGGTGACCCAGGTAAACACCAGAGTTCCATTCAGAATGAAGAAGCCCGACTGCCAGAAAACGATATTGTCAGGGGTGATGTTCATGGCCTACCCCAGGGGGTCGAGCCGCTCACGTCGAGCCGGTTGGAAGTGGCGAATGAGGATCAAGCGGGCGGCGATGAAGCCCAGCAGACCTGCGATCGCGCGGGTCCAATCCCCCTGCATGATCAGGTAAAAGCCCAGCAGGGCAATGGCCATACGGCCAAAATAGCTGCCTACTACCAACCGCACGGGCCAACCTGTCGTCGGCAACTGACGCACCGTAAACCAGAGACTGCCAAAGAAAAACGTCCCTAAAACAGCCCCTGCCAGAAAGGCCAGAAGCCAGATCATAACTTGCATCATGCGTCTCCCTCAGAGCAGATTCGGCACTTGCAGATGAGTTGATATTAGAGGAGTTTCTACCCGACTCCCTCTAACTGTTGGGAGACTTAACCCTTGGTACAACCATGTCATCCCCAGTTATAAGCCCCGTTGCCCAAGCTTCTCCAAGGGGGTTAAAGAGGAGCTTAAACCTTGTCCAAGTCCAGAAGTGGAGGTTTGCTTAAGGGAAAGCTACAGGTTTCGAGCTGGACGTGGCATAGCCAACCCCATTTACTGCAGGTTTAGGCTCACTCCGCTAAATTCGATACGGCCCGTTCCAGGTTAACCAGGGAGCGGTTATAGCCCAGTACCGCCTCTAACAAATTCACCTGGGCTTCGGTAAGTTCCCGCTGGGCGGTGAGTACTTCGAGTTGATCGCCTACCCCGGCATCAAAGCGTCGTTGGGCCAGGCGTAATGCCTCCCGTGTCTGCTCCAGGGCAGTCCTTGCGGTATCTATATTTGACAGGTTGGCTTCCAAACTGAAGTAAGACTCTTCAACCTCAAACCGAATTTGGTTGCGATCGCGGGCCAAGGCAGATGCTGCAATGTCCTGGTCTCTATCAGCCTGGGTGGCACGGGCAGCGGCAGCACCGCCATCAAACACTCGCCAGCTTCCCCCCAACCGCAGGCCAAACCCGGCGGAACTGTTGCGGTCAAATCCTGGTAGGTCGGCGCTGGCAATATCGGTCAGGGCCAGGGCCGCGTTCACACTACCGGTTGCCTGAAGCCGGGGGCGAATGCTGGAAATGGCAATTTGCTCCTGGGTTTCTGCCACCTCCCGTTGCAGCAGGTCGCCCTCCAGCTCGGCCCGGTTTTGCAAGGCCAGTACGATGCTTTCTTCTAACGTTAGGGGCCAGAAGCCGCCGATTCTGACGTTAGTAGTGGCAATGGTGGCCTCTGGCGGCAGACTCAGTATAGACGCGAGTCTGCCCTGGGCCGTTCGCCAGTTACGGCGAGACAGCACCAGGTCTTGTCGAGCCTGGGCCACCTGCACTTGAGCCCGTAGTACGTCAAAACGAGTGCCGACATCGGCTTCAAAAAACAAAATGGCGTCTCGCAGATTGCGGCAGGACTCTACCAGAAAGTCCCGGCTGATGCTGATGCGTTCGCGGGTACCCTGAACGTCATAGTAGGCCAGGGCAGTTCGGGCTCTGATTTCTTCCTGGGTCTGCTCCAGGGCCAGCTGTTGCTGCCGCAGCTGTAGTTCTGTAGTGCGAATGCGGGCAGGGCGTTCTCCCCCGGTGAGGATATCGTAAGCGGTTGAGACATTACCCGTCAGGGCCGCAACGGGCGATACAGTATCCACATCATCGTCCTGCTGCCCCTGGGCGGGGTTTGTCAGCACATCTACCCCGGCGTTCAGGTCCACGGTGGGATAGCGACTGGCCAGGGCTTCATCCAGAGCGGCCTGACTCCGTTCCACCGCCAACCGGGCAATGCCCAACTCGGGATTGTTGCGGTAGGCCAGCTCAATTGCCTGCTCTAGAGAAATGGGCTGTTGCCGGATAATTTGAACGTTCTCTGGTCGGGTCGGCGTCAGTAGGGGGTTGCTACCCTGCCCCAGTAACCACGGGGGCAGTTCCTCGGGAGGCTGCCCGGGTTGGGGAATAGTTGCATCTAGATCAACCTGGCAGACTTCTGGCAACTCGAAGGTGACCGCAGGTCGAACCTGGGCCTGGGCGGATGTACCGGTTAGCCAGACCAGACCATGCCCCAGCATGGCGCACATACCGACCGCGACCTGCCCGATTGACCTGCAATTGATCTGCTTCATGGCTACCTACAGATCACAGGTAAACAGCCGCTTCAGGAAGTAGTTGACCATTTTGGCCCCGTAGGGAGAACTCCACCACACTATCGGGTAGCAGCCTATGGGGTCTTCCATTTTGTGTTCGGCCTGGTCAACGGTTTTCCACTGGCCATTTTCCCGCCAGCCCACCCGGTCGGCGAGTCTGCGCAACATGTCTAAATCTTGGGCAATGGCGGTTTCGAGGGTGCCGCCCACGTCTTGATAAATTTTGAGCTGTACGCTAAAGCCAAACCGTCCTCCGGTGTAGGTAGTCCAGAGCCGGTCAATCACCCGCAACACACTGCAGGGAAAGACCTTAACTTCGTCGGGGGTGAGGTCTTCCCGGTCGGTTTTCCTGGCCTCCTGCATGATCACCCGCACGGTCTCGTCATCGGCCTCCAGCAGCTTGCCCACCCTGAGCAACCCCTGCAGTTTTTGATACCGCTCAATGTCGGTAATCAGCATCAACTTGTCTTCCATGCGGGCCAGGCGTTCCATTAGCCCCTGTTGGGTCAGGGCTTCTAATCGTTCTTCAATGGCTTCCAACCGTGCTATGAGTTCATTTTGCCCTTCGCCATCCATAGAGACTCCTCACCAACGCCTTGCCATGGTTCCTGATCAACCAAGTCCTGCTCAAAAACGGTAGGTTTCCCACCGGCAAAGCTCTACTGCTGAACCTGGACAGGGTTTAGTACTAAGAATGCCGTGAGTTGGGCGATCCGTCCAGTCGTTTGCTGCTGCTGGCCGGGCGGTGGGCGTTGAATCCCCCCTTTTTAGACCCCGTGAATGGACGGGCCAGCCAGTTGACCATCCACTTCGTAGCGCAATTCTTCGGGAGATTCATGGACTCAAACAGAGCATTCCACCCATTTTGATAAACCGCCAGGGTGGCGTCTGGAAAATAATACAGACGGGGATTGAGAGTACAGCCATAAGGCCGGGCACCTGCATCCGCAGACCGACCACCCGCACCATGGCTTGCACATGACCCATGGGCTATACAGTTTCGCGGTCTGCAATGTACCGCTTCACCTGGATGACGCTGTCGGGGTTGAGGGAAATGGAGTCGATGCCGTTTTCCACCAGAAATTCCGCAAACTCGGGATAGTCGCTGGGGGCCTGTCCGCAAATGCCCACCTTGCGCCCCTTTTCCTGGGCGGTGGCCAGCAGCCGCTTAATGGTGCGCTTAACGGCAAGATTGCGCTCATCAAACAGGTGGGAGAGTTCCGACGAATCCCGATCGACCCCCAGCACCAGCTGGGTCAGGTCGTTACTGCCGATGGAAAAGCCGTCGAAGCGCTCGGCAAACAGATCGGCCAGCTCCACATTGGCGGGGATTTCGGCCATGACGTAGACCTCTAAACCCTTGTCGCCCCGCTTCAGCCCGTTTTCGGCCAGCACCGCCAGCACACCATCGGCCTCTTCCAGGGTGCGGCAGAAGGGAATCATCACCACCACGTTGTCGAAACCCAGTACTTCCCGCACCTGCTTGATGGCGCGGCACTCCAGGTCAAACCCCTGGCGGTAGCGATCGCTGGTGTAGCGGGCGGCTCCCCGAAAGCCCAGCATGGGGTTAGATTCTTCTGGCTCGAAGGCTTCACCGCCGATCAGATCGGCGTACTCGTTGGTCTTAAAGTCGCTCATGCGCACAATCACCGGGTTGGGATACTGAGAAGCGGCGATGCGGCCAATGCCCTGGGCCAGGTTGTCCACAAAGTACCGCTGCTTGTCGGGGTAGCCCTGGGTGAGGTCGCGAATCTGCTTCCAGGCCTCCCGATCCTCCAGGTCGTCGTAGTGGATCAGCGCCATGGGGTGGATTTTGATGATGTTGTTGATGATGAACTCCATCCGGGCCAGGCCAATGCCCTGGGCGGGCAGCTGCCACCAGCGAAAGGCGGCGGCGGGGCTGGCGATGTTCATCATGATCTGGGTTTTGGTATCGGGCACGTCGCTCAGGTCTACTTCGGTAGATTCGTAGTCGAGGATGCCCTGGTAAATTTTGCCCTGGTCTCCCTCGGCACAGGAGATGGTGACTTCCTGGCCGGTTTCCAGCTCTCGGGTGGCATCCCCCGTGCCGACAATGGCGGGAATGCCCAGCTCTCGGCTGACAATGGCGGCGTGGCAGGTGCGGCCTCCCTGGTCCGTAACGATCCCCGCCACCCGCTTCATGATCGGCACCCAGTCGGGGTCGGTCATTTCAGTTACCAGGATGGTATCGTCTTCCACCTGGTCGATGTCGTCGGCACTGAGAATGCGGCTGACTTTACCGGCGGCGATCGCATCCCCAATGCTCAATCCTGCCAGAATCTGCTCCCCCTTCTGCTGCAGCTTATAGGTACGCAGGGTGCTGGCGGCCTTTTGGGACTGCACCGTCTCGGGTCGGGCCTGGACGATAAACAACTCGCCGGTTTCGCCATCCTTGGCCCACTCCATATCCATGGGCTTGCCGTAGTGGGCTTCGATGGTGCTGGCCCAGCGCCCCAGCTGCAAAATTTCGTCGTCCTCCAGCACAAAGCGACCCCGCTCCTGGCTGGAGGTTTCCACCGTCGTGGTAGTTTCACTGCCCTCGTTGGCGTAAATCATTTTCTTTTCTTTGCTGCCCCGCTTCTTCTGCACGATGGGCTTAAAGGGCGATTCCTCGCCATCCTTACCCTTTAGCAGCGGCTTAAATACCGTGTACTGGTCGGGGGTAACGCTGCCCTGCACCACGGTTTCCCCCAGCCCCCAGGCGGCATTGATAATGGCCACATCGGGAAAGCCCGTTTCCGTATCGATAGAAAACATCACCCCGGCGCTGCCCTGGTCAGACCGCACCATGCGCTGCACCCCCACCGACAGGGCCACCTGCATGTGGTCAAAGCCCTTTTCCTGCCGGTAGCTGATGGCGCGATTGGTAAACAGAGAGGCATAGCAGCGGCGGCAGGCCTCCAGCAGGTCGTCTTCCCCCTGGACGTTGAGGAAAGTTTCCTGCTGACCGGCAAAGCTGGCCTCTGGCAGATCCTCAGCGGTGGCAGAGGAGCGCACAGCCACATCCAGTTCATCCCGTCCGTAGCGCTGGCTCAGATCCTGGTAAGCCTGGCGAATAGCCGTTTCCACCGCTTCTGGAAAGTCCGTCCGTAGAAACAACTTGCGCACAGCTGGCCCCACCTCCGCCAGGGAGCGCCTACCGGCTTCCAGCTGCTCCAGCTGCTCCTGCAGCTTTTGCTTCAGGTCCCCCTGGTACACAAACTTCCAGTAGGCATCGGCAGTGGTGGCAAACCCATCGGGAACTCTAACCTGCCCTGCCTTAAGGGACTGAATCATTTCCCCCAGGGAAGCGTTTTTACCTCCTACTTCGTTAACATCGTCGGAGGTCAGGTCTTCGAACCAGCGAATTAAGGTATTGCTTTCCATAACTAGCACTTGCGGGACGGGCGTTTGAATTCATTGTCAGGATTAGTGATGAATCTGGCGTCTCGCTGTTGGCAGAGATTAAGGCTACGGCAGCCGTGGCAGCATTAACCGTGTTACGGTTGCACAAGCATTTAAACCTTGTCCAAGTCCAGAAATGGAGCCTTAGCGGAGTCTTAGTGGGGGAAATCCCATGTTGGTAGGGCAGGCATCCTGCCTGTTCGTGGACAGCCGAGACGGCTATCCCACGTCATTGCATTCCCATGCCTGGGCCTGAAAAATTATTTGACGAGAACAATTACATTTACTCAAGCGAATAGGAGTATGGCTGAGTATAAAACTTATCTGACTCGGGCCTGAAATTTTACTGGGGAAAAGGCCACTATGTGGGCTGGCCTCCATTCTTAGAGTGCGGATCAAATTGGTCGACCGAGAAAATTTACATCGAGAAAACTAACGCTACGTAGCTTACAGTTTTGTAGCAAAATTTTGTTTATGATAGTGTATCTAAAGTAAACCTGATCGCGTTTCTACCTAGGGATTTCATTTCCTGATGCTAGGGGTGACTCAGCTGAGGATAGCTAGGGCCAATTTTCAAAAGCTGTTCTGCCTTTTTGAAACGTTGCCTCTCAATCTTTGAGTAACCTTTGTTGAACATTACCGGAATGCCTATGTTTGACGCCCCAAGGCTATCTACCTCGGTTAGCACCCTTCAACCTTCCACTTCGGGGGGAACGGTCGATGATTCCGCCAACCGCAAGCTACCCACCGTGCTTCTGGTCGATGATGACCCCGACAGCCTGATGCTGCTGTCTTTCATCCTTGAATCATTTTCCTGCACCGTTGTTTGCGAAAGTAGCGGCGAAGCGGTCCTGGAACGCCTTCGTCACGACCACTTTGATCTGGTTATGTTAGATATTCAGCTACCGGGGTTGAGCGGGTTAGAAATCGTGCGGATACTGCGGGCTAACCCCATCAATGCGGCTCTGCCTGTCGTGGCGGTAACTGCCCTGGCCAGGGCGCAAGATCGAGCAGAAATTCTGCGGGCGGGATGCGATGGCTATATCAGCAAACCTTACCTGATTCAAGATGTCGAAGCCCTGATCGCGAACTACATCAAGAAGCTGGCTTAGGACTGCGAGGCAGAAGCAGGACCACATCCGGAATGGCTTACTCTGATGCCGCTACATCAGGACGACCCGAGAGAATAATGACCAGGCCGGTCCTTCCCGTTTCAAGAGTAGTGTCGCTTAATAAATCGACGACTTCCAGGTTGAGGACATCTTCGACTAACTCCACGACCTGGGGACGCACAAGCTTGGTCAGATCCATATGCAGTTCTTCGACTCGTTGAGAACTGCCGCCCTGTAGCAGCAATTGCTCTGGTTGGGTGAGGGAATTTTCGACAACAATGATCAGTTTATTATCGAACAACCGACAGCTGACCTTTCCGGTCAAATGGCCAAGCTGCTCCCTGTAAAGCCGCTGAAATTTCTGTGACAACGTCCTTTCGAGCTGCCCTCGGGTGGTGTTTATGGTCTGCTGATTTGTCATAGAAGAAGAAGAAATGAAAAGTTGACATTCAGCCGTGAATCCATGCACTGACTGGCGCAAAGTCGGGGCTAACTGTGAATAACAACCAGATCCAAAAAAAACTTAAATTTACTGATTACAATTTTAATCTTTGATCAAAGTAGAAAAAACATCCCGCAGTTCGAACCTTTCCCTGAATATTTCACCCCTGGAATAGATGTTTGCCCAAGATCCAGGGATGGCGCTTTGCTGGAAAGACCCTCTAAACCCTGTCCAAGTCCAGAAGTGGAGTTTTGCTTAAGGGCAAACCACAGTTTTTGAGTGGACTTGGTATATATCACGTTCAGCTCAAAGCAACCATGGGATGACAGTAACCCCCAGCACTTATCTTCAAAACGACGGATATCGGTTTTCTGCTTATGCATTTATGGTAAGGCAAAATTTTGTATCAACCCTGGCCGAGCAACCTCCTAAGGAGCATTGATGTGCTGTGAGTTCGATTAAGTTCAAACTGTTTGCCCCCTACAATACCGAAGCTGCCGTAATGGGAGACTTCTCTGATTGGGAAGGGTTGCCCATGGAAAAAGGGGAGGACGGCTTTTTTCGCACCGAGGTCGATCTGCAGGATGGTAGCTACCAGTACAAGTTTCGGGTGCGCACTAAGAGCTGGTTTTTTGACCCCGACACCTGGGTTGAGGTAGTTGACCCCTACGCCACCGACATTGATGATGCCAACCAGACCGGCATTTTGCGGGTAAAAGACGGCGAAGCCATTGTTGATACCTACGTCTGGCAGCACGATGATGTTCCCCTCCCCGGAGACCATCAGTTAATCATTTACGAACTCCATGTTGGAGACTTTTCTGGAGGCGAGGCCGATGCTTATCCCAGGGGCAAATTTGAGCATGTTATCGAGAAGCTCGACTATCTGGTAGACCTGGGAATCAACGCCATCGAACTGATGCCCCTGAAGGAATATCCGGGGGACCACAGCTGGGGCTACAACCCCCGCTATTTTTTCGCTCCCGAATCTAGCTACGGCGGCACTAGCGACCTCAAGCGGATGATTGACGCATGCCACGGTCGGGGTATTCGCATCATTATGGATACCGTCTTTAACCATGCCGAGGCAGAAACTCCCCTGGCCCACATTGACCATGATTACTGGTTCTACCACGATGCCCAGGACCCCGATAACTACTGGGGACCTGAGTTTAACTATGAGCACTACGACGAAAATTTAGGCACCTATCCGGCCCGCTGGTTTGCCAGCGATCGAGTTAAGTTTTGGATTCAGGAATACCACATCGACGGCATCCGCTACGATGCCGCCAAACAAATTGGCAACTACGACTTCATGGGCTGGATGGTGGATGAAACCAAGCAAATTGCCGGGCCTAAACCATTCATTAACATTGCAGAACGCATTCCTGAAACCGCCGAAATTACCAACGACGATGGTCCCATGGATAGCTGCTGGCACACCAGCTTTTACCACACCATGGTCGACTTGCTCTGCCAGGGCCAGTACGATGCCGAACGCCTGAAGGATGTGCTTGCCCCCCGACGCCAGGGATTTTTGGGCGCGACTAACATCATCAATTACCTCAGCAACCACGACCAGGACCGGCTGATGGTCAAGCTGGGAAATCATGAAATTTTTGGCCAAGACGCTTTTCGCCGCCTGAGTTTAGGTACGGCTCTAATGATGACCTGTGTAGGCATTCCTATGATTTGGATGGGGGAAGAGTTTGGGGAGTATAAACCCAAGACCGTAGACCCCGCCAAACTCGATTGGAGCCTGCTTAAAAATGATGAAAATAGCTCCCTGCTTGAGCTAGTCAGGGGGTTAATTGCCCTGCGCAAACAGACCCACGCCCTGTTTACCAACAACATCAACTTTTTCCACGATGACCCAGAATCTCAGGTTCTGGCTTACGTGCGCTGGAATAGTGAAGGGTCTCGGGTGGCGGTGGTGGCCAATTGCTCCGGCAATTACCTGGCGGACTACACCGTCAAGAACTTTCCCCAAAGCGGCACCTGGCATGAGTGGGTCCATGACTATGACGTTACCGTAGACGGGGCAGAACTTACCCTCGATTTACCGGAGTACGAAGCCAAAGTCCTGGTGTGGTAAGCGCTATGACCTGCTCCCCCGGCCCCCTTGCCGACTAGCCCTGGTTGGCCAGATCAGTGCTCACATTTTCAATGGCTGCAGAGGCGTAGTAATGGTTGGGCCGTAGCTCTAGAGCCTGCTCGAAAAAGTCCAGGGCGGTGCAGTACGGTCCTCTTCTCGCCGGGTGGCGTCGTAACCCATTTGCCAGTTCAACAGTGGGAATTTGCCAAACAGTATCAGAGGGAAACGGAGGGAAACCGCCGGTAAAGACCTGCGACTATCATATAGATGGCATAGGCGATGAAGCCAAATGCGATCGCCCCCAACCAGTAATCCCCCAGGGGCTGACTATCCAGTTGGTCAAATACTTTCCCCAAGCCTCCAGCCGTGTCATCATCCACCAGATAGGCCGCCTTAATCAGATAGCTGCCGATCAAGATAAAGCCTACCCCTCGGGCCGTAATCCCCACCTTGCCAATGACGGCTGCCCAGCGAGCGACCTGGACATCAAGCTGGCGGCGAAAGTCGCTGATGTAGCCTCCGGTTAACGCACCATAGACATAGACCAGACCCACGCTAACAACGCCAAATCCCAGCCCCAGCAGCATCCACGGGCCAATCTCAACCTCGAATAGCAGACCGGCAACATCATCTAAAGTGTCATCAAAGTCTACGGCCAGGTTAAAGGCTAACTTACCGGCGGTGCGGGCAATACTGAGGTAGGCCAAGCCACTGCAAACATAGCCACAGCGCTGCACCAACTGGCGCCAGCCTGGCCGGCCCTGGTGTTCAGGGTCAACCCCAGCTTGAATTAGCCGCCACAGCACATAGCCCAGCAGCCCCAGGGCCAGTAAGGTCAGCATGATGCTCCCCATAGGACGCCTCCCCAGGGCGACCAACACCCCATCGCTCCCCGATACTACGGGCTGACCGTACATGATGTCGTTAATCAGGAACAAGCCAATCAGCCCATAGAGCATTCCCTTCACTCCATGACCAATGCGAATATACCGTTGCACCCAAACATTTTTGAAAAGACTCAAAACCGGTTTTTGCACCAGCCGAATCAGGTGCCAGCCATATTCAATTGCAGAACTTACTTTAGCCATCAAGATGAAGCCTGGAAGCGACCTGAAAATTTAGCGCCCTATTTGTGAAGCAAATGAGTCCACGATTTTGAACGTTTGCCCAGACCGCCGGGAAATACAGTTTTCTATTTCATATAGCGGATTTCACGCCCATGAAGTACTGCTTAAAGATCACCCCTGTGCCCCTGATTAAGGGAGGTACATACCAAGTCCAGCTCGGGATCTGTAGTTTTCGCGAAGGCAAAACTCCACTTCTGGACCTGGACAAGGTTTAGGTTGAAACTTCAACAGCGAGAAACCAGGGGAATCCTTAGCTAATCAAGTTTGTACTTCACTGCACCGAGAACCGCTATAGGAGAAATACTCCTTTCTATTGAAGGAGTTCTGCCGGGCAAATTAATCTACCCCGCTACAGATAAAGAGGGATCTCACCCCCAGGGTTGAGGAGGATCCGCCTAAAAAACCGTTAGCTTTGAATCATCGTCACACTTCTTAGTAATTGAATTGACAAAATTACAGAGTTGCCTAATCTTTCAGTCTTTTCAGAATAGGTACCCCTGAGTCGATAGCGTTTGAAAGGATTTACCGTGCTTCAGCCTGAAAAATTGCAAGCTTACCTTAATGACATCAGTGAACATCGCCTGCCGGCTGAAGATTGCCTGAAGCGCGATATTTTTCACTGTGGGCTCTGGCTGCTGGGTATTCCGGCCATTCTTTATGGAGCCATTGAAAGAGGCATGGCTGCCTTCTCGCAACCCGTCATTGCAACCACAGATCTGTCCTATTGCTTAATCGCCCTCGTGCTGTTGTTGGGCTGGGTATTTATCGGCACCGCCAAAGAACCTGTAGCCCCAGTTCCCAACACCACCATCACCCATAAAGTGTCTGCGAACCTGGCTAAAACACTGGGTAACAAGGAATGTGTTGCGCAAAAGACGTATCGGCTCCCCTATCCATTTATTTGTCAAATTTACCATTTGCTGAATCTGAAGCATCTGGAAGACATTCATCGGTTTAGTCTGGGAAATTTAAAGGTTCTCGACGTTAGCTACTTTCGTAAAACCAAAGCAGGGGGGCAACTGCGATTTAAAACCATGCTCGACTCCCCTCTGAATGTTTTGAGGATGTGGCGTAGCCCAACGGTTGACGTGGACCTGATTATTCACTCTCCCCATCAGATTGAACTGAAGGTGCCGACCTATAGAAATAAGTACATTCAAGTCTTATTCAGCGTCATTCCCCTGGGCGCTCAAGAACACCAGTTATTCATTCAAATGTTTTGCGACTTACGATGGCCCAGGGAATTTCTGCGGGTGATCTTGCTACTCGCATCAAGTCTTACCCTGCTGGAAGATTTACCCTACCTGCGTCAGCTTGCCAAACGAAATCCTGCGACGTATCAAAAGTTGGCAGACACCAACCCGGCTTGTGAAACCATGCAGCTCTATTACCGTTACATCGACCTGTATCGCAGCCAGGGGCACAGCGCCCTTGAGGGTGGTGAAGCCCGGGTGGCAAATTTCACCTGAATGAGACCAACCAGGCACTGGGTCTAGGTCGTTTCCAAGTACCACTTTAGGGAGGATAAAAAATGCTATGTGCCCAAGAAGCTCTTCCTTTTTAGAGACGTTTCTTAATAGCCCTATCGCTAATCTGTAAGCACAAATTGTTGTTAATCAAAGACTGCCATGAAAGCCGCACAAAGATTTGCCCTTGCCATCGGAATTGTTTACACCGTCATCGGCATTATGGGATTCATTCCTGCCCTGGTGTCTCAGCCCGAAAGCCTGCCTCCCTATGTCAGTAACCTGGGCGTAATATCCGGATACGGATACCTCATGGGCCTGTTTCCCGTAAATACCCCCCACAACATCATCCACATCGCTACTGGACTGCTGGGCATTGTCACCAGCATTTCTCTAGATAGTTCCAGACTCTTTTCGGGTCAGCTAGGCATTTACTACACCACCCTGGCCGTACTGGGTCTGATTCCTGTAGCCAATACCTTCTTTGGTCTGTTTCCGATTTATGGTGTAGATGTTATTTTGCACGGCATAACCGGCATTATGGGGATTTACTTTGGTTTCTTCGCCACGCCTTCTCTCCTCAAGCTATTCAAGCGGGAACTTAAAGAAGATGCTACTGCCGGCGAAGTGCTTTAATCGAAATTAATTTTGAAACCCGTTTTCAAAGGAGTTATTTTCTGCAGTTATTTTCTGCATAAGCAAACGGGCGCTGCGATCGCAGCGCCCGTTTTTTTTCTGGTTGCCTGGCCTTGGTCAGGACTCTTCTTATCGAGCATAGGCCCTGGCAGAATTTGACTCCACATGAATTTTAAGGTGACGGGTATCCATCGCAGCCTCAAACAAATCCGTTGGCAGAGCCTGCTCTACCGGGTACACCCCCGGTTTATGGAGTTTTCCAGATAGCATGAATTCTGCCACACTACCCGTTCCAAGACCTGTGGCAACCGCAGCACTGTTGTGGGCGAAGGTGCTGATGTAGTGCACCGGGGCATCCCCCCGTTTACCCCGAATATCGCACCGCATGGCGACCCCGGTGCCGCTGAATTGATCGGTAAAGTCGGTCATTTTGTGGCTGACCTGGGCCAAAAATTCTACCGTGTTCGGGTTGCGCAGCACCGCCGGAGGCAGCCAGTGGGCCATGGTCCAGGTGGCGTGGTTGTAGAAGTCGGGCACCACGCCAAACTTGGTTATCACGCTGCTGACTGGAAAGGATTGCTGCAGAGTCACCGCCTCGGGCATGTCGTACCAGTAGACACTGGCTTTGCCGTAGGGGGCCGGAAACTCCAGCGTCTCCCGCGCTGTGTAGGGTTTGACCGGCTGCCAGGTGCCATCCAGCCAGGCTTCGAAGGGGCGCTGCAGACCCAGGAAGGTGGTGCGCATAACGGTAACGCCCGCTCCACCAGACCCGGCAACGACGTAGCTGAGCTGAATCGAATCGGCCTGATCCAGGGTTTCAACCCCCTGGCGCACCATGCTGTTAGAGATACCAGGAAACACCCCCGTGTTGATCACGGCGGTGATGCCTGCCGCCTCAGCCTGGTCTTGCAGGGCCAGGGCCTTGCGCGTAAAGCTACGCCCGTCGCTAACGTCAACGTAGTTTATCCCCTGGCTGATACAGGTTTTGAGTACATCCGCCTGACGGTGGTGAAAAGGCCCCGCCGCATGCACCACCAGATCGGCCTTAGCAACAGCATTCTTTAACTGCTGGGCACTGGCTAAGTCCAGCACCTGAAACTGCACCTTTGCCCCCAGCCGTTCTAAAGCCGCCATGCCCATTTGCGGGTTGCGCCCCGTAATGGTGACTTCCGCATCGGTATGGGCCAGAATGTCGCGGGCGATACTGCCGCCAATGCGTCCGCAGCCGCCAATGATAAGAACACGTTGCATGAATGATAAGCCGTATCTGCAAAAACGAGGATGATGCCATCCCCTGGTCTGCTTAGTTTATCGGGTCAACGTAGAAAAAGTTATCCGTCGCCAGAAGCATCCAGACTGTCCTTAAAGACTGGCAATTCCCGCCACGGACTGGCGCACCTCATGCAGCAGTTTACCCACTCCCCGTTGGGAGCTGATTAAGGCCCGAGCGCAGTTGCGACCGGGCATACCCGAAATCGAGCCACCCGGATGGGTTCCAGCCCCGGTCAGGTAAAGCCCGTCGATGGGGGTCTGGTAGTTGGCAATTTCCGGCAAGGGGCGCAAAAACACCATCTGCTCCAGAGACATATCGACATGGTAATAGTTGCCCCGGTAGGCCCCCAGGCGCTGGCCCAGCTCCGCCGGACTTTCCACCCGGCGGGCGATGATGGACTGGTTCAGGTTCGGAGCATAGTCTGCCAGCTTGGCCAATACCCGATCGGCAACCTGGTTTTTCCGGCTATCGGTCCAGCCGGTGCCGTTGAGGCCCGTGCCCTCGGCTCCGGCGATCTGATACGGAGCAAAGAACTCAATCCACAGGGTATGTTTGCCTTCAGGAGCCATGGAGGGGTCCAGCACCGTAGGCACTACGGCGTACATCGACGGATCGTGGTCTGGAATGCGACCTCGGGCCGCTTCGTGGTGGGCGGTTTCGACCTGCTCGACGGAATCTGCAATCAGCACCGAACCAATCAGGTAGTTGTCTTGATGGTTGTGATGCTCAAACCGCAGGGGTTCCGCCAGGGCACAGTCGATTTTGAGCAGGCTTTCGTTGTTGTTGATAATGCGCTTATCTACCCGTTGCCGCAGGTTGGCATCGGCGGCATCGACATCGGCGGGCAACATCAGGTCTAGAAAGACCCGTTTGGCATCGATGTTGGAGATCACCGTCTCGGCACGATATTCCTTACCCCCGGCCACCCTGACGCCGACCGCTTTGCCGTCATCTACCAGAATTTGCTCTACAGTCTGATCCGTCAGCACCACCCCGCCATCCTGCCAGACCCGCTTCAGCAGGGCATCGATGAGGGCCCCGGTGCCTCCCTTTGGCCGAGCCATCCCCGGATTGTGGCGCAAAGACATCATCATCGCCCCAATGGCCAGGTTCTTTTGGGAAGGGGCCAGCCCCAGTTCTGAAGCCAGCCGGGCCAGGGGGGCTTTCATCCAGGGTTCGGTGAACCACTCATCCAGCAAATCCTCGGCGCTGGTAAGCATGGTGCGCACAAAGTCCAGGGCCTTGTTGGGAGTGCCCGCCACCTGCAGCATGTCTTTCAGGGCATCGAAGTCATAGTTGCGCACAATGTCGATGATGGATTTAGGCGGCGCATTAAAGATGGGCACCAGGGCGTTTACCACCTGCTGCCAGTACTGGACAAACTGCCGGTAGCGCTCGGCCTCCTGGGGATTGAACTGGGCGATGTTGGCGCAGGTTTGCTCCACAGAGCGATTGCCCAGAAAGAATTTGCCGTCGGGGTGGGGGCAAAAGACAACGGGGTCGCAGTAGAGATAGTCGAGGCCGAACTGCTTTAGCTGCAGTTCTTCGACCACGGGGCTGAGGTGAATAAACTCGTGGTCAATAGCGCAGAGGTTAAAGCGAAACCCCGGTGCTGCTTCGGGCATAATTTCTTCTGTGGTGGCAGCCCCACCGGGCACCGACCGCTTTTCCAGCAGCAGCACCCGGTAGCCCGCCTGCAGCAAATAAGCGGCGCAGACCAAACCATTGTGGCCTGCGCCGATGATGATGGTGTCGAAGGATTCCATAAATGAATGGGCGAAAGTTCCTGAAAGTCGGGGCGATTAGAAGGTTGTAGCGGCAAGGAAAGCAGGAGAGATCGGCGTGATAAACTGCGCCTTGCGCCCAAATTAAACCCGCCGTCGTATTTAAAGGGTAGACAGGAGCTTTTTGCTCAAGCATCCTTCCTTTGATAGGTGTACACATGATAGGCGTACAAAAAGCAGGAACAACGTCGCCGCCCTTCCTGCTTGAAGCTATGTTGGTTCCTGAAGGAGGTTTTGTCGCAAAGATCCCAGGGTTCGTTGGGGCATCCACTCGGGGTTGATTCCCCTCCGGCAGAACTCTGGCATCTATGCCTGCCTAAGAACTAGGAAAATTGGGAGTGCTGGCGCGATCAACGGCGTCAATGGCCTGATCTGCGGCTTTACTCACTCCTTCTTTGGCGTTGCTGAGGCCCTTTTGGGTACTTTCAGCGGCATTTTCAGCGGCTCGCTTGGTAGACTTTCCTACATTTTCAGCGGCTTGCTGAGCTGACTTACCGACGTTTTCGGCCTGGTCTCTGACGGTTTTGCCAGGTTCTACTTCGTCCAGGTAGTCACCAGGCCCCTGAATTTTCTGTCGCCGCTGCTCGGCCTGCTGAATCAGGCGGTCGGCTTTGGCATCAGCGGCGCTGGTGTCACGTTTGGTATCTTTGTGGGGATACATGGCCTGACCGGGGGTTTCGGGATTGTACCCTTCCCCTGCGGGAACTGCGGCCTTGGGGGTGCCGCTACAGGCTGTAGTCACCAGCATAAAAATGCCGGCTATAAAAACAACAACAAGTTGCCGTAGTGTAATTGTTGGGAAAAACTGTTTCAGGGTCTGCATAAGCTCCTCTCTGGTCTACTGGTTCTCAAATCCTTTGCCTACATCTGCTTCTGCAGCTTTTGCTTACTTTCGTTGAAGCGCTTTGCCATCTGTTTGCGGTCTTCGTCAGACATGTTTTTGCGCATGGAGACAAACATGGTGCTTTCTTCCTGACGGGTATGGTCGCCCAAAATAGACTTCAGCTGCTTCAGTTTTGCCATGAACTCCTCGCCGGTAGAATCCATCGCCTTCATCTCATCCAGCAGGGTTTTCATGTCATCATGTTCGCTGTAAAGTTCCTGGGTGTCGTCACTGCCATAGAAAGGCCGCACCGCTGGATAAACGGTCTCTTTTTCGGCCTCAGTGTGGACGCTCAGGTCCTTATACAGCTGACCAAAGAGAGCTTTAATCTGTTCGGCGTTGTCGGCACTTCTAATTTCACTGATCAGACCTTTGATCTTCTGGTGATCCATAAAGATCAGCCCGTTAATATCCGTTTCAGCATCTCCTTTGACCTGGGAGACCGCACTGCCGACAACGCCGGTAGCCGCCGCGATCGCATCCTGCACCCGTCCCCAAATGCCCTGTTCCGGTTCCTGACCGGTGAGTTCCTGGGTGCCAATGTATTCCAACATGCCCTTCAACCTTTCCTGGTGGGCACGGTTCTCAAAGTTGACGGTATTGAGGGGGGTGAGGGCGATTTCTATATCCTGGCCGACTACCTGGGCCGCCTTATGCACGACCAAACCCGAAACTACCTGACCATGCTTGAGCAATTCATGCTGGGCCATTTTTTCGTAGAGGCTGAGGTCAGAACTGGCGGTCATGCCCTTGGCCTGCTTGACCATGTCCTGAACGCTCTGCTGAGGCTCGGCCTGAATGCCATACTGGGTAATGGCCATCTCAACAATGTCTAAATTCTTCTGGTCATCTTCCAGCATGTCTTCTAACCGACTGCGCAGATGTTTGTCGCTGCACTGGTTAAGAAACTGCTGGTCATTTTCAATCATGAGGGACTGAATGGCCTTCATATCGGCCAACTTTTCTGCGATCGCAGCCCGTTTGTCATCTGTTAATGTTGCAGGCATGGTGTGAAGTCTCCCGATAAAGTCTGGAGACAGTCTAGAGAGATTAAAACAAACAAAGTATCTGTCTGTAGGGTTGAATACTAGAATTTGCTGCTCGGCAGATCTATATCCCCGGAAAGACCTGACTGGAATTCAGGTGTATCGCGGTTCTCAGTTCAGTGAGGTACAAACTGGAGGAGCTTAAAATCCCCCTGGTTTCTGGATGCTTAAGTTTCAACCTTTACCCCCCTTAATCAGGGGGCAGGGGGGATGTTTGAGGTGTATTTCATTCGAGTGAGATTTGCTATAAGTTAGGCAACTTGAAAATACAGCACCTCTGGTCATGGTTAATGTGCTGGAACTTTGATTACAGCCAAATCTCCTACCGGCGACCGATGAAGTATCTTCCGGCTTTTTGTTAGGTTTCAAATGTATAGACGCTAAGGCTATTTGAGTTTTTGAAGCAATATGCAGAAATACATTTGCGAAGTTTGTGGATATATCTACGACCCCGCCGAGGGAGATCCTGATTCGGGAATTGAACCGGGAACTCCATTTGACCAAATTCCCGATGATTGGACCTGCCCGCAGTGTGGAGCAACAAAGGCCCAGTTTGAACCCTTAGACGAAAGATCTGTCGCCTGAGGAATGAGGATTTTATAACATCCAATTTTTGTCGGGCAGGCATCCTGCTTGCTCTTGGACAGCCGAGACGGCTATCCCCCGTTGAATGTCACTGAATTAAGCTGAAATCAACCCCTGCAAATTGCTGAAAGCCCTGATCTACCGTAGGGTGAGCACTGCCCACCAGCCTTATGTCAGTGACATTCGTCCCACGTTATTGAATCCCCATTCCTAAGTTCGTGTATTTACCCAGTCCAGCTTGAAACCTGTACCCAGTTCAGTTCAAGATCTGTAGTTTTTCTAACGCAAAATTTTGCTCCTGGACCTGGCAACGGGTAATGGCCTTCTCAGGCAAAAATTCAATTCTGGATTCGGATGAGGTTTACCATGGCCACAAAACAAAGGAATGACGCCTTCACGCGAGGACTCAGGGGTGGAATTCACGTTTTTGCCTTAATTTTCGCAGTAGGTTTGTTGCTCATTCAACTTCTTACTAGCATTTCGGCTGCTGTGTCCGAGTCCAGCTGGTTAGGAATTAGAAGCGTGGCAGCCGCTCTTTTTCCAGTTTCCGTAGCGGTATATTTTGCCTTTTTAGCTCGCCTGAAGCTACCCACGAATCGCAGCCGCGCGCCCATCATCAACAATTTTGTTTTCTTTGTTTTATGGACATTGTTGGTGTTGAGTATTGACGGCAGTGTTCAGACAATTAGCTTTCCTCTAGAAGAACTGCTTTACTCCCTGACCATTGCTGCTCTGATCTGGCGGTATAAGCGTCAAAATTCCTTCAAAGATTTGCTGGCCTGCTGCTATGGCATTTTATCGGGTTCTCTAGCGGCAGTAATTTTATTCGGATGGAACCCTGCCACAATGTAGTTTCACATTTTTTCAATGGCTAATCCAAATCAAAATGTTGACAGAACTCCTCCTTTTGCAGATGTACCTCCCACAGAAAGGACTTTGGCCCAGGAGGCCGCCGAGGCTACTCGCCTGGGGGTCGAAGACCAGAGCGAAGGGGTCGGCGCTATATCTGAGTCAGACCACATGGCGGCTGGTAGCCCGACGACCGCCAATGACCCCGATGCCTTGCAGGAGCAGGCAAAGGTAGTCGGCGAAGAGGCCGTAGGCGGTACCACGCCCACGCCAGATCAAAGCGATGTTGATGCCATTGCGGCGGCGGCAGGGGTCAACACCCGGCCCGAGCATCCGGTTAAAGTAACCGAAGAAATGCATAAGCGAGATGAGCATCGTCACGAGCTTGACCCCGAATCGAAGGGGCCTGCTGCCTCGGCTTGATTCATGCAGACGAAGGAATTGCATCCATAGTTATGCCCCCTGCTTTCCCGCCCCCATGAGTTTCGTTGACCCAGACAGACGGCATTATCCCAACTCCCTTTATGGCCTATCGTTTTCAACCGCGCAGCACCGTAGAAGCCAATGTTCGTCGCATTCTGGACGAGCAGTTGGATAAGGCTCAGTATCAGCTGACCGAAAATTTCAGCTACGAGCCTGCCGATGCCATTCACGATGCCCGCAAGCGGCTAAAAAAGGCCCGGTCTGTACTGCGGCTGATGCGTAAGGCTATGGACAAAGACACCTACAAAAGCGAGAAAAACGCCCTGCGGGATACCGGACGGCTGCTGGCCCCGGCCCGTGATGGCGAGGCCTATCGAGAAACCCTGGCGGATCTCACTGAACACTATGCCTCGGTACTAGAAGAAGACGCATTTGCCGTTTTAGAAGAAGCTCTGATGGATCATCACCTGACTCGGCTCCGGCGATTGATTGACAGCGACGAAACCATGGCGTCTGTGCTGACCAATTTGAAAGATAGCCGCCTGCGGTTGAAACACCTGCAGCTAGACAAAACCGGGTGGGATGCCCTGTATAAGGGGTTGAGAAAAATTTATCGCCAGGGCCATGGGCGTATGCAAACGGCCTACGAAAAGATGCGCGATTCTGCCTTTCACGAATGGCGCAAGCGAGTCAAAGACCTGTGGTACGACACCCGGCTGTTGAAGTCAACCTGGCCTCCCATGATGAAAGCCTGGCGGACAGAAGCCCATCAGCTCTCGAAATACTTGGGCGATGACCACGACATTGCCGAACTGCGCCAGTTTTTGCTGAAGCACCAGAACGATAACTCACTGCAAGACTCTCACCTGCAGCTGCTGTTACCCATCATGAAGCACCGCCAGGGACAGCTCAGGGATAAGGCTAAAGATTTGGGCCAGCGTCTCTATGCCGAAACCGCAGACTCTTTTGCAGAGCGGATGGGAACCTACTGGCAGGTCTGGTTCGCAGGAAAAGAGTAGGCGTCCAGGTAAATTTTTTCGCCCGGTCCTGAGATGCCCTGAATCTCAGGCGATTGCAAACTAAAAAGACAATTCCACAATCCGCACCACCATTTTGTAACAACGAAGGATAACCACCATGGCTAACACCAACTTTCACCAACTTTTAGACTGCGGCCAGAGCCTCTGGATCGACTACCTCAGCCGGCAAATGCTAGAGTCTGGCGAACTCAAAGACCGGGTCGAAAATCAGGCCCTGCGAGGCATGACCTCTAACCCCAGCATTTTCGAGAAATCGATGACTGGGGATGAAACCTATCGCCCAGCCATCGAAGCAGGCATCAAGCAGAATCTTTCGGCTAAGGAGATCTACGAATCTCTGGCGTTTGAAGACATTCGCCGCGCCTGTGACATTCTGCGCCCGGTGTATGACGAATCTGGCGGAATGGATGGCTACGTCAGCATTGAGGTTTCGCCTCACCTGGCCCGCGACATTGCCGGCACCATGCAGGAAGCCCGTCGCTTCTTTAAAGCAGTGGACCGGGACAACGTGATGATCAAAATCCCCGGCACGATGGCAGGGCTGGGCGCGATTGAGCAGGCCATTTGCGAAGGCATCAACGTCAACGTGACTCTGCTGTTTTCCGTAGAGATGTACCGCCAGGCGGCTCTGGCCTACATTCGCGGGTTAGAGAAGCGCTTAGAGCAGGGGCAGCCGATTGACACCATCGGGTCTGTGGCCAGCTTCTTCCTCAGCCGCATTGATACCAAGGTGGATGACCGTCTTCAGGAACGCATGAAGCGCATCGGCAGCGATACCCTGAACGAAGAAAAGCGTTTGGAAAGCGTGAAGGGTAAGGTTGCGATCGCCAACGCCAAAGTTGCCTACCAAACCTTCCAATCCCTGTTCAGCGGCGACCGCTGGCAGCGCCTGGCCGACAATGGGGCCAACGTGCAGCGCCTGCTCTGGGCCAGCACCAGCACCAAAAACCCCGACTACAGCGACGTGCGCTATGTGGATGAGTTGATCGGCCCCCACACCGTCAACACCATGCCCCTCGATACCATTGAGGCCTTTGGCGACCACGGCACCGTCAACTGCAACGCCATCACCACCGATGTCGAGAAAGCCCAGACCCTGCTCAACAGCCTGTCTGATCCTGATATTGCCATCAACCTGGAACAGGTGATGGACGAACTGCTGGAAGAGGGCATTGATAAGTTCGTGAAGCCCTACGACTCCCTGCTGCAGTCCCTCGAATCCCGCATGGAGCAGCTAACTCCTGCATAGGAATAGTTCCAGCCCTACCAGGTCCAGCTTGAAAACCATAGTTTTCCCGTAGGCAAAACGCCACTTCTGGACTTAGGCAAGGTTTAAGTCACCCTCCGGCTTCCAGGCACCCCCTGGAAGTCTTTCTTTTTGTCCGTACAGCCAATATAGGGTGGATAAAGCAAAGCCTGCTCATCAATCAAGCTGCGTTCTTTATGATGGAGGGATAAAGATTTTAAGAACTTTTGGCAATGGTGCAGGTCAGTCCCAAACCCAAAACCTTTGAAGACTTCCTGGCCCAGGCTAATGAGTTGGAAGGTTACTACGAGCTTACCTATGGAGAGCTGGTAGAAGTGCCCCCTGAGCCCTATAACAACCTGAGCAGGGCCAAAAAACTTTACGAGGCATTCAAGGCTCTGGTTGATATGCAGCAGATTGGTTTACAGGGGCTAGCTCTGGCCATGCCGGGGCAACCTAAAAACCGCTACCCCGATCTGGTTGTGCTGCGACCCGAGCACATTGAACAAATGCGAAGTTTAGGGCAGGCCGCCATCACTTTAGATATGGCTCCTCCCCGATTAGTGGTCGAAGTAGTCAGCCCCGGCCAGGAAAATCATCGCCGCGACTACCGGGAAAAACGCAACCAGTACGAATGGCGAGGCATCCCTGAATACTGGATTGTAGACCCCGAGCAGCAACAGGTCGTAGTGCTGTTTCTGACCCAGAACGGCTACCAAGAAACCCTCTATACCGCAGATTTCGTGGTGAAATCCCCCAGTTTTCCAGATTTTTCCCTGACTGCAGAAGCGATGCTGGCAGTCTAAACGCAATGGCGTTAGAGCCAGTCGGAATACCTCCTGCTCAAACGGCCAAAAGCCCTGACCTGAAATGGGGTGTGTCCTGCCCGCCAGCCTTAATTCAGCGTTATTACCCTGGTTTAACCAAAACCTCTTGCCAAAGAAAGACGCAAATGGCGTTATCGAGTTCCTAGGATCTAAACACTGCAGGAACTTCAGGTCAGATGAGAATGGCCTGGTTAGCATCAACTCGTTGCAGCTACTCACACGGAGGTTTTTGATGAAACTCAACGAATTCACCACAACAGTTCAAACGGTTGCAGATATTGACTCTAAAGAGCAAGCCGAAAAGGCCATTCGCGCCGCTCTTGAAACCCTTTCGGAGCGCATTATCGGGAATGAGGCGAGTGAATTAGCCGCTCAGCTTCCTGAAGAAATTGGCCAGTGCCTGCGAGGTCGCGAAGGCCAGATGGGCGAACGCTTTTCGCTGAACGAATTTTACCAGCGGGTAAGCCAGCGGGAAGGCGTTGATGCCCCCACTGCCGCCATACATGCACGGGCCGTATTTGCCACCATTAATTCAGCGGTCACTTCTGGAGAATACGATGATATGAAATCGAATCTTCCCGAAGAATACAAAGAGCTGTTTGCCCCCGAAGAAGTATAGAGAACACACAACATGACAAGTCAATTCAAACCGGGCGATCACGTCCAGTGGCACACTCCCCAGGGCAAGACAACCGGGGTAGTTCAAGACAAAATCACCTCCGAAACCCATGCCGGCGGTCGAAAAGTGGCGGCGTCTCCCGATGACCCGCAGTATCTGGTAAAAAGCGATAAAACCGGCAAAGAAGCGGTACACAAACCCGACAGTTTGACGGCAACTGACGAGTAACGGTTTTTGCCTGAGATCGATGGACGATAACTCGGGAGTGTTCGGACTCTTGTGGGATAGGCATCCTGCCTGTCCCAGCTGAGCAGGCGAGACGCCTGCCCTACAAGGCTTGCAGAAAACTTGATTAATCGGCTGATTGGCCCTTACACAAAAATCAGAACACTCTCGATAACTCCGTTCTTAGCCAACCAGAACATTAATTGCTCCTGGCAGATAGCAGTAACTCCACCATGTATACCAAGTCCAGCTCGAAACCTGTAGCTTGCCCTCAGGCAAAACCCCACTTCTGGATTTGGATAAGGTTTAATTCCTCTGGTGGAGTTTTGACTTGAGGCTTTAAGAGCTTTTGATGCAGTCGAAGAATCAGGTACCTGGACCTCTTCGGAGTCTTTTGGCCTGCCTATATTCAACTCCGCTGCCCCAGGGCCAGACCAGCAAGGCAGCCTGTTTGATGGTCTGGATAAGATGGTCTGGATAATAGATGATCTTGCCCCCTAAGAAACCGCCACGGTCGCAACGGGGCTTTCATCTGTAAGCTACAATTCAAAGACTGTGGGGAAATTTGGATATCTTGATTTAAGCCTGGTGGGCATTGCCCACCCTGCAGCAGAGAGACTGTCATCCGTCTGCAGCGGCTTATCTCATATCTGTGGTTCTGCCATTCCCCGGTTTGATGTTGTGACAAAGTGTCTTTCCCATGGCAAGGATCGTGGTGGGCCTCTCGGGAGGCGTGGACAGTTCGGTGGCAGCGGCAACCCTGCATCGTCAGGGCTACGATGTGGTAGGTCTTACCCTGTGGCTGATGAAGGGTAAGGGTCAGTGCTGCTCTGAAGGTATGGTGGATGCCACTCGGCTGTGTGATGAGCTGGGCATTCCCCATCACATTGTCGACAGCCGCGAAGTGTTCCAGCGGGAGATTGTAGATTACCTGGTGTCAGGCTACGGCCAGGGCGTGACGCCGCTGCCCTGTTCCCAGTGCAACCGGGCGGTGAAATTTGGGCCAATGCTGCAGTATGCGCGGGAGGAGTTGGGGTGCGATCGCATCGCCACGGGCCACTACGCCCGCATTACCCAAAACCCCAAAACCGGGCGCTACGAACTCCGCCGCGCCGTAGATCTCACAAAGGACCAATCCTACTTCCTCTACGACCTGACCCAGGATTTGCTGTCGGCCTGTCACTTTCCCCTGGGTAACCAGCCTAAAACCGAAACTCGCCGTATCGCCGCCGAGTTCGGCCTGCACACCGCCGAAAAGCCTGACAGTCAAGACCTCTGTCTGATCGAGCATCACGGCTCCATGCAGACCTTTCTGGACAAATACCTGGCCCCCCAGCCCGGCTATATTGTCGATACCGAAGGCCAAATTCTCGGACAACACACCGGCATTCACCACTACACCATTGGCCAGCGGAAGGGACTGGGTATCGCGGCTCCCCATCCCCTTTACGTAGTGGGCTTTGATATTGGCCGCAACCAGGTCATCGTCGCCCCCCGCGAAGCAGCCCACTGGCCCGACTGTACAGTGCAGCGGGTGAACTGGGTTTCAATGGCTCCTGCAGATGAACCTGTGAAGGTATCAGTGCAAATCCGTTACCGCAGCGGTGCCGTCCCCGCCACCCTGATTCCCCTCCCCGCCGAGCCTGGTAGCCCCATCGGCAACCGGGTCAAACTCGTCTTCGACGAACCCCAGTTCGGCGTTACCCCCGGCCAGGCCGCCGTCTGGTACGACGACGACCTCGTCCTCGGTGGCGGCATCATTGAGATGGCCCAGCCGGTAGAGGGTGGGGGGAAGGTGGAGCAGGAGCAGCCGGTGGAGGTGTAGGTCGGTGGGGTCGGTGGAGTAGGTGAGGTAGGTGGGGTAGGTGGGTTGTAGGTCGTAGGTTGTCTGTACAGTTCCAACCTGCTACTACTCGGTGCATTGCTTCGCGAATGCATCCTACGATGATTTACATCTGGCACTTTATTTAGACGCACGGCCCTTACTACTTACTACCCTTCACCCTTCACCTCACCTACCCACCTACCTCACCTACCCATCCACCCTCCCACTCACCCACCCATCCACCCTCCCACTCACCCACCCATCCACCCTCCCACTCACCCCCATGCCCGAAACCAAAGACCAACAACACCCCCAATATTCCAAAGACCGCCAGCTACTCAACCAGCTCATGGCGGGGGATGACTCTGACTTCAACCTGGTGGAACTGGCCCGGTTGATAATTCGCTACGAGGGGTTTCCTGGTGCGAGGGATATTCAGAATGACCTGAAGAAGACTCTGCAGCAGTGGAAGCTAACGGAAGAGCAGCTATTCGAAAAGACCCGCGCCATTCACCAGCAGGGGGATGTATATAAAGGTCTGGGGCGCGGTCGGGAAGATTGGAGCTGACCATTACAGCGCCACCTGCCCCACCGACTCATCTACACTAACCTGGTCGGAGTATTCTGGGTCGCCGTCGCCGTTGGTATCCCAGTGGCTGGTGGCCATGTAGCCGCAGCGCAGGTCGATTTTGTCACTGGCGGGGCCAAAGAACAAACTGCCATTTTTCATGGAACAGGCCAATTCTGCTGCCGCCAGGGTTTCTGGATCACGAGTTTGCACCAGTTCTAGCTGAGTCTGGCAGGCGGTATCTCCTGCAGAACAGGTAAACGGGCTGAGAAAGTCGGGGTCGTTTTCCGTCAGGGGCAGGTTGCCCAGCCATCGTCCGGTGCGTTCTCCATCCGAGTCGGGGGCCGACCAGCAGGTAAATTGGACGCGGGGAGGCTGGCCCTGATTTTGAAAAGACTGAACGCTGAGGGTAGAAGGGGCATGACATTCTGCCTCTAGCTCGGCAACTGCGTCGGGGTAAAGCTGCCGGGCCTGCTCCAGCAGTTGACCAGAAGCTGCCATCTCGGCCTGAGAAAGCGTCCCCGCTGTCGGCGCAGTGTTACCCAGTTGAATGGTGCAGGTGTTGCTGCCAGGATTTACCTGGGTGACAACCGTTTGTTCTCCAAACAGGTTGGTGTAGCGGGTTCCTTCTGGACTGGTTTCAGCACTAACGGGGGTGCGATTCATCCAGACGATATTGTCTCCACGGTCGTAGGCGCGCATCAGGGTTTCGCCGTTTGCCTGGTAGATGCGAATTGTTTGGTCGGGGGTTTCACACAGGGCCAGGGTAGTTTCGGGAGCGGTAGTTTGGGCGGTGGCAGAGCTTCTATGGACGACAAGCGATGTTGCGCTGCTGGCTACCAGGAATAACGTCAATGGATTATTTGGCATAACAATTTTCCTTAATCAACCGGGAGATGGGCAAAGACTCAGGCGATGGAAGGCAGATCTGCCCAGGATGAATATGGCGTAACTGGTAGAGCACGTCCTCCACAAAACAGGCCTGATCTAACCGCCGATAATAAATCGTAATTATCTGTATTTCATAAGACATGGGGATTGTGTAACCATGAAAAAAATTATCCCCTTAGCCCTCACCCTAAGTCCCTCTCCCAGAGCGGGAGCGGGACTTTGAATCTGGCCCCCCTTCTCCCGTTTTGGGAGTAGGCCGTTGCTTGCTGTCCGAAGGACATAGGACGCGCGTAGGTCTGAGACCGTGCGAAGCAGCAGGGGCTGGGGGATGAGGGCAGACTTGCAAAACTGGGATGCACCCTGCGGAGCTGGCTCCCCTGCTGGAGTATTACCAGGCAAAATCGCAGCTTACAACCCTCAATGGCAGCCTGTCATTTGCAGAGGTGGCCCGTGAGCTGTTTCAACTGGGACAGAAAGAATCTGGCGAAGCACCGTTAATTAGAGATGAAACCGAACTCGATACGCTTCTGGCCGAAGAGCGGTTGCTGGCGGTAGACGGCATGGCCTCCTGGTGTGTCCCGGCCTCAGGCTCACCGTGCGATGATGCAAAATTTCTGCCCTGGCCGGAACGCACCGTTTGCGTTAAGCGAGAATCTTGATATCGCAAGCGGTGCATTGCGGCCCAAAGACAAAGCCTGTGAGGTTTCGCGCAGATGTGTGAGCCGCTAATGCACCCTACGCCGGTCGCTGATTCGTACCAATATTCACCTTGACAGGGCTGGGTGGGCACTGCCCACCAGCTTATGTCAGTGACATTCATTTAAAGACCGGGAGCTGCAAGAGACTCTGACAGGGGTCAAACCTTACCAGACCTATAGTGACGTTATCAACCGCTTTTTAGCATAAGCAAGCCCGACAGCTATGACAGTGGCAGGGATACGGTCAGGGCACCGAAGGGCATCCGGATGACTTAAGCACGTTATACTATGCCAATTCAGGGACGGAAGAACCCCTGGCCTCACAGGTCTAGCGGCAATTTCAGAAAAAAAGAGATTTCGACCGCTACATCTGACATGATCCGCTATGATGGTTCTCCATTAGACCGCAACAGCACATTGCATTCCTCACCTGTAAAGAGTTAAGGCTGAATCCTATGGTTCAAGAACTTCCCCTTACCCGGCCCCAGGGGTCTTTCCCTGAAGCTGCTCCTGCCGCCTATCCCGTGTTTTACCGCACCTACAGCCGCCGGGGAGAGGTGGTTGAGGGAGAGCGCGAAACCTGGGAGCAGGTATGCGATCGCTCCATCGCCGGGCTAACGGAACTGGGCAACCTCACCCCCGATGAGCAGGCCCTCTTGAACCGCATGCAGCGGGCGGTCAAAGCTTTACCTTCCGGTCGCTGGCTCTGGGTGGGCGGCACCGAGTGGAGCAAACGGCCTGAAAACTTTTCTGGAGCCTACAACTGCACCAGTACCGATGTCGTAGACTGGCGCGCCTTCGGCCTGATGATGGATCTGGCCATGATGGGCTGTGGCACCGGGGCGATTCTGGAACCTAAATACATCAATCAGATTCCCGCCATTCGTAACCGCCTCAACGTCACCATGAAGGGCGAAATCGGCGAAACCCCCGTGGCTGAGCGGCGGGAAATTACCGAAGTCACCATCGAAGGCCATGAGGTTTACATTCGCGTGGGCGACAGCCGCCAGGGCTGGGTGCAGTCTTATCAGACTCTGCTGGAGCTTTCTACCGATGAGCGGTTCTCCGGCGAAGTGGCGGTTACTATCGACCTGCGGGATGTGCGCCCCGCCGGGGAAAAGCTGAAGGGCTTCGGCGGGGTCGCCAACCCGGTGCGGCTGACCATGCTGTACGACCGCTGCGCTGGCATTCTCAACAAGGCTCTCGGAAGACAGCTCAATTCGGTAGAATGCTGCCTGCTGATTGACGAAGCCGCCGCCTGCGTTGTCGCTGGCAACATTCGCCGCAGTGCCGGCATGCGTCAGTTCGACAGCAACGACGAGCTAGCGGCGAATGCTAAGGACAACCTCTGGCAGCAGGATGCCGAAGGCAACTGGCGCATCGACCCCGAGCGGGATGTGCTGCGCATGGCCAACCACACCCGCGTCTTCCACGAGAAGCCTTCTCTGGAAGACTGCGTGAACTCGGTGCGGAAGCAGTTCTACTCCGGTGAGGGCGCTATCCAGTGGGCCGGGGAAGCCAAGCGTCGGGCGGGGGGTGACGACCGCTATGGGCTCAATCCCTGCGGTGAAATTATCGGCTCCAACTTCCACTGCAACCTGGCGGAAATTCACCTGAACCAGCTCGATCCTGAGAATTTTCAGGAGCAGGAGGATGCCTTCCGGGCGGGGGGACTTTCCGTTGCGGTGCTGCTGAATCACCAGTTTGTGGAGCCTCGTTACCAGAAGTCTCGTCTGGAGGACCCCATCGTCGGCGTCTCCTTCACCGGGCTGTTCGACTTCTTCGTTAACGCCTTTGGGGTAGAGTGGCTGCGCTGGTGGGAAGAGGGCCGTCCTGACACCATGCAGGGGCTGGAGTTTAAGGAGAAAGAGCAGGCGTATCTGAATCGCTGGCGAGATATTGTCCATCAGACGGTGTGGGATTATTGCGATCGCCACGGCCTGAACCGCCCCAACCGCTGCACCACGGTACAACCGGCAGGCACCAAGTCCCTGCTAACCGGGGCCAGCCCCGGTTGGCATCCTCCCAAGGCCCAGCGGTTTATTCGCCGGATTACCTTCCGCAAGAATGACCCGGTAGCTATGGCCTGCATCGACTATGGCTATTCCGTAGTGCCCTCCCAGTCCGATAAGGATGAGAACGGCAACCTGCTGAACGATCCCTTCGACCCCCGCTGCACCGAATGGCTGGTAGAAATTCCTGTGGAAGTGCCCTGGGCCAATATCCCTGGGGCCGATGAGGTCGCCATTGAGAAATTCTCTGCCGCGGCCCAGTTTGACTTCTACATGCAGGTGCAGAAGCACTACACCACCCACAATACTTCCGCCACCATCGAGTTCCGAGAGCCGGAAATTGAGTTTCTGGCAGAGCGTATTCACCAGGCTATTCAAAACGACGAAGGCTACATTTCTGCCGCCCTGCTGGCCCGGTTCGATGATCTGCAAACCTTCCCCCGGTTGCCCTTTGAGCCTATCGATAAGGCCACCTACGAAGAGCAGCGGCGTCAGGTGGAAGCACGGCGAGGCACGGTAGATTTCCACAAGGCGCTATCTCGTTACGACGCCAGCGAGTTGATTGAAGCAGGACCGGCAGGGTGCGACTCGGATAAGTGCATGTTGCCGGAGCAGAAACCCGAGTAGCGTTTTGCAGCAAATCCAGCTCAAAATCTGAAGTTTTCTCCAGGGTTAAAACTCTACTTCTGGGCCTGGATAAAGTTTGTTTCCTTTTCTGTAGTGCGTGCCACCCCGTCTCATTTGAGGCGGGGTTTTGTTTGAGTAGGGGCGAAGCATCTGGCAGACAATTGACGTGACCCCTCAAAAGTTTTCGCCTAGATGCTTCGCCCTTACAGCGAATTATGCCAAACCAGAAACCTGGCATAGCGTCTCTGGGCAGCCCAAAGGAAACTGGTCTGAATGGGAGTATCCATCTCCCTCTCATCAACGCAATGCATCACCTCTTAACCCAAATTCTCCACAAAGTGTCCGCAGCCCTGGTGATGTTTCGCGTTGTGGCCGGTCCTTACCTGCTGGTGGCTGCCGGGGATGGCCACACGGCAGCGGATTTGTTGCAGCCTTTGGGCTGGCAGTGCTCTTCGCCGCCGTTGCGGGTTTCGCCGTGGCCCCACAGCATGGGCGTCAGAGTTCGCCATCGAATTCGATGTTGATGTCAGCCAGTTCCAACCACACCCTGCGTACCTGCTGATTGGGCGAACCACTAGTACAAAGCGCCATAAACCTATGGATCAAGCCGCTGAATAATCGACAGGGTGCGAAAATAGGCGTTCATCTTTTCTTGGGCACGGTACATTTGGGCGGCCTGCCACAAATCCTCAATCCCCGCTTCATCCCCATTACGGAACCTGGCCAGCCCGCGGCCACCGTAGGCCCCGGCCAGCTCAGGATCGAGGTTGATAGCGGCAGTGTAGTCTTCAATTGCAGCGGGATATTCTTCTAAAGCGCCCAATGCACCGCCACGGGCAACGTAAGCGTTAACAAATTCTGAATCAAGTTTAATGGCGGTGGAATACTGCTCGATAGCGGCTTTGTAATTCCCCTTACTGTAGTGCCGACGCCCCTGCTGAAAGTGCTGTTGCGCTGCATCCTGGGCAGCAGTTACGGCCTCAGCTGGAAGCCCCGTAGCCATACCAACGACAGCAAGTGGAGATAGACAAAGCAGCCCCGATAGAACGGGATTAATCCAGTAACGATAAGACACGGTTAAGAATAGATGAACGGCGGGGTATTGACGGAATATTATTTACAGGATATTGGCCCCAAAAGCTAAATGGTGAAATTGTTGCAATCTGCAACAGGGCCTGCCCTTAAACATCATCATGGGGTTGGCATGGCGCTTAACTTCAGTGTTGATGTTCTGAATAGTCCAGACGCAATTGGCCAGGGCTGCAGATCGGGGGATAATGTCCCTCTATTCAGTCCTGCAATGGAATTCTGTTGGTAGAAACCTCCAAATCTTGAGCCGGACTTGCTATATTGCCTGACGACCGTGAGCCATCTGTTGACTCACCCTGCCACTGCCCCTGAGGATGTCCTATGGCCATTATTGCCGTTAAAGCCTGGTATCTCGAAGCTTATGAGCCCATTCGCGAACTGGAGAAACGTCCCCATGATCTGCGGTTGAGCAAAAGCAGTTTGCTGAAGTCGGGCTTTCGCGCCGACTTTTTAGACGAAAGTTCTGAGGTGCGCCAGTCGGAGTGGTTTCAGCGCTATCTGGATGGCGAATCGGTGGCCTTTTATATCGAGGGCAGCGGCGGCTACACCATTTCTAATATTGATTTGGTGAGTCACGAAATTTACTTTACCAAGCAGGATGTGATGGCCCATTTGGAACCCATCATCTACTTCTGTTACCAGACGGAATACCCCGAGTCGGGAGAACTGCTCAACCAGAGCTTGATGGCAGCGGTGGAAACCTTGAACAAAAAGTCTCGCATTTCTCTGACGGTGGAAGTATCGGCCCGGTTAAGTGAAGGTCCGGCCCGGTTGCAGAGCACTCTCAACCGAAAAATTCGCAAATCGCTGCTGTTTGTGGCGGACGGTACCCCGATTCTGCCGGGAGGGGGGGACTCTAATCTGGTAGTGCCCAGCCCCAATGTGTGTGTAGAAATGGGCTATGCCCTGCAGGCAAAACAGGCCGACCAAATTCTGCTGGCTCAGATGGAACGCCCCGACCTGCCCGGCCAGTACCCCTTTGATGTGCCCGCCGACAGCCGGCTCAACTTTAAAGCCAAAGCTGACTTGAACAAACTGCTGCCGAAAGCTCTCGAAGAACACTTATCTCGCTTTAATCTTTGGGTCTAGGCCCAGCCTTTACAATCCTGGTTAAAGCGTTGTTCTATTTGGGTTCAGGGTCACCATGCTAGAGACTCCCGATTTACTCAGGCTGATCCATCCATTCCTGGCGGTGACCTTTGTCTTTCCGCTGATTGGGGTGGTCACGTATTTTGCCGTGCAAACCCGTCAGCGGCGACTGGCGGTGAACAATAAAGACAAGACAAAAATTGCTCCGGTGGTGGGGCAAGAGCACGTTAAGGTTGGGCGCTGGCTCTCGGTCTCGGTGGTGGGGTTGGTGCTAGTTGGGCTAGCCCACCCTATTTTTAAAACCCTCATTAACAACAACGTGTGGGCAGAAAACCCCTTTCAGGTGATTTTCGTAATCATCATGTTTGCGTTTACCATTGCGGCCCTGTGGTTTTTGCTCAAGGCCCGTCAGCCCGTGTGGCGCGGGGTTTTTGCCTCTCTTACCGGCATGGGCCTGTGGGTTCTAGGCATGCAACCGGGAGTCTTTCGCCGGGGTTACGAGTGGTATGTCTCCCACTTTTACTTCGGCATGGTTGCCGCCATGCTGATGATTTTCTCCCTGGCGATTCTGCCGGAAATTTACAAGTCAAAGCGCTGGCGGCTGACCCACGTTGTCCTCAATTCTGTGGCATTGTTACTGTTCGTTAGCCAGGGCATTACCGGGGTGCGAGACTTGTTGGAAATTCCTCTGCACTGGCAGGAGCCGTTTATCTATCAGTGCGATTTTGCCAATAAGACCTGCGAGTAGGGCGCTCATCAGCCTCCCGATACCAAGTCCGGCTCGCAATCTGGAGTTTTCTCTAAGGCAAAACTCCCCGTCTGGACCTGGACGAAGTTTCACTATCAATTTCCTTGCCGGTTTTCTGCCAATCTTCAGGGTGAACGATAGGATCATCACATCACAGGCCCCCTGGTAGATAGACGATAATGACCGGTAAACTTCTCTCGAAATCTGTTAATCGCTGGTGGCTTTGGGCCCTGGTTGCGATCTCAGCCCTGCTCTTTGTCGATGCCCTGCTCAACCTGCTGGCCGAGCAGTACTGGTTTCAAGAGTTGAACTACCTGGAGGTGTTCTGGCTGCGGTTGCGATCGCAGCTCCTCCTGGGCCTCATCCCCATTTTTTTGACCCTGCTCGTCACCTGGGGCAACCTCTCCATTGCCGACCGGGTGACCCCCATGCCTCGCCCGGAAGACCCCACCGCCAGGGCGCGCAGCATGGGACTCCAGGGGCTGCTGACCCTCAGCATTATTTTGAGTGTGCTGGTGGGCGTTCAGCTGCTTTACCAGGGGCAACTGGCGGCAGACTTCTGGCAAGAGTCGGCCACCCTTTACGATACTCAGCCGCCCCCTCCGCTTTGGCCCAGGGTGCAATCCGTCCGCACCATTCTGGCAGTCTTAGTCGCCCAGCCCTGGCAGTTGATTGCCCTGGCGGTGAGTGCCATCGCGTTTTTGTTTAATCCTAAGGAACTGGGACGCCTGGCCGCAGTATTCATGAGTCTTGGCTTTGGGCTAATTCTGGCCGAGCATTGGCCCACGGTATTGCTGGCGATTAATCCCGCCCCATTTCAGCAGCAAGACCCCATCTTTGGGTTAGAAATTTCGTTTTACCTGTTTCGTCTGCCCCTCTGGCACCTGCTGGAGTTTTGGTTGATTGGCACGCTGTTTTTTACCCTGGCCAGCGTTTGCCTGGTGTACCTGCTGGGCAACGACAACCTCAGTCAGGGGCGGTTTTACGGATTTTCTGCCGGGCAGCAGCAGCACCTGTATATTCTGGCGGGGGCTTTGTTTCTGGTGACCAGCCTGAGCCACTGGTTAGGACGCTACGAAATTCTCTATTCCCAGGAAGGGGTGGTGTACGGGGCAGGCTATACCCACATGCATGTGCTCTTGCCCGCCAATATTGTGCTGGCGGCGGTGGCTTTGGTGCTGGGGCTGGTGTTCTTAGGTCGGGGGCTGCTCTCCCCGCCGCGCTTAACAAATCCCATTGCCGCTGAAGACCGTCGCGGTAAGGCGCTGCCGACTGCCCCAGTGCGCTCGATCAGATCGCAGTTCAAATCCACCAGTCTGCTCACCCGTGGTATTGCCGTTTATCTGGGCATGACCTTACTGGGGTTGATTATTGCCCCCGCTATAGTTCAACGCCTGGTGGTGCAGCCCAACGAACTGGAGCGAGAACGCCCCTACATTAACAATTCCATTGCCCTCACCCGCGCCGCCTTCGACCTGGAAGACATCAATTTCCAACCCTTTGATCCCAGCGGCGAACTCACCGTCCCCGACCTGCAGGACAACTACCTCACCCTGGAGAACATTCGCCTCTGGGACACCCGCCCCCTGCTGGAAAGCAACCGGCAGCTGCAGCAGATTCGGCTCTACTACGAGTTTAAAGATGCCGACGTAGACCGCTACTCGATTTTGACCCCCGACCGCAACAGCGAACGGCGGCAGGTGCTGGTATCGGCGCGGGAGCTAAACTACGACCGGGTGCCCGAGATTGCTAAAACCTGGGTGAACGAGCACCTGGTGTATACCCACGGCTACGGCTTCACCATGAGCCCGGTGAATACCGCCAGCCCCGGTGGTTTGCCGGCTTACTTCGTGCGCGGTATTGATCACATCCCCAGCAGCCCCGAGATCAGGGATAGCATTCCCATTGGTGACCCCCGCATTTACTTTGGAGAACTCACCGACACCTACCTGATGGTCAACACCAAGGTGCCGGAGCTGGACTTTCCCAGCGGCAACGAAAACATCTACACCACCTATTTGGGACGGGCTGGGATTTCCATTGGGGGCTATGCCTCGCGGCTGCTGTTCGCCCGCCACCTGGTGGACTGGCGCATGTTGTTCACGGAAGATTTCTTGCCTGACACGCGATTGCTATATCGCCGCAACATTACCGATCGGGTGCAGGCTATCGCTCCCTTCCTGCGGTTTGACACCGACCCCTATCTGGTGATTGCCGATGCCGGGGAGGTGTCAAAAAATTGGGGCACCGGCCCCAGCCACGGCAGTCCCCCGGAGGCGAACCCCAATTTCGAGGCGTTCCAGGAGCGAAACCCCGACATCAGCCCCGACAACTTCAATGTGCAGACCGACGAAAACTATCTGTACTGGATTATCGACGCCTACACCATTAGCGGTCAGTATCCCTATTCCGATCCTGGGGAAAATGACTTTAACTACATCCGCAACTCGGTCAAAGTGGTGGTGGATGCCTACAACGGGGCGATCGCATTCTACGTCGTAGACCCCGACGACCCCATCATCCAAACCTGGGATCGGCTGCTGCCGGATATGTTTTTACCCCTGGAGCAAATGCCCGACGCCTTGCGGGCTCACATCCGCTATCCCCAGGATTTGTTTCAGGTGCAGGCTGACACCCTGATGACTTACCACATGACCGACCCCCAGGTGTTCTACAACCGGGAAGACCAGTGGCGCACCCCCAATGAAATCTACGCCAACGAAGCCCAGCAGGTAGAGCCCTACTACCTGATCATGAAGCTACCCCAGGAGGAAACCGAAGAGTTCATTCTGCTGCGGCTGTTTACCCCGGCCCAGCGCAACAACCTGATTGCCTGGCTGGCGGCCAGATCAGACGGCGAACGCTACGGTCTGCGGCTACTCTACCGCTTCCCCAAACAAGAATTGGTATTTGGTCCCGAACAAGTCGAAGCCCGGATTAACCAGGACCCGGAGATTTCCCAGCGTATCTCCCTATGGAATACCCAGGGCTCGCGGGCGCAACAGGGCAACCTGCTGGTCATTCCCATCGATCAAGCGTTAATCTACGTTGAACCCCTGTACCTGGTGGCCGAGCAGAACCAGCTGCCGGCCCTGACGCGGGTAATTCTGGTTTACCGCAACCGCATCGCCATGGCGGAAAACCTGGCCGATGCCATCTCCGCCATCTTCATAGAAGAACCGGAAACCGCGCCCCCCATCCTGCGGGAACTGGAAGAAAGTCCCAGCGGCTCCCCAGTGCCCAGCCTGCCAGATCTGACCCCGCCCCAGGGAGTTCCTGATGCAGGTGAAGACACAGAACTACTGCCGGGGCTGGGAGAACTGGAGGAATAATGGGTAAACCAGGGGGATTCTAAGCCCATCAAGTTTGTCCCTCATGGAACTGAGAGCTGCTATAGGTTGAGATTGCCGAAGTTTAGTTAAGGGAGCCTTGCGAAGCATCTATCGCCCCCTGCCACTGGGTAAACTAGTATTAATGCCCTACCATCAGAGTCCTGTGCTGCTGGCAATGCAAACATTACAATTTCTTGGGATTGTGCTTTTCCAGCGGTTGCCTCTGAATGCACCAGTTCCTCTGCTTCGGATAACTTCGGGATATGTCTCCCAACTCTAGTCAGCCTCCTGATGCCCAGTCAGAACGGGGTGCCGACCATCATCACCTGAGTCTCCCTACATCGACATCACCGCAACAGCTACAAACCCTCATCTTGCAGGCCATTCCAGACCTGCTGATGCTGATGCGCAAAGATGGCACCTATCTGCAGTTCATCAGTGGTGGAGAGATCAACCTCTACCGCCAGGGCAAAGAGCTGGAATTAATGAACATTAGCAAGTGTCTGCCTTCAAATCTGGTGGAAGAGCGTCTGGCTTTGATCCAGCTGGCGCTAGAAACTGGAGAACGCCAGAGCCACGAGTACCCCATCGAAATCCAGGAAAACCTGCACTACGAAGAGGCACGCATTGTGCCCGTCAACGACGAGGAAGTACTGGTCATGGTGCGTGATATCACCGCCCGCAAACAGCTAGAAGCCAAGCTTCGAGCCAAAGCCCAGCAGGAACATATCCTCAACGAAATCTTTATCAAAACCAGCCATTCTATGGACCTGCAAGAGGTTCTGGCGTTTACCGTTGCCGAAGTTCAGCAATTCCTCAAGGCTGACCGGGTCCTGTTCTACCGCTTTGAAGCCGACTGGAGTGGAGTTGTCGTAGCAGAGGCCGTTGATCATCCCTGGCGGGCTCTACTAAACCGTCACATTAAAGATCACTGTCTGGCCCAGGGAGACTACATTGATGCCTATATTGGCGGGCGAGTTCATGTCATTCCCGATATCTACACCGCTGACCTTTCCCCCTGCCATTTGGAGCTGCTAGAACACTGGCAGGTGAGGGCAAATCTTCTGGTGCCCGTTAAGTATGGGGAAGAACTGCACGGCTTGTTTGCCGCCCAACAGTGTCGCGCCCCCCGCCCCTGGCAAACCTGGGAAGTAGATTTAATGCTGAAGGTGGCCAACCACCTGGCCGGGGCCATTCACCAAAACGAGCTTTACCACAAGCTGCAAATTGCCAATGCCGAGCTGGAAAGGATAGCCACCACCGACAGCCTCACCCAGGTAGCTAATCGCTTACGGTTTGACTCTGTGCTCAGCCGAGAGTGGTTTCGCATGCAGCGAGAGCAAACGCCGTTGTCCCTGCTGCTGTTCGATATCGACTACTTTAAGCAGTACAACGACCTCTACGGCCACCCCGAAGGGGATGCTTGTCTGGTTTGGGTGGTAACCACCGCTCGGGAAGCGCTAAAGCGCCCGGCAGACTTTATCGCCCGCTATGGCGGCGAAGAATTTGCCGTCATTCTGCCAAACACTACTCTGGATGGGGCTTACGCTGTGGCCCAGACTATTCGTCAGGCCATTTACGACCAGAGTATTCCCCATCAGGGCTCGGGCCTGAAAGCTAGAGTCGTCACCGTGAGCGTGGGGGTTGCCTGTGCCGTGCCCGCTCCTAAAAGCAGTGCTCACCAGCTCATTCGTCAGGCCGACAAGGCTCTTTATCAAGCAAAACAGTCTGGTCGTAACCAGTGCTGTAAGTTCTCGGTATAACCCTCCCGGCGTAGAAACACCATCCGTCCCGTCCGAGTTCAGTAGCCAAGTTTTGCCCTGTAGAGGGGTACCCATTCAAAGGAGACCTGACCGCAAGGTGGCCAGGGGTACTGGCATAATTCCCCAAAGAATCTAAAATGACCGTTAATAAATTCTATTCAACTCTGGTCCAGCTCAAGAGGGCTTTGACACGACTTCATTGACACGACTTCAGATGTCAACCTTGTCCAAGTCCAGAAGTGGAGTTTTACCTGAGGGAAAGCTACCGTTTTCGAGCTGGACTTGGTTTAGTCTGGACTTTGGATAAACTATCAGGCCCCTGCAGGAGCAAACTATGGTGCGACACACCCAGCATTCGACCAGGCGTTCAAACCATTGGCCGGGTTACTTGCTGATTGGGGCAATGGCCCTTGCTACCGGGTGTAGTCGAGCGTCAGAGTCTCCTCAGGGGGCGGTGGAGGAAGCCGCCTCTAACCAGCCGGTGGTTGTGGATGTCGCTGTGGCCAAACCTGGTACCGGAGATGCTCGCTCTTACACAGGGACAACCCAACCGGTACAGCAGGTGTCGCTGCGATCGCAAGCCGAAGGCCAACTCCTGAGCTTAGCGGTAGATGTGGGCGACCCCATCCAGCAGGGTCAGTCCCTTGCTACCCTCGATAGCTCCCTGCTTCAGACGGACTTAGGTGAAGCCCAGGCCGAACTCGCCGCCCGCCAGTTCGAAGTGGCCCAGGCCGAAGCCCAACTGGCCGATATCCGCACCCTGATCGAACAGGCCCGAGTGCGCCTGCAGCAGGCCGAAAACGACGCTCAGCGGCTGCAGTCTCTGGCCGACCAAGGAGCAATTTCCACCCAGGAAGCCGAGCGGGCACAGACGACCCTGCAAACCGCCCAACAAGCCTTGCAGTCTGCCCAGGAACAACTACGCACCCGTCAGCAGGCGGTATCCGCCGCCCAGCAGCGAGTTGCGGCCCAGGCAGCGATGGTGCAGCAAGCCCAGCGCCGCCTCAGCTACGCCACCCTGACCGCCCCCATCACCGCCACCGTGCTGGATCGTCTGGCAGAACCCGGCGATCTAGTTCAACCCGGCCAGGCCGTCCTCACCCTGGGCAACCTGAACGAAATTCAGGTCATGGTCGAAGTCGCTGACACCAACCGTCAGGACTTTGGGCTGGGCCAACCCGCCCTGATCACCCTCGATGCCCTCCCCGGCGAAACCTTCACCGGCAGAGTCACCCGCATTTCTCCCGTCGCCGACAGCGCCTCCCGGCTCATTCCCGTGGAAATTACCCTGACCAATTCCAGCAACCGCATCGGCAGCGGCATGCTGGCCCGAGTCGTCCCCACCAGCGCCAGCACCAACACCATCCTGGTGCCCCAAAGCGCCCTCGAAACCGCCGAAGGCACCGAAAACCAGCTCTTTGTCATCACCCAAACCGACGACACCACCACCGTCCAACCCCGCACCGTCCAGATTGGCCAGACCGCCAACAACCAGGTCGAAATCCTCTCCGGCCTTTCCCCAGGGGAAGCCTACGTTGTCCGCAGCAATGGACCTTTAGAGGCGGGGCAGCCGGTGACAAAGAGTTTGACGTCGGAGTCGTCTTAGGAGGGGAGGGAGCGAGAGAGGGAGAGAGGGAGGGAGCGAGAGAGGGAGAGAGGAAGTTTTTGCTGATTAACGCTATACCGTTCAAAAACTTTCCCGCTGATCTAGCTCGCCTTTTCGATTTCTTACCCATGCCGTCCTTGCCTCTCATACCCAATCCCCTGCTTCCCCCTTTGCCCCTCACCTGCTACTCGCTCTCTTGCTCCCTTTCTCCCTCGCTATCTTTGCCCCATGACTTCCCCCCCTTCCTTCTCCCTCAGCGGCCTGGCCATTCGCCGTCACATCGGTACTTTGATGATTGCCCTGACGGTCTTCGTCCTGGGCCTGGTCATTGCCTCGCAACTGCCGGTGGATCTGCTGCCGTCGATTACCTATCCCCGCATTGGCCTGCGGGTGGGGGCACCGGGTCTGACCCCGGCGGTGGCGGTAGATGAGGTAACCCGTCCCCTGGAAGAAGCGCTGTCGGCGACGGAGGGGGTGGTGCAGGTCTTCTCCCAAACGCGGGAAGGACGCATTAGCATTGACCTGTTTTTTGAGCCGGGGGGCGACATCGACCAGGCCCTGAACGATGCCACCGCCACCCTGAACCGGGCGCGGGACAGCCTGCCCGAGACCATCGAGACGCCCCGGTTGTTTAAGTTTGATCCCTCCCAGCTGCCGGTGTATGAGATGGCCCTCACCTCCTCCTCCCTGGGGCAGGTGGACTTGAGAATTTTTGCGGAGGAGGAACTGGCACGGGAACTACAGCAGGTGCCGGGCGTAGCAAATGTAGATGTGTCTGGCGGGGTGGAAGAAGAAGTACAGGTCAACATCGACCTTCAGCGTCTGCAGGCGGCGGGGATTGACCTTGCCGATGTGTTGAATGCCCTGGAAGAACGAAATCAGGATATTTCCGGCGGTCGCATTCGTGGCGGTGAGCGGGAAACGTTGACTCGTCTGGTGGGGCGCTTTCAGTCGGCAGAAGACCTGAGAAATTTACCTATTGAAGTTCCCGGGACCAATCCTCCCCAGCAGGTAGCCCTGCAAGATGTGGCCACCATTGTGGATGGCATTGAGGAACAGCGGGTGTTTGTTAACCTCAACCGTCAACCCGCCGTGAAAGTCAGCGTCCAGAAACAACCGGACGCCAACACCGTTGATGTGGTGGATGGGGTCAAAGCCAGGCTGGCCGAGATCGATCAGGCTGGCCTCATGCCCGAGGGGATGGACATGACCGCCACTCTGGATGAGTCTCGCTTCATCCGTAATTCCATTCGTAACGTGGCGGTGGCAGGGCTCACGGGGGCGACCCTGGCGGCGGCGGCGGTACTGCTGTTCCTGGGTTCCCTGCGGCAGACGTTCATTATTGTGCTGGCGATTCCCCTGGCGATCCTGACGGCTCTGGTGCTGATGGGGCTGTTTGGGCTTTCTTTGAACGTCTTCAGCCTGGGCGGTCTGGCCCTGGGGGTGGGCATCGTGGTAGATAACTCCATTGTTATGCTGGAGAACATCGCCCGGCGAGCGGAAGAGCACCAGGCTGAGATGCACAATGGTCGGCGCAGCATCGGGGAATCGATTCTGCTGGCGGAAGACAGCAGCCGGGAGCTGGAATCGGCTCTGCTGGCCTCAACCACCACCAACCTGGTGGCGGTGGTGCCGTTTTTGTTAATTGGCGGCTTTATTTCGCTTATTTTTAACGAGCTGATTTTAACGGTGAGTTTTGCCATCGCCGCCTCCCTGGCCGTGGCCCTCACTGTCGTCCCCACCCTGGCCTCCCGATTGCTGATGCTGCGGACGACCCGATCCCTCCAGGGCTGGGGTCCCTTCCGCTGGTTCAACGACCGGCTGGAAGGCGTCACCTTTGGCTATAGGCAGCTGCTGCAGGGCATTTTGCGGCGGCGGGTGCTGGTGATTGCTCTGGCTCTACTGATCTTGGGCGGCGGCAGCATGGTCATGGTGCGGCAGATTCCCCAGGAAATTTTGCCCCGCATTGACTCAGGTCAGGCCCGGTTGTTTGCCCGGTTCCCCGCCGGTACCCCCATCGAAGTCAACCGCCAGGTGATGGATCGGGTGGATGAAATACTGCTGGCCCAACCTGAAACAGAGTATGTCTTTACGACTTCCGGGGGCTTTTTATTCGCCAACATCACCAGCGAAAATGCCCTGCGGGGCAGCAGTACCATTAACCTCAAGCCCGGCAGCAATGTCTCCGCGTTTGTCGATCGGGTCAATGCCGAACTCGGCCAACTTCCTCTGGTGGATACCCTGATTCGGATCAGTCCCGCAAGTGTGCGCGGTCTGATCCTTAGCAACTCCCCAGTACGCTCAGACATCGACATCGCGCTGCAGGGTCAGGATACCCAGGCTATCGTTCAGGCAGGACAGCAGGTGATGGCGGCCCTGGGAGAACAGGCGACCCTGGCCCGCTACCGTCCCGATGCCGAAGCCCCCCAAGAGGAGGTCCAAATTCTGCCGGATTGGGATCGGGTAGCTGACCTGGGGCTTTCAGCAAAAGCCATGGGCGACACCATCCAGACGGCTCTCAATGGGGCCGTACCTACCCAGCTGCAGCGGCGTGATCGCCTGGTGGATATTAACGTGCAGCTGACTCCCGGCTCAGTACAGCAGCCCTCCCAACTGCGGGAAATTCCTCTGTTTACGGATGCGGGGCAGCGGATCAAACTGGGAGATGTGGCCGAAATTACCACCGGCCTCGCCCCTGGCGAAATCCAGCGAATTAACCAGCGTCAGGTCTTTTTGCTGGCAGGAGACCTGACGGAAGGGGCCAGCCTTGGCGAAGCCCTGGCGGAAGCCGAAGCCATTCTGGCGGAACTGGATCTCCCTGAAGGAGTCGTGGCGTTACCCGGCTCTTCCGCAGAAACCAATCGTCAACTGCAGCAGTCTCTGATTATTCTGGGTAGCCTCGCCGCCTTTCTGGTGTTTGTAGTGATGGCGGTGCAGTACAACTCCCTGATCGATCCCCTGGTGATTATGCTGACGGTGCCCCTGGCCCTGGCGGGGGGAATTCTGGGGCTATTCGTTACGGGTACCGCCATTGGGGCAACGGTCATCGTTGGTGCGGTGCTTCTGGTGGGAATTGTGGTCAACAACGCCATCATCATGGTCGAACTGGCCAACCAGATTTACCAGGCCACCGGCTGTTCCCGAGAATCTGCCATTCTGCAGGCCGCCCCCCGCCGACTGCGCCCCATTCTAATGACCACCCTTACAACGGTTTTGGGATTATTCCCCCTGGCCCTGGGCATTGGCGATGGGGCAGAGTTTTTACAGCCTTTGGGCATTGTGGTCTTCTCTGGGCTATCCGTTGCGACTCTGTTAACGCTGTTTATTATTCCCTGCTTCTACACCCTGCTGCATCGGCCAGATCGATCCCCGCCTCCCCATTTTCCTCCCCTGTCTCCCACTCCAGAGGTAGGCGGGTCCTCTAAGGTGCTCAAGTCTTCGTAGGCATGCATAGCCACATCAGTCAGCATCAGGATCAGCACTGGCTTGATTGCGGTTATTTTTTCGATGTCTCAGTTGTGAGCCCTGTTGCCTGAGTTGGTCAAAGTAATTGTCTGCCCCATTCGGGGGATTCGATGTTTCCTCTGAATTTGACGATGGTGCTGCTTCGCCAGCCAAACCTTGTGAAGTGTCGGAGTTTTCCGTTTCATTACTGTCAGCAGGTTGATTACTGTCAGCAGGGAGACCGTTTTCAGCGGCGGGGGTTTTGCTTTGATGAATCGTTTCCGGGGTAGTACTGGAGCTGTGACGTTTTTCCCTTAAGCGTTTACTGGCCTGTTTAATGGTTTCAAATGCTTCGGATTCTTCAATTTCTTTGACCTGTGCTTTTACTTTGGCCTGGTCAATGTCAATGTCTATTTTGAGAAACTCTTTAATTTGTTTGGAAACGGGTTGAGAATATCGATCAATTAACGTGACCCCGGTCAAGGTAAAACCATAGGCCAAAATGGGGGTGGCCAGTATCACCCATCCCCCCAGAGCAAAGCTGGCAAGGGCAATTCCTCCGCCGAGCCCCAGCATCACCAAAGTACTTGCCGTAATCATCAACGGGTGCCGGATAAAGGCCGCGATTAATCCACCCGCGAATGCCCAGACCCAGATCCAAAGAATTTCTGCCCAATCTGGCAAAAACCAGGGCAGGGGTTGACCATCTAAAACATGGCCAAGAATTTGGCTGGCCAGTTGAGCGTGAATGACCACCCCTGGCATCGGCAAATTCTTTGGACGCCGACTGTTGAAAGGGGTTGAGTAAATGTCTTTTACGCTTTCTGCAACATAGCCAATAAAAATAATCCGGTCCTGAATTAAATCCTGATCAATGTCTTTGCTTAAAGCTTCAGTCAGGGACACTTGCTGGGGTCCCTGAGAGCCGAGGGGAAACTGCAGCAAGACCTGATACCCCCCCGTGTCGGCCTGGAGATAGCCCCCGGAAGTCGGAACCAGGGGCGGAATAATCACATCCCCAAACTTAATTTCTTCCCTGGCTGTAATTTCTGTGGCGATGCCGGCGTTAGCTAAATACTGCTGGGCAGTCTGAAACCCCAGGGAAAAAAGTGGCTCGTCAGGGTCCTGGCAGAGATCAGTGGGATCTCGATCAGGGAGTGGTGGCGGCACAACCCCCAACAATCCGCGACGAATAATGCCCCCCGTGTCCACAGGCAGGTTAGAAATGCCCACCTGATATTTGGAAATTTCCGGCGGTGGCGGATAGCCCGGATCAACCTCCGTACCCACTCGACACACCACGAAGGTGCTAGGCTGCCGCTGCAGTACGTTGATCAACTGAGCTTGCTCGGCCTGCCCGCCTCCCAGGGGCACATCTCGAATAATATCCAACCCAATGGTTTGAGGATTGGCCTGATTCAGGGTGGTCAGGAGTTCGGCAATGGTTTTGTCTGGGATGGGATAACCGTAGGTCTGAATATCTTTCTCGGTAATGCCTACAATTAAAACCCGCGAGTCTGGAGCGGCATCTTTCTTAAATTGAAACATCCAGTCTCTACTGTAGAGTTCCAAAAATTCCAGAGTGGTGCCGAATTGTCTCCAGAAGGCCAGCATTCCCGTGATAAACAGGCTGGCAATTAAAGCTTGTAGAATAGCTTTTTCCTTTTTTCCATACCTCTGAAGAAAACGGTTGAACATTGCCTTCACCTTAAATTCGATAACCAAATCGGAAATAGATGCCGTTATCCTGAAGGTCATTCCCCCGGGGAGTATTGATTAAAGGTATGCCATAGTCTAAGCGCATGTCGAGGTCGGGCAGGGGTTCCCAGATTATTCCCACCCCCAGGCCCATTAAAAATCGTTGAGAGGGTTGAGGGTTGGGATTGTCTGCAACGTTCCAGGTGGTGCCCATATCTAAAAACGGGGCCAGTTGCAGGGTAGATAGCCCGGCGGCATCGCGTTGCAGGGTGATGCGGTTTTCGGCAGTAAACCGAAAGCCGTTGTCTCCCCCCCGCAGGTTTTGCCGATAGCCTCTGATAGATTGCCCCCCACCAATAACGAACTTTTCAGAGGGGAGTAAAGTATCTGGGGTCAGCTGCAGATCCACCGAAAGAATCAACAGGTTGTCTGGGTTGAGCTGCTGGACCCGCTGCGCCTGGCCCAACCAGTGGATGAAGTTGCTGTCTGGTATGGGGTCTGGGTTAGAGGTCGCGCCAAATAAGCCGACGCCGAGGCTAAATTGAGATCGCGCCGACCAGGCCCCCAGCGTATCTCGCCTGACGTAATCTTGCCCAAAGCGAATAACGCTGGTGCGACTAATGCCTGTGTCAGGGTCGGGGCCAAAGCCAAAGCCAAAGGGCCGATTGCCAATAAAGGTTTGACCATTGCGATAGTCAAACCCCAGAGAAAGGGCAAATTCTTCTGCTACGGTGCGCTTGAGGGGTTGGCGAAAGCTAATGCTGTACTCCTGGGCATTGCCGTCAATGTCTAGGGTGGGTGACAGCGGAATCTGATTCCACTCGAAGGAGCCTGCCAGGCTGAGGGTTCCATCTTTAGGGTTGACAGGTAGGGTATAGCCAATATCCAGAGTTGAGGAACCGCCAGTGGTGGTGCGCTGGTAGCTGGCTCCCAGCTGATCGCCCCGACCGGTCAGGTTGAGATGGGCTAATGCCAGGGTAGCCTGGGTCGACCCAACCGGGGGCGGGGAATAGTTATCTAGCCCAATGTACCCATTGAAAGGGTCGGCTTCCACAACCAGTACTCGCAACAGGCTACCACGGGCCTGTTGCCCCCTGGACAGACTGGCTTCGATGTTTTCAATCAGAGGATTTTGCCGCAGCAGCCGCAGCTGGTTCTCAATTTCGGACGCACTAACCGGGGCAGAGGTAACCAACTCAATGCGACTGCGAATGTAGTTTTCCCGGAGTCGCTCCAGCCCCACGATTTCAATCGCCTCGATGAACCCTTCCTGCACTTGAATGGCTAAAATTCCATCGTCAAGGGCTGAATTGGGGACTGGCTCCGCCCGGGTGGTCAGGTAACCCTGGTCAAGATAAGCCTGGGTCAAAGCATCAGCAGCCTGTTGCTGTTCGGTACAGCTCAGCTCTCGTCCCACAAAAGGGGAAAAAATATCATTCAGCTCGGCCTGGGAAAAGACAGGATGCTCTGCTATCACTTCAATGTTCTCGACCAGCAACTGTCCTGAGGCGGCTGGCTCGCATAAATTAGCATGAGTGTCGGCAGGGTTGGCATGTTGACCTGCCGCCTCAGCCTCTGAGTTCTCCATCGCCGGGCTGGCTACCGTTGGGAGCGGGGAGGTTTCATCAGCCTCGAAGGATAGAGCGTCAGCATGGGTTTCCCCGTGGCGGTTCGGAGGGGCGGCAGGGGCTGCCGCATCAGGGTTGACAGGTTCAGAAACGTGCAAGGCAGATCGCTCAATCGCCGGTTCAACGGGGTTTGCCTTTGGGGTGACTTCCCCAGGGACTGCAGCCGGCTGACTCGTGGGGAAGGAATCGAGGTTGCCCTGCCCCGAACTGTCAGCCTGAGCCCCAGAAAACCGAGGAAGAGTCGGGCCAACGACTTGTTTGGGGTCTAACGATACAGTGCCAGCAGGTCGGGCAGAAATGGCAGGAACGTTGATGTCATCTGCATCCTGAGCAGCTTTTGGGGCTGAAGGGATGGAGGGCAGCTCAGGGGGAAGAGCGAAATACAGCATAGTTGACCCAGCAAAAATCTGTGATTTATGACTTTAAGCCGTTCGCCTAGGGCAGGGGAATCGCTCAACATCCTAAAGCAGACAGCAACCGGTGGCGCAGTCGCTTCAGGATGGGATACCGCCAATATGCTAACCCCATACCCTGGCTAAAGCTGACGGGCTACCCCGACCATAAGCCGTTGGATGCACTTTCAAATGCCGCCATCAGTCTAGCCTTCTGGTTGGTGGTAAGTCCAAAATTCTGGCGGCAATTTGTGAAGATCTGGTCATGGACGATGGTGTTTTCTCAGCCTTGCTGCAAGTTGCAGCAAGCCCTACCTTGAGGCGGCAACATCGCCCCTGTAACCGACTTGACAAAAGCGGTTTATTTAAACAGAATACGCTCAGAATCCCTATCCTCTGCGGATCGAGAGTGACGTGGTCGAATGGTCTCGAGTTACGGTTACAGCTCATCAAGTACCTAAACGGCGTAGTCCATGCCAGCGCGTTGGCCTGGTGAGTTTGGCCTCAGTCAGCGCAGCCCTATCTGCCGTTTCCCCAGGCGGTGCTGCCGAACAGGCTCAGGTCCGGGTTTCTCCCCAAGCTGGCTATCCCGACCCGACGACAACCCACCATCAGCTAACGGTACGCCCTGCAGTTCCTGGAACTACCTTCACTTCCTCAGGGCCAGAGACCGCCAATTCTCCTCAATTTGCTCCCTTCATTGCTCAATCTATCGAAGCGGCCAACGACGGCACCAATACCGTAGTGAATCAAACCGGCGATGGCTTTGACATTACCGGCGGCCAGCAGTCAGGGGATTTAAGCAATCTGTTCCATAGTTTCGAACAATTTAACCTCAGCCCGGAGGAGGTAGCCAACTTCCTGACCCAGCCTGAAGTTCAAAACATTCTCAGCCGGGTCGTTGGGGGTGATCCCTCGGTGCTGAATGGTCTCATGCAGGTGCTGGGCAGCAACGCCAACCTGTACTTGATCAACCCCGCCGGGATTGTAGTAGGTCCAGAGGCCCAATTCAACGTACCGGCAGCGCTAACCCTGAGCACCGCCAATGCCGTCGGGTTTGGTGATGAATGGTGGCAAACCGATGGCCTCAATGATTACCAGGCCCTGAACGGCAACCCCGATGCCTTCGGGTTTGCCACTGACCAACCAGGCATCATCCTCAACAGCGGGCAAATCGCCGTTGATAATGGGCAATCCATCAGTCTGCTGGGCGGCACGGTCGTCAATACCGGCCAAATTTCTGCCCCCGGCGGCAACATCACCATCACGGCAGTGCCTGGGGAAAGTATCCTGCGCCTGAGTCAGCCCGGTCAGCTCCTCAGTCTCGATTTAGATACCTCGACTCTGCCAGCAACAGGGGTAGTGCCGATCATCAGCCTGCCAGAACTGCTCACGGGAAGTGGCCTTGATTTGGGTCTCGCCGCCAGTACCTCAGGGCAGGTGCAGCTGACGGAAACCGGCACGGTAATTCCCACCGCTACGGGAGATGCGATCGCCGCTGGCACTCTGGATGTTGCCAATCCATCGGGGCAGGGGGGCACCGTTGCGATTACGGGTGACCGCGTCGGTCTGGTAGGAGCTACGGTCAACGCCACGGGCACCACCGGCGGCGGTAGAGCCCTAATCGGCGGCAGCTACCAGGGCCAGGGAGAAATTCCCAACGCCAGTCGCACCCTGGTCGATGGCAACTCCACCATCAATGCCAGTGCCCTGGAGTCTGGGGATGGTGGCGAGATTATTGTTTGGGCCGATGACACCACTGGCTTCTTCGGTAATCTCCTGGCGCGGGGAGGGGAACTCTCGGGCAACGGCGGTTTTGCCGAAGTTTCCGGTAAAGAAACCCTGATTTTTCGGGGTACGGCAGATCTCAGCGCCCCCCAGGGCGATTTTGGCTCTCTCCTGCTCGATCCTGAAAACATCACCATTATCAGCGGTTCTCCTGGATCGGATGACGGGCAACTCAGTCCAGATGTGCCGACCTTGGGGGATCCGGCTGGGCAAATTCTGGCCGGGGATGGTGGCAGCAGCAGTTTCACTATCTCTGAAATTACTCTGGAGAGTCTGGCTGGGACTGCCAATGTCGAACTCCAGGCCCTAAACAACATCACCGTTGCAGACTTAACCGACAATGAGCTGACCTTCGCAGATGGCCCCGGCGGCACCATCACCTTTACTGCCGACGCCGACAATAGTGGCCAAGGCGACTTCTTAATGGAGGATACCAACGACACCATTCGCGCCCTGGGGCGTGATGTTCGGATCAGCGGCAACAACCTGGTGTTGGGCAATATTGATACCTCTTCAGACTCCAGAGGGCCTGGAGGTGACGTAACGTTGACCGCCCGGGGCGATGTCCAGGGGGGAACCATCAGAACCTCATCCTTCTTTGATGGCGGCAATGTGAACGTCAGCGGCAACAACCTGGTGTTGGGCGATATTGATGCATCTTCAGACTCTGTCGGCGATGGGGGCAATGTCGCTCTAAACGGCCAGAGTAATGTTCAGACGGGCATTATCAATACCTCATCGCAATATGCGGATGGCGGCAATGTTACCCTCAGCGCTGGCGAAGATGTGCAAGTCACTGCCATCAATGCCCAGGGTGGCCGCGAAAGGTCCTACAGCTACTACAGCGAAGGCGGCTACAGCGAAGGCGGCTACAGCGAAGGCTACTATGCCAGTAATCCTGCAACCAGCCAGGGCGGTACGGTAGACATTACCGCTGCTCGCTTTTTCAGGGCCACAGGTACCTTTAGCGACCAGAACGACATTAACGCCAGCATTTCTACCGCCGCCGTGCAGGGAGGGGCCATTACTATCCGCCATGGTGGCGGTCCCCTAGAAACGCCCTTTACCATCGGCAGTGACTACACCAATATCAACGGCACCCGAGGGGCCATCACCACAGGGGTAGACAACACCATAGCTCAGGGTAGCTTTCCCCAGACCTTCGGACAGGGAACCTCTCCCGCTGAAATTCAGCTCATCACCGAGGAGCCCATTACTGAGATTCCAGACCCCGGCATTGACACCCCAGACCCACCTCCCGAAACTCCGCCACCACAGGCGCTGGCTCCGAACACCCAGGCTCCGATCAGAACCCTGGAAGAAGCCGAACAGATCCTGAGAGACATTGAAGATGCCACGGGCATTAAGCCAGCTCTGGTTTACCTGCAGTTTGTGCCCGCCAATCTTGCCGCTGGTTCTGGCTCTGGGCAAGCAGAGGCCTCTAATAAAGCAGTTCAGTCCCTGGCCAACCAGGATGCCAAAGCTGGTTCTGACCTCGTCGAAGTGGTAAACCGCGACCCAGCCTCGGGCTTTAGTCAGCAAGAACAGCGCTACACCCAGAGCTATGAGGCCTTTCTCCAGCTTCCTGGCGAATCTACCCAAACTCCGGTATCCAGACAGTCTGACGATGACCAACTGGAGCTGTTGATCATTACCGCCGACGGCCCCCCCATCTGGCGGCGGTTGGGGGTTACCCGTCAGCAGATGCTGTCCACGGTGCAAACCTTTCGCCTGGAGGTGGCCGATCCCCGTAAAGTCTGGACGAATAGCTACCAGCCCTACGCCCAGCAGCTGTATGACTGGATCATTGCCCCGATTCAGCAAGAGCTGACCGAGCGGGAGATTGGCAACCTGACCTTCCTGGCCGATGAGGGGCTGCGCTCGGTTCCCTGGGCGGCCTTGCAAAATGACGGTCAGTTCTTGATTGAGCAGTACAGCGTGGGGCTAATGCCCAGCCTCAGCCTGGTAGATACTCGCTTTGTCGATGTGCGCGGGGCCCAGGTGCTGGCTGCGGGAGCCTCCACCTTCGAGAACCAGAGCCCGCTGCCGGCGGTACCGGTAGAACTGAACCTGCTGAATACCCTCTGGGAGGGCAAAGTACTGGCAGAAGAGGAGTTTACCCTGGATACCCTGCGCCAGCAGCAACAAGAATTGCCCTTTGGCATTGTGCACCTGGCCACCCACGGGGAGTTCAAGCCCGGAGATCCTGAAAATTCCTACATCCAGCTGAAAGACGATCGCCTGCGGATGGATCAACTGCGGCAGATGGGCTGGAGCGATCCGCCCCTGGAGCTGCTGGTGCTCAGCGCCTGCCGCACCGCCCTGGGAGACGCCGAAGCCGAGCTAGGGTTTGCCGGTTTAGCCATTCAGGCGGGGGTCAAGTCGGCTCTGGCCAGTCTCTGGTACGTTAGCGATGTGGGCACCCTGGCCCTGATGACAGAGTTCTATCGCCAGCTGCAGGAAGCTCCTGACCCCACCCTCAAGGCCGAAGCCCTGCGCCTGGCCCAGCTAGAAATACTGAACCAGAATGTGACCTTCACTCCCGCAGGTCTCCAGTTGCCCGGTATGGATACGCCCATTCCCCTCGATTTGGAACTCAGCGGTACGGATGTCGGCAGTTTGCAGCATCCCTACTTCTGGGCAGCTTTTACCCTGACCGGCAACCCCTGGTAGCCATGGCCGGTTCCATCAATACCCCAGAGAATTCTGGCCCTTTGAACTCGCCGGGTTGGCAGTTAAAGTACGTTCATACCGAAAATTTTCCCTGGATTTTGCAGAACCTGGGGCTTTCTCTGTTTCTTTCGACCTACCAGACCGGGCAGTTAATGATTGTGCGGGCAGACCAGGGAAAACTCGTGACCCTGCTGCGCAATTTTGAACATTTGATGGGCATTGCCCTCACCCCAAATCGATTGGCCCTGGGGGCTAAAAACCAGATTCATATTTTCCATAAAGGTCCAGAAGAGCTGACACAAATTGATGAACTCGCGGCCTACGACACCTGTTATTTACCGCGTCTGTCTTACATTACCGGGGATATTAAAAGTCACGAAATCGCCTGGTCTAACGCAGAACTCTGGGTCGTGAATACCCGGTTTTCCTGTCTGTGTACGGTGCATTCTGACTATAGTTTTGTCCCCCGCTGGCAGCCGTCGTTTATCCATCAGCTGGAGGCAGGGGATGCCTGCCATTTGAATGGATTAGCCATGGTTGATCAGCAACCTCGATATGTCAGTGTGTTTGGGCGCACCACCGATCCTCGCGGGTGGCAGGCCCAGCGGCTGGAGGGAGGCTGCCTGCTGGATATCGCCAGCAGCGAAGTAGTCGCTTCAGGCTTTTGTATGCCCCATTCTCCCAGGGTTGAGCAGGATTACCTTTGGCTGCTCAATTCAGGGCGAGGGCAGCTGGTTCGGGTCGAACCCGATAGCGGCCAGACTACCGTTGTTGCAGAACTGCCCGGTTTCACCCGAGGGTTGGCCCTGTGCGATCGCTACGCCTTTGTCGGACTGTCGCAAATTCGGGAAAAGCGCTTTTTTGGCGGTCTACCCATAGAAGACCGGCACCAAGCCCTCCAGTGTGGGATTTGGGTAGTGGATCTGATTACAGGGGAAACCGCCGGTTTCATTCGGTTTGAGGCCGGGGTAACAGAATTATTTGACGTGCAGCTTCTGCCCCATAGCCCCCGACCTAATGTACTGGGATTTCAGAAGGATATGCTCAATCAGGTTTTCGTTTTGCCCTGATGAATTCATCCCAAGGCCTCTTTTGATCCCCCAGATTGTAGGGGATACTTCCTGTTTTATTCAGCACAAAACAGCAGGGGGGCAGCGGCAATATCGTCAGCCCGCAGGCTTTCTAGCAGTTCAGGGGCACGGGACAGTTCCAGAGAGAACATCAGGTCTTGCCAATCTTGGGCCACTTCGGGGTCGTTGGGGCGATCGCAGTAGAGTTCACCCAGGCTGGCCACGGTTTCATGCCAAAGCCCGGCTTCGGCATAGGCATTGATGAGATCGTAGGGGTCTGCGTCATTTTCCAGCACCATCATTTCCGGCTCGCCATTCACCCGCTTGATTAACCCCCGCACGTAAGGGTTGCCGCTGGGGTCCAGGGGGTCGCACACCATTGAAAACATCCACAGATAATCGCGATCAGGGGTCAGCTCAGTTTCAGCCGCCGCCAGATCAAACTTCAAAATACCGGGGAATTCCGAAACCAGTTGTTGCTGCTGGTAAATCACCTCGCCGGGTTGGTTACGGTCTATGTTTGGGTCCATCACCAATAGCTCAATGGATTTGGCCGGCGTATCAGGCACATAAACCAGCATCTCTGGGGCTGCGGAGCCAGTCAGCCCTAAAAAGGCCACTTCATCGACACCATCGCCCGACAGAGGCACCAGGGGCACCAGAGGCGCATCATCCACATTGCATCCACCCCGCGCGGCTCCTCCCCTGGTCCATCCAGGAGCACCCCAGGAAGGACGGTTATAGGTCTGTTGACGAAAGCGATCTAAAGCCAGGAGTGGGGAATCCTGCCCGGCACGTTCCAGCACCAGCGGGAAAGCCAGGGGCGTTGCTGCTGGCGGGGGAGATTGGCTGGCCTGAGCCATGGGGCCCTGGCCAGCTGCCAGCACTCCCAGGGTCAGGGCGTAACACAGGCGATGGAGTATGGACGGTATGGCGTGGGCTGGTTTCATAGCAGTAAGTCAGTCGTTAGCTATTCTGAAAGATAGTGATGCCCCGGTAAGCAAGAGAATGAAAGCAGATTGTAAATACTGTTATAGCCTTGATTGTTCTTTCTCAAGCTAATTTCGTAGGAAAAGTAGGATGCCTGGGGTTCTCAATCTAGCATCGGGCTTGTTGATGGATAAGTCAGGCTACCCCACGGCCATATGTAAACAAGGAGGTTAGACTAGGTTGAGGTGCATTCAGTGTCCGAGGGCACGGTTACACCGGCTTCAACTCAAGGACTGTAGTTTGCGGGGAATACCCTGCAGTCTGGCGCTAGTCGGAGCCAATATGTGAGGTCTCGCTGGTTGAGCAATCTATGAGCAAGCAATTTTCGGGTCAGCAAGGGTCAATTCGTCGTCTCCACAGCGCAAAAACCAGGGCTGCGGGTCTGTTAACCCTGGGCTGGTTTTTACTCCAAAGCCTGATGCCCATCCCACCTGCCCTGGCCGACTCCGCCACAGAAGAAGAAGAACTGACTTACGGCGAGTTTCTTGAAAAGATTGATCAGGGCCTGGTTGAGCAGGTTGATATTGATCAGGAGAGAGGCATTGCCTACGTCATCCTGGAGGGGGATACCGAGGAGGATGCTCCCCGTGAGGTGATGCTGTTTACCGGCGATCGCAACCCCGAACTGTCTCAAAAGCTGCGAGACAATCAGGTCGATGTGGGTGTCCGCGAATCTTCTGGCAGCGGTGCCCTGGCCTGGTTAGCCACCAACTCTCTGCTGGCGCTGATTTTGATTTTTGGCCTGCTGATGATCCTTCGTCGCTCTGCGTCTGGCGCGGGTAACGCCATGAATTTTGGCCGCTCCAAGGCTCGATTTCAGATGGAAGCTAAAACCGGCGTGGTGTTCGACGACGTAGCCGGTATCGAAGAAGCCAAAGAAGAACTGCAGGAAGTCGTTTCTTTCCTCAAGAGCCCCGAAAAGTTCACCGCCATCGGTGCCCGCATTCCTAAAGGGGTACTGTTGATTGGCCAACCCGGAACGGGTAAAACGCTGCTGGCTAAGGCCATTGCCGGAGAGGCAGCGGTGCCCTTCTTCAGCATTTCCGGGTCTGAATTTGTGGAAATGTTTGTGGGGGTAGGGGCCTCTCGGGTGCGAGATTTGTTCCGCAAGGCTAAAGAAAATGCCCCCTGTATTGTCTTCATTGACGAGATTGATGCCGTGGGTCGCCAGCGGGGGGCCGGCATTGGCGGAGGCAACGATGAGCGAGAACAAACCCTGAACCAGCTGCTAACCGAAATGGACGGGTTTGAGGGCAACAGCGGCATTATCGTCATCGCGGCCACCAACCGGGTAGATGTGCTGGATATGGCCCTGCTGCGTCCCGGTCGCTTCGACCGTCAGGTCGTGGTAGACCTGCCTACGTTTCAGGGAAGGTTGGATATTTTAGATGTCCATGCCCGCAATAAAAAAATTGACGAAGGGGTTTCCCTCGACGCGGTGGCCCGGCGTACCCCTGGCTTTTCGGGGGCTGAACTGGCCAACCTGCTGAACGAAGCCGCCATCCTCACCGCCCGGCGGCGCAAAGAGTCGATCACCATGCAGGAAATCGAAGACGCCATTGACCGCATTACCATCGGGCTCAGCCTGACCCCATTGCTGGACGGCAACCGCAAACGCATGACCGCCTATCACGAAGTAGGCCATGCTCTGCTCACCACCCTGCTAAAACATTCCGATGAACTGAACAAGGTGACCATTATTCCCCGTTCCGGTGGGATAGAAGGCTTCACCCAATCTCTCCCCAACGAAGACATCATCGACAGCGGTCTGTATACCCGCAACTGGCTGGTAGACCGCATTACCGTAGCCCTGGGGGGCTTTGCCGCCGAAGCAGAGGTATTTGGGGATGACGAAACCTCCACCGGAGCCAGTGGCGACATTCAACAGGTGACCAACCTGGCCCGGCAAATGGTGACCCTGTACGGCATGTCAGAGCTGGGGCCGGTTGCCCTTGAAAGTATGGATAACCAGGTCTTTCTGGGGCGTAACCTGATGCCTCGCAATGAGGTCTCCGAAGCAATGGCCAACAAAATTGACGAGCAGGTCAGGCAAATGGCCTTCTCATGCCTGGAACGGGCCAGAACCATACTGCGGGAAAATCGCCCCCTGATGGATCATCTGGTGGACATCCTGCTGGAAAAAGAAACCATTGATGGCGATGAGTTTCGTCAGATTGTGAGTCGGTACACCGAAATTCCCGAAAAGTTTCTGGTGAAGACCAGCTGATCCTTCTCCTGCGCTCCTGCGAAAGGCTGCTTCAGTCTTTCAAGGCTATTTCATCAGGTGCCCTGGTGCTGCCGGGGCGCTTCTATTTTTGGCGATCCTATTTTATCGCTCTGCCTCCCCATCAATCACTTGCGTTCCCCCCTGCCCCGATAGGTAGCGTTGGCTCAGAGCAACGGTATAACCCACTGTATAGAGAACCGCATAGAGAACCGCATAGAAAACCGCGATAGCTTATCAGGGGCTCTCAGGAATGGGGATTCAATTTCAATAACATGGGATAGCCGTCTCGGCTGTCCAGGCGCAGGCAAGATGCCTGCCCTACAACAATTGGATGTTACAAAATCCTCATTCCTAATTGCCGTCCTGATATCACCTATCCTTCGCCAGCAGGCGAAAGAAAACTGCCGCCCCAATAATTAAACTCAGCAACAACAGCGGCACCCACAGGCCATTTGCGATCATCATGGAAACAGTCCACCTTATTTGCGGTGAGTACCCCTATGACCTTATCTGACCGGGTGACCTTTTTGCAGGAGCGAACACCCCTGGCGGTGCTGCAGCCCGATAGTTTGCGAGCGCTCGCCCGCTCCATCCAGGTCAGCACCGTTCCCCCCGGTCAAACCATCGTCGAAGCGGCCCATGAGCCAGATGGCCTTTACATTCTGCTGCAGGGCAAGCTCGAAACCGAAGGAAGCGGGATCGGGGGCATTAGCTTTCTGCCCGGAACAGTGCTTAACCTGGAAGCCCTGCTGCTAGAGCAATCGGTGGAGCAAACGGTAAAGGCGTTGTGTGACAGCACCCTCTGGTTTGTTGAAAAAGATCAGTTTCTACAGGTGGTTGAAGCCCATCCTGACATTCTTCAAACCTTTACCCGACAGCTGGTAGAGGCGGTTAAGCGGCTGTCGTTTCAGTTCAATTACGAGCAAGAACGGCAGGCCGTACTCCGTCCTTACCTGGTTAACCGGGCAAAGCGTGGGGTAATTGGCCGTAGCCGTTACGCCGAGCGGCTACGCAATCAAATTCGCAATGCTGGCACCCATCGCCGCCCAGTTCTACTGTTTGGGGAGCCGGGGTTAGAAAAAGACAACCTGGCCGCCCTCGTGCATTTTGGGTCAACGTCCCGTCGAGAACCCATGATTCAGTTAGACTGCAGCAAGCTCCAGGCCAGCGGGGCCGAGTTATTCGGGCGGGCGGGGGGCAAACCGGGCTTATTAGCGGCTCTGGGTCGGGGCACCCTGGTGCTGAGTGATCCCAAAAACCTGGATGAAGACCTGGTAGAACCGGTGGCGCGACTGCTTCAGACCCAGCGGTATCGCCCCGTCGACCGTCCCGGCATTGCCGTCGCCCCGGAACTGGAATTCCAGGGGCGCATCATTCTGATTTCTGAACAGGCGGTGCCGGAGTTAGCCAAAATCGTTCAGGATACCATCAAGGTTCCCCCCCTGCGGGTAAGAAAGGCCGACCTGGAAGACCAGGTGCAGTACTATCTTTCTTTAATCTGCCGTCAGCGCCGGCGCAACCGCATTCAGGTCACCCCCGAAGCAATTCGCCGCCTCCAGTCCTACGACTTTCCCAACAACCTGCGGGAGCTGAATAACCTGGTAGAGCGGGCCGTATCCCAGATGGGGCCAGATGACATTATCACCGAAGAAATTATCTGGCCGTCGCAGAGTAAGAAAAAGCGCCTGCGGCTGAACCTGCTGAATACCTACCCCCGGCTGCGGCGGTTTTTGCGCAGCCCCTGGTGGCCAGACCGCATCAACTACGGCATCACCCTGACCCTGTTTGCGGGGGTAATCGCCATGCTGTGGCTGGGGCCCCAACAGCGCCATGAGAATGTAGCCCTGACGGTGTTTTGGGCCTGGTGGTGGCCCCTGGTTCTGCTGGGCTTTCCCTTCGTCGGTCGCCTGTGGTGTGCCATCTGCCCCTTCATGATTTATGGAGAAGTCACCCAAAAACTGACCCAGTGGCTGTTTCCGGGCAGCCTGCAGCCCTGGCCCCGGCGAGCGGCAGAACGATGGGGGGGCTGGTTCCTGTACGGTCTGTTTGTCCTGATTTTGATTTGGGAAGAGGTATGGCATCTGGAGAACACCGCCTACCTTTCAGCCTGCCTGCTCATGCTGATTACCGCCGGGGCCATGATCTTTTCGGCCCTGTTTGAGCGACGATTCTGGTGCCGTTACCTGTGCCCCATCGGCGGCATGAACGGGATGTTTGCAAAACTCTCAATCACAGAACTGAGGGCACAGCAGGGCACCTGTTCGGCAGAATGCACCACCTACCAGTGCTACAAAGGCGGTCCGCAAAAAGGAGAAGGGCAGGAGACCAGCGGCTGCCCCCTCTACTCTCACCCAGCCCAGCTGGAAGATAACCGGGATTGTGTGCTGTGTATGACCTGTCTTAAAGCCTGCCCCCACCGCTCCGTAGAGTTTAACCTGCGGCCCCCTGGCATTGAGCTCTGGACCACCCATCAGCCCCGCACCTACGAGGTGGCGCTGATGTTTTTGCTGCTGGGGGCGGTTTACCTGCATCGACTGCCCGAGGTGCAGACCCGCCTGCACCTCGCCCTGCCCCTGAGTAATGGATGGATGCATGGTGCCATCGCCGCCTTGATCTTGATCCTGCCGGCGGTTCTGCCCCTGGGGGCGGTGGCCCTTAGCCAGGGCCTGCAGCGGTTAGGAGGCGGCTTCAAATGGATGGATTTTGTCAAGCTGGCCTATGGCTACTTGCCCCTGGTGTGGGCGGCAAATCTAGCCCATTATCTGCGCCTGGGTCTACAGGAGGGAGGGCGCATAATTCCGGTTTCTTTGGCCACCTTTGGCAGCTCAGGGGCGAATTTGCCGGTTTGGATTGCCCACCCTGCAGTGGTAGCCTTCTTACAGGGGAGTACTTTAACTATCGGCATCGGGTCATCAATCTGGCTGGCGCAAAAAATCGCTCGACAACCTCTGCCGTCTATGGTGGTCTACCACGGGTGCACTGTTCTATTTGGTTTTAGCCTTTGGAGTCTAATCGTTGGATTTTGAAAGGGGGATAAATCCATACAGCCTCAAAAGGATAACAATCAGGGTGGCAACGGTGGATGTCTGAGTTATGAAACCCGTCCTGAACCCCTACAGGTTGCTCTAGAGTAAAGTGTAGCGGTTGAGCTATAAATTTTTTGATCTGTAAATTTTTGTAGAAATGTTGCTCAGGGGTATGACCCCAGGCACCTTTTCCTCCAAAGGTCTGATAAATTCGCTATCACGGTTTGAACATCTCGCAGCAGATTTTTGCCCATGCTCCAGGAAACCACTCTGGACTTCAAACTGGTTCAACGCATCTGTCTATTGCAGCAGGCTTTAGATCAGGCGATGGATTCCCTAGCCGATTTGCAGAAACGGGTTGAAAACCACCAAATGCTTGAGTCTCATCTGGCTCAAACAGAGGAATATTCCAATGCTCAACAAAAAATAATCTTAAACCTGCAGCAGCAGCTATCGGCCAAAACCCAGTGGGAACGCCGGGTTCTGGAACGGGTGGTAAACCAGGTTAAGGGCATTATTGACAATCAGCAAATTGAGCTGGAGCGGCTCAGGGCCAGAATTCACCAGAGCCAGGCAGAGGTGCAAACCTATCTGGTCAGACTTACCGACTCTTCCCAGACCGATACCCACCAGGGCCTGCCTTCTCTGGATGTAGCTATGACCTCCGAGATCATGCTGGCCCGTAACCTGACGGTCAGCCTGTGCAGCCAGCTCCAGTCAGCTCGTCAGCATATCCACGAACTCGATCGAGCCCTGACCCGGCAACAGGTTACTTTCGCCCGCATCCAGGCCCAGGTGCATGCCTTCAGCCAGACCGACAAACGTGGTCTCAGTATCCCATCAGCAGCGGACGTTAAGGCCGATGCAAGCTGTGACTGTAAAGATCTCAACCTCAGCGAACTGGCAGGGTTAGATGATGTCATTGCCCTGCGGGCCGTCGTCGATGCCCAACATCAAAAAATCACAGAATTAAGTTCAGAATTGAACAAGCAGTTCCAGGAGCAAACCCAACTCAAGCAGCGAGGCCAGATACTGGCTGCTGAACGGGATTGTTACAAGCAGCAAGCCCTGGATTTGCAACAAGCAAATGAACGGCTGCGCCACCAGCTTGCTCAACAGCAGTCAGAACCGCAGGACAGGACTGCACCATGCCGTCTGCCCCAGCCTCAGACCGCCATCCCCCAGTGGAGATCGCAATCCAGTGACCCTAACCCGCTGTTCCGCTTCAGGTCCAAAAAGGGCATGAGAACCGAATAATCCCGAAGCTGCATTCCAGGTTTTTGAGTTCAGCTCAGGCTCCCACTGGGGTGAAGGGGGCTTTGCCGCCACCAATCAGGGGGATGCCAATAGGATTTAGTCTATGTACCAAGTCCAGCTCGAGATCTGCAGGGTGCGCTAAGGCAAGACTCCCCTTCTGGACCTGGACAAGGTTTAGTCTGCAATTCTTGTAGGGCAGGCTAGATGCCTGCCCTGGGCAGCAAGGCGGCTATCGATATCAGACGGCAAGGAGTTGCCGCAGGACATATTGCAGAATGCCGCCGTTACGGAAGTACTCCACTTCGTCGAGGGTGTCGATGCGGCAAAGTAGGGGAACTTCGGTGGAAGAACCATCGGCCCGATGAACCACCATCGTAATCGTCATGCCAGGCTGGATACCACCACTGAAGCCGATCATGTCAAAGGTCTCGGTGCCGTTCAGGTTCAGGGTGTCTCGGTTGGTGCCCACCTGAAACTGCAGGGGCAGCACGCCCATACCCACCAGGTTAGAGCGGTGAATGCGTTCGTAGCTTTCTGCGACTACGGCTTTAACCCCGAGCAAACGAGTCCCCTTTGCCGCCCAATCGCGGGAGGAGCCAGTGCCATATTCCTTCCCGGCAATCACGACCAGGGGCGTGCCCTCGGCCTGGTACTGCATGGCGGCATCGTAGATCGACATTTCGGTACCGTCAGGCATGTGCCTGGTAACACCACCAGAGGAACCGGGCACCATCTCGTTCTGCAGGCGAATATTGGCGAAGGTCCCGCGCATCATCACCTCGTGGTTCCCCCGACGAGAGCCGTAGGAGTTAAAGTCGGCCACCCCCACGTTGTTATCCACCAGGTAGCTACCGGCGGGGCTTTCGGGTTTAATTGCCCCAGCGGGAGAAATGTGGTCGGTGGTAATGCTGTCGCCCAGCAGGGCCAGGGGCCGGGCCCCGTAGATGTCACCCATGCCACCGCCGTTGACCTCCGCTGCCATGGCCTCAAAGAAAGGCGGATTTTGCACATAGGTGCTGTCAGACTTCCAGGCGTAGGTCTTGCTGTCTACAGTATCGATCTTCTGCCAGTCAGCGGTGCCGGTAAAGACGTTGCTGTAACGGCTGCGGAACATTTCTGGGGTCAGAGCTTCGGCCATTACCGCTTTGATTTCTTCCGTGCTGGGCCAGATATCTTTCAGGTACACGGGGCGACCGTTCTGGTCTTGGCCGATGGGGTCAGTTTTGAGGTCAATGGCGAGGTTACCAGCGATGGCATAGGCCACTACCAGGGGCGGCGAGGCCAGGTAGTTGGCCTTGGTGTGAGGGCTCACCCGGCCCTCAAAGTTGCGGTTACCGGAGAGCACAGCTCCCACCACAAGATCTTCATCTTCCACAGCCTGGGCAATGGGACCAGGCAGGGGACCAGAGTTGCCAATACAGGTCGTGCAGCCGTAGCCCACCAGGTTAAAGCCCAGGTGATCGAGGTCTTCCTGCAACCCAGCTTTTTCTAGATAATCCGAAACTACCTGACTGCCGGGAGCGAGGGAGGTCTTGACCCAGGGCTTCACGGTCAACCCCTTTTGTCGCGCCTTACGGGCCACCAGACCGGCCCCAATCATGACCGAAGGATTAGACGTGTTGGTACAGCTGGTGATGGCGGCAATCACCACATCCCCATCGGTGAGGGGATAGTCTGCCCCTGCCACCGGAACCGAGCGCTTATCGCTGTAGTCTTTGCCGCTAAAGGTAGGAAAGTCGCTGGTCTTAAACTGCTCCGCCAGGTTCGACAGCAGTACCCGGTCCTGGGGACGCTTCGGCCCGGCCAGGGAAGGTTCTACGGTGGAGAGATCCAGATCCAGGGTGTCAGTAAATTCAGGATCGGCCATGTCGTTATAGCGCCAGAGCCCCTGGGCCTTGGCATAGGCTTCTACCAGGGCAACGCGCTCGGGGTCGCGGCCAGAAAACTCCAGGTAGTGAATCGTCTCTTCATCGATGGGGAAGAAACCGCAGGTAGCTCCATATTCTGGGGCCATGTTAGAGATGGTAGCCCGATCTGCCAGGGTCAGGTGAGCCAGGCCATCGCCGTAAAACTCCACGAACTTGCCAACTACCCCCTTCTGGCGCAGCATTTGCACTACCGTCAGCACCAGGTCTGTGGCCGTAGAGCCTTCCGGTAGCTGGCCCATCAGTTTAAAGCCCACCACTTGAGGAATCAGCATGGAAATGGGCTGCCCCAGCATGGCGGCTTCGGCTTCAATGCCGCCAACCCCCCAACCCAGAACCGAGAGGCCATTAATCATGGTGGTATGGCTGTCGGTACCCACCAGGGTATCGGGGTAGGCAACGGTTTCCCCGTTTTCATCCTTAGTCCAGACCACCTGGGCCAGATATTCCAGGTTAACCTGGTGGCAGATACCGGTACCGGGGGGCACCACCCGGAAGTTGTCAAAAGCATTTTGACCCCAGCGCAAAAAGGCGTAGCGTTCGAAGTTGCGCTGAAATTCTTTATTCACGTTTTCGCTGAAGGCATCGGCACTGCCAAAGGCATCGACCATGACCGAGTGGTCAATCACCAGATCCACCGGCGACAGGGGATTAATTTTATCTGGATCCCCCCCCAGGTTAACGATGGCGTCCCGCATTGCCGCCAGATCGACTACGGCTGGTACCCCGGTAAAGTCCTGCATGAGCACCCGCGCCGGGCGATAGGCAATTTCTCGACTGGAGCTTTTGGTCTGCAGCCAATCGGCCACTGCCCTGACGTCATCCGCTGTGACTGACCGGCCATCTTCGTAGCGCAGTAAATTCTCTAGCAGCACCTTCAGACTAAAGGGCAAACGACTGATATCCCCCAGGGTTTTGGCCGCCTCGGGCAGACTGAAAATGGTGTAAGCCTGGTCGGCTACGGTCAGGTTGGTCTTGGCGTTAAAGCTGTTCACAGCGCTGGTCTCTCCGGTCGTTACAGGGGATTGGGGGAGTTAAACCAAGTCCAGTGCGAAAGCTGTAGCTTTCCCACGGGTAAAACTCCACTTCTGGACTTGGGAGGGTTTAATTTCCCCATTGTGATGATAAGACGTTGCGTTCTTACATTGTGCAGAGGATTTTACTGTAGGTCATGAACCTCCGACACGGTTGGCCCGCCTTACTTGTTTTAAAGATTTGCGCCCCAGCCCCGTGCCATCTAAAAGGGGTTATCGCAATTAGAAAAAATTATTCTTTATAAAATTTTTATTTTCAGCCCTTATAATTCCCTCAAACCGCACAAAATTCTTATGATTTTGTCAGTGAATACACGCAGGGAGATTTGTCTAGCTTCCTGTATGACGCATACACTAGGGTGAGGGGCATCGTAATTCCGATAGGTAACGTCTTCAAATATCCCACCATTTTCTCTCCCCGGGGGCTGATCTTTCAGTCGTCCATGGGGGGATAGTCTTGTCCAAGATGGAAAAAACATTGTTGGGTGGAAGATATCAGGTACTCAGGCGGCTAGGCTCAGGCGGCTTTAGCCGAACTTTCCTGGTGTCAGATTTACATCTTCCCAACCATCCTAAATGCGTCATTAAGCAGCTCAAGATTCAAGATAAAGACACCAGTACCCTGGAAATGGCCCGCCGCCTCTTCGATACCGAGGCTCGGGTTTTATATCGTTTGGGCAGCCATCCCCAGATCCCGTCCCTGCTGGCTCACTTTGAGGAAAGCCGCGAGTTTTATCTGGCTCAAGAATATATTGAGGGGAGCCGTCTCAATCGCCAGATCGAAGAGGGCAAGCCCTGGTCAGAAACGCGGGCCGTACTGCTGCTGCAGGAAGTGCTGGAAATTCTTTCCTTTGTGCATCGACAGCAGGTCATTCACCGCGATATCAAACCCTCAAACCTGATCCGACGCCACCATGACGGCAAACTGGTGCTGATTGACTTCGGGGCAGTTAAGCAGGTGAACAGTTCCCCTCTGGTCGATGCCGAAACCGGTGCCACCAACCTGACGGTTGCCATCGGCACCCACGGCTACATGCCCAACGAACAATATGCCGGCAGGCCCCGCTTCTGTAGCGATGTCTATGCGGTCGGTATTCTCGGTATTCGGGCGTTGACCGGGCTACATCCCCAAAAAATTGGCGAAGACCCTGTTACCGGGGAACTCGATTGGCATCACCTGGCCCCGGATGTGTCATCCAGCCTGGTGGCCGTGCTCGACCGCATGGTGCGCTACGATTATCGAGACCGCTATCCTTCTGCCCAAGAGGCGCTGCAGGCCCTGCAAAATTTACCCAGTTCTATGGGCATTACCGCTGGCGGTGACTACTTCCCGGCCTATGCCGGCGACCACTACTCAAACCTGGGGATGTACCCCAATGCCACTGGCGGTGCAACAGATTCATCCATGGCGGTCACAGACATCACCATGACCGCCGATGACCAAGAACCCACGTCCCTCATTCCTGAAGGCTTTTATGACCATAACGGCAACAGAAACATAGCGGCGGCGGCAGCGGCCATTGAGCTAGAACAATCTTCCTCGACTAAAGGGAAAAAATCTGCCAAATTCTCTCTGCCCGAACCGTTACGGCTTACTCCTCCCCTGGCCTTAGGCAGCATGTTGGCCATAGTTGGGTTGGCGATTTCGCTGTGGCAGACAGGATTGGTCGCCGCCTTGAGCAGTGGCGGTTCCCATCGCCCCGCCACCTTTATCAGCGTCGGCACGCCGCGTCTCTTCACCGACCTGACGGTCTTGCTGCCGCCCGAAGAGAAGGCGGCCTACTGGGTCAATCGAGGCAATCGATTGATGGCCAGCCAGCGCTATCCCGAGGCCCAAAACCTGTTTGACCAGGCAATTCGGGCTAAGCCTGACTTTGCCCCGGCCTATTTGGGGCGTTGTAAAGCCCTTAATGCTCTAAAACGCCCCCTCGAAGCCATCGCGGCCTGCAACGACGCCCTCGCCTACCGGGCCTACTACCCCGAAGCGGTACGTACCAAAGGCAATGCCACCGAGCAACAGGGCAGGCTACTGGCGGCCCTGGCCCTTTACGAAGAAACTACAGAACAGATGCCCGCCCTGTTTGATGGCTGGCTCGACCGGGGCCGGGTATTACAGCGGTTAGGGCGTTCTGCCGAATCTATTCAAGTCATTGACCAGGCCATTGCCCGCAACCGTAACTCGGCAGAAGCCTGGACCATTCGCGCTGAAGCAACCTGGGCTCTGGAGCGCTACGAGCAAGCCATTGTGGCCCTAGAAAAAGCGCTGCAGGTTGACCCAGAATATACCCCGGCCCAAGAACTCCGCCAAAGGGCTCGGCAAGAACTGGGCCGTTAGCCGTACCGTATGCGGCATTATTATCATTATATTATGCTGTACCGACATGCTGTAGCGTTTTAGGTTAACAGGTGAACCCTGACCTCTGTGGATAGACTGGAACTGACTAACCCACCTTCCTGGGTACTACCGGTAACGGGGGCAGCAAACCGGGGAAAAGCACTGGCCACCAGAGCAACATGACGATCGGCAACGGCCAGGCCATGGGTGGGGTCAAAGCCCCGCCATCCTCCCCCCGGAATGTACACCTCTGCCCAGGCGTGGAGGTCGCGTTCCAGGACGGTGCTATCGCCCTGTTCGTAACCGCTGACAAATCGGGCCGCTAGCCCCACCGCCCGGCAGGCTTCCATGAACAATAAGGTAAAGTCGCGGCAGCTCCCCTGCTTTTTGGCCCAGGTCACCCCCGGGGGCAGGGGATCGCCGGTAGGGCGAACGATATACTGACAGGTTTCGTAAATTCGCTGGGTCAGGGTCGTCAAAAAAAATCCTACATTACCATCCACTTCGTAGACGATGTTCTGGGCCAGTTCAACAATGTTGGGAGCGGCCATCGGATAGAGGGGGTGGTGCAAGTAGGAACCCAGCAGGGAAGCAATTGATGCCGGATAATCAATCGGCAGGTAAGATGCCCAGGGTTCTGTCAGATAGTCGAAGGGGTTCTGTCGAAAGGTTTCGACTTCGGCAACGGTTTTGATGATGAGATGCGAGGTCGGTTCTGCAGCAAACCACACCCCAATGCCAGGGCTGCCCTCCAGTTCGGTAACGGTGGCCTGGCGCTCTGGCTGGGGGCTAATGTCGAGGTGAAAACGCTGGGTTTGCTGGGTACTGTCGCTACGGGGCCGTAGCCGCAGCACATGGTGACGCAGGTGCACCGGCTGTTGGTAAGTGTAGTGAGTGGTGTGCTGAATCCGATAACGCATAACAGGCTAAGCCAGAAGGGGAGAAATAAACCTTGTCTAAGCCCAGCAGGAGAGTTTTGCATGAACGCAACCAACAGGTCTTGGGCTGGACTTGGTATATAGCGGATTTCACGTCAATGAAGTATAGCCTGTGGCAGAGGCTGCCTGCCCGCAATGGCAGCGATGTTTTTGAAAGGCCGTAACAGCTCAGTTGACAAAACCCGAAAGAGGAAGGTTGACTTGCCCGCTACTCAGACTGCACCACGGCAGGCCGCAGAGTTTGGGGAATAACTTTAGTCAACACCGCATACAGCACCACAGCACTAATGATGCCGTTAACGGGGCCGATGCCGAGGTTGGCGTTGCCAGTGAAGTATGCGATCGCGCTAGCCACAACATAGGAAATCGCCCCCGCCCAGTTAATCGCCGGCAGAGGAGTATCCAGGCTGGGAAATTGTCCCTGATGGCGGAACCAAAAATCCACCATAATAATGCCCCCGACTGGAGGAATAACGGTACCGAGAAAAATCAAATAATTCGGCAGTTGCTCGTAAATACCCGATAGCGTCAAGATCAGCGCAAAGGTCGCCCCACCCAACACAAAGGCATGACGCTTCTTGGTGCGAAACATATTGGCCCCGGCTACCGAGAAGGCATAAATGGTGTTGTCCTGGGTGGTCCACACATTCAAAATCAGCAAAACAATGGCCCCGGCCAGAATGCCTTGAATGGCCATCGCCTGAATCAAATCTTGAGTACCGTAAACGGCGGTCGAAAACGCCCCGGCAAACACCAAAATTCCGTTGACGCAGGCAAAGGCCAGCAGGGTGCCCAGTACAGCGCTGCGCCCCGACCTGGCAAAGCGACTCCAGTTGGTAGCCTGGGTGCCCCCCGAAATAAAGGTGCCAATCACAATGGCCAGAGCTGTCCCCATGGCTAAATCGCCAGTGGGGGGCGGTACCTCTACGCCAGCCAGGTCTCGAGCTGCCAGCGACAGACTAATAGCCACTAAAACCAGCATGGCAGGAACGGCTAACCGACTCAACCAGTCAATGGCTCGATAACCAATGTAAGCCGTGGCACAAAAGCCGTAGTTGAAAACGAACACCAGCACGGCATACAGAAAACCGTTCTGGGGAATGTTTAACAGCTCCATTAAAACCTGCACAATGACGGCAGTGGTGAAGGCGTACCAGCCGATTTGGGTAGCCCCCATAATGAAGTCAACCCAGCGAGACCCCACGTTGCCAAAACTAAATCGGGCCATCAGCACCGTCGTCAATCCGCTCTTGGCTGCAATGTAGCCCAGGGCACCACAATAAACTCCCAGGATCAAATTGCCCAGGATGATGATGATCATTAAGGTCGAAAAGCTAAAAGCCGGACCAATCGTGCCCCCGGCGAACAGAGTTGTTGAGGTCAGGGCAAACCCCATCAGCAACAATGCCAGCGACCAGAACGGTTTGCGAGCAGAAAAGGGAACAGCACTGAGGGGATAATCTTCACTGGCAAAGTCAACATCTGCCCTGAGGGGTTCGGTGACTTCAGTCATAATGCTACGGCGACCCTATCTAACATTCATTTACCACTGATAATGCCCCGAGGGAATCACCAATGTATCGCTTGACACGCAATGGGTGCCATCCCCGACACCTGCATATAAGGTCAAGCATTCCCATAAACAAATGCTTCAGTCATTTTCCTAAAGGAAATGAAATCCTGCTTGAGTTAGAGGTACCCCATTGCGCTCAGTGATAATCTTCTGTTAAGAAAAGTAAAGGAATGCATAGCATGGTTGCCGCTCAATTTAGTGATACCGAAAAAGTTTTTTTGCAAAAGGTCATGCAACGGGCTAGCTTACCCGACATTTATGATGCTCGGGATCTAACCCTGGTAGTCTTTCGCACCATGCGAGACATGATGACGACCGCAGCCTCTGATCGTACAGAAGCAGCCTTTGAAGACGACAACATCGCTCAACTCTGGAAGGATGACAACCCCGTCGTCTCCTTGCTGAGCAAGTTGCGCCCGCCCCTAGAGATTGACTCTAAAACTTTCTTCCGTCGCATCAAGCAAGAAGGTGGTGTGCCGAAGGGCATTAGCCCCGAAACTGTTGTCAGCGCTGTCTTCTCTGCCGCCCGTGAAGAATTGCCCGAAGAACAAATAAAAGAAATTTCTGGCTTTCTGCCTGAAGGTTTACGGGTCATGTGGGAGCAGGTTTAGCCAAGGGATTAGGAGAATTCTTGACCAGAAAATACCACCGAGTAGGGGCGCAGGGCCTGCGCCCTTTGGAAGGGCCTCACAAAACAGGTAATTTTGTTTCAAGAGAATTCCCTAGTCCCGACTGGCAGAAATAAGGCAACCATTGCTGAGGGTGCCAGGTATCGGGTATCAGACCTCAGGCATAGTTGGCCGACTTACGCCGTAAAGTCCCAGGACAAAAGAGTCCCAGTACAAAACGCCATCAATTCTGTAACATCCACAAGCGGGGGTCAGGGAGCAATACAGATTGCATAATTCATGAACTGTAATACAAGGTGCCTCTATCAAGCATTAGCAACCAGGCCCCCTTACATCAGTAAGCATAAGTCAGATTTATTAGACAAATTCAAAATCCCGTTTGGTTTTAGGTTTGAAAACCCTACGATTGAATATAGACTGGTTTACATGTGAATCGGCTTTTCAATTGAAACCAATCAATGGAAATTCGATTTTCAGGATTTCAGGTTGCCCTCCAAATAGGTATCCAAACAAGTATGTTGTGCGATGCAGTTGAAGGCTACACCGTTCATCTACTCACTTTCTAGCGTCTAGTACATCACACGGTTAGGTTCGCAACATCGAGGCTGCTCGGAGTGTTGGGTTCCGCTGGCGCTCCTCTCAGCCTACGTTGCCATACTTTCTGCGGGAAATACTAGGACGTAAAGGTCTCAATGACTAAGAGGCCGGGGTATAAGGGTTCAGGGTTACAGCTCCAAGCTCGGCCTGCGGTCATCCCATCCTTCTAGCCCATCGTTCTTCTCCCTTACGGACTTTCCCATGGCCTCTCTGTCTAACGCTCTTGTTACAGTCTTGGTTCAGGGAGGGTGAGCTTCAGAGGGAAATCAACTGCGGAGTCCTCGCAAACGTCTACCGCGCCGATATCCCTCTGGTCCTGAACCGGCCTGCCTCGACCCATCTTCCCGGGAAGTTTTGGGTCGGGGTGGGTTTCCTCTTCGAGACCGTTTCGTTTAGCCGGGTCTACCCATCAGCAGGGGAGCAGGGCAGCAGGGGATGCCCGCCACCCAGCCCCTGATGGAACTGGCTCGAGTTATGCTCTGTCCAAGTCCAGAAGTGGAGTTTTGCCTAAGGGAAAGCTACAGATTTCGAGCTGGACTTGATACATATAGCAAATCTCACTGGGTGCATCTCAGTTTTGCAAATGTCATTCTGAACGTAGCGATAGCGAAGTAAAAGAATCCCGATCTTGCGCAAGGACTGAGATCCATCGCTACCCTCCGTTCCACTCAGGATGACAAAAGTGGGATACACCCCTCTCACTCGCAGAAAATATACCGCAAAAATCCCCCGGCCCCCTGATTAAGGGAGGTAAAGGTTGAAACCTTATTGACTGACAAAAGTTGTACGCCCTTACCCCCAACCCCTCTCCCAGAGGGCGAGGGGAGCCGATCAATCCGTCCAGTTCTCCCTCCCCTCGGGAGAGGGCTAGGGTGTAGCTTGCTTCCCGGAGGGTGGGCTTTCAGGGATTGGGTTGAGAAGTTTTGTCAGTCAACCAGGGTTGAAACTTAAGCATTCAGAAACCAGGGGGATTCTAAGCGAATCAAGTTTGTACCTCATCGAACTGAAAACCGCTATATACCTTATTCTCCACGACTTCTTTCTGTTACCTGAGCCATGAAAAACAGAAAAAAGTCAGCTAATACACTAGCTAACTTTTTTCTGTTTATTTATTTTTGATAAAGCGGAACCAGCAAAAAATAGGGGCGAAAATGGGGGCAAATATAAGATTAGAGAGGTGCCTCACTCGAAGCTTGAGGGGGTCGGCATAACCCAGTGGGTACCTCCACCCTGACGGCGACCTGGAAAATCGTCCCGGTTGCTGGCGTTGGCGAATGAGTTCGTTCCAAAAGCTTGAACTAGAACCATCGCAAGTAGTGAAATGAGGCCCACTGCAACCAGAAAATTTGAAGGAAAGGTCAAGGAAGTAGACTGAGATTTCATAATGCTTATCGTTACTATCCAGCTCCAATTAGCAGAACTGAAAGTAGACGCTCCCTAAATAACGTTAATGGTAGTGGGTTAACTCACGCGACCTGACTTAACCCACTACCATTAACTCCCATCTCCCACGCCATCCACGACAGCAGTCTTACGGAAATTGGCCTACGTAATTCAACAGGAAATTTAATAATCTGGAGTTAAATGACGAAAATCACCTAAAACTTTACGAAATACAAAATAACAGAAGGGTTGCGACCGTGTATACTCTCACCACTATTGCTAATTGCTGCGCCCTATTCACGAATGTTTTAATACCGAGCTGAATGTCTGGCCTCAAGAGGTCGTGACCAAGAACCAGAGGCTACCCATCCCCATAGCCACCAGAGCGCCAATTGTGGTGTTAAGAATGTTTACCAATTCGTTGGTTAACCAGTCAAACTGATTTTGCAGCGTAGCTCCAATCAAACTTTCTGCGTTCGTGGCCACAAATGCAGCAATCAGGCAAACGGCAATGCCCCATACCGGTATTAGCCCAACCCCCCATGCTGCCAGGGCAATAATGGCTGAACCCACCACCCCCGCCAGGGTTCCTTCCAGGCTGACAGCTCCTTCTGTGCCCGCTGGGACCGGCTTTAAGCTGGTAATTAAAAATGTGCGCTTGCCATAGGCTTTGCCGACCTCGCTGGCAGTAGTATCAGATAACTTGGTGCTGAAACTAGCGACGTAAGCCAGGCTAAGCAACTCGATCCAGTTGCTACTGGCTACCGGGTCAGACAAAATTTGTAGAAAAAATATGGCAATGGCACACAGGGTTGCCGTCAGGGCAGACCCCCAGACGTTTTCGGGACCTCTCGCTCCCGAGCGGGCCTCGGCAATGCCGGCAGCCTCCTTACGATCTTTACCAATGCGGGTCACCCCAGAGCCGACCAGGAAATACACCATCACCACCAGATACCCCTGCCAGCCCAGGCAACCCCAAATCAGCACTCCCAGCACCCAGGCATGAAGATAACCAGCAGGGGTCAGCAACTTTTTGGGCAATCCCCAGGCTAACCCCAACAGTAAGCTGTTGAGGACCGCCCCTACCAACCAGGGCAGCCACCATCCTGTTGCAGAAATCGTCATCTAGATATCCTGATAAGTTTTACGAATGTGTAAACAGTTCCCCTGATAGCCAAGGGGCTGATAGCTGATTTCATCGGCAACCAAATACATAATCATTAAGCCACGCCCTCCTTCGTCGTCCTGGCTGCGGTCAGCCAGTTTGTTGTCTAAGATGGCATCAAAACTAAAGCCGGGACCCTGATCCCAAATCCAGATGTTAATGTCCTGGTGAGATACGGTAACTTGAATGCGGATTGGAGTATCTGCAGCCATGCCGGCATGGGCATGGCGAATTGCGTTGGTAAAGCCTTCAATGAGCGCTAGCTGGCACTGCAGCCAAATCTTATGGGGCATAGGAGCCGCCTGAAACTGGTCAAACCATCTCAGCAGGCCCCTCAGAGCCTTGGGATCGCTGGTAGTTTCAAACTGGCTGGTCTGATGGTAGGTCAAAGCTTTGCTGAAAATGACAGGTTGTACCTGAATAATAGGCCCAAGGTTCGGGTCAGCAAAGGTGACTTTTCAGAAGATTCTGTACATTCTGGAGCGTTTAGGGTTGGTTGCGACGCTCTAAGCGAAATAGAACAATGACAATGCCAATTACCCCCAGCTGCACCATCAAATTTGGCAGGGCGCTGCTAACGTCGCGACCGGCCAGCAGCTGAGTCAAAAAAACAAACGCGCCAATCCCCCCAGAGGCTCCCACCGCACCATAGATAAATTTCCGTAGTCCCTGATAGGGGGCTTTGGCTTCGGCCTTCAGTCGGGCATACTTTTCGGCAGTTATCCCTGGTGGTAGGGATGAATCTTTCGGCTTCTGGCTCATGGGTTAACCCGTTCAACTGACAATAACAAGATCTGAGGCGTAACCACCGACAGCCTAACGCAAACAGGAAGGAAAACCACGATTAGGACTTCCTTCCTGTTCATTGTCAGTTTCAGAGACTGCCTCCCCAGGGGCGGCTCAGCATTTAGCGGTAGCGGAAGTCTCGGAACACCAGACGAGCATTAAAGCCCTGGCTCCGGAGGTAACTGACCAGCGCTGCGGCCTGATCTCGGTTGTCAAAACTACCGGCGTTGATAAAACGTCCCTGGTTGGCACTCTCGAAATAAGGTTCCTGTAAGGTTTGTCCCCCAAAAGTCCGGGGTGCCTGGGGAGAATTATAGAGCCGCTTGAGCTGTTCGAGGGTAGCCTGGTCCCCAAACACTGCGGCAATAAAAGGAGATAAGTCGGCAGAAGTTGCCGGATTATCTACCCCAGCGGGAATATCGCTGGGAGGAACGTTAACAATCATTGGTACTGTCGTTATCCGTCGTTCAGTGAACAGTACACTCCCCTGATTACTGATCGCTTCCAAAACGGCTTCACCTCGGCTATTTACCCTGGCAAAATAGCGAGCTGCTATGCCGTTAAAATCACTACCGCCGTAATAACTGACCCAGTTTTCATAAGGGGCTACAGGAGGGTCAACCAGGGTTGCTGGCTGTCCATTGACAGGTGATGCAGACGTAATCTTGTTATAAACATTCATTTGGCGAGTATTACCATTTCCTCTGAACACTCGCACGGCATGAGCCGGCGTTTCAAAGTATAAAATCGTCCGGTCAAACAAGTCGCCCTGCCCTTGTTCACCGAAAGGGACATCGATCGAGGAGATTGAGGTTGAACTCTCGCTGACAATTCTTTCGTTAATGGAGTCGAAAATTTCAATTCTGGCCTGTCGAGTGCTGCGATTTGCGCTAGCGACAAATCGCACATTATCATTATTGATAGAGCCTAAACTCTCATAACCTACAAAGCCATCATTACCTAATGGCCCAAGAAAGAGAGCGGGTTGCTCAAATATCAGGGATTTCTCAGCAATTCGGTCGTAGACGTTCATGCGAGCGGGGCCATCTCCCCGTGGATGCACGCTAACAACGTAGGTTGGAGTAGTGAAATAGAGCCTGGAATTCCCACTTGTATTTTGTGCAATTAGGGAAGCCGTCTCAGAATAGACGACTTCTCCGGCGTCTACTCTAGAGGGTTGGGTAGTACCGTTGGCCTGTAAGGTCAAATTAGCCACAACAAATAAAGTGGCGATGCCCAATAAAAGCATCCTGGTTGTGCGCTTTGACCAACGTCCAAGGCGTTGGCTGAGCCAATCTGATTTCATAGCGTCTTACTTCCTTACTCCTCACTAAAGAAACCCCGCCGGCAGGTACAGTCGGGGCAAATAAAGGCGACTCACCGCCCTATGTCTCAACTATGAATCTCCCCAATGGAAAACTCAAAGCCAAAAGTGACCGGGTTCGTAGCCCTCAATATCTCTTGAATACGGCTGTAATTTTATCTAACTTTCCAAAAAGTGCTCTGTCTATTTATAAAAAGCTCGGTATTTATTGCCAATTTGTCTCAGTTTTTGGCATCTTCGGCCAGGCGACACTTTAATGTGCAATGGTCTTACGGTAACCGGGCGATCTTGGTTTAGACTCCATTGCCCCGGTCGGCTAGATGCTTGAGCTGTTGCAGCAATTGCTCGGTTTCGTGACTGACAGCGATAGGTAGGCTCCCCGAACGAATGTGTAAGTCTCGCTGGGGGAAAGGAATTTCAATCTGATGACGCCGTAGGGCGGCCTCAATGGCAAAGTACAAATCGCTGCGGATAATCACCTGGCGGCTGGGCTGGGAGATCCACACCACCAGTTCAAACCGTAGGGCACTGTCGCCGAACCCGGTAAAAAAGACCTGGGGAGTCGGGGCTTTTAGAATTTGGTTGTCTTGCTGACAGGCTTCCAGCAGGGCTTCCCTGACCCGTTCAGGATTCGCACTGTAAGACACCCCCACTGGTAAACGAATTCGAGAAACCGGGTTACCGTGGCTCCAATTGGTTACCTCATTCTCTAAAAAGCGGGAATTAGGCACGATGATGGTGACATGGTCGAGGGTGCGAATTTCGGTACTCCGGGCCCCAATCCGAACAATGGTGCCCATGCCATTACCAAAATCGACAAAATCCCCCAACTGTACCGGGCGTTCAAACACCATCACCAACCCGCTGACGAAATCTTTGACGATATTTTGTAAACCAAACCCAATTCCAATACCCAGACCGCTGGCAATCAGGGCCAGGGAGCTGAGGTCTATACCCCAGAGCTGCAGAATGACAACTCCCCCCAGCAGGATCAGGGTGTATTTCGACAGAGTGGCAATGGCCTCCTGGGCCGCGACGCTAATGCCAGTCATGCGCAGCACCCGCGATCTCAGCAGGTTAGTCACGGCGCTGGCAGCAATTACCATGCCCAGCAGCACCGCCAGCAGCAGCAGCAGGTCCAGCAGGGAATAGTTCTGGCTACCCAACTGCAAATTTCGGCTGAATAACCCGTCATCAAGGCTACTGAGCACCCGATAACGAATTTGGCGCGTCAACGGGAACACATTTGCGATGTAGGTTATGGCAACTAACCAAATCCCGGCCCTGACCAGAAACAGGCTGAGATGAAACAAAAACCGCAGGCCAGTGACATCGCTTTCCACGTCATCAGACCAGGAACCAATGCGGGTCAACATCTGCTGGAGCCAATCGTGCCAGACTTTGCCCGCTGTCCAGTAAAAGCCCAAAGCCAGGGCCAGGGCCACCAAGGTCTTAACCGATGCCCTCAGATAATAGCCATTTTGCTGAATCGCCCGCACTTCTACCAGAGTATTGTCGATCACCCTGGCCCATTGTTCTGCCTGGGCTTGGGGGCTGCCGGCCCGGCCCACCTCTGCGTCGGCATTGGTAACAGTCATGATGTAGCGGTCATCGGCAAAAATAACGGGGGTCCCCGACTGCTGCCAGCCATCTTCGCTTCTGGTTCCCCGTAACTCAACCCTTACATCAACCGGGTCTTGTTCGATTGCTAAAGGGGCCAGGCTACGCTCGATGGTACTTGCCCGTTCGGCAGCGGTCAGGTCAGCTACACCGGGCACTTCAAACAAAAATTCTCCCTCCAGAAAGACCGATTCAGTGCTGACGCTCGCCGGAGGGGCAGGTTCCTGAGGTTCAGCCGGTGCTTGGGCCAGAACGGGTAAGGCGATTGCCAGATGTAACACCAGAGCGACCAACCATCCCCGCCAGACCCACCGGATCTGTTTATATATGCTTAACCTGGCTATCACCATGCCCCGCCCATGTTGACTAACGAGACCAGCATAACGCTCTTCTAGGGGCTACCATTGGGTACCGTGGTGTCGCTGTCGGCCAGGGTGGTCTTTAAGGCCTGCTGAGCAATGCGAGTAATGTAAACGGTGACCGCAATGGTGGCGATCAGGCCCAAAATTCTTACAATCCACTGCACCACCACAGCCTGAGGGTCTTGAACAGTATCCTCTGCCCCCAGCATGGCAAGGCTGCCCACTAAAGAACCCACATAAACATACATCATGGTGCCTGGCACAATGCCCAGAGTACCCAGTACATAGTCTTTCAAAGAAACCTGACTGAGACCTAACCCGTAGTTCAGCAGGTTGAAGGGAAAGAGGGGCGATAGCCGCAGCAAGAAAATAACCTTGCGCCCTTCCTGGGCAATGGCGGTATCTATGGCCTGAAATTTTGGTCGATTGGCCAGGCGTTGGGCGACCCAGTCTCTCGCGAGATAGCGCCCCACTATAAATGCCGCCGTGGCCCCCAGCATGGCCCCCGTAAATACCAATAGAGAACCTTTGACCACACCGAAAACCACCCCGGCCCCCAACGTCACCACAGAAGCGGGAACGAAGGCAACGGTGATCACCACATAGAGCAGAATAAAAGCAATCGGGGCAATGGGGCCCAGCCCGTTAATCCATTCAAGCACCGCGACCAACTGCTGCTGCAATGTTGCCAAGAGCGATAAACCTTGGTTCAAGCCGACGGTTTGGGCAAAGGCAGGGGTTATAGGCAGCAATATCATGGTCAGCAATCCCAGCAGTAGGTGTCGCCATCGTTTAGTTGAGCATAACCGCTTTGCCTGATAGACAACGACTGGTTCTGCCGCCTCAGGTAACTGGGGGCCAAGACGGCCCCGACGATAAATGTGCAAAAGTAGGTTGACCATGGGTTGCTCACCGGAACGTGCAGGACTATAAATACTGTCTCCATGGTTCTAGTAAAGCCAGCTAGTCTGAGCATGCCCTGAGAACCGCTGATCCCTTTGCTAAGAAATCAACAAAATGAAACGCCCCTTTTCTAAACGAAAGGGGCGCTGTACAATTCCGGAGAAACACATGGCTGGGTAATTCCAGCCGCAGATAGGATTTCACCCTTGTCCAAGGCCGAAAGTGGAGTTTTTCCTGAGAGAAAACTCCAGATTTCGAGCTGGACCTGGTTTAGGCGAGGGCTTCCTGGCGTTCTTTGGCTTCCTTAATCACTTCCTCGGCCACGTTAGAGGGGCAGGGAGCGTAGTGGGAGAACTCCATGGAGAACTGGCCCCGACCGGAGGTCATGGTCCGCAGGTCGCCAATGTAGCCGAACATTTCGCTCAGGGGAGCATCGGCCTTAATGCGGACGCCGGTAGCACCAGGTTCCTGAGACTTGATAATGCCGCGACGACGGTTGAGGTCGCCAATAACATCACCCATGTAGTCTTCGGGGGTGAACACATCCACCTTCATGATCGGCTCCAGAATCTGGGGCCTGGCCTTGGGCATAGACTGCCGATAGGCGGCCTTGGCGGCGATTTCGAAGGCGATCGCGCTGGAGTCTACCGGGTGGAAAGCCCCGTCGGTGAGAATCACCTTCAGGTCAACTACGGGGAATCCCGCCAGGGGACCCCTGACGATGCTGGTCTCAAAGCCCTTCTGTACCGCTGGCCAGTATTCCCGAGGGACATTACCGCCGGTCACTTTGGACTCAAAGGAGAAGCCTTCACCGGGTTCAGCAGGCTCGATAACATAGTCGATCTTGCCGTACTGTCCGGAACCACCAGACTGCTTCTTGTGGGTGTAGCTGTCTTCCAGGCGCTTGGTGATGGACTCGCGGTAGGCCACCTGGGGCTTGCCCACTTCCACTTCCACGCCGTGGGTGCGCTTGAGGATATCCACCTTAATATCCAGGTGAAGTTCACCCATTCCCTTCAGGATGACCTCACCACTTTCCTGGTCGGTTTCCACCTGGAAGGAGGGGTCTTCCTGCACCATCTTGCTGATAGCCATGCCCATCTTCTCGTTGTCGCCCTTTTTCTTGGGGTAGACCGCCACAGAAATCACCGGGTCGGGGAAGACCATGGGTTCCAGAGTGGCAGGCTCTTTAGGATCACAGAGGGTATGCCCCGTCTGCACGTTCTTCATCCCGATCAGGGCAACAATGTCACCAGCCTGGGCGGTTTCCACTTCTTGCCGGTCGTTGGCGTGCATCTCAACGATGCGGCTGACCCGCTCAGTCTTGCCCGTAGCGGTGTCTAAAATAGTGTCTCCCTTACTGACCGTACCGGAGTAGAGACGGGTAAAGGTGAGGGCTCCAAACCGGTCGTCCATGATTTTGAAGGCCAGACCCCGGAAAGGCTTCTCAGGATCGACATAGGCGTAGCCACCGGTGGGGTTGCCTTCCAGGTCGATTTCGGGCTGGGGAGGTACCTCAGTGGGGTTGGGCAGGTAGTCAACCACCGCATCCAGCACCAGCTGCACCCCTTTGTTCTTAAAGGAAGAACCGCAGTAGGTGGGGAAGAAGGCCAGTTCGCGGGTGCCCTTGCGGATGCAGGACTTAATCTCGTCGAGGGTTAGCTCTTCGCCTTCCAGGTATTTCTCCAGAATGGCTTCGTCCTGCTCTACCGCAAATTCAATCATCGCCTCGCGGTATTCTTCCACCTGCTCCTTCATATCTTCGGGCACATCCTGAATTTCGTAGTTTTCAGGCAGGCCGGAATCGTCCCATACCCAGGCTTTGCGGGTGAGCAGGTCTACGACACCGGAAAAGTTACCTTCCTGACCGATTGGCAGCACCATGACCAGGGGACGGGCGGCGAGCACATCTTCCACCTGCTTGACAACACGGTAGAAGTCGGCTCCAACCCGGTCTAGCTTATTGACGTAAATTATCCGAGCTACTTTAGAGTCGTTGGCATAGCGCCAGTTGGTTTCAGACTGGGGCTCCACACCGCCAGAACCGCAGAACACGCCGATGCCGCCGTCCAGTACCTTGAGGGAACGATAGACCTCAATGGTGAAGTCAACGTGGCCGGGGGTGTCAATGATGTTGAGCTGACAATCTTTCCAGAAACAGGAGGTAGCAGCAGATTGAATCGTAATCCCCCGCTCTTGCTCTTGCTCCATAAAGTCGGTGGTGGCGGCCCCTTCGTGGACTTCACCAATTTTGTGGATCCGACCGGTGAGTTTCAAAATCCGCTCGGTGGTGGTGGTCTTACCCGCGTCTACGTGGGCAAAAATACCAATATTTCGATAACGCGTGATGTCTTTTTTCATAACTGCTTCTCCGGATTCATTGCGAAAAGCCGTCGGCGACCATGTCTCAGGGTTCCCCAGACGGAAACAACGTTGCCCTTAAGCCAGTACAGCTGGAAACCCTATCACGCGAACATGACTCGGAGCCTTTAACTTGGCCGCGGCAACAACGCCCAATATAAATTATTGTAAAACCCTCTGACACCTAACGGGGGAGGATAGCTGAAAACGACCAATAACCAGAATTTACTCTCTTGAAATAAAAACATCTGAGGTGCCCCTCCGTCTCCCCATGGCAGATTTGATGCCACCCCAGCGAGGATGGAGGAAATGTGTGACGCATTTGTGACAATTTCCCCTCGATGGCTAGTTGCCTGGAGAAAATATAGGTAAGCCCAACTGCAGACCCTGGGCACCGACCGTGAATACGAGACCGGCAGGTTTGGAAAAGCCTGTGTTTTGGGGTTATGGATACTCTTTCTGACGGGCAACGACTACTGGATGAAAACGTTGCGCTCAGGCGTCACAACGAAAAACTGATGGCAGAAAATGCACGACTCCGCCGAGAGCTGCATCGGGCCAGGCAGCAGCTGGTCGGCCTAAAATTTTTGCTGCGGCGCACAATCTAACCTCAATCAGTCTGCCACCGACTCCAGAAACCGGCCCAAATTACCGTAGGCTAGGAAACGAAGAACTCCACCTCAAGAGGCTTACATCATGGGTAGTGTTGCCGGAGCAAACAGCTACAGCACCAGCGGTTACATTGGAGCGGCGATTGTGGGAACCAGCATTACCCTCTCGTTTAAAGACTTTGCCACCAGTGCCACCGCCGAGTCCCTGGAAGGGTTTTTAACAATCAACGGGAATATGGAAAAACGCCATATTAACCTGGGAGTACTGCCCCAGACTAGCGGAGCGTTTGACCTATCGGTGCCCAATGGTACCGATATCAGTCTCTTTAACACGGTGGTCATTCGTGAGGCCGGTACCGACAACACCATTGGCACGGCTTCGGTCCCCTAACCAGGGGTCGAGGGAGCTTTTACCTGTTATGGCAAACCGCTCATTTTGTGATGCAACCACTGGCCGAATTCTCCTGGTTTGAACTTTTCGGCAGCAGGTTCAGGGATTCGTTGGCCAAACTGATTGTTCAGGTCAATCTCCTTAAACACATAATCACAGACAATATCGTCCAGCAGGGTATAGCCTTTCACATTACAGTCGGCCAGGCAAACTCCGGTCATGGTAGCCCCGGTTAAATTGACATCTAACATTTGAGCCCCCCGCAGATTGGCATGGCTGAGGTTGGCATTCCCCAAATACACCAGTCGCAAATAGGCCACCTCCAAGTTGGCATAGCTGAGGTCAGCAAAGCTCAGGTTGCTCTGGTTGAGATAGGCACCAGTCAGATCTACTCGACTTAGGTTTGCGCCCGTGAAGTTGGTTTGGTCCAGATCGGCAACATGTAGTTTGGCTCGCCCCAGGGAAGCAGAAACCAGGTTGGCTGCTATTAGTTTTGCGTAGCGAATATCTGCCCCGCGCAGGTCTGCATGACGTAGATTCGCCGCCGATAATTGGCTCGAGTTGAGATTGGCTCCGCTGAGGTTGGCGTAGCTCAAGTCGGCATAGCGGAGGTCTGCGTCTTTGAGGTTAACCCGGCTCAGATTGGCATGGGTCAGGTCCATAGATCTACAATCGAGGGCGCTGAGATCCACATCAAGGGTGGGAAATTCTCTGCGCCAGGCGTTCCATATCCTCACTCCCTGCCTGAGTAATGCCACATGATTAGCGTTTGCCATAGCCACCCATTCCCTTAACCAAAAGCGCTCTGGGGTTCACTGGTTCTACTCGCAGTTCGCTATTCTTGGGTAGTATCACGGTTTGAAGTACGGTCTGTAAAAACCCAGTCGCTGGTCAAAGACAAGCCATCCTGACTGAGCCGACCTTGAGTAAGGTCTAAGCCGCCAGCCTGCCGATCGCGTTCGGCTTTAAAGCGCTCAATTTCGGTATTAAGTTCTGCTGCCATCAGTTCAGCCGCTTTGGAAGGCGGGGGCGACTGTTTCATGATGTTGAGTTGAAAGCTGACCTGCTGAATCATCAGTCGTTTCTCAGCCAGATTCAAGTCAGTATCAATCCCAAACTCTACCTGGTTTTTGAGAATGGCGCTGAGAGCCCGTTCGATAACATCTTCGCCAATGGCTTCAACCTTAGGGGAAAACTCGTTCATGTAGGCAATCACCGTTTCGCTGACGGCGGCTTCAGTATCTTTTTGACTGAGCACGGTGGATAAATCGCGGGCCAGCTCTACAAAAATGGGATTGGTCACGGTGGCCAGAGATGAGTCTGGGGCAAACGTTGTGACCAGGTGCCGGGCTAGCCCAATCACTTCCTGCCTGGTTGCCTGACCAGACTTCACCATGGGGGCGATAGCGGTCACCATGGCTTCTAAAGCATCTCTATCCAGGGTGGAAGCATGCTGCTGCAGGTAGGCGTTCAGCACCCCTTCCACCTGCCGTTTCAAGTCCTCTTGCCACTGATGGGCCCTATGGGCAAGAGCCTGCTTTGATCCATCAATGCCCCTCTGCTCGCCAGAGGAGGCGTCAAAGCCAGCCTGAACCAGTCGAATCAGGGTATCAATTTGCTCGGGGACCAAGGTCTGATTCGCTTCCCGAATTGTGACATTAATCAAAGCGCCAATCACCGCTTCGATTTGGGCTGGGGTTTCGGGCAACCCATACTGAGAGTAATAGGCGGCAAGACCATCCAAAATAGCTTGTACCAGGGAGTCGTCAGGCATAGGACGCTAGCAAAAGAGGAGGCTGAGCAAGAGGGATTTTGCCAGCATTTTAGCCGAGTTCACCCCATGGGGAATAAACCTTCCGCTGCCATGGAAGCGAGGTCCTCCCAATCAAAAGCCGGGCCGGGGAGCAGGTACGGACCAAGAGCCAAGGGACGGCAGGATTAATTCAGGGGGCTTTGACCAGAAATTGCTCGATCAGCTCTTTGGCCGGTTCAACCATAGCCCAGGTGCCATCTGCCTGACGGCGCATGGCGGCGAAAGCCACAACATCCCCACTGCCAATGGGATCCCCCTGGCTGCGATCGCCCAGCTGAGGACGCTCAACCCCGCACAGGCGAAATAAATAGGCCGGCACATCGGGACTCGACAGAATCAGGCACAGGTTTTCCTTCTCAGCCTGGGGCTGCACTTTGCCATCGAAGGGCATAAACAGGGTTTTACCCTCTAGCTGAATGGAAATGTCCCCCAAACCACTGTGGATCTGGTAACCGGCCAGACTATCCCCCGGCTGCAGAGCCCATTTTTGGTAGTAGTTCACACTGCGCGGGGAAACATCCTGGTTATGGCCGCTGCAGCCTGCCACAGCCATGGCCACCACTGCTGCCAGAATTGACCAACTCCGCCGCCAGGGGAAGCTGGACCCGATGAGATGATGCTGGCCCCACTTATGCTCCATAGTTGGTCAGTCAAAAGGCATTCAATCAAATGCTGATGAAACAAATGCATTAAAGTGCACACGTACTAACCAGCTTAGTGCGATTTCGAGAAATTAACATCGGTAATTGATTCTCGGGAACTTTGGTATCAAATTTTACGTAGTGCGACCTCTTCAGATCAGCGTCAAGGTCGCAACAGGAAGCGCTAGGATAATGGGGCCGTTTGGAGGGTTATCGTGTTCTTCAGCGTTGTCATTCCCACTTATAACCGCAAGCCAATTCTGGAAAAGTGCCTGCAAGCACTGGAACGGCAGACCTTTGACCCTGATCTGGTAGCTGGTTACGAAGTCGTAGTGGTAGACGATGGCTCCACCGACGGCACGGTAGATTGGCTGCACCGTCACGCTGACCAATTTCCCCATGTGCGCCTGCTGGAGCAAGATCATAAAGGCCCTGCCGCCGCCCGCAATCTGGGGGTTGAAAGGGCAACTGGCGACACGATTATCTTTATCGACAGCGACCTGGTGGTGCTGGAGGGATTTCTGCAAGCCCATGCCGCCGCCCTCACCCAGGCCCAAGCAGACCAGGGACATGACCGCTGCTTTACCTACGGCAGAGTCGTCAACACCTGCAACTTCGAGCATCCTACCTCCGAGCCATTCAAGGTTACGGACTATTCGCGAGCGTTTTTTGCCACGGGCAATGTGGCGATCGCAAAACACTGGCTGATCGCAGCCGGCCTTTTCGATACCCGGTTCACCCTCTACGGCTGGGAAGACCTGGAGCTGGGGGTGCGGCTCAAGAATATGGGACTCAGCCTGGTTAAAGTTCCTGAGGCCGTTGGCTACCACTGGCATCCTCCCTTTGCGCTGGATCAAATCTCGTCCTTGATTGACAAAGAGATTCAGCGGGGCCGCATGGGGGTGCTGTTCTACCAGAAACACCCCACCCAGGAAGTGCGCCTGATGATTCAAATGACCTGGCTGCACCGCATCCTCTGGGGCACCCTCTCCCTGGGCGGGTTACTGAATGAGAAGACGATGGCCCCCCTGCTGCGCTGGCTAATCAACCAGGGCAAACCCCAACTGGCCCTGGAAGTCGCCCGCGTGTTCCTGAACTGGTACAACGTGCAGGGGGTGTATGAGGCCTATGGGGAGCTGCAGCGGGAGGGGGTTTAAGTTGGAATGAGGGTAGATGGGTGGATGGGTGGTAGACGCGATAGCGGCTTCCCGAAGGTTAGGGTGGATGAGTTTGAGACAAAAGCGCACGGGGCAAAAAGTCCCCTCACTCCTTACCCCTCACTCCTTACTTCTCCAGTAAACTTTTTTTAGAGTTGGCTTTTCGCTAGTGGACTCCCCTATTCCTAAGCTGTCAGCACCTCCCGGCTATCGACCGCAGGCTGAAGATACGACGGTCGAAACGGATTTGCTGGATTTTTATTTACTGAGACAACGGACAGGGTCCGAACGGCTCTGCATGGCCGCTTCGTTGATGCAGAATGCCCGTCGTTTATCCCTACATTGCTTACAGCAACAGTTTTCTAACCTGTCGCCCCAGGCTTTTGCCCGCAAAATTGCCGAAGCCTGGTTGCAAGAAGATTGTCCACCTAATTACATTCCAACAGGTTCTCAAATGACCTGGATACAGGACTCGACTGAACTAGCGGCCCAACTCCACAGCATTTTTACGGCTGTTGGGGTTGCTTACTACGTTACCGGAGGAGTAGCCGCCATCACCTATGGCGAACCTCGAACGACTCGTGATTTAGACATTGTGCTTGCCGTTCCTCGTGATGCCCTAAATCCCCTGGTCGCAGCTTTAGAGTCAGCAGGCTTCTACGTTCCAGGGGTTAACGATGTGGTTGCGGGAAAAATGCGAACGTTGCAGGTCACTCAGGTTGCCACTATCTCCCGTGCTGACCTGGTGCTTGCAGACAGTAACGACTATGAGCAGCTAAAGTTCCAACGGCGCAGGCTGATATCTCTACCCAATGGCACTGAAATATACCTTGCCTCGCCGGAGGATCTCGTTGTCAACAAATTGCGATGGGGCAAGCAGAGTCAGTCTGAAAAGCAAATGCGTGATGTACTGGGAGTATTAAAGACGCAGCAGAGCAATCTGGACTACGAGTACATGTATCGCTGGGCCGAATCGTTTGGCCTATCAGAAATTCTGGAACAAGCAACCATCGAAGCCGGGGTGAGAGCAATCGCTGCTCATCAATGGGCGACTGCAGCCTATCCCACTATGCTCAAAGCCTTTGAGCTGGCTCGAAGGCGCAATCGCATTCAAACTCCGGCCCCCCAGCTTGAGATTGCCCAAGGTAATTTCTACACCTTAATTCGCAACACTACAGAGCAGACGTTCACGGTCGTTGCTAACAATGATGACCTTGACGTAGTCCAATTTAATGCTCAGGGCGAGGTGCTCGTGGCCAATCTGACCCTCCAAGACAGGCAGCAATGGCGGTCCATTGCTCAGCATCTTTAATCTCTCCCCGGGCCTCATGCGGTAGTATCAACATGAAACGGCAGACGAGAGGATATGGCATGTTTCATCTATATTTTGGAGCGTTCGATGTCGTCATGTATCTGGGCGGTGGCTATGCCGCCTGGGTGTTGGCGGATGCCATCTGCGATCGCATGGAGGCCGCCGATGCCGCCAAAGCTAAAACTCGGGACGTTACCCCAGAGCTGGCTCCCATGCAACCCATCGATCCCAGTCTGACGGCTCCGGTGAAGAAAACCGCAGCAACCACCGTTAAAGTCTCCCTCAAATAGAGGAACCCAATCTTTTACCCAAGGACGACTTATCAAAAGTCCGGTAAAACTGTTTGAGATAGCCCCTTCACAAATGATTATGATGGGGAATACAGTTTTGGCAGTTTTGCACCGACGAAACAGTAGGAGCTAAGGGCGTGGAGTCCAAGTACAACCCCGCAGAAATCGAACCCAAGTGGCAACAATCCTGGAACGAGCAGCAGCTTGATCGGGCCATCGAAGACCCCGACAAGCCCAAATTCTATGCTCTTTCAATGTTTCCCTACCCTTCTGGAAACCTGCACATGGGCCACGTCCGCAACTACACCATCACCGATGTCATTGCGCGGGTGCGGCGGATGCAGGGCTATCGGGTGCTGCACCCCATGGGGTGGGATGCCTTTGGCCTACCGGCAGAAAACGCCGCCATTGACCGGGGTGTCCATCCCGCTAAATGGACTTACCAAAATATCGACCAGATGCGGCAGCAGCTCAAGCAACTGGGGTTTTCCTACGATTGGGGCCGGGAAATCGCCACCTGTGCCCCGGATTATTACAAATGGACCCAGTGGATTTTCATCCAAATGCTTGAAATGGGGCTGGCTTATCAGCAAGAAGCCGCCGTCAACTGGGACCCCATCGATCAGACCGTGCTGGCCAATGAGCAAGTCGATAGCGAAGGACGGTCCTGGCGGTCAGGTGCCCTGGTAGAGAAGAAAATGCTGCGCCAGTGGTTCCTCAAAATTACCGCCTATGCCGAAGAACTGCTGCAGGATTTAGACCATCTGCCAGGCTGGCCCGAGCGAGTCAAGCTCATGCAGGCCAACTGGATTGGCAAATCCACCGGAGCCCGCGTGGTATTTGAGACCGAAGCAGGCGATCAACTCCCCGTTTTCACCACCCGCCCGGATACCCTCTGGGGAGCCACCTTCATGGTGCTGTCTCCAGAACATCCCCTGGTAGAAAAGCTCACCTCCCCTGATCGGGTAGCGGTGGTAGAAGACTACTGCAAAGAAGCCGCCGCCAAGAGCGACATGGACCGCACCGCTGAAGACCGAGAAAAAACCGGCGTGTGGACCGGCAGCTATGCCGTTAACCCAGTCAATGGCGAGAAAATCCCCATCTGGATTGCCGACTACGTGCTCCTGGGCTACGGTACCGGAGCCATTATGGCCGTTCCGGCCCATGACCAGCGAGACTTTGAGTTTGCCCGCAAATTTGGGCTACCCATTAAAGCCGTGGTTGAGCCCGAGGGGCAATCCCTGGATGGCACCACCATGACCGCAGCCTGGCCCGGCGAAGGCCGCATGACCGGCTCTGGCCCCCTGGATGGCCTACCTGCTGGCAAAGGCCCCGGACAGAGCGTTGAGGCCGCCATTCAGTGGCTGGAACGACAGGGCCAAGGCAAGGGAGAATCTAACTATCGTCTGCGGGATTGGCTGATCTCTCGCCAGCGGTACTGGGGAGTGCCCATTCCCGTCATTCACTGCGCTGAATGTGGCACGGTGCCCGTCCCCGATGCCCAGCTGCCCGTTACCCTGCCAGAAAACGTTGAATTTTCTGGCAGGGGCGCTTCTCCCCTGGCCCAACTGTCTGACTGGGTCAATGTAGATTGCCCCACCTGTGGTCGCCCGGCCCGGCGGGAAACCGACACCATGGATACCTTTATCGACTCTTCCTGGTATTTCCTGCGGTTTGCCGACGCCCGCAACGACGACCAAATTTTCACCCCCACCAAGGCGAACGACTGGCTACCGGTCGATCAGTACGTCGGCGGCATTGAGCATGCCATTTTGCACCTGCTCTATTCTCGCTTTATTACCAAAGTGCTGCGAGACCGGGGACTGCTGACGGCAGACGAACCGTTCGCTCGGCTGCTCACCCAGGGCATGGTGCAGGGGCTCACCTACATGAACCCTAACAAATCCGGCAAAGATAAATGGGTGCCCTCCGAACAGGTCAAAGACCCCAAAAACCCCACCGACCCTGAAACTGGAGAACCCCTGGAAAAACTCTACGCCACCATGTCGAAGTCCAAAGGTAATGGCGTGGCTCCGGGGGATGTGCTGAGCCAGTATGGGGCCGACACCGCCCGCATGTTCATTCTGTTCAAAGCCCCCCCCGAAAAAGATCTGGAATGGGACGATGCCGATGTAGAAGGTCAGTTCCGCTTCCTGAACCGGGTCTGGCGGCTGGCAGCCGACTTTTTGCAGGAGCGGGGTGCCCCGGGTAAGTCGGGAGTTCCTCCCTTGCCCGCCACCCTGTCTAAGGATGAAAAGACCCTGCGTCGAGCCATTCATACCGCGATACAAGCGGTTACCGAAGACATTGAGGGCGATTATCAGTTCAACACTGCCGTATCTGAACTGATGAAGCTCAGTAATGCCCTGGGGGATGCTCCGTGCATGTCCTCCCCAGTGTATGCCGAGGGAGTTCAGACCCTGGTGTTGCTGCTGGCCCCCTTTGCCCCCCACATGGCAGAAGAACTCTGGCACCAGCTAGGCCACGCAACCTCGGTTCATCAAGCCGCCTGGCCCGTCTACGACCCGGAGGCCCTGGTAGCTGACGAAATTACCCTGGTCATTCAAATCATGGGCAAAACCCGAGGCACTATCGATGTGCCGGCCAATTCTGACAAAGCGGCCCTGGAGCAATACGCCCGAGACTCTGACGTGGGACAAAAATATCTCACGGGTCAAGAGGTCAAGAAAGTTATCGTCGTGCCCGGCAAGCTGGTCAATTTCGTGCTGGCAAAATCATAATGCCCGGTTACGGAGAAAACTCATATTCCCGCATTTCCAGGCTACAGCCCTCCTGCTGATTCAGGGCACGTTTGATCGGGTTAATGTCCCGAAATCCCTCTGCCCCATTTTGTTCCAGGGTATTATCAAATCGTTCTGCAAAGGTAGCAATGCAGGCAATGCGGCTGTTTTTGAGGATTTGTAAATGACCGCGGGCGGTATCCAGATCCCATACCGCAACAGCCTGATGGAGATCTTCCCAGGCCTGCCCCTGGCGGGAATTGGCAGCGATTTCCGTCTCCTGCTGATCGAGAATGCGATAGGCAATCCAGAAACTGCTGGTAAGAATGGCCGCCATGCCCAGAGAAATAAAGCACCCCGCCAGAGGACTGCGCCTGCGATAGGTTCGTTCTGGCGCATCTGCCTCCGGCAACAGGGAGGGAGGCCCAAACTGGATGTAATAATCGAGAAATGTAGGCATCTGGTCGACAAACCAGACCTCAATCCCCGACTTTTTAATTTCTTCAAGGGTCAGCTTAGTGTCCTCAGCCTCCTCAGGGGCTAGGCCGGCAATTACCGGCTGCTGGTCAGGAAATTGAGGCTGACAGAACTGTAGCGCATCGGCAGCCATCCATAAGCTAGTGGGGGTCAGAATGGGCTGGCACTCAATGGCATAGGCCTGAGTCAGAATGTCAATATGATGATTTTCGTCGCAGTTCACCTGACGATGAACGACATGACCATGGTCCTCTAGCCATCGGGCGAGAAACTCCTGCAGTTCATTCGGGCTGTCAAACTCCATAGAAACAGACACGGGTTTAATTCAGGTACGTGACGCAGGTACACCAAGTCCAGCCCAAAAGCGGTAGCTTCCCCTGGGCAAAACTCCACCGCTGGGATTGGACAAGGTTTAAATCCTATCGAATTCCGCGGCAGAGGAACCGACAGGAACACCCCAATTCGAATTTCTCGAACGAGTAGGTAACCTGTACTACTCTATTGTGGCACCTGAAACCCATGACGTTTCAATTAATTTTTTACCGGGTCGGCGGATCGCCGCTGAAGGGTTGTACGCCTGTGGCTGGATAGTCATCGTGGGTGGGGCCAAAGAGTTCTAAAACCGCCTCGACTAAGTCCCCAAAAAATCCGGTTTGGGCCTTTAAAGTTGGGATCACCTGCCGAACGTCTTCAGGGGCAAAAGAATAGCCCTCTGATTCAGCAATTTTGACCAATTCATCGGTTTTATCGGCCTGTTTGACCTGGTTCTTGAGGTTGGGGTCATTGGCGGCCTTTTCTAGAAAGGAAAGAGCGTTTTCCTTAGACATATAGACTCTCCATGGTTCTATCGCTAGTGTCGCGCTGGAATCCGAGTCGCGGCTGCCCCCCTCAACACAACCTTGCATTTCTTGAAACATTGCAATCAAATTGAAGCCTTGGTAAAGCGCTGGGGGGATTGGTAAGGTCAACGGAAATAGTTATACAATAAGTTAAGTAATGTAAATTTCTTTTTAAGAAAAATTTTAGGTAGAGATCGAATGAGAGGGCGACCTTGCCGCTCAAAAAGCTAACAACACCGGGGATGCCATAACCCGACCGTGAACCTACGGTTCTCCCCACTGCTGAGGCATCTGATTTTACGTAAAGTATTGCTAAGGGGAGCGATACTCCAGACCCGATATACCCATTCCATCGTTTTGATCACCCTTTCCGCCGCTTGCCAGATGACTGGTTACTTCAACTAAAACTATGTTTGAACATTTCACAAACACCGCCATCGCCGTGATTATGAAAGCCCAGGAGGAGGCACGTCGGTTGCGCCACAACTTTGTGGGCACTGAGCAACTGTTGCTAGGCTTGATGAAAGAAGAGTCTACGGTGTCTGCTCAGGTTCTTAAGGAGTTCGGGGTAGACCTCGACAACGCCCGCACTGAAGTTGAAGCTATTATTGGGCGAGGCAGCGGCAGTGTGCCTCCAGAAATTCCCTTCACGCCTAAGGTTAAACAGGTATTTGAGCAAGCCTTCCAGGAAGCTCGGAAACTAGATGCGGCCTACATTGAGCCAGAGCATTTGCTCCTGAGCCTGACTCAGAATACTGAGAGCGTCGCTTACCGGGTCCTCACAAATTTGGGAGTTGATCCGGCCAAGCTGCGCACTCGTATTATCAAAGAGTTGGGGGAAGCTGCAGCCGTACCGGTCACGGGTCGAGATGCCCCCCGAGGTCGAGACGGTAGTTCTCGTCGCCGGGGCAAAATTCTGGCAGAATTCGGTACTGATTTAACCGAAATGGCTGCAGCTGGCAAGATTGATCCCGTTGTGGGCCGCAGTGTTGAAATCGAGCGGGTAGTGCAAATTCTGGGTCGCCGCACCAAGAACAATCCGGTGCTGGTGGGTGAGCCTGGGGTTGGCAAAACGGCCATTGCAGAAGGGTTGGCCCAGCGCATCGTGAACCAGGATGTTCCCGAAGCCCTGCTTAATAAGCGGGTGATTAGCCTGGATATGGGGCTGCTGGTATCCGGCACTCGGTTCCGGGGAGACTTTGAAGAACGCCTCACCCAACTCGTCAGCGAGGTCCGTCAGGATCCCGACGTGATACTGGTCATTGATGAAATTCATACCCTGGTGGGTGCCGGTTCCCTGGAGGGGGGCATGGATGCCGCTAACCTGCTGAAGCCAGCTCTGGCCAGGGGCGAAATGCAGTGCATCGGGGCCACTACCCTGGATGAGTATCGTAAGTACATCGAGCGGGATGCTGCTCTGGAGCGACGGTTCCAGCCGGTAACCATCCATCCCCCCTCAGTCCTCGAAACCATTGAGATTCTGCAGGGGCTACGCAGCCGCTACGAGCAGTTCCACCAGGTGGCGTTGACCGATGAGGCTCTAGAAGCGGCGGCTAAGCTGTCAGACCGCTATATCAGCGATCGCCACCTGCCCGACAAAGCCATCGACTTAATTGACGAGGCCGGTTCTCGGATTAAGCTGCGGTTTATGCCCAAGTATCCTTCCCGCGAACTGAAGCAAGAGCTGCGCCAGGTCAATGCTGACATCGACGCGGCGATTCAGGTCCAGGACTTCGGTAAGGCTAAGGCGCTGCACCACCAGAAAGATGACCTGATGCGGCAACTGCAGGCCGATATCCCCGAATATGGTGAGGCCGAGACCGCTGCGCCGCTCCCCCCCAAACCCGTAGTGGATGTAGACGACATCGCTGATGTAGTCGCCGCCTGGACGGGAATTCCGGTGAATCGGATGACCGAATCTGAGGCAGCCCGCCTGATGCACCTGGAAGACGTCCTCCACGAGCGGGTAATTGGCCAGCATGAAGCGGTCGTGGCAGTATCTAAAGCCATTCGTCGCACCCGGGCGGGCATTGCCAGTGCCGACCGCCCCATTGCCAGCCTGATTTTCTCCGGTCCCACCGGGGTGGGCAAGACCGAGCTTTCCAAAGCTCTGGCGGTAGCCCTGTTTGGCTCTGAAGATGCCATGGTTCGGCTGGATATGTCCGAATTTATGGAAGGTCACACTGTGTCTAAGCTGATTGGTTCCCCTCCGGGGTTCGTCGGCTACGACGAAGGGGGCCAGCTCACTGAAGCGGTCCGTCGCCAGCCCTACAGCGTGATTCTGATGGATGAGATCGAGAAGGCTCACCCTGAGGTGTTCAACATCCTGCTGCAGGTGCTGGATGATGGTCGCCTGACCGATGCCAAGGGGCGAGAAGTGAGCTTCAAGAACACCCTGATCATCATGACGTCTAATATTGGTTCCCAGGTGATTGAGAAGGGCGGCACCGGCATGGGCTTCGAACTGGCCACCACCGACGAAGCCACCACCCGCTACAACAACATCCGTAACCTGGTGAACGAAGAGATGAAGCAGTACTTCCGTCCGGAACTGCTGAACCGTCTGGATGAAATCATCGTCTTCCGTCAACTCAATCAGAACGAGGTCAATCAAGTTGCCGACCTGATGCTAGACCAGGTCAACAAACGACTGGCCGACCGGCAAATGAGCGTTAGCCTGTCTGATGCCTTCCGGGAAAAGCTGGCTGAAGAAGGCTATGACCAGCGTTATGGAGCGCGACCCATGCGTCGAGCAATCGCTCGCCTGGTAGAAGACACCCTGGCCGAAGCAATTCTCGCCGGAGAGGTTGAGGATGGTCAGTCTATATTCCTCGACCTGGACGACAAGGGAGAACCCATAGCCAAGCCTGAGCGGCAACCGGCTCTGGTGGGTTCTAACTCCTAACCTGGTGATGTTCGAGATTCCATAGATGGTTTTACGCGGCCTCAGAGCTTTCCGTGACGCGCAAGGCAGCCCCCTGGAATCACCGCAACTATCTCGGATTTATCCAACCCGTTCCTCGGAGTGATAGTCACTTCGAGGAATTTTGTTGATTACGGGTATCCTGGTTCACCCTGGCCCCGGCGGAGCTCGAAGCCATCTCAAGATTCGGCATTGGCTTTGCCGCAAAACTCCAGATTTCGAGCTGGACTTGGTATATTTCCGCCGATTTGGGCTCATTCAGCCATGCCAGCGGCCAAAGAGTTTCCCAGAAAACAGCAGAAAATGCGATTCAGCGGTAGGATATGCCACAGGAAAAACATTGAGAAACGTTATGGTTAATCTGCCCCCAGACCAGAACGAGCGTCGCGATCGCGAGCAGATTCTCTCTTTTGATGAACTGCTTGCCGTTGTCTTAGCCCTCCTGGGTATCGGTACCATTTTGTGGTGGAGTACCTCCCGTGATCGGGACTGGCTGGGGGATGAAAATCCTCTGGGAATCGCCGCCCCGTCGGTAATCAATGAATTGGGAGCAGAACGGGCCGGGGGCAATGGCGATAACGGAGCCTTGGGATTAGAACCCCTGGCTCTAGACAACTTTTTTGGCAATCAGGAATCCGTTACAGAACCCGTTGCAGAACCTCGTCAGGAGGGGCTGCCTCAATTGGCAGAACCCAGAGAGCGCATTGAACCGCAGATGATTCAGGCCCCCGTGATGTCTCCTGATGCCAATGAGTCAGAACCTGAAGCCATCGTCCCCAAAACCGAAGCTGAGAACGCTGCCGCCACGGCTCCTCCTGCCCTTGACATTTCCGATGTGCCTGCAGACCACTGGGCTTATCCCTTCATTCAAGATATGTACGATCAAGGGTTGCTGCCCGACTTTCCCTCTGGTCAGTTTCAGCCCGACAAAGAATTGACTCGGGCTGAGCTGGCGGCTCTGCTCAACGACGCCTTTATTGCCGACCCCGTAGAGCGAGACCCCTTACAGTTTGAGGATGTACCATCAGGCTACTGGGCGGCAGACGCGATTGATCAGGTGGTTGAACGGGGGTTTATGAGTGGTTACCCCGATAATGAATTTGCCCCCGACCAACTGGTGCCCCGATATCAGGTTCTGGTTTCCCTGGCCTCTGGCCTGGATTTAGCCTCCCCCGATAACCCTGAACAGCTCCTACAAAACCTGGGAGATTTAAGTGCTTTACCCGACTGGGCCAGGGGACAGGTAGCCGCCGCGGCGCAACAGCGGCTGGTTGTAAACTATCCTGAACCGCAGCAGCTAAAGCCCACAGAGACGGCTACCAGAGCCGAAATCGTGGCCATGATGCACCAGGCGTTAGTGGCGGAAGGTAAGCTAGATCCCATTCAGTCGGAATACATCGCAGCCCCGTAACAATCCCCTGGGCGGATTTCATACAACAGCTCTCTTCATGGCAGATGAGGCCGTTTTCTGCATGCAGCAACAGCCATAACATGAGGTTGTACTTATCATTGGCTTCCCTCAAGGGTGATTGCTATAAATACCTATGCCTTGATCCCACGGTCTGATAGACTGAGAGATCGAAACTGGGAACGCGAAACCCACTAATTATAGGCAGTTTGGAGGATTATCCCGTGGAAAGTACCCTCGGACTTGAAATTATTGAGGTGGTCGAACAGGCTGCAATTGCATCATCCCGCTGGATGGGCAAGGGCGACAAGAACACCGCCGACGAAGTCGCTGTAGAAGCCATGCGGGAACGCATGAATAGAATTCACATGCGCGGTCGCATCGTAATTGGTGAGGGGGAACGGGATGACGCTCCCATGCTCTACATCGGTGAAGAAGTGGGCATCTGCACCCAACCCGATGCCAAAGACTTCTGCAACCCCGATGAGCTGCTTGAAATCGATATTGCTGTAGACCCCTGCGAAGGTACCAACCTGGTGGCCTATGGTCAAAACGGTTCCATGGCGGTTCTGGCCATTTCTGAGAAGGGCGGCTTGTTTGCGGCCCCCGACTTTTACATGAAAAAGCTGGCAGCCCCGCCCCAGGCCAAGGGCAAAGTTGATATCAACAAGTCTGCCACCGAAAACCTGAAAATTCTGTCTGAATGCCTCGACCGCTCTATCGAGGAACTGGTGGTAGTGGTCATGAAGCGAGATCGCCACAACGATTTAATTAAAGAAATCCGCGATGCTGGGGCTAGGGTCAAGCTAATTGCTGACGGCGATGTAGGGGCGGCCATTTCCTGCGCCTTTTCGGGGACAAACACCCATGCGCTGATGGGCATCGGGGCTGCTCCCGAAGGGGTGATTAGTGCCGCCGCCATGCGCTGCCTCGGGGGGCATTTCCAGGGCCAGCTTATTTATGATCCTGCCGTCGTCAAAACCGGCTTGATTGGCGAAAGCAAAGAAGCCAACATTGCCCGACTGAAAGAAATGAACATTACTGACCCTGACAAAGTTTACGATGCCCACGAACTGGCATCGGGCGAAACGGTGCTGTTTGCCGCGACCGGCATTACCTCCGGCGAACTCATGAACGGCGTCCGCTTCTTCCACGGTGGGGCGCGCACCCAGTCCCTGGTCATTTCCAGCCAGTCGATGACGGCTCGCTTTGTGGATACCATCCACATGTTCGAGCAGCCCAAGACCCTGCAAATTCGTTAATTCTTTTCGCAACAGAAAAACGAACAACTTGCTAGGCTAGGAATGCGGATTTGCCGCATTCCTTTTTTATAGGGGTAAATTTCCATTCCTTAGTATCAATTCACATTTTTTGATGGATTTTTGTTGAGTTTCCTTGAGTCGCGACCGATTTATCTCTAAGTTCAAACATATTAGACGTTTGTGCCGGGATGGCCCTGGTTAAGTTCCTCGCGGGTTAGGGTTGGCCTTCTGGGCGGGGGGCTCGGGCACATCCTGCCCCTATAAATCAGGTGAATAAATAATACGAGTGGAGGAAGAATGAACATCGCCGTAATTGGCCTGAGCCATAAAACTGCACCGGTTCACGTGCGCGAAAAACTTAGCATCCCTTCGGCTCAGACAGCGGACGCGATTGCCCATCTCACCAGTTGCCCTCACCTGGACGAAGTTTCCATTCTCAGCACCTGTAACCGGCTCGAAATTCATATCGTTACCGAAGAAACCGAGCACGGTATTCGAGAAGTGACTCAGTTTTTGTCAGAGCACAGCGGTCTCCCCCTGAACGAACTGCGGAAGCATCTGTTCATTCTGCTGCATCAGGACGCGGTGACTCACCTGATGCGGGTTGCGGCTGGCCTCGACAGTTTGGTGCTGGGGGAAGGGCAGATTTTATCTCAGGTCAAGCACGCCCACAAGCTGGCTCAGCAACACAAAAGTGCCGGGCGCATTCTCAACCGGCTGCTGAAGCAGGCCATTACGGCAGGTAAGCGGGTTCGCACCGAAACCAGCATTGGCACCGGGGCGGTTTCCATCAGCTCTGCGGCAGTGGAGTTGGCCCGGCTCAAGATTCCCCACCTCAGCGGCTGCAAGGTCACCATCCTGGGGGCCGGAAAGATGTCCCGGCTGCTGCTGACCCACCTGCTGGCTAAAGATTCCTGCCAGATTACCCTGCTCAACCGTTCTATCGAACGGGCGAATGAATTGGCTGGTCAGTTTAAGGACGCGGCCATTCAGACTGGCACCCTCGAAACCATGCTGGAAGCCGTATGCAGCGCCGATGTGGTGTTTACCTGTACCTCCGCCACTGAGCCGCTGCTGCATCGCGATAACCTGGCCACCCTCGTGACCCGATCCCTGATGATTTTCGATATTTCCGTACCCCTCAACGTTCACGCAAACGTCAACGAGCTGGAGCTGGTCAATGCCTTTAACGTGGATGACCTGAAGGCCGTGGTGGCCCAAAACCAGGCCAGCCGCCGTCGCATGGCCATGGAAGCCCAGGCTCTGCTGGATGAAGAAGTGGATGCCTTTATGGACTGGTGGCGGTCTCTGGATACGGTGGTCACCATCAGCAGCCTGCGCAGCAAGGTCGAGTCCATCCGCGAGCAGGAGCTGGAAAAGGCCCTGTCTCGCCTGGGCAGCGAGTTTGCCGAAAAGCATCAGGAAGTGATTGAGGCCCTGACTCGCGGCATCGTCAACAAAATCCTCCATGACCCCATGGTGCAGCTCCGGGCCCAGCGGGACATTGAAGCCCGGAAGCAGGCCATGCAAACCCTGAATATGCTGTTTGATCTGGAAATGGCTTCAAACGAGAAGTTCAGCTAAGGGTAGCCCATCCCATCAGCATTCCAATTATTCGGATTTTGCTCTCTCCCTGCATCCCTCTCCCAAGTTTGGGAGGGGGACTTTTCATGTCTGGCTCTCCCGCTTCCCATAGGTCGATAGTAAAATGCAGACAGACCATAACCCTGTCCATAGGTAATTCTGAGGTGATTTTATGGCAACAGCTCTGGCCCCAAGAGGGGCTCAGAGGTTAGCTCACTCTAGACAGGTCCACAGGGATGTAGAAATTTCCTGATGTAGAAATTTTCTTAAGGAGCGCTGCCCGGCCCGCAACTGGTTTTAGGATACAAACCAGGTGAAAAGCAGTATGAGTATTTAATAATGAATCCCTTTCGTGTTGGTGTGGCTGGCCCGGTTGGCTCTGGGAAAACCGCTCTGGTCAGGTGTTTGTGTATGGCTTTGCGCGATCGCTACTCCATCGCCGTGGTCACCAACGACATCTACACCCAGGAAGACGCCCAGTTTCTGGTGCGCCACCAGGCCCTGAGTGCCGACCGCATTGTGGGAGTGGAAACGGGGGGATGCCCCCACACAGCCATTCGGGAAGACGCTTCCATGAACCTGGTGGCCATCGAAGACCTGGAGGCCCGACTCCATCCCCTGGACTTAGTCTTTGTGGAAAGCGGCGGCGACAATCTGGCCTCGACCTTTAGTCCTGAACTCGTGGATCTCACCCTTTATGTGATTGACGTGGCGGCGGGGGACAAAATTCCCCGCAAGGGCGGACCGGGCATCACCAAATCCGATTTTTTGATTATCAACAAAATCGACCTGGCACCCCTGGTCGGTGCGGATCTAGACGTTATGGATCGAGATGCCCGCAAAATGCGGGGTGAACGCCCCTTTGGCTTTACCAATTTAAAGACCGGCGAAGGACTGGACACGGTGATTGAATTTATTCAGCAGCACGCCTTTGCCGTAGCCTCCACCGCCCCGACATCCGCTTAATACCATTCGCCACAGATGCCGTGACACAGATGCCGTGACCAATTCGTAGCCCAGGCTTCTGGCCTGGGGCCAGCGAGACGCTGGCGCACGATAGTCAGAATAATTCCGCCACGCGGTACTGGGATCACAGTCTGATGCCAGGACATTTTTTTAATCAGGTCAGTGATTGTGCGGTTGTTTGCCATCTAGCTCAGGCTAGAAGTTTAGGAACAGATGAAGGTTTGGTAGTCCAGGATACATTTACTTACCTTTAGTACCTCTAATATCCACTTTTAAGGTTTATAAAGTATTCTTCGCTAACCTGGTTAGCTTATCTACGAGTCTGGAGAGAGGTTGAATGGTAGCTCGGTTTAATCGACGTAAGTTTCTGGTGTATGGGTCTGCTACCCTGGGCACCTCCATGTTGCTAAAGGCCTGCGGTGGCTCTACGACAACTACCGAAGCCGAACCTGAAGCCACCGAGGGTGGCGAAGAAACTGCTGCTGCAGAGGACGGAGGAGAAACGATTAAAGTAGGCATTCTCCACTCTCTGAGCGGCACCATGGCCATCAGTGAAACCACCGTGGTCGATGCTGAAATGCTGGCCATTAAGGAAATCAACGCCGCTGGTGGTGTGCTGGGTAAGCAAATTGAGCCCATCCAGGAAGATGGCGCTTCTGACTGGCCTACCTTTGCTGAGAAGGCCGAAAAGCTCATCGACCAGGATCAGGTTGCTGTGGTCTTCGGCTGCTGGACTTCTGCCAGCCGTAAGGCTGTACTGCCGGTGTTTGAATCCAAAGACCACATGCTGTGGTATCCGGTGCAGTACGAAGGTCAGGAATGTTCCAAGAACATCTTCTACACCGGGGCTGCCCCCAACCAGCAGATTGAGCCTGCTGTAGATTGGCTGCTGGAAAATAAGGGAACCGACTTCTTCCTGGTGGGTTCTGACTATGTGTTCCCCCGCACCGCCAACACCATCATCAAAGAGCAGTTGACCGCTAAGGGTGGCAACACCGTTGGGGAAGACTATCTGCCCCTGGGGAACACCGAGGTAACTCCTATCATCACCAAGATTAAGGCCGCTCTGCCCAACGGCGGGGTCATCTTCAACAGCCTTAACGGTGACAGCAACGTGGCCTTCTTTAAGCAGCTTCAGGGCGCTGGCATGACGCCGGATATGTATCCTGTGATGTCGGTGAGCGTAGCCGAAGAAGAAGTCCGCCAGATTGGCAGCGAATTCCTGGTGGGTCACCTGGCCTCCTGGAACTACTTCCAAACCGTAGAAAGCCCCGAGAACGAAAAGTGGGTATCTGACTTCAAAGCTGAATATGGCGATGACCGGGTTACCAATGACCCCATGGAAGCCGCCTACATCATGGTTTACCTGTGGAAGCAGGCCGTTGAAGCAGCTGGCACCACCGACATCCCAGAAGTCCGTGCAGCGGCTTACGGTCAGGAGTTTGCCGCTCCTGAAGGCCCTGTGACCATGAACGCCAACCACCACCTATCTAAGACGGTGCGCATTGGTGAAGTTCGGGATGATGGTCTATTCGAAATTCTCTGGTCTACCGAAGGGCCCATCGATCCCGTACCCTGGAACCAGTATGTGCCCGATACTAAGGGCTTTGCCTGCGACTGGTCTGATCCTGCAAAGGGCGAGAAGTACGAGATCTAGGGTCGCCTAGCGGCTTAGGAATCAGAATTAGTCAAGTTTTGAGTTTTGAGTTGAGCGGTCAATTCAAAACTCAAAACTGAGAGCTTAATACTCTTTCGTTCCTTAATCCCTCATCTAACAGCGGAGATTCTCACATCGTTTCTCCGCTGTTTTGTTGGGTGGGTTAAATCCTTTATTTGAGGATGGCAAACAACAGGAATCTGCGGACTTTTAGGTTTGCGGGTAAATGTTATCTGCGAACATTTTTTGATTCTTTTTAGGTCATAGTATGTTGACCGGGAATCCCCCACTGCTCTGGTCATCAGCCTGGTTCAGGTCCAGGCATTGCTTCCTTATTAAGGGAGTTGAAGACCTGCATAGAGGCTGAGTAAAGGGGCAGTCTGGCACCAAAAAATATGGGGTTAAAGTTGTGTTAGAAGGCTTAATTGGAGGCCTTTTCAACGGCATTAGCATTGGTGCGGTGTTGTTGATTGTGGCATTGGGCCTGGCCATTGTGTTTGGTCTGATGGGAGTAATTAATTTGGCCCACGGTGAACTCATGATGTTCGGGGCCTACACCACCTTTGTGGTGCAAAATGCGGCCAAAGGAATCGGAGGCATTGCTCCAGAAATTTATATTTTTGTGGCTCTGCCCCTGGCGTTTTTAGTCGCTGCGGCGGTGGGGTTATTGCTGGAACGAACGGTCATTCGCTACCTGTACGGTCGTCCCCTGGAAACCCTGCTAGCCACCTGGGGTGTGAGCCTGATCATGATTCAGTTCGTTCGCAGCGTCAGCTGGCCCATGGTCATTGGCCTGGTGATTTTTTCGGTGCTGTTTCTGGGCGGTCGCTGGGTCTTAACTCGCTACACCGACTGGGAAAGAGTTTCCCAGTGGGCAAACCCGATCCTCTTAGGATTGTCGGCTGCGATCGCTCTGGTGGCTGGCTTTGTCATTAACAATGCCGGTAGCGCTGAGTTTGTACGTCCCTGGTTCGGTGCCCGGAATGTGGATGTAACCCCTCCTACCTGGCTGCGGGGCGGGATATCTCTGGGAACAACGCTGCAGTTTCCCTACGCCCGACTTTTCATTATTGCGTTGACCATCCTCTGTCTGGTGGCGGTGTACTGGTTCCTCAACGGCACGACCTGGGGATTGCGCATTCGCTCAGTCACCCAGAACCGCTCTATGAGTGCCTGTTTGGGAATTCCCACCGAACGGGTGGATGCCCTCACCTTTGCCCTGGGGTCGGGCCTGGCGGGCATTGCCGGATGTGCCGTGACCCTGCTGGGTTCCGTCGGGCCGAACCTGGGGGCCAACTACATTGTGGACGCCTTTATGGTGGTAGTGGTCGGCGGGGTTGGCAAGTTGGTCGGCAGCATCGTTGCTGCCCTGGTGATTGGCATCGTTACCTATCTGGTGGGGTCTGGCACCATCGCGTTGATTCTGCCACCGACGGCGGTTTTCCAGCCCTTGATCGACTTTTTCACCTTCTTTGCCACAACCAGCATGGCGAAGGTGATGGTGTTTGCGTTGATTATTGCGTTTTTACAGGTCAGACCTGCCGGTCTGTTCCCGCAGAAAGGTCGTTCGGTGGAGCTGTAGAGTCATGACAACAACAGAGATACCTGTACAACCCCGCCGCGCCGTCAAGGCCAGCCAGAAACGAAAATTTATTATTGAAGCGGTGGTCGTCGTTGCCATTGCGCTTATTTTGGTAATGATTCTGCCGTTGTTCCTGTCGGGATTTCGGCTCAATCTGGTAGGTCGATTTCTGGCCCTGGCCATTGTGGCCCTGGGAATTGACCTGATCTGGGGCTTCACCGGATTGTTGAGCCTCGGCCAGGGCATTTTCTTTGCCCTGGGGGGCTACGCCTTTGCCATGTATCTGAGCCTGAATTCCCTGGAAGATGGCCAGATACCGGATTTTTTCAGCCTTTACGGGGTGACCGAACTGCCCTGGTTTTGGCAGCCGTTTAATTCCTTCCCCTTTACCCTTTTAGCGATTTTTCTCATTCCGGCCATTGTGGCCGGGTTGCTGGGGTATCTGGTGTTCCGTAACCGGATTCGGGGAGTTTACTTCTCCATTCTGACCCAGGCCGCCCTGGTGGTGTTTTTCAACTTTTTCAATGGTCAGCAAAAACTGATCAACGGTACCAACGGTCTAAAGACCTCAACCTCCATCTTCTTAGGGCAGGAGGTTGGCTCTGACAGCATGCGAATGTTTTTCTACATCGCCACGGTAATTGCCCTGATCGCCATGTATGCCCTCTGCCGGTGGCTCACCAGCGGTCGCTTTGGCCTCCTTTTGGTGGCCATTCGCGATGACGAGAACCGGGTCAGGTTTTCGGGCTACGACCCGACCGCCTTTAAGGTGCTGGTGTTTGCGGTGTCGGGCGCGATCGCAGGCATTGCCGGTGCCCTTTACACGGTGCAATCGGGGATTATTTCTCCCCAGGCTATGAGCATTGCCTTTTCCATTGAAATGGTGATCTGGGTCGCCGTGGGTGGACGTGCCACCCTGGTGGGGGCGATCCTCGGTGCTGTGCTGGTGAACATGGCCCGGAGTCTGCTCAGCGAACGCTTCCCGGACGTATGGCTGTTCTTCCAGGGGGCCTTGTTCCTGATTGTGGTGACCGCTCTACCGGACGGCATCATCGGCTGGGGTCGCCGCCAGTTTGGCGACAAAGTCTCCTCCATGTTTGGCCTATCCCCCACCGCCGTCGCCTACGCCGAAGATGACGCTTCAGAAGTCCCCGAAACCCCAAAATTCGCCAAAAAATAACGTAGGGTGCATTCGCGCTAGCAATGCACCTGATTCTTTCTTCAAGGGAATCATAAGGTATAAACCATGATGGAAGGTTGATTATGGATACCCCTTGGATTAAGCAAATAGCACCGTCTAATGGCGAGGCGAAGGCAATTGTTATCGTAACCGGGTTTTTGACTGAAAATGCTACCAAGCCTTATCATCATCGCCCGTGGATTAAGATTCTACGGAAAGCTGGTTGGGATGGCTCAGTCTATTATTTTTGGTGGGATTCATCAAATAAATCCAATTCCAATTCAGTCCTATGGCAAGGGCCAGGTTACTTCACCTATTGGGAAAAGCATAAGCGTCGAGCAAAATACAGCGGTAGATATTACTTAGAGAAATTGATTTCTAAAAATCTTAATGAGGATTCCGTTTCTCTTATAGGGCATTCCCTTGGAGCTAGAGTTCTCTTCTTTGGCTTAAGAGATTGGTCTAGTAGTTCTCGACTAAAGCCTGAAAGTGTTTTTTTGTTAGGTGGTGCTGTCCCTAAGAATCGCAAGTGGTTTCAAGTAGCCAAAAAGTTGAAGGGTCGATTATTTAACATATACAATGATGAAGATAAGGTCTTAAAAATAGAATATAGAATAAGCTCTTTTGGGCTAGACCCTTGTGGGCTGAGACCAATTACTCAAAAACATCCAAGAATTGTAAATATCAATGTCTCTCGTATGCTTGGTTCTTCCCACGACTTTGAGCGTTATATGAAAACCTTTCCAACTTTGATTCAGCATCATAAGCTGTTATTTTAGCTCCCTAGTTCTGGTCTTTTGAGAGATGCCTCGATCCCCCAAGGAGAGTTTCCTGCCGTGAGCACCAAAGTTCTAGACATTCAAAACGTCACCGTCAGCTTCGACGGCTTCAAAGCCCTCAACAACCTCAACTTCAGCATGGACGAAGGAGAGTTGCGGGTAATTATTGGCCCTAATGGCGCAGGCAAAACCACCTTCCTGGATGTCATTACCGGCAAAACTAAGCCCACCGAGGGAGCGGCTTACTTTAAAGGCCAAGATCTACGGAAATACAAAGAACATGAAATTGCCCGCCTTGGCATCGGGCGCAAGTTCCAAACCCCCAGGGTCTACCTCAACCTGACCCCACGGGAAAACCTGGAACTCTCCTGCAACCAGAACAAAAACGTCTTTTCTACCCTGTTCAAGAAAACCTCCAGTGCCGAAAAGCGCACCGTTGGGGGATTGCTGGAAACCATTGGGCTGGATCACAAAGCCGACCTGCCCGCGGCCCTGCTTTCCCACGGAGAAAAGCAGTGGCTCGAAATCGGTATGCTGGTGGCTCAGTCCCCCGACCTGCTGCTGGTAGATGAGCCCGTTGCCGGACTGACCGACGAAGAAACGGAGCAGACCGGCAAACTGCTGATGTCCCTGGCAGAAAGCCACTCCATTGTGGTGATTGAGCACGACATGGAGTTTGTGCGCCAGATTGCCCGGCAGGTCACGGTTCTGCACCAGGGCACGGTGCTTTGCGAAGGCACCATGGACCAGGTGCAGAACGACCCACGGGTGATTGAGGTGTACCTGGGTAGCGAAATGACCCTGGCCCCTGACCAGATGGTGCTGTTGCGCATTGCCGCCACCATGGCCTGGGCCGATGACAACTTTGCCGATGTACAGCAAGAGTTAATTCTGGATCGCCTCAGCAAGAAGTTTGCCCCCAGCCCGGATGAGCAGGCCGGTTTGCGAGAGGAACTTAAGAACCTGTTGGCGAAGGAAATTCCTCTGGAGGATCTGGTGCCTCAGCTGCCTACCGAGGCGCAAAGAGAAGAGGCCCTAATGCTCAGTTATGAAGTCATCAGCTCGAATCAAATTAATTCAGAAGAAGCTGTGGTTTACCAGAAGCTGGTAGATCTGCTGGGTTTGCCTGCCGAAACCGTAAGCCGTTTAGAAGCTGCTGCATTGCAGAATTTGGCGGTTTAAGAGTTCCCTTTGGATAGTGGGCGAAGCCCTACGGAGGTTTCAGGTCGCAAATCATTTTAACTTTGGAATAAGCATCGAATCATCTCCAATTCTTGTAGGGCAGACGGGATGCCTTGGACAGCCGAGACGGCTATCCTACAGGACTGAATTTCAATTCCTCTGCTTATCTGCAAAATGCTTCCCTGTGGGTACGGCCATTGCCAGATTGATTCGTCTTCGCCCCACATGAATTAAGGCCTAACCCGCGCTACAGTTTCTCTCTTGCTCTCTCACTCCCTTGCTCTCTTTCTCTCTATAAAAATGACCACAACTACTGCGCCCAATCCTACTTACCAGGACCCCCTGACTGCTCCCATGCTGGAAATTTCGGGGCTGAACTTTTTCTATGGCGAAAGCCACATTCTGCGGGATGTGGATCTGACGGTTCCTAAGGGCCAGATGATATGTCTGATTGGGCGTAACGGTGTGGGCAAAACCACCCTGTTGAAAAATATTATGGGTCTGTTGCGGCCTCGAATGGGAGAGATTCGGTTTGAAGGGCAATCCCTGGCGAGAACAACTCCCGACAAACGGGCCAGGATGGGTATTGGCTACGTACCCCAGGGTCGGGAGGTGATCCCCCGCCTGACGGTGCGAGAAAATTTACTGATTGGTCAAGAAGCCCTTGGTACCCGTGGAAAACCAGTGAAGGAAGTGCCCCAGTCTATTTATGAGCTGTTTCCGGTGCTGGAAACCATGCTCGACCGCATGGGCGGCGACCTGAGTGGCGGGCAACAGCAGCAGTTAGCCATTGCCCGAGCCATTATGGGTCAACCCAAACTCCTGGTGCTGGACGAACCGACGGAAGGGATTCAGCCCTCCATCATTCTCGATATTGAAGCGGCAGTGAAACGTATTATCAAAACCACTGGCATTTCGGTGCTGCTGGTGGAACAGCACCTCCACTTTGTGCGGCAGGCTGACTACTACTACGCCATGCAGCGGGGTGGCATTGTGGCATCTGGACCGACCAGTGAGTTGACGAACGATATTATTCAGGAATTCCTGGCTGTCTAAAGATCGTTTGGGGAGCAGGGGTGCTAGGGAGAGGGGGACTATGAAGCATTTGACATGGGGCCTTTTGTCTAGGCAAAGAGGTGGCCATGTCTTATTACTAACTGCCGAAACAGGTCTACAAGGATTTGGGCTTACTCCACAGCTGGTTAGAGAAAGCTGCCTCGGCGGCCCGGCGCGGTAAGCGTAGGCGTTAAATCAATCTAAAGCGCCAGGGAGTTCGTCCAGTATTCTTGGGCGGGTAAGCATTCTGGAATTTGCCCGGTGCTGTGCATCCAGGTCTGCAGCCGGTCATAGTAATCAGCACTCATAGATAGGTCGTGGGTAAAGCAGGGTACCGTGGCGTCGTAGATGGCCTGCCCGATGGCATCTCCCGAATAGGCCCCGGTGCGCTTGTCGTAAATGGCCTGGGCTGCCTCGGGATTTTGGTGAATGAAGTCAATGCCCCGCCGCAGCACAGAGAGAAAGGTCTTAAGCTCCTGTTGCCGCTGCTGCAGAAGTTCTGGGGTGGCAATCAAAATCAGCTGGCAAAAATCGGGGATGCCCCAGTCTTTGAGGGCAAAAAACTGGGCATCGTAGCCTCGCTTGCGGGCCTCAATGACTTCGAAGTTGTAGAACACCAGGGTAGCCAGGTCGGCTTTGTCTGCCACCAGGGCATCGGTATGGAAGAAGCCGTTGTCTACGGAAGTGATGGCATCTTCGGTAAAGTCACCGCCATCGGCCTCAATCATGGTTTTGGCGATGGCCAGGCCCAGGGCCGAGGGCGCACCGGGATACTGTAGACGCTTGCCCACCATATCCTTAGGCCGCTGGATGCCCTGCCCCGCAAAGTACATGACGCCGCCGTTGGTGTGCAAAAACCGCGCCCAGCCCACGACACTGTGGCCCTTGCCCCGGTCTTCCACCAGATGCACGGGTTCCGTAACGGCAATATCCAGCGTGCCGGATTGGAGGTCTGCGATCGCATCCACATGCTCTGAAGGCTCAACCAGTTCCAGCTCCAGACCGGCATCTGCAAACCACCCCTGCTCCAGCCCCACCAGCAGCGGCACATGATCAGGATTCAAAAACCACTCTAACCCCAGACGTAATTGAGACATTCGTTGAGCCATCACGAAACTGCACAATTCATAATCTAATCATTTTTGTTCTTCAATGAGTCCTTTCAGAGCCAAGATAGGCTGACGAATGGACATTCAATAGTGTGGGATAACCGTCCCGGCTGTTCAAAGGCAGGCATCTTGCCTACACTACAAAACTTGGATGTTATAGGATCCCTATTCCTGAGCGATTAGGCGGTCTCTGGAAAAGAATTTAACGATATTGTGCATCCGCTGTAAGGGCGAAGCATCTGGGAGGACATTGACGGAACTGTCCCCATAGTTTTTGTCCAGATGCTTCGCCCCTCCGGTTGGTACTTTTTTTCAGAGATCTCCTTAATCATCCCCTTCAATGGCTCGGTTTAAATTCCATGCCGCACTGATTAGAGATAGGTGGGTAAACGCCTGGGGAAAGTTGCCCAGGGCCTCGCCGCTGGAGCCGGTTTCTTCGGCATAAAGGCCCAGGTGGTTGGCATAGCTGAGCATTTCTTCAAATAGCAGACGGGCCTCATCCAGCCGTTTGGCGTCGGTGCGACCGGCGCGGGTGAGAGCTTCCACCAGCCAGAAGCTGCACAGGTTAAAGGTGCCTTCCTGGCCATCCAGTCCGTCGCTGGCCTGCTCGGCGTTGTAGCGATACACCAGGCTGCTAAATACCAGACCGCCCTGGTTGGGGGGTTGCTGAATGGCTTCCAGGGTTTTGATCATGCGGGGATCTTTAGGGGCCATGAAGAACACCAGGGGCATGATCAGAGCGCTGGCATCCAGGGTGTCGCTGCCGTAGTGCTGCACAAAGGCCTGTTGGGTTTCGCTCCAGCCGCGGAACATGATTTCTCGGTAAATCTGGTTGCGCACGGTCTTCCAGCGCTCCTCGTTGGCCGGGAAGGACCGCTTTTCGGCCAGACGCAGCCCCCGGTCGAGGGCCACCCAGGCCATCAGCTTGGAATAGACAAATTGCTTTCGTCCGCCACGGGTTTCCCAGATACCTTCGTCAGGGTCCTGCCAGTGGTCGCAGACCCAGTCCAGCAGGCGGTGCAGCTGCTCCCAAAAATCAAAGGCAATGGGAGTGCCGTACTTATTAAACAGATACACCGAATCCATCAGTTCGCCATAGATATCCACCTGGAACTGGTTCACCGCCCCGTTGCCGATGCGCACGGGAGCTGACTGGCGGTAGCCCTCCAGATGATCCAGGAATTCCTCCGGCAGCTCATGCTCTCCATGGATGCCGTATACCGCCTGCAGCGACCCCTCAGGATTCAATTCATGGCAGCGCTGCTCAATCCAGTCCATAAACTGGGCAGCTTCTTTGGTGAAGCCAATGCGCAGCAGGCCGTAGAGGGTGAAGGCGGCGTCCCTGATCCAGGTGTAGCGGTAGTCCCAGTTGCGCGAGCCACCGATTTGTTCCGGCAGGCTACAGGTGGGGGCGGCCACAATCGCTCCGGTGGGTTCAAAGGTGAGCAGTTTGAGCACCAGGGCAGAGCGTTCCACCATTTCCTGCCAGCGTCCTTGATAAACGCAGGCTGAAAGCCAGTCGCGCCAGTAGTGAACGGTGGCTTCGAACAAATGCTGGGCTTCTGCTTGCTTTACCGGTAGCCCGCAGCTGGTTTCGCCTTCATCCAGTTCTCGCAGCACAAAGGTTAGAACCTGCCCCTGTTTGATGGTGAACTCCGTCCACACCGCCTTGCCATCGGTTTCCAGGGGCAGGGTGGAGACCAGGGCCAGGTTAAGGGAGGCGGAGTGGAACATTGCCCCATGTTCATCGACCTCAACCTGGTGGGAGTCGCGGGCGTAGTTGAAGGCGGGCTGGCACCGCAGGCGAAAGGTCATGTTGCAGCGAATGCCCCGCACCTGTCGCACCAACCAGTGGTAGCCCCGGTCTTCGGGGGATAGCCCCACCGGCATGAAGTCAATGACTTCAGCAAAGCCGCATTCTGCCAGAAAGCGGGTTACCAGAATGTTAGTTTCGGGCCAGTAGAATTGCTTCTGGTTAACACCATCAACGCAGGGATGAATTTGAAAAGTACCCCCCTTATGCTGATCGAGCATGGCCCCAAATATACTGGGGGAATCGTGGTGAGGATAGCAAAACCAGTCAATGGCACCATTGTTTCCCACCAGGGCAGTGGTGTACATATTGCCGATGATGCCGTAATTTTCGATGGGTTGGTAGGAAGTCATGTAAATTCCATAGGTTTTTGCTCCTGAAAAAAGTGGTTTTAAAATTTAGGTCAAAAATTTAGTTCAAAAATTTAGTTCAAACTGAAGAGTGTTTTAATTGCTCTGAGCCTGACCCTCGTTTTCCCTCTTCCCCCAACCCCTACTCCCAAAATGGGAGCAGGGGGCCGGAGCTTCCAAAGTCCCTCTCCCAATATTGGGAGAGGGATTTAGGGTAAGGGCAGAGTCTGGATACCAGGATGATTTTTAACTTGGACTACCTTTAGTAAGAAATCCCCAGTGTTTTCTTGAGATAGGTGTCATCAGTAACCTGCTTCAGCATGAAGTCGGCTACGTCGGCGCGGGAAATGGTAGAGCCAAACTCGATGTCTTCCCCGGTGCGGTACTCGCCAGTGCGGGGTTCGTTCCTGAGGCCGGCGGGGCGGACGATGACCCAATCCAGATTGCTCTGCTTGATGATGCGCTCTTTGGCTTCGTGGTCTGCGATCGCATTACGCAGCACCAGCGGAATGATGATGTACCGAATCAAAAAGCCGACTCGCTCACGACTATCCCCTACCCCCAGGGAAGACTGGTAAATCAACCGGCGCACGTTGTGCTGCTGCATCGCCTGAACGATATTTTCCACCCCTTTAACCAGGGCCGGATTGCGCTTCAGGCTGGAGGACCCCAGGGCAGACAGAACGGCATCCTGCCCCTGAACGGCTTTTTCCACCGAGGCCATGTCGGCCACATCCTCCTGAAATGGCTGAACCTGGGGAAAATCTCCCTTGAGCTCATTAGCATGGCGAGAAAATCCGGTGACGGTGTGACCCTGGTCAAGGGCCTGCTTCACCAGTTCCCGACCGGTAGCTCCCGTGGCACCAAAAATTAGCAGATTCATCCTGTCCTCTCCCTTATTGCCGGGACTTCCTTACGTTTACAGATACCCTGACCGTTGTCTTCTGTCTTTTGAGATGGATTGAGGAATTTTGCCAGCATGGGGAGGGGTGGGTTGCGATCGCCAACCAGAAAGCCTGCGTTTCTCTCTACACCTGTAGTGCGAAACACCGTGCGGAGTTTAAGCAGCAGCACCCCGGCGACCAAGCCAGCAAGAGTGCATCCCAGTTTTGCAGCCCTCACCCTAAATCCCTCTCCCAGAGCGGGAGAGGGACTTTGACTCCGGCTCCCCTTCTCCCATTTTGGGAGTAGGCCGAAGGACGCGCGAAGCAGGGGTTGGGG
>Ga0208218_1000002_pt1 | contig 181722 bp, 144 predicted proteins | sample HotLakmasection3_FD_184726 | JGI IMG/M metagenome (GOLD analysis project Ga0208218, IMG submission 184726) | Hypersaline microbial mat communities from Hot Lake, Washington, USA - Section #3 (SPAdes) | ecosystem: Environmental > Aquatic > Non-marine Saline and Alkaline > Hypersaline >... | reverse complement strand
TCGTCAGTTCTCCCTGCGGGGATTGACCAAAGTCACAGGAGAGTGGAGCCTAGTCTGTTTAGCATTCAACTTAAAGCGGTTGCATCGGCTTGAGGTACAGAGATCCATTTCTCCGACAGGCTGCTAGCGATTTTGAAACAACGAAATCGGGGAATGTCAATATTCGCAGACGATCCGGACAATTTGCAGGTTGGAAAAGCCCGCTACTCTTCCTGAAATCACCTCTGCAACCCAGTAGGAGGGAATATCTTGAAAGTTTCATCCGTATTTTTCCTGAGATCGTCTCCTTCCCGTGATCGACACTTCTTCCCAACCGATTTTTGGGCTTAACCACCAGACCTATTTGCGCCTGAAGCTGGCATTGAGCCTCAACCTGCGCCGCCAGATATTTCTGGCGGTTTGCGATGATCTGCCCTTGCGCGATCGCCTCGCCAACCACCTGCAACAAGACCTGCTCCATCCCCGCCCAGATTCCCGCCATCCTCACCGTGAAAATGCGGATCTCACCTATCCGCGCCTGGTGGGTCTCAATTTGAGTCTGGACTCCCCCAATCCGGTTGTGCAAATTGCTCAGTGGCTATCGTCCAATCCCCTGCCCCGCAGTGGGAAGCGACGGTTGCCCCTGCCCGCCTTCCAGTTCTTGGGCATTGAGCATTTAACCCGACAGTCGGCGACCGTTCAGCGGCAATTTCTCGCCCATTTGCAAGATATTGAGCGTAGTTTGCCTGTGTTGGATTGCAGCCTACTGTTCTGGATGCCACGCCCCTGGTTTCGCACGCTGCCCCAGTCTGCCCCAGAGTTTTGGCGGTGTCGCACTGCCATCTTCGAATTTATGGGCGACCCCCGACCGCTAGCGGCGGATCATGACCTGACGCCTGTCGAGGCATCTCCTGATCGTCCCCTCCCTGCCCCTGATACGCCTCCCCGTTCGTCTATGCCAGACGATCCGCCTCCAACGCCTCCCTCTACCCAGGCTTTTCATGGGCAGGCGAGTCATCGGCAGGTGATTCATGGGCAGGTGACGGCGACTGGGAGAAAGCGCCCGGTAGAGGTTGTCCCGGCTGCAACTTTGGGTGAGCCAGCCGTGGCGATCGCCCATTCTCAGGCAATGGCAGCCCAACCAGCCTCGCTCCTTTCCCCCAAATGGGTTGTGCTGCCAGGGCGAGAGCCAGAAGACGCTGCGCCAGCTACGGCAAAATTGGGCGAAACAGCAGAATTTGCTGCTGATGTACCCAGAGGCAAATTGCTGGAGATTGAACGGGCAACGGAACTGGAGCCAGAGGCGGAGGAGAAGGAATATGCTGAAACTGCCACTGAGCCGAGTACGGCTGCGGTAACAGGCATTTTTCCGCCATTGGGGCAGGACGGGTTGCAAGCGGTTGATCTGTCAGCATCCACGGAGCAGTTGCATCACTATGTGCGGCAGTTGCATGAGCAGGATGCGCCAGCGGCATTGATTGCAGAAGCCTATCGGGTGCTGGGCGATCGCTTCCGCGATCGCACGGAGCAGGGCGAGGCGACACCAGAGGTTATTCAGGAAGGGATTTATGCCTACGAGCAAGTTCTGATCTGGTTACCCGAAACTTCGCCCCTGTGGGCGGACGTGCTGAATGACCTGGGCAACTTGCACTGGATGTTGTCACGCCACCAGAGCCAACCCAATGCGGCGATCGCCCAACTCTCCCAGGCGGTGCAAGCTTACGAGCTGGGGTTGGTGCGGTTGGATGACACGGCACAGCCGCAGACCGTCGCGATGCTGCAAAACAACCTGGGAGCCGCCTATGCAGACATGGCACGGTATGAAACCCCAATCGAGCATCTAAAACGGTCGGTGCAGGCTTATCAACAGGTGCTTGCCTACCGCTCGGCAGCTACCGACCCGGCACGGTATGCCTCAACGCAAAACAACCTGGGAGCAACGCTGTGGACGCTGGCACAACATGAACAGCCCCGGCACCATCTGACGGAGGCGATCGCCGCTTACACCGAAGCCCTCAACTATTGCCTGCCAGAGGAAGATGCCAGTGGCTACGGCATGATCCAGAACAACCTGGGCACAGCGCTCTGGAATTTGGCGCAGTACGAGCAGCCCGAACACTGGTTGAACCAGGCGATCGCCGCCTACAAGATTGCCCTGCGCTACCGCACGCCTGATGTGTCGCTGCTGACCCACGCTGCCACCCAGAACAACCTGGGCACCGCCTTCTGGCACCTGGCAAGCCAGGAGCAAAGTGGCGAGAAGCGGCTGTCCTACTGGGAGCAGGCGATCGCCGCCTATGATGCAGCTGTAGCAAGCGTGGCTCAACTAGAAGCACAATCGGGTGTGCCATCCCTCAGTTTCGACATCTATGCCAGCCATGCCAACCTGGGGCTGGCGCACTACCAGCTTGCCACCGACAGCCAACTGCTTGTCCCCATCGAAGCCTGTACCCAGCACCTGGAAACAGCGCTACAGCATCATGTGGTCGCGTTATCCGGCTGGGATGGCAAACCCAATCTTCGGCAAACGGCGACGAATCACATCATCAAAACTATTCGTGCCCTCTACCGCCAGGGAGGGCTGGATGGGCAAAACCGTGCTCTATCCATCGTCCCCGCTAACCTCATTCCTGAACTATTGCCACGCCTTTAGAGCTGAGCGAGAAATAATCAACATAGCTTTAAGGATCACCTACGAAATAAAACCCAGAATTTTTGATGAGAAGCGCGGCATTGCCGCGCTTCTCATCAAAGACATGTACCTGAAGTCCTGGATTTTGCGTGCGCGTTGCGCACGCAAAATCCAGGACTTTTAAAAAATGGCGAGTATGTTGGGGAAAAGCGGGCGGCTCAGCCGCTTTTCCCCCAACATGCTTCTCTGAATTGTAGGATTTACAGAATTTCTGGGTATTTTGAACAGTGTGGTGTGTGGCTTTGCACACCTCCTGATAGCTTTTGGCTAGGTAATCAGACGGCTTGGTCCACTAACGGGTTAGACTGGCTGACTGAAGTTGCTGACAGGTTGGAACATGGAGCGATCGCCCCTCGTCTTCTGTCGTGGAACGTCCCCTTCCTGGCTATTAGGAGTGCCCCAGGGTAATTATGGGTTTTATACTCGACCCCGCACCGATTGACTGCACCTGATCAATAACCCCTATAGATTGAGGTGGGAAATGCCACATGTCATCTTCCCGTCCTGGTTAACTTTACCCAACGCTCCCTCTCGGCAAGCGATCCGGCAACAGCTTCCCCAACAGATTCGGCACAACCTGGTGCGAAACCGCCGCCCACTCGTCACGGCGATCGCCAGTGCGGGTTGTGTCCTGGGGCTACGCCTATTGGGTTTGCTGCAGCCGTTTGAACTGGCAGCCCTAGACCTCTTCATTCAGCAAAGCCCCAACGAAAGTCCCGACTCCCGCATCGTTCTGGTTACGATCGACGACCCCGACATTGAAGCGATAGGCAACTGGCCCCTATCCGACGCCGACATGGCAGCCATGCTAGAGAAGATTCGGGCTCAGAACCCCCGCCTGATTGGGCTGGATATTTATCGGGATATTTCGGTTGGGGAGGGCAGCGCTGAGCTTCAGGAAATTTTTGAAACGACGCCTAACTTAATTGGGATCGAGAAACTGGCGGATAACAACAGCCTGGGCGTCAATCCGCCTGCCACCCTCGACGCGCTGGGACAGGTGGGATTTAATAATGTGATTTTGGATGTGGATGGACGCGTTCGCCGTTCCATCCTGTTCTGGCAGGTGGATGAGGAAACCCATCGCAGTTTTGCCTTGCAGTTGGCGCTTGCCTATCTTGAAGCCGAAGGGCAGGAAATGGTACTCAGCCCCAGAGATCCATCAAGCATCATGCTGGGCGACATCACGTTACCGCGCCTTACAGCTAGCAGTGGCAGCTACGTGGATGTGGACGCAGGGGGCTACCAAATTTTGCTGCGCCCTCGACAACATCCCCAACCGTTTCAAACGGTATCTCTAACCGAACTAATGCAGGGCGAGGTCGAAGCGGGACTGTTTCGCGATCGCATTGTCCTCATCGGCTCCACTGCCGCCAGCCTCAAAGACTTTTTTCTGACCTCGCACACCGACAGCCGGGAGGGAAGCGCTCGCCCCATTTCTGGGGTCGAGTTACATGGGCATTTTGTGAGCCAACTGTTGAGTGCAGCGTTGAATGGGCGATCGCCCATCCGCATCTTGGCAGAACCCATTGAAATATTGTGGATCTCCGGGTGGGCAGTCGTAGGGGTTGTCCTCGCCTGGCGGTTGCGGCGCTCCAGGTATGTGGTCTGGCTTTTGCTGACTGTCTCAACAGGTCTGGTGGGACTGTGTTTTCTTGCCATACTGGGAAACTGGTGGATTCCCCTCCTGCCCGCACTGCTTACCCTGTGGGGCAGTAGCCTGTCAATCATGCTACACACTGCCTATTTGCAAGAGGAACTGCGGAAGTCGAAGGAATTTCTGCAATCGGTGATCGACACCATCCCCGACCCTGTATTTGTCAAAGATCGCTCTCAGCACTGGATTGTCCTCAATGAAGCCTTTTCGCGCTTTGTGGGACATGCCCCCGTCAATTTGTTAAACCAAAATGACTTCACTATTTTTCCGGTTGCCCAAGCAGAAATTCTATGGGAGCAAGATAAGTACACGTTTGAGACAGGAGAACCGACCGAAACAGAAGCCGCTCTGACTAACTTGAATGGGCATACCTATCAGGTAGCGGTGAAGCGATCGCTCCACAAAGATGCCGCCGGAAACCGCTTCCTCGTCGGCATCATCCACGACATTACCCGGCAAAAACAGGTCGAGGTGGAGCTGCGCCGCCAAACCGAAGAACTCGCCCGCACCAATGCAGAACTCAGGCGCAGCGAAGACCGCCTCCGCCACCTCGCCTACCACGATGGGCTAACGGGCTTACCTAACCGCGACCTGTTCATGGAACAGTTGGAGCATTTTGTGTCGTGGGCAGAAGAACACGAGAAGTTTATTTCTGTCTTGTTCCTCGACCTGGATGGCTTTAAAACAATCAACGATACCTACGGTCATGCGATCGGTGATCTATTACTAAAAGCCGTTGCCCGCAGGTTGTCTGGCAGCCTCCGTAGCAGCGATATTGTGGGGCGGTTTGGGGGCGATGAATTTGTGGTGCTGCTCCCCGGCATTCCATCTGCCGATGATGTCGTCATCGTCGCCCGTAAGCTGGTAGCGGCGATCACCCAACCCTTTGTGCTGGAGCAACACCAGATTCAGGTAACCACCAGCATTGGCATTAGCCTTTATCCCCACAATGCAGCATTGCCGCAAGATCTGGTAGAACAAGCCGATCAGGCAATGTATCAGGCAAAGGAGATGGGCAAAAACCGCTACATTGTGGCACAAGCTGCCCTCTCAGAACCCGCCCAATAACTTTCCACGTCCTCGAAAACCAGAACCAGCTATGTTTTTGAAACGCCCGCGCAGTGGACGTTGCAAAAACATAGCTGAAGTGGGCTTTCACAGAGTTGGTATATTCTCCAGCCAGCCTTTCTTGGTTATAGCGCTGTAGCTCTTAGGGATCTGCGGATTAATAAAATCCCAATTTTTGAGAGGGAAGGCTGGCTCTGCCAGCCTTCCCTCTCAAAAATTGGGATTTTATTTTCTTGCATGTCCCTTATGGCGACAGCAGCGCCGTCGCCATAGGAAAAGTTGATGCCCTGGGCTGAGGGGAAATCCTCAAGAGTGCTCTACCTGGATGGAGAAGGTGAGTACCGTTTCATCGACCCCCTTGAGGTGAAGCGGGCTGAACTTGGTGATGGAGTCTTGATGAAGGTAGTCGGCAACCGCAGCGGATACCAGAATACTGTTGGGTTCAGCGGATTCCTGGATGCGGGCGGCAATGTTGACGCTGGGACCAATGGCAGTGTAGTCCGTGCGCTCAGAACCGCCAAACATCCCAACGACAGCCGTGCCCTGATGAATGCCACAACGGAACTGTACCCGGTACTCCTCGGTGATGATGCCCTGGGCAATCCACCGTTCGTTCAGGTCGTCCAGGCGACGATACATCTGGCGAGCAGCGGCGATCGCCCGGCGCACCTGCTCATTGGGGCTGATCTCCTCTGGCGCACCAAAGATCGCCAGAATCGCATCGCCCATGAACTTGTCGATGGTGCCGCCATGCTCAAAAATGGCATGGGTCATTTCCGTCAGGTACTCGTTGAGCAACTCCGCCACCCGGCGCGATCGCAACGTATTCGACAACTGGGTAAAGCCAATGATGTCGCTAAACAACACCGTAATCATCCGGGGTTCGGGGCGCAGATCCAGCGCCAACTCGCCCTGTGCCGCCCGCTCCACCAGCGATGGTGGCAAAAAGCGCTTCAGCACCGACTCTGTGAGGTAAGAATTGAGTTCAGCCACTCGCCGCTCATTTGCCTTGAGTGCCAGCAGGTTGCGCACCTCTGCCAGCAACTCCCGCGCATTGAAGGGCTTGGAAAGATAGCCATCGGCTCCTTGCTCCACCCCTTCAATCCGGGTTTCTTCGTCAGCTTTGGCAGTAATCAGGATGATCGGTGTGCCTTGCAGGTCTTTATCCTGGCGAATTCGCTGAATTAGCTCTAGCCCCGACATCACGGGCATCATCAAATCCGTCAACACCAGATGGGGTGGCTGTAGCTGGATCTGTTCCCAGGCTTCGGCTCCATTCCGTGCGGTGAAAATGCTGTAGCCTATCCCCTGCAAAATGCTGGACACATAGCTGCGCATATCGGCATTGTCATCCACCACCAAGATCTGAGAAACAGCGGGGATGGGTTCAGTCGGCACTGGCTCTGCCGGCAAGCTGGTCGATGGTGCGATCGCCCCTGCCGCCGTTACCAGCCCTGGAGCCGTTGCTGTCCCATCTGCCAATGGATCCGTGTCCACATCCGCCAGTTCTACCGTGGCACGGCTCGACTCTATTTCCGCCGGAACTTCAATCACCTGCTCCGAGGGTAAATGGGCATACCCGGTTTGCAGCCACAGGGTAAATGCAGAGCCTTCGCCATACACCGACTCCACATGCACCCGTCCTCCGTGCAATTCCACTAATTCCTTCACCAGCGCCAGCCCCAACCCGCTGCCTTCATAGGTGCGGTTGGTCGAGCCATCCGCCTGCCGGAAGCGCTCAAACAGGTAAGGAATCTGGTCTTCGCGAATGCCGATCCCACTGTCCTGGACTTTGATCTGGCAGCGATCGCCACTGGGATACACACTGATATGAATATTGCCACCGGACGGGGTAAACTTCATCGCATTTGACAGCAGGTTGTAAAGCACCTTGTCAAAGCGCTCCACATCCAGATACACCGGGGGGCAATCCCGCAGATAGGTCACCAGGTTAATCTGGCGGCGCTCACAATATGGGCGAAATGCTTCCACCACATGCACCACAAAGTCGAGCAGGTTGACTGGGCGGAAGCTGGGCTGCATTCGTCCTGCATCCAACCGCTGCAAATCCAGCAGTTGATTCACTAACCGCAACAAGCGCCGAGAGTTGCGCAGGGCAATTTTGGACTGCTCTAAACTCAGCCCTTCCCGCTGCGCGACCGCTGACTCTAACGGTCCCAAAGTCAAAGTCAAAGGCGTACGAAATTCGTGGGAAATATTCTGGAAAAACTCGGTTTTCTGCCGATCCATTTCCAGCAGCTTTTCCGCTTGCTGGCGCGTTTTTTGGTAGAGGCGAGACTGTTGAACGGCGATCGCCGCCTGCGCCGCCACTGCCCGCGCCAGATCCACCTCCTCTGGCTGCCAACTCCGCGCCATGTGCGCCTGTCGCAGGGAAATGCTGCCGATGATCTTGCCGTCATACAACAGCGGCACCACCAGCAGCGCACGGGCGGGCGATCGCAGCGGCAAATCCGGCGCATTAAACTCCGGGTGCGCCTGCAAATCATCAATTTCTACCGGAGCCTGGATCGCCACCAACCGCTGCAACACCGGATTTCCCTCAATCGGCACCAGGGATTGAGGCAAATGGGGTCGCCCCTCATCCACCACACCGCTGGCTAACTTTTCCCCATACTGGGGCGTAATCACCGCCGAGCCATCTGCCCACACCGCCGACCAATTAATCGGCTCGCCCTCCATGCGCAGCGTGTCATACAACCCCACACACTGCACATACTCATCATCCTCTGTCCACAGCGACAGCGCACAGCCATCCGTATTCAGCGCCTGCCCCAACTGTTGGGTAATGGCTGCAAAAATCTCCTGGGGATCGAGGCTCGACCGAATGGCAGAGGTAATGGTGTTTACCAGTGCTTCCCGCCGTGCCAGTGCCCGCACCTGCTCGTAGGCATACGCCTGGGAAAGTGCCAGTGCCGCCTGATCCGCCACCATCACGGCTAGCTGCACTTCATCATCACGCCACTGACGAGGTTCTAACTGGTGCAACGCCAGCACCGCCACCAATTCCTGTCGTGCCACCAACGGCACAACCACGCTTGAGGCAACCTGCACCGTTGCAAATGCTTGCAGAGTGCTGGGAGGTGGCGTGCCCTCATCCAGTGCAAAGGGATTCGGTTCCATCCGTGGATCGGTCGCCACATCATTGAGCACCAGCACATCCTGCGTTTCCCATACCGTCTCTGCCAGACAGGCTTGCTGAACTTCCCCAATTACTGCCTTCTTCGACTGGTAGATAAAAGGCTCGACCTGATTAGGATTACCGTTAAAAGGGCGGATGATGCAGCAATCCACCTCAAACATGTGCCCCACCGTTTCAACGATGGTTTGGAGAATTTGACGATAGCCCGGTGCGCTACGAATTGTATTGGTGATCGCATTCAGCAGCGTTTCCTGCTGCAAGGTGCGTTGCAAATCCCGTGTCCGGGCTTTCAGCACATTGTGCGTATCAACCGCCTGCCGCACCAGGGTTTTCAGCTCTTCATCATCCCAGGGCTTCGTGACATATTTAAAGACTTTTCCAGCGTTAATGGCATCCACCAGATCTCCCACGTCGGTATAACCCGTGAGGATAATTCGAATAATGTCGGGATATTGCCGAGCAGTGAGGCTGAGAAACTCTGTCCCGCTCATGGACGGCATGCGCTGGTCAGAAATAATAACGGCAACTTCTCCTTCCTGGGAGAGAATCGCCAGTGCTTCGGCTCCACTCTCGGCACGCAAGACCGTGTACTCTCGGTAAAAAGTACGGTAAAGCAAGTCGAGGTTGTCCGTTTCATCATCGACAACCAAAATTTTTGGTCTGACTGTATCTGACACTCCCATGCACTGCACTCCGGCGCTGCGGACCGCTAAATCGCTTAACCTATGGCTGCTTGATCATCGATCAAGCTGTTGGATGAGATGAAACCTTGAAGCACGCTGCACAGCCATCGCAGAAGGGGCAAGACGTTCCGCTGAATCGATGAATTGCTTCCAATGGGTGCATGGTGCTATATACGCTGAGGAGGTTTCATAGTTGGCTTGCATTGCACCCAGAGTAAAACTCATGTCTGAAATTGACCTAATACTAATTAAAGATAACCTGTCTCAGGGGCGACTGCCCGGTTCTCTATTCATGAGTTGTTACTTTTGTCGTTTATTTACAATTTGTTGTTGATCGGTTTGCTGCATCTTATCGATACCTGACAATCTCTACCCTCTGTAAATTTGCTGTTTATGCCGCTGACTGGGCATTTGAGCCCTGGCAATTGGGAGCTGTGTGGTGTTTGTCAACCAGGCAATCCCGGAAAACCAGAGGGCAATACCCCTTAGCAATCTTGGGTATTCTTCAAAGATTGTGACGTTCAAAGGTCGTAAATAGAACATCCGGGGCTTGAAGGAATCCTCTTCCTCCCTACAATGTGAAGTAGGTATATTCCGTAGACTCATCTGTCTCTTCTGTGTACACCTGTTCGCTAACGTCGGTTTGCCAAACATGGGTTAGCCAAACGTAGGTCAGCCAAACGTAGGTCAGCCAAACGTGGGTCAGCCAATAAGCTGATTAGCCAATACGCCGATTAGCGAATACGTCGATTAGCGAATACGTCGATTAGCGAATAAAGTCGTTCGCAAATTTCCCTGGGTGCTGTTTTTAGCTATTTGTTACTAGAGACGATGAGGCTTCTACGATGTTTCTACCTTTCCCACCTAAATTCTCCTGGTTGTGGTGTTTCTGTGAATGTGTCGCTATCCAATGCAGTGCCGTTGGCGTGTCAGATTCGGGCTGCTCGCAATTCTGATGTTGATGCCCTTGCCGATTTACTAGCCAGCAGTTTCCATCGGCAAGATGGGATTGCAGGGTTATTTTACCCGCTCTGGAGGATTGCGCTGCGCGAAGATATCCGCAATCGGTTGAAGCGGCGATCGCCCCACTATTGCTGCCTCGTGGCAGTGATGCCGCCCTCGGATGTGGCAGATGTCGCAGCCACCAACCATCCCCGCATTGTGGGAACCATTGAAATGAGCCTCCATCCCCAGTTCTCACTCCCATTCCGCACCTGGTTTCGCTCCTATCCCTATCTGGCAAATCTGGCGGTGTTGCCCACCTATCGGCGGCAGGGCATTGCCAGACGCATGATTTCGGCTTGTGAAACGGCGGCTCGACAGTGGGGATATGAAGACTTATATTTGCATGCCCTGGAAAACAATGATTCGGCAAAAGCCCTTTACAAAAACCTGGGCTTTTCAATTTGCCACACTGAAATTAGCCTCTCAGCGCTGGTTCTGGGAAACCCCAAACAAATACTTCTGCACAAGGCTCTAACGCCTCAACCCTAAAGCTCTTGGGCGATCGCCAGAAAAGACTATCCCGATTTTCTCTTCACCCTTTGTGAGCATGCTTTGCCAAATTGCGTATGCAGCCAGGTTGCAGTTGGGAGCGCGTGCGTCCGCTCCCAACCGCCGCTTATTTTGGATGGCTATAGAAGAAAACACGCCTCCTGAAACCCCATTTAGAAATAAACTTTATTGGACAAGACCTGCGCCATTTTTTTAAAGCCCTTGATTTTGCGTGTGCGGTGCGCACGCAAAATCAAGGGCTTTAAAAAAATGGCGATCATGTGGTTGGAAATTATTTTGTAGCGCAGCGGAGCCGCGCTACAAAATAATTTCCGATAAAGGCTAATGCATTCAAAAATACTTTTAAAGTAGAATTTTAGGCACCAGTTGCCAGATATTCAGCGAAAAAAGTGACCATACTGGAGATGCAAGAAAATCGGATGAAGATATCAAAAACTTTTTTTGGGGTATAGGGTTTTTGCCCGCAAATCTTGACGTTCGTTGATACCATTAGGAGATGCCAATTTTTGTTTAAGAACAATATTTCTTCTCCTGTCAATCATGACAAACGACGCAGCAACCATGAGCCAGGAAGATAGGATCCAAAAGCAACCGGGTAATACAAATGGGCGATCGCCCGTCAATGAGGCAACCGGGCAATTGGCTGCATCATCGTCGGAAGATTCGCCCTGCGAACAGCCATCCTCCCCCGATTCAGGAGCCTTGACGGCAGTTCTCACAGGTGCCGATCCCCTGGCGCTGGCTCAGCACTTGCTGCAAGGTCATATCCTGGTTGTCAACAAGCGGCAGCGAAATGGTTTGTTGATTGTCAAGGAGTTTCACGCAGAGTTTGCGGGTCCTGGGGCGATCGTGGGAGGGAATTTTGACCGGGATTGTCGCCGCGTTATTCCTGTGGGCGATCTCTGTTTAGCTCCACCCGCCAGCCATGAAGAGTGCCAGGAAGCCTATCTCATTCGCCGCCAGTGGATTCGCTTAACCCAGCAGTTTACCGATTCTTCGGGTCCTGCCGTGGGGCGGGCACGAATGATTTTGAACCAGTTTGAAACCTACTTCGATGCCCGTGCTGTGCAAAAACTCCCCGACGAAGCCTTTGCGCTGCTGGTGGGGGTGTTTCCCCATACGGTGCGGCTGGCGCGGCGTCCTGCAGGTAAGCTCAACGTCAAAAAGTAGCGGCTGAGCTTTGGATCTTGCGATCGCCCAGCTCTCCCTCAGAACTTACACAGTTGAGCTATTGTTTGGGCGTACCCGAACAATAGCTCAACTGTTTGGTTTTTCGCACGAAGTGCGTAATTCTTATTCCTCTAAATAACAAGTCAAGTTATAGCCGTAATCATCCTGGTTGGGGCAAGAGGGGGTGTGGGGGCGGTGCCCCCACACAGGGGTTCCACCCCTGCACCCCGTCCTAAGCCCCATGCATACAGCTACAAATGCACACCACTTCTTATGATGTGCATTCAACTCGGCATGATACAAAAGCCTGCGAACACGATTTTGGGTCAGGTGTTGGGGATCAGGGGTTGGGCAGTTCTGACGCCCACGGAATCTGCATTGCGCCCTGCTATCAAATAGGACTCTCCATATCAGTAATCCTTTAGACAGAGAACGACAGATTAGTGCAAATGAAGCGATACACTACTAATTTGGTTCGCCATAAAGTTTATTGTGCGATTTAGCGTGCGGTTTGCATATTTTGCCTTTGCATCTTTCCAGTTTGATGAGCGTTGAGCATTTCAATAGCGTTGTGCATCACCTATCCTGCGGGAGCCTTTGGTCGATGCGTTTGCCCGCTCACTCGGTTGCTCGTGGAGGGCACGGTTCGTTATGGGACTACTGACTCGCAATGTCCGTTTACGGCTGACACATGGCGTCGTGTTTTGGCAGGAAGTAGGCCGTGGGGTTGCCATCGTGTTTTTGCATGGCAACTGGCAGGATAGTGCCCAGTGGCAGGGTGTGTTACAACGGCTGGGCGATCGCTATCACGGGTTAGCACCAGACCTGTTGGGGTTTGGAGAATCCGATCGCCCCCGCCTGCGCTACTCCATTGATCTGGAAGTGCAGGTGGTAATGGAGTGGCTAGAGCAGTTGCGGTTGGGTTCTGTCTTTGTTGTGGCAGAAGGGGTTGGGGCATGGGTGGCAGCCCAACTTGCCCTGCACCATCCAGAACGGGTTAAGGGCTTAGTGCTGATGGCTCCCGAAGGGGTTGCCACCAAGCGCGATCGCTGGGGTTGGCAACGGCGACTGGTTGGGCATGTGCCGCTGGTGGGATGGGGCTTGCAGGCGATCGCCCCGCTGATTCGTCAATTTCGTTGGCGCAAAGCCCAACATTGGTTGGCAGAACGACGGCAGTTACGGCGATCGCCCACCGCCTGCCAAATCCTGTTCCGCCGCCGCCACCGTGCCATCAAAGCAGAACTCCTGGATTCGCACCTTGGCTCCCTCAAAGTTCCATTGCTCTTGCTTCAGTCAGAAGGTGCGGCTCCCGATGTTGTTGAAATGAATCGGGTTTACGCGACTGCCCCCTACGCCGAGATGCGCCTTCTTGAGGATGGCACCTTCGCTGAACAAGAGGCGGCGATCGCCCAAGTTATCCACCAATGGATTGGGCAACAATCTTTCTAAGGCGATCTCCAAGAAAGAATATCCCGATTTTTTGAAAGAGGGCGCGGCTAAGCCGCGCCCTCTTTCAAAAAATCGGGATATTCTTTCTCAGAAATGTCTTAAGGATTACGTACGAAATAAAACCCGGAATTTTGATGAGAAGCGCGGCAATGCCGCGCTTCTCATCAAAATTCCGGGTTTTATTTTCAATGCTAAAAAACGACAAAAAGCCCATTTTCGTTTAGCGTCCGTAGCGAATAGTCGGCACACCTCGGAAGAGCAGATGGGGATCAAGGTGGATTAGCTCTGCCAGGGTTGGAGCCTTGTCCTGTAGATGGGCAAAGAGCCGATCGCCATCGCCGCCCGTGAGGGCGATCGCCGCTTCTGGATAACGCTGCAGCCAATCATTGGAAAAATCTTGAATTGCCCCCAGCACACCGTGGAAAACGCCACTGCGTATAGCATCCGGGGTCTGGGTTGCCCAGCGGTTGAGGGGAGCATCTTTGGGCAAGGCTGCCAGGGGCAGGGCAGCGGTTCCTTCTACCAGCGATCGAATTTGCAGCAGCACCCCAGGAAGAATAGCCCCACCCACGAGATTTTGCCGATTATCGGCTGCGGTAAAGGTTAGTGCTGTGCCCGCATCGATAACCAAAACAGGCGTGCCCAGTTGCTGAATGGCTCCCCACAACGCCAGTGCCCGGTCAATACCCAGGCTGGGGTAGAGCCCCTGAATGGGAATATCAGCAAGGGTGATGCGTACATGGTTGGGGTGGTTTTCCCAAAGCGTGGTTTGTTGGGGCACAACGGATGCCAACCACAGCGGCAGATGCGCAACCTCCTCGCAGGGAAAGTGCGCCAGTTCGGGAGGGGGATCATCCTGGCGATCGCGCTGGCACAGGTAGGCGATCGCTAAGCGTGAAAAATGGGGAGTATCCCACGCCTGCTGCAAAACTTCGCCATCAAACATTGCCCAGTGCAAGCGACTGTTGCCGATAGCCAGCACCAGCCAGGTATCCAATAAATCCATGAAGATAGAGGGGAAAGGGGCGCTTTGGATCCAAACGTTACAGCAGTTTGGCGCAAAATGGAAAGCCTTGTATAAGGTTAGGGAACGAGAATCCACTAAACTCCACAGGCGTCCTAAGAAAATAGTTGCAAAAAAGAATTATATAGCAATTGAAGATTTAGTTAAGACAAGTGACCTTTTGGAAGCCGCGCACTGCCTGGCTTCTAAAAGGTCTTGCTGGTTCGATCTAGCCTTCAACAGCTATAGAAGAAGGACGAGCGATCGCTTCCAAAGTAAAGTTAAGGCGATCTCCAGAAAAGAATATCCGCATTTGTTGAGAGAGGGCGCGGCTTAGCCGTGCCCTCTCTCAACAAATGCGGATATTCTTTCTCAGAAATCTCCTAAATGCACATAATCAGAAGTGGTGTGGCGCAAAGCGTCACACCACTTCTGATTATGTGCATTTAACCCGACACGATATTAGGGCGTTGGGTTAACGGATTAAGCCTGCGCTGCCTGATCATAAGCTGCCAAAACATCATTCGCGGTTTGGCAGAGAGTGTCGTGGCAGTGCCCATTGCTTGCCATCAAGCCGCCCCACTGGTTGACATCCCCCGTGTTGTATTGCAGAGGCGCACCCGAAAAGTGGGTAAACTGTCCGCCCGCTTCCGTAAGAATCAACTCAGGAGCTGCCATATCCCAATCTTTAGGAGCAGACTTGCCCGACAGGGAAATATAGACTTCGGCATGTCCATCAACAATGGTAGCAATCTTGCCTCCCACGCTTCCCACATACAGCTTGTCCTTGCAGGGGAGGTTTGCCAGCAGATGGTTGAAGCGCTGATCTCGATGGGTGCGACTGGCGACGATGGTAAGGTCTTCAGGACGGGCGGTTGCCGACACGCTCAATTTTTGCACCGTGCCATCGGCAGTTTCCACAAACGCACCATTGCCTTTGCTGGCAAAGTAAACGCGCTCTGCTTCGGGACAGGCAACAACCGACAACATGGGACGTCCCTGGTAGGTCAAAGCCAGGTGAAACGCATATTCCCCAGTGCGATCGATGAAATCTCGGGTTCCATCAAGGGGGTCAAGAATCCAGACCCAGTCCTGGGGGAATGGCTTCTTATCCGCCTGAGACTTATAGGTTTCCTCACTGAGATAGCCAAAGGTATCTTCCCCCAGTGCTTCCTTCAAGTGAGTAAGGACATAGCGATTAACTGCCAGGTCGGCAGCGGTAACGGGACCATCCTTTTGCTCACGAACATCCAGGTCAAGCGGCACCCCTTCTGCCTCGGTTTCTCCACGATAGTAAGCACGCAGGATTTTGGAAGCGCCCCACGCCAATTGCCGCGACATCTCCATCAGGCCCTCAATGGGAGGATTGGCGATCGCCCCGCTCATATCTGTTACCACAATATATTTCCTCTCTAGTCGTTAAACTTTACGTTAATGATTAAAAACAGGTATGGTCCCAGTCTCAATATCGATCAGGTTAATTACGTCACGCTAATTATAGGCTTTCCTATTTTGTTAATTGTGAGAGCTACAAAAGGATTACGTGAAGTTCAAGGGACGATAGTTGTCTAGGTGTTAATTCGTGGAAAAAGAAATCTGAAAGCCAGGAATGGCAAGACTATCAAGAAATAGCCGTTTTTCCTTTCCCGGTTTTTAATCCAGATTTACAGGAGAAATGGATTTTGCTTCTCGCAGAGGAATTCGCCGCTGAAGATTGCAATACATGCTGGAACGAGGTTCTGATATTTCTACAGCCGTAAAATAACACCTAGACAACTATCGTTCAAGGGACTAAAGACGCTGAGCTTGTAACCCCCAATCCTGAGAGAGATAGCGCTATGCGCCCAACCGTTAGGGACTTGCAAGAAAATAAAATCCCAATTTTTGAGGGAGGAGGCTGGCAGAGCCAGCCTCCTCCCTCAAAAATTGGGATTTTATTAATCCGCAGATCCCTTATCTGTCCTGCTCTGACTTGTTTAGGCTGAAAACAGGGTTTGATCATGAATTAACCTGCCCTTAATTTGTTTGTGTTGATCCCTTAACTGGCGATCGCATCAGATTCGATATGCTTTCAGAGTGAGAGATGCTGTGCAAAGCTGTACTAAGTTACTAAGTAATGTCGCTTTCAGATTTTGATTCGGCTCTCGCAATCATGTCTGTGAACCGAGTCTTCACGGGCGTTTTCATTCCTTGTTCCAGGCAAAAACTCAAGCAATATGGCAAACCTATTTGAAATGGTCGTAAAGGGTGGTCCGGTGATGATTCCCATCATGGGATTTTCGGTCGCCACCGTTGCTACAGCCCTAGAGCGTGCCTGGTTCTGGTATCGCCTGCTGGCACAGGAAGACCAGATTGTGCATGATGTACTGGAGGCAGCACGGGAAGATTTGACCAGCGCTAAAGAAATCGCGGAACATGCGCGGGATCTGCCCATTGGTCGCTACCTGCTGGCTCCGTTGCGGTTGCGGCAACCTACCCCCGAAACCTTCCGCCTGGCAATGGAATCAGCGGGAGACAAAGAATTTGTGCAAATGCAAAAGGGCGACAAGTTCCTCGAAACGACGGTCGCCGTTTCACCGCTATTGGGCTTGCTGGGTACAGTGACAGGGCTGATTGCCACCTTTGGTAGCCTCAACATTGGTGGGGGTGGCACCACAGAGCAAGCCACCCAGGCTGCCGCAGGGATCGGGGAAGCGCTGATCACCACCGCTGCGGGGATGATTGTGGCAATCATGGCGCTGCTGGTGTTTCGGGTGTTGGTCACGCTTCAGTCTCGCCAGATGGACTACTTTTCTGAAGTGGGCAACGAGTTGGAGCTGATTTACCGCCAAGTGTGGTACGAAAGCAATCTTTACGAAGATGATGATAAGGATGAACTGGAAGAGGGCGGAAAGTATCTGGTTAGCGGTCGCGTGAGCGATCGCTAAACCTCCCAATTCCCTCAATTCCAACCCTTCCCGTGGCGATCGCCCCGCTGACAGAACCCTAACCCCTCCTGCCATGCGCTTCAAAAACCGTGTTCAGTCTGGCAAGATGCCCGAGGTTAACCTGATTCCCATGCTGAATGTGATGATGGGAATTCTGGCGTTTTTCGTCATGATCACCATGATGCTGACCAGTGAGCAGGGGGTAGAGATCCAGTTGCCCGCTGGGGAAAATACGCCACCGCCTGATGAAGCCCCTCCCCCTGTATTAGTTGTGGAACTCAATGCCCAGGGGCAGTTTTTTGTAGAAGAGGAACCCTTTGAGCAGCAGCAACTTGAATCGCAACTGCGATTTTTCTTGCGCCAGGATGAAGAGGCGTTTGTGGTGTTGCAGGCGGATGAAACATTGCCTTACGAACGCGTACTACAAGTTCTGGCAGACCTGAAGGAAATTGGGGGCGATCGCGTTTCCCTCGGGATTGAATAATTCTCTTCGCCCATCTTTCAACCCTTTCCACCCATTGGAGCAACGGCTATGGCACGCAGACAACGGGGATCCCAAATGCCAGAAGTCAATCTGGTGCCCATGATGGATGTGTTGATGACAGTGCTGACCTTCTTCATCATTATTTCGATGACCCTGAACGGACAACAGGTCTTAAACATTTTGCTGCCGGGGGTGGAGGACGATACTGAGTCGGTCGAGACCCTGGAAAATGATGTGCCTGTGCTGGTTGTGGGGTTGGATAACCAGGAACAAATTGTCATTCGTAACGAAGTGGTGACGGTGGAACAATTAGCAGAAGCCATGCGGGTTCACCTGACGGAGAACGAAGACGGCGTCATTTTGCTGAAAGCCGATCGCTCCCTCAGTTACAGCCAGGTGGCGGGGCTGCTGAAGACCATGCGAGACATTGGGGGCGATCGCGTCTCCCTGGGAATTGGTAATTCTGAAGTGGAGTAGCGAAAGCTACAAAACCCCAAGTCCATTCCAAATTTTTGAGCCGTTTTAAGAATATTCATCCATTCGGGTGAGCGGATTGGGTGAAGGGCATTTTGAAGTATCTTTGTAGTATGGAGCCGAGCCTTTAATTCATGGCAAAGGGAGGCAAGCGTCATGCTCAAGCAACGAATTCCGCACCAGGATCCTGTTTTTTTGGCACCTCAGGATGAGATTCGTCGCCGCGTGCAACCTGGCATGGAGCCTGTCCTCCCATTCCAACACTGGCACTGGTTCTATCTCATTCCTCATAGATTCGTCATGCAGCCTGTAGCCTATCGCCCCTGGGAAAGGTTCTCTGGATGTGCCCAGGGCTGACAGAACGGCTCGAAGACTAAGTACCCGCTCGACCATTGGTGTGGCTGTGGTGTGGCTGTGGTGTGGCTGTCCCTTTGGGGGAACAAGCACCTTTTACCTCTGCGAGGGGTGAACTTAGGCGTAGAGCCATCTTCATTCGCTATCGGGTATTGCCTGGTTTCAAGTAGCCCTGAATATTTGCCGCTTCGTGATGCCGGAGTTTCTGGCTGCGCATGGGCAGTCTTTGCCTGGCAGATTTCACTCAGCGACGCTCCTCTCATCCCTGTTGAAGTTTTGGTGTGCGATCGCCCCAAGCGCCAAAGGGCATCGCACGACCCATCAGTTTTGAGCGTAATTTTATGAGCGCAATTTTAATCGCAATCCGCAACATCTATGCGACACAAGGAAGGCTTTTTCTATGCAGACACAACCCAAACGCCTGGAACAAATCCGGCACTATCGAGAGTTAGAACTCATTCCGACTGAGCTGTACTTGCAGCAAACGCAACCGCAGAAGCAAACCGGATGGCTGAAGGCGATCGCCTGCTGGCTGGCAGATTGGGTAACGCCCTCCACCGAACCCCGGATTTATCAAAAAGTAGACGCCAGAGGATTGGCTTACTGGAAAGTGTTTGATCCGGTTACGGGGGAAGGTGCCCGACTGCACAGCGTAAACGAGGTTCACACCTGGTTAGAGCAGCGCTATCGCTGCCAGGAGTCTGTGCGTTCTGTCAAACCCCTATCCCTTGACTCCATGCGAGTCTATCCTTTCCGCTTTTAGCGGTGTCCATACTCACTTCAGGAAACTCGCAACCGGACAGGGGCTAAGCACCAGGACGAGGTTTGGGGTTACCTGAGTGGGAATACTAGACGCAAAACCTAGCGCGGATGGGTGCATCACAGTGTCCATCCGCGATGATCTGTGATGAGCGGCGATCGCCAGGACACCGCAACCTGGACAGCAACCTGGACAGCAACCTGGACAATAGAGAAAAAGTTATGAAGTCGCTACATTCAACCTTTGATTCGCAATTTGAACCGCAACCGCCCATGAAACCCAAATGGCTGATGGAAGTGCAAACCTGTTTTTGGCTGTCGCTGCCGCTGGCGACTGCCCAGGTGCTACAAGCCGCAACGGGGTTTGTGGATACGGTGATGATGGGGATGTTGGGGAGCCAGGCGATCGCCGCTGGAGGATTGGGGGCGATCGTCTTTACCGGGTTGCTGCTGATTGGGACGGCGATCGTGTCGGCGGTGAGTCCTCTGGTGGCGGAAGCCTATGGATCGGGGACAAGGGAGCGAGTACGGATTGTGGTGCAGCAGGGGTTGATTTTGGCGATCGCCCTCGGCATCCCCCTCACCCTGCTGCTGCTGAATATGGAGCCGATCCTGCGGGGCTTGGGGCAGTCGCCCACCCTGGTTCCCCTGATGGCGGTCTACCTCAAAGCTGTGGCATGGGGAGCCATTCCGGGCTTGCTCGTTGCCGTGCTACGCAGCTTCGTTGCTGCCCTTTCCAAACCCCGCCCGGTCATGCTGGTGGTGATGCTCGGTACAGTCATCAACATCGTGGCGAACTACACGCTCATGTTTGGGCTGTTTGGTTTGCCGCGCCTGGGCTTAGCGGGCATTGGCTATGCCAGCACCCTCTCTTTCTGGGGGATGCTGCTTATGCTCATCTTTTACATTCTTTGGAACCGGGAAATGCAGCACTATCCCGTCATTGGTAACAGTTTTCGCTTTGACCCCAAACTGTTCAAAGAAGTGTTGTGGATAGGCATTCCGTTGGGGGTTTTGGGACTGGTGGAAACGGGGATGTTTACCCTCACGTCGGTGCTGGTTGGGTTGCTGGGAACGGTGCCCCTGGCGGCTCATCAGATTGCCTTGCAAACGGCGGCGCTCACCTTCATGGTGCCGATGGGCATTGGCTTGGGAACTACGGTGCAGGTCGGGCAACGGATGGGACAGAAGGATGCCCTGGGGATGCGGTTGGCAGGCTTTGCTGGCATTGGTCTGGGGGGGGTGTTTATGGTATTGATGGCGATCCTCATGTGGTTAATGCCAAAAACCATTGTTTCTCTCTATCTGGATGTGCAGGACCCTGCTAACCAGGAAGTGGTGGCTCTGGCAGTGCGCTTGCTCATGGTCGCCGCCATCTTCCAGATTGTGGATGGCGTTCAGGTTACAGCTACGGGAGCCTTGCGGGGAATGCAAGATACTCGCATCCCGATGTTTATTGGCATCATTTCCTACTGGGGCATTGGTCTAACCAGCGGCTATCTCCTGGGTTTCCACTTTGGCATGGGGAGTGTGGGGCTGTGGTTGGGACTGGCGATCGGGCTGCTGTTTGCCTCCATTGTGTTGACCTGGCGCTTTGTTCGAGCCAGTCGCCATGCTTGAGGTGCGGGTTCTTTGGGAGGATGGGGGCGATCGCTTCTCAGCATTGCCCGAACCCCTTATCCTGAAGTGTTGGGAGTCTGCTCCTCCGCTATTCTGATCCCCAGACTACTCTTAGCTTTCTACTCTTATTTTTCTTATCCCTAGACGATTGACGACACCATGAAGCCGCAGCAACAAACTCTGGTCATCAAAATCGGCACTTCCAGCCTCACGGATCCCCAGACCGGGATGCTTGCCCTCTCCACGATCGCTGCCCTGGTCGAAACCCTCTGCCAGTTGCGGCGGGAGGGCTATGCGGTGGTGTTGGTGTCCTCTGGGGCGGTGGGCATCGGTTGTCAGCGGCTCAACCTGAAGGAGCGCCCCCGCACCATCGCCATGAAGCAGGCGGTCGCAGCGGTAGGGCAGGGACGATTGATGCGGGTGTATGATGACCTGTTTTCCACCTTCAACCAACCGATCGCCCAGGTGTTAATCACCCGCAGCGACTTGATTCAGCGGCAGCATTATGTCAATGCCTACCGCACCTTTCGGCAACTGCTTCAGTTGGGCGTCATTCCCATCGTTAACGAAAACGATACCCTGGCGGTGGAAGAACTGCGGTTTGGGGACAACGACACCCTTTCTGCACGGGTAGCAGGGCTGGTGCAGGCAGACTGGCTGTTTCTGCTGACGGATGTGGATCGGCTCTATTCCGCTGACCCCCGCCGCTACCCCGATGCCAAGCCCATCAAGGTCGTCCACGACATCAAAGCGCTGGAAGAGTTACAGATTCAGGCGGGTAAGCCCGGCAGTCCCTGGGGCACCGGGGGCATGGTGACCAAGATTGAGGCAGCACGCATTGCCACCAGTGCCGGAATTCGCATGGTGATTACCGATGGGCGATCGCCCCGCAATGTTGCCCGCATCCTCGGTGGCGAACCCCTGGGCACGCACTTCGAGCCAGAACTCCAACCCCAAACTGCCCGCAAACGCTGGATTGCTAATGGTCTGGTTCCCTGTGGCAAGCTCCATTTGGATGCGGGAGCCGTGCGGGCGATCGCCGAAGCTGGCAAGTCTCTCCTCGCCGCAGGCATCACCCAAATTGAGGGCGACTTTCAGCACCATGATGCCGTCCTGCTCTGCGATCCCCGGGGGGAAGAGGTAGCGCGAGGCATCGTCAACTACAGCAGCACCGAACTAAAAGCCATTCAGGGGCACCATTCCGACGAAATTGCCAAAATCCTCGGCTACGAAGGCGCAGAGACGGTAATCCACCGGGACAATTTGGTACTGAGCCTTTAGGGCACACTTTAAGCAGCAATTCCCCAAGCATCAACGGCTGTTGATCATGCCACTATGGATTGAAAATAAAATAAAACCCGGTCTTTTCCACAGAACCCGGACAGCGCCGGGTCGCGACAGCAATCCGCACCTTCCTCGAACTGCCCAATGCGCAAGAGCATGCCCCGCAACCCCTTACCCATGAGTTGGACGCAATCTTCGCCGCTGGTCAACGGACAATCAACATGATCCGTAGACAGAATCCAACCCCAGGGACGATTGGTATAACAGCGCACTTAATTTTTTTTGATGTACCTGCGGTGCGGTAGGCTGACGGTAGCGGTAAAACCCAGTGAAATTCCGCTGTTCTGAAGGAAAATCTCGTTGCCATGAGCTACTACATTTCGCCGCGCTTTCTTGACAAGCTGGCGGTGCATATTACCAAGAATTACCTGAAGTTGCCCGGTGTGAGAGTTCCTCTGATCCTGGGTGTGCATGGGCGCAAGGGAGAAGGCAAGACCTTCATGTGCGAACTGGTATTCGAGCGCATGGGGCTTGAGGTGGTTCACATCTCGGCGGGAGAACTGGAAAGCCCCGATGCGGGCGATCCCGCACGGCTTATCCGATTGCGCTATCGGGAAGCCGCAGAACTGGTGAAGGTGCGCGGACACATGGCAGCGCTGATGATTAATGATGTGGATGCGGGAATTGGGCGCGTCGATTCCCAAACGCAATACACCGTCAACACGCAGTTGGTGAATGCCACGTTGATGAATATTGCCGACAACCCCACCAACGTACAACTCCCCGGTAGCTATGATCCAGAACCGATCCAGCGCATTCCCATTATCTTGACGGGGAACGATTTCGCTACGCTCTATGCGCCGCTGATCCGGGATGGGCGGATGGAGAAGTTTTTCTGGGATCCTGACCACAGCGATCGCCTTGGCATCATTGGCGGCATCTTTGACGGCGAACTCAGCCCCAACGAGGTCGAAAGCCTGGTGGATCGGTTCCCGCAGCAGTCCATCGACTTTTTTAGTGCGCTGCGATCGCAACTCTACGACGAGCAAATTCGCAACCTGATCCAATCCGTCGGGATCGATCGCATTGCCAAACAGGTCGTCCACAGCGACGGCAAACCCACCGAGTTCCACCGCCCCGACTTCAGCATGCCCCATCTGGTCGCCATCGGGCAGCGCATGGTACGCGAGCAAGACCGCATCCGTGAACTGCGCCTGGTGGAGGAGTACCACACCTCCCTTCAAGGCAACGGCAGACGGCAAGCCGCAGCCCCCCCCGTCCGCGAAACGCCGCAACAAACAGCACCGTCTCCTGCTCAAGCCTTTATGCCCACTGTGTCGGTGTCCAATGGTTCCAGTAATGATGTACCGGAAGGGGCGATCGCCGAACTCGAACGGCTCCTCGCCATCGACCACCGCGTCGGCATCGAGTATGTAGACGAGCGCCGCTTCCGCACTGGCTCGTGGCAATGCTACGGCACCTTTGAAAGCACCCTGGACGTGGCGATCGCCGGACTCAAAGCCTGCATCGCCGAACACCCCCACGCCTACATCCGCATCGTCGGCATCAGCCCAGAGCGCCGCCGCCTAACAGAAACCATCGTGCAACGCCCAGACACCATACACCACTAAGGATCACGTACGAAATAGAACCGGAAATTTTTGATGATCAGCGCGGCAATGCCGCGCTGATCATCAAAAATTCCGATTCTTATTTCGTACGTGATCCTGAGAGTACGTCTGGTGGCGTCTCATCAACCCAGGCAGGAACATAGCCCCAACCTTTTTTCAGATGATGCTCATGGATGCGGTACTCCGGATCTTTTTCACCGACCAGTGCCCAGAATTTTTTGGAATGATTGAGATGAATGGTGTGGCAGAGTTCGTGGATGAACACATAGCGCACCAGTTCAGGCGGCACAAACAACAGCTTGGCATTGAGGCTGATGCTCTTTTGGCTAGAGCAGCTTGCCCAGCGCGTCTTCTGGCGGCGAACCGTGGCGCGGGTATAGGGCAACTCTACTTCGTGGCTGACACGGCGTAACCAGGGCGTAAGGTGATGATGAGCGCTATGCTGCAACCACTGGTGGAGCACGTTTTGACAGGCAGCGCGATCGCCCGTCGCCCCCGTCAAGCGCAAATGCTGTTTTCCTATCACCGTTGCCGTTAACCGTGGCGCTGATGTGGGTTGGTAGCTCACCGCCCAGGTTTCACCAATCGAGCGCAGAGCAATCTCCTTGGGCAGCCACTCCGTAGGAGTAGGGGCGATCGCCCGTTCCTCCTTCTCCAGCCGATCGAGGGTACGAGCGATCCAACTGCGGCGCGTCTCAACCAGGGCAGGTATCGCTTTCAGGTCGAAATGCTTGGGCACGACAACCTCGATCGCCCGCCGATGGGAGATGCGAATGCTAACGTTCTTGGCACGGGGACTCACCCGAATGTTGTAGTCCGGTAGTGGCGCAAGGTCGGTGCGATTCATCGGATAACAAGTAGGAGAACGAACGAGAGAACCACAGAGGCACAGGGAGCACGGAGAGAAGAGTTGAAAGCTTATTTGGAAAGATTGAGGGTTTCGGAAACCTCCTCCCAGAACTCCAACAGGATAGCGCGATGGGGTTGGGCAAGCGATCGCTTTTCCTGAAAATAGGAAGTATAGGACGCTCCGCTGCGAACATCTGCGAGGGAGACGAGCTTGAGATCCACACCTTCCAGCAAGGTCAGGGCATCGAGGGACACGTCGAGGGGGGCGTGGAAAACATGGCGGATGACCGTGCCATCGTCATAGGTGCGGAACTTGAGGAGCGTGGGTGGGGCGTAGTCAATTTCTTCGATGAGTTCCCGGTGCATGGCAACTTCCGGCGATTCTCCCGGCTCAATGTGCCCGCCAAAGAAGCCCCACTGCCCTGGGAAGCGGATCTTGGGGTTGTCGTCACGCATTTGCAAAAGGAAGTGCCCGTCGTGGTGGAGGATGGCGATCGCCGCTTGGATTGGGTTCATGGCAGAGGGAGGGGAGAGGTTTGGTTAGGCAGGTATTCGATGAGATAGACTTCAGCGGGAATGGCTTCAGCGGGAATGGCTTCGGTGCCAAACTCCTCTACCTGCACATCGCCTCTGATTCTGGCAGATTCCCCCGGCTGGCGGGTAGTGTCGGACGATACCACCCACACACTGCCACTGGAATCTTGCAATTCCATGATTTGCCCACCAATCAGAGGGGCGCGATCGATCACCTCTCCCTCCACCGTGACCCGCTCTCCCCGCAGGAAGGCGCGTTGCTGGAGGTCGGCGATCGCAATCGGCATTCCCAACGCCACTTGCAGCCGGACGCGCACAGGTGCCACTGCCAGAACCAGGAGCAGTAAAAGAACTAGAGCAAGTGTACCACTGATAACCAGTCGTAACCAACGGGGCGATCGCCCTCCTGGACGAGTTGTTCCTGACCCAGAAGGTGGAGATTTACGATTTTTTCTCACAATCCATCACAACCTCAAGCGCAAAGCCGACACTCCTCATTATCCTGATAGGGGGCTTGAAACGTCCTGGCAAGTGTTGAATGTTGCTGGGGCGATCGCCAGCAACATTCACCAGCAACATTCAACAGTGCAAGTGCCCCTGATAGTTTGGGAACGAAGGAAGGAAACTGATATGGCAACAATTCTTGATGGCAAAGCCCTGGCACAAAAGATGCAGAGCCAGTTGGCAGAAAAAGTCGCCCACTTTGTCGCCCAGGGGCATCGTCCCCCCGGTCTCGCCGTTTTGATGGTTGGCGATAACCCTGCCAGCGCTACCTATGTTCGCAACAAGGAGCGTGCTTGCGGCAAGGTTGGTATCGCGACTCTGGGGCAGCATTTCCCCGGCGGCACCTTCCAGGAAGTGCTAATGGAGACCGTTACAGACCTGAACAATGACGATCGCGTGGATGGCATCCTGGTGCAACTGCCACTGCCCGGTCACCTCGATTCTGTCACCCTGCTCAATCACATTCATCCCGACAAAGACGCAGATGGGCTGCACCCCATCAACCTGGGACGGCTGTTGCGGGGCGAAGTGGGTCTGCGAAGCTGCACCCCGGCGGGTGTGATGCGGCTGCTGAGTGAGTATGACATTGACCTGACTGGGAAGCGGGTTTTGGTTGTAGGACGCAGCATTTTGGTGGGTAAGCCCCTGGCGCTGATGTGCCTGGAAGCCAATGCTACCGTGGCGATCGCCCATTCCCGCACCGTCGATCTGGGTGAACTCACCCGCTCAGCGGATGTACTGGTTGCGGCGATCGGGCGTCCCGAAATGATCACCGCCGATATGGTGAAACCCGGAGCCGTGGTTATTGATGTGGGTATCAACCGGGTCGAAGATGCCGCAGGTTCACGGCTGGTCGGCGACGTTGCCACAAAAGAGGTGTCCGCAGTCGCCAGCGCTATCACCCCCGTCCCCGGTGGCATTGGTCCCATGACCGTAACCATGCTGTTGGAGAATACAGTCCTCAGTTATCAGCGACGGTTGGGGTTGCTGTAGGTGGATGGAACCGTAATGTTTTGCAAAAACCTCACTCTTCCCCCATACCGTTTCGATACTTTGTGCTGAAAGGGTGCGGTTACGCGATAAAGTTTGATTGCGATGAGTATTGTTTCTAGCTGTTTGATTGCAGATTGACGGTGCAGGGCACCCCCTTTCTTTCTATGACGAGTTCGCCTCAACAGGACATCCAAAAATCCGTTACCTTTAACCTTTCTGCCTACCTGTCAGAGCGGCAAAAGGCGGTAGAAGCGGCGCTGGATGAATCGATCGCCATCCGCTACCCCCAAACCATCTACGAGTCCATGCGCTACTCCCTGATGGCGGGGGGCAAGCGACTGCGCCCTATCCTCTGCCTCAGCACCTGCGAATTGGTGGGTGGCACCGAGGCGATGGCGATGCCGACCGCCTGCGCCCTGGAAATGATTCACACCATGTCGCTGATCCACGACGACCTGCCCGCGATGGATAACGACGATTTCCGCCGGGGAAAGCCCACCAATCACAAGGTCTATGGCGAAGACATCGCCATCCTGGCGGGGGATGGGCTGCTCACCTATGCCTTTGAATTTATTGCTGCCCGCACCCAGGATGTGCCCGCCGATCGCATCTTGCGGGTGATTGTGCATCTTGCCAAGGCGGTTGGGGCAGAGGGGTTGGTCGGTGGTCAGGTGGTCGATCTGGAGTCGGAGGGCAACCCCGATGTCACCGTCGAAACGCTGACCTGGATTCATCGTCACAAAACCGGAGCTTTGCTCGAAGCCTGCGTTGCCTGCGGAGCCATTCTCGGTGGAGCCAACGAGTCTGACCTGGCAAGCCTGTCGCAATATGCCCAGGATATTGGGTTGGCATTCCAGATTGTGGATGACATCCTGGATATCACCGCCTCTCCCGAAGAGTTGGGTAAGACCGCTGGTAAGGATGCCCAGGCACAAAAAGCGACCTATCCCAGCTTTTGGGGACTCGATGCCTCGCGGAAAGAAGCAGATCGGTTGATTTCCCATGCCAAAGCCCTGCTCGATCCCTTTGGAGAACGGGCAGAGCCGTTGCGGGCGATCGCCGACTACATCACCGCCCGCACCCATTAATCGGCTTTCACTGGAGATTCATCCATGCAGGACTTCAGCAACATCCTTCACAACTCCGTCCTCATCGTCGCCGTGGCTGCCTGCCTCCTGGCTCAAGGGTTAAAGCTGATCATCGAGGGCATCACTAAAGGCAAGGTTACCTTTCGCACCCTGGTCGAAACGGGCGGCATGCCCAGTGCCCACTCCGCCTTAGTGACAGCGCTAGCCGCAGGCGTCGGGCAGACTTCTGGATGGGAAACCCCAGAGTTTGCGATCGCCGTCCTCTTCGCCGTCATCGTCATGTACGACGCCACCGGAGTCCGTCAGGCGGCAGGAAAACAAGCCCGCATCCTCAACCAAATTGTGGATGAATTCTTCCACGACGCCGAGTTTAACGAAGAACGCCTCAAAGAACTCCTCGGACACACCCCCGTCCAGGTCATCGCCGGATGTATGCTCGGCATCGTCATCTCCTGCATCGCCGCCCGAGCTTATTAGAGCTAAGGGACTTGCAAGAAAATAGAATCCCAATTTTTGAGAGAGCAGGCTGGCGAAGTCAGCCTGCTCTCTCAAAAATTGGGATTCTATTAATCCCCAGCCCTACGCAAAGATGCCCGATTCAGCCGCAGGAACGTCGTGAGAAATGGCTACACGCCGACGGCGGGGAACAATCTGCTCCGGGTTAATCGTTACCGAAATTTGGTCAAACGGAAGGGTGCGCACCGTATTGTCTTTGTAGACATTTACCTGGTAGACCAACTGATTGGTATGGTCATAGGCGGTTAGCCAGCCACTACGGGGATGGTAGGCTCCTGTGTCAATGCCAATCCAACCAGCACCCCGGGCGATCGCCCCCGGTGGCACATCCGGCAGGGTGAAAGTAATGGTGTGCCCTGTGATGATGAGCTTGTCCTCAAAATAGGGCTGCTTCATGCTGTGGAACTCATCACGAATCCAGCAATATTCATGCGGCGTTTGCTGTTCTAGAGATAGCTCGGGATGAACCCCAGCATGAACGAGCCAGATATCTCCCAAATCCAAAAAGGTGGGCAACGAACGAATCCAGTCCAGGTGTTGGAGCAGCAGGTGATTAGATTCGGTTTGGTAGCTGGCAACCGTAGTTTGCCCACCGCTATACAGCCACGCCTGGAGCGCTGACTGATCGATAAATTCACCAGGAAAGGCATCGAGCAGCATTTGTTCATGATTTCCCAACAGGCAGGGAAATCGGTTTTCGCTGACAAAATTAACGACTGCCGCACTCTTCGGACCCCGGTCAATCAAGTCTCCCAGAAAATAAATTTGGTCGTCGGAGGTGAGCGCGATCGCATCCAGCAGGGTCAGCAGACCAGCGTAGTGACCGTGCACATCTCCAACAAAAATGCGACGACTATTGTTCACAAACAACCCCTCGGACTTGATGCCATCAACAAAATTCAACTCACATGTAGATAATCCGGTCACAAACAGTAGACAAATACGTTGGGGGCGAAGAGAAAGCGTAACGCTACCGTATCCAGGATCGCTCTTGTTTCAATTCTTCAGGAAAGTCTGTCAATGAACAATACGACCTGAGTATTATCCACAAAGTATGAGCCTACCCAATTTGTCAGAGAAAAAGTACCCAAACGCAAAAACCAAGGATTGAAAAAGCAAATGGTCAAAAACAGTTTGGTTGAAGGTATAACAGCCTACTCATCAGTCATCAATCAGTCATCAAAAGGTCACATGCAGCAGGCACGATCGGGCAACGGACAAGCACGTGAGAGGAAACCGATGAACCAGGCAGATATCTTGGCGATGCACAGAGAAATCGTTCTAAATGTGACCAAGAATACTGCTCCCATTATGACCCGATGGCACGGGTGGGGACTGCGTGAATTGTATGAAATCTCCCGCAAGAATTCATAAAGAATTACTGGCTTAATGCCCGCAGAAAATCTTGTAGCCCAGACAGAAAGCCCCTTCGAGCAGGCTTGGGAGCAGTTGCAGTGGGATCTATTCCTTGGGCACGCATTAAAATTTCGTCCAGCGCTTCGCCTACGGGCTTTTGCGGTTGCTCCGCTACGATGTTGTATTCGCCGTCTTGCTCAAACCACACCTGCCAGGGTGCAGGATAATCGCGCAACAGTGCCGCACCGTCGAGCGGTCGCAGATAGTAGCAGGATTCCAGCTTGTTGAGAAAGCGATCGCGCAACTGCCGCCCCGCATAGCCAATACCAATGGTCGCCACATCCTCTAACCGGGGGTTGAGGAAAATGACCGGACGCTCTCCCGCTTCATCGCACAGGGCTTCTACCTGCTGCACTTCCACCGAGGAAGGTTCAATAAAGATAAACAACTTTTCTTCCGGCTGAATCGCAGCTTTTAGTTCCCCAATGCCCCGCAATGCGTAGGAGGTTTCGCCCCAGTCGCGCCGCGCCAGGGCTGCCGCTCCCGCGTCAGGGAAGAAGACCCGCAGTTCGCTGCCCATCTCCCCAAAGGATGCAACAAACTGTTGCGCCAGGGGCATGATTTTGAGTTCGGGAAATGCCAGTTCTACTTGCAGACGAGTTAAGCCATCCTCCAGGGCAGCATGGGTTGCTTTACATGCCTGGGCGATCGCCTCATCCAAGTTTTGCGGTAGTTTTGTCATCGTTCAATTCGTTAAATTCGTTTAACCCGTAAAATTTGACCCGTAAAGTTTGACCCGTAAAAAGTTTTGAAACCGTTTTGAAAGCCTTGAAATAGCTGGAATATGAAGGCGGGAGTCGCTCAAGCTCCACAAGTTAGGATTGGGGATCAATAAAGCTCTGAATATTTTCAGGCTTTAACTCCTTGAGCAGGCGGTTTGCCCGATTGGTGATGTTGGGCGCACCCTGCACCACGATGGCATAGTTACCCTCCTTCAGTTTGCGGCGATAGGGAATCGAGTCATTATCCCCGCCAAACAGCACCCCTGAGCCACCGCCCACAAAGAAGCTACCCATCGCTCCGGCGATCGCCCCAAACAACCCGCCAATCAAGTGGTTTCCCACAGAGCCTGCCCAGGGAAATAACTCAAACTGGGTCGAGAGGTTAAAGGCATAGCCACCGATGAACCCAAAGGGAACCAGCCAGAATGCCATTAATCGGGCTTGCTTCCAAGCGCCCTTCTTGGGGTCCATGAAATCAAATTCTTCCATGTTCTTGTAGCCATCGCCCACAATGCTGATGTTTTCTAGAGGCAGCCCCTCCTGCTCCAATTTAGAAGAGGCGGCTTCGGCTTGAGTGCGATCGGCTAATAACGCAACCACGTAGTTCATAGCGTTTATCTCATTCCCTGCTCACAATGCCATAGCAACTGGAGTTTCACGCCAGGTTTTCCAGGACATGTCCGGTGATCCCAGCCCCCAGTTCCATGCGTCTGCACAACAGCTTGCTTACTCTTAAATTTCTAACTCTTAAAATTATGAGGTGATGTGGGTCAAAAGTCTAAATTCCAGCGGTCTAAGAGTACCCCAAGAAAATAAGAACCCCATTTTGGGAAAGCGGGTGCGGCGACGCTGCACCCGCTTTCCCAAAATGGGGTTCTTATTTTCTTCCAGGACATTACCCAGGAGCAAAGAGCAGAAGCCAGAACGGCAGTGTTATCAGCAAACTTGTGGAGCCAACGGCGATCGCCGTTACCGACACATCGCGATCCAAGTTGAAAGTTTCAGCAATTACCAGGGTGGCGAAAGCAGGTGGCATCGCCATTTGCAGCACAATCACCAGCCGGGGCGGACCGTCTATTCCCAGCAACGTCAGCAAACCGCCAAACAGCAGGGGCATCAGCAACATCTTGACCCCCAGGCTCACGCTCACCAGCCGCACGTTTTTCCAGCGGCGCAACTGCCCCAGCCGCATCCCAATCAACAGCAGCGACAGCACCAGGCTAGACCAGGCTCCTCCCTTCAAAAATAAGCTGAGCGGTTGGGGCAGGGAAAGTTCATGTAGCACCAATCCGAGTGGGAAACTCCACAGGGCAGGGTTGATGAACAGGGCGGACAGCATTCGCTTGGCATTGCGAATTCCCCGCCCAAAGCGACTGGCAATCAGCACGCCTAAGCCATACGCCCCCAGCATCGAGCCCAGGGTGTCGTAGAACACAGCCCAGCCAAAGTAAGGAACGCCTACCAGGGTCAGCACAATCGGAAAGCCCAGATACCCCGTGTTGCCCACCATCGACGCCAGGAGCAGACTGCCCTGGGTAGGGTTGTGGGCAAGGGGCGAGGGCGCAACCGCATCGGAGGGTTCAGCGGTAGAGGAAGCTTTTTCCTCCTTGCGCAGCTTCCACTGCATCCAGCCCCAGATCAAACTGCTTCCGAGGAGAATGCCGCCCCATGCCATGACCGGGGCAATCCAGATGGGTCCCGATAAATCGGTATCTTGCAAAAAGCCGATGATGCTGAGGGGAATGCCGATCCAGAAAAGGTATTGCCCCAGGTAAGCCGGAATGGAAGGCGGTAAGCGGCGTCCCAAAATCCACCCCAGCGCGACCCACACAATCAACGGAATGTAGAGCGTCAGTAGACGAGTTGCTAAAGCCATGAAGGAACCTTAAACCAGAAGGGTAAGCAGAGCAGACACAGCGGAAGGAGGTTAGGGGCGATCGCACAAACCCTCAGCAAGAGTATTCAGCAAGAGTATTCAGCAAGGATGTTCAGCAGGAGTATTTAGCAAGAGCGTTCAGCAAGAGTGTTCAGCAAGAATAGAGTTTGAACCTCCTACTCCGTTTAACGCCAGATTAATGCCAGATTAACGCCAAAAAAATTTGCCAGAATAATCTCTAGAAGGGAAGTTTGGCAGGAATCTAAAGTGTCAAACTGGCGTTTTCAGGCTCAGTTTACAATCGCAGTTACATTAGACTTTATTGGAAATTGTTTTGTAGCGCTGTTGAGCCGTGCTACAAAACAATTTCCAATCCCAAAAACTTTATTTCCAATAAAGTCTATTGTGTATGGATTCAGAAAAGCGTATGGATTCAGAAAAGCGTATGGATTCAGAAAAACAATCTGGCAACTTTCCTGGCATCGGGCTGAGAAATGCTTTGGCATTATCCGGGTGTCATAGCCGATCATTGGTGTAAGGTACGGGAGGATTGCCTGCTCGACTGGAGTGGGGCATAGCCGCAAGAAGGAGAGACAGGTGGAACAAGCGGGAAACTCAGAAAAAGAAATTCAGTCGGTGACGGCGGAGGATATTCCGGTTGCACGGCGGGAGGAAGAGTTGGAGGTTGAAGTCGGGGCGATCGCCTGGAAAGCTCCCCGTCGTCCCTGGCGCTTCGCTCTGTGGATGGTGGTCGGAGGTTTGCTGGCACTGATTCTGGGTGGCATCACAACGCTGCTGCTCCCCCGCTTCGGTGCGCTCAATTCCACCGCTGAGCCTGCTACCGATACGCCGCCCATCGAGGCAGTCTCCCCCGCCACTCCATCATCAGACCCAATATTGCCAGAGGACGCACTGTTGGGGCATTTCCCCTATGACGAAGCCCCATCCAATACCCTGGTGCCGCTGACCGCCGATGGCTCCATTCAGATGCGAGAAGCCGCCGCCGAGCGCATGACCGAACTCCTGCAAGCCGCCCGTCGAGATAACATCCAGCTTGAGCTGCTATCCGGGTTTCGCTCCGTTGACAACCAAAACGCCATTTTCTTCGAGCGCAAGGCAGAACGGGGGCAACGGGCAGCCGAACGGGCTTCCGTAAGCGCACCACCGGGCTACAGCGAGCACCACACTGGCTACGCCATTGATGTGGGCGATGGACGCGAACCCAATACCCACCTCACCGAAGAGTTTGAAGACACCGCCGCCTTTGAGTGGATGGAAGCAAACGCCGCCCGCTTTGGCTTTGAGCTATCCTTTCCCCGCAACAATCCCCAGGGGGTAAGCTACGAACCCTGGCACTGGCGATTTGTGGGCGATCGCCACAGCCTCGAAACCTTCTACAAATCCCGCAACATTCGCCCCGAACAGCCCGACCGTCCGCCGCTACCGTCCTCTGAACAACCGTGAATTCAAACGAAGTCTCCCTCAACCTGATCGCCATCACCATCTTTGCCTTCGTCCTGACAAGTTTGTTGGGTCCGCTGGTGAACCTGTCCCCCTTCATCCCAGCAACACTAGCGGGCGGATTGCTCGTGCTGGCATCGGTAGACACGCTGGGTTTGCAGAACCGGGGTAGCACCCTGCTGGTGGACGCGATCGCCCAATTTTCCCCAGAACACCGCGATCGCATCCTGCACCACGAAGCCGGGCACTTCCTCGTCGCCCACGCCCTGGATATTCCCATCACTGGCTACAGCCTCACCGCCTGGGAAGCCTTTCGCCAGGGGCAACCGGGCAACGGCGGGGTGCGCTTCGACACCCAAAATTTGGAACAGTCCCTCAATCAGGGCAACCTGCCAGCGATCGTGGTCGATCGCTACTGCATCGTCTGGATGGCAGGAATCGCGGCAGAACTGCTGACTTACAACGAGGCAGAGGGCGGCATGGGCGATCGCCAACAAATTCGCACCCTCTACAAACTCATCCGCCAATCTCCCGAAGCCGCCCAACAAAAGGAACGCTGGGCAATTCTGCAAGCCAAGAACCTGCTGCAAACCAACCAGGAAGTTTACGAAGAACTGGTGGAAGCCATGCGCGATCGCAAAACCGTCGCAGACTGCCAGCAACTCCTCGCCACCGTCACACCCGTTGGAGAGACATCTACTGACAGATCCTAAAAGTTCTCCGATGGGGAAGAAGGTGCGGCGAAGCTGCACCTTCTTCCCCAAAACGGGTTCTTTATTTTTTTAGCCATTTTTCTAAAACCCTTGATTTTGTGTGCGCTCCGCGCACGCAAAATCAAGGGTTTTAGAAAAATGGCGAAGGTATTGTTATTGGAGAAGGTTTAGATAAACGAATCCAGGTCGAGGGCTGCTGAGCCTCCTTGCTCAATTTGTCGCAACACCTGTCCTAGTTGAAACCAAACCAAACCACCAATGAGCAGCGTCAGGGGAAGCGCGATCGCCAGAGCCAGCATGGAGGGAAACCCAAAAATTTGCAGCCCCGATGCCAGGAAAAAGCTAACGCCGCCACAAATACCTAGAAACGGCAGCAACAGAGACAACCCTCTAGCCTGAGCCAGGGTACGGGTAGATTTATTTTTCGACCACTCTCGAATGGACATCCGCAAGGTGGCATCAAAAGCGAGACCGGAAGTCAGACTTGCCAGCAAACCTGCCACCAGCAAGATGATCGGAGGGGAATAGTAGTAATACACGAAGCCATCCTCAGCTAAGGTTCAGAGCGGTACAACGCATTCCAAATCCAGAAATGCAGCCTATTCATTCTCTCCTGAGATGGGATTTGAAGCTAGATGCAACTTCCAAAAGTCTCCGATCTCCCAATAACTCTGATCCCTCCGTAATCCTACTTAAGGTCTTGCTTCACAGAAATGTTACGCTAGTTAAACAGCTAAACGTTGAGGTTGACGCGCATTGAAACTGGATTCTCTAACGGGACGCCCCTGGCTCCCGACTTGGTATCTGGAAATGAAGTTGCAGCGCAGACGGCTCTCCGATCCAGCCCTTTCCTGGGCAGATCGATGTGAAGGACCCAGTATGCGCTGATCGATTAGTGTTCGGATGGTTGCTTACAGATAGGCTTCATGCCGCTCAGTGGCTTCTGAATGGCTTCTGAAGGAGAAGCTCCTTCAGCTATCTGAAAATTGGCAACTGCTGATCGATCCGTTGATTAAAGCTTTTCGAAACAAAAGCCCCGCTGCGCCCCCAGCACAGTTCTGGTGTGTTGAAAAACCTGGCGTCGGTATTGGCTAGAGTCCCATCCGGTTCGGCTCAACGCAGGAATCGCCCAATTTGAATTTGTTATTAAAACTCTGCCTCTGGCTCAGGTCGCTGCCGATACAGAGGGGTGGAGCGAGTTTGCGGGTTTGACCCGGATGGCTCAGTTTGTTGGTGAAATTTTAGAGCGCGTCCCAGTTTGGATGAAGCGCCGCTAGCAGGGCTGGAAAGAGTGTTTTGAGAAGGGCGATCGCCCCCCTCTAACTTATCTTTCACCCCCCTTGCTGCACGCAAATCCTGCCTGTTCGGGCTGAAGACTCGTTCTGAATTTCAATCGGATTTCGCATTAATCCTCAACTCTCAATTTCTGCATCTTCTGCATCTATACATCCCACAAACCCCAGGAGGTTATCCGATGATTAATCGCATCAGCCACAAAATTTCCCCTACCCCTGTTTCCTCGGAAATCAGCGTGGTCGATCTGGTCAACAACTATTTCACCGCCTACAACTCTGCTCGGCTACGGGAAGTATGCCAACTCCTCAGCCGCGATGTCATGCAACCGGGCGTTACCGTCGGGCTGAGCCTGTCGGGCGCACTGACTCCCGCCGGGTTTGGGGTGTCGGTACTGTCTCCCCTGATGCGTGCCGGATTCATTGATTGGATTATCAGCACCGGGGCAAACCTCTATCACGACCTGCACTATGGTCTGGGGTTTGACCTCTATGCCAGCAATCCTTTCATGGATGATGTGAAACTGCGCCAGGAAGGTCGCATTCGCATCTACGACATCGTGTTTGGCTATGACGTGTTGCTCGAAACCGATGCCTTTATCCGTGAACTGCTGCTGGCAGAACCCTTCCAAAAGCGCATGGGCACGGCTGAGTTTCACTACCTTCTGGGCAAATACATCTACGGCGTAGAGCAAGAATTGGGCGCACCCCACTCCTGCCTACTGTCTACGGCTTACCAGTGCGGCGTTCCCATCTACACCTCGTCCCCCGGCGACAGCTCCATCGGGATGAACGTTGCGGCTCTGGCACTGGAAGGTTCCCAGTTGGTGATTGATCCGTCCATTGATGTGAACGAGACAGCGGCGATCGTTTATGGCGCACGGACGATGGATGGCTTTACTGAAGAAGGAAGGAGCGCTGCCATCATCCTGGGTGGAGGCAGTCCCAAAAACTTCCTGCTGCAAACCCAGCCCCATCTCCATGAGGTGCTGGGGCTGGAAGAGCGGGGGCATGACTTCTTCGTGCAAATCACCGATGCCCGCCCGGATACCGGTGGCTTGTCGGGCGCAACTCCCAGCGAAGCAGTGAGCTGGGGCAAGATTGCCCCTGAGGAACTGCCCAGCACCATCGTTTGCTACACCGACAGCACGATCGCCCTACCGCTCATGGGTTCCTATGTCATGAACCAGTGCGAACCCCGCCCCCTGAAGCGGTTGTACGATCGCCGGGATGCACTGATGGATACCCTGCGGCAAGATGCACGGGCAGCCCAATCACAACCCCAAGCGGCTGCCGCTCCGGCGATCGCCCAATCGTCAGAAGCAGCGGCTCAAGCTCCCGTCGCAACCTATCCCTGCGGCACGCCCATCATCAAGTCCACGCGCTAGTCGTGAAGTAGGAGTGCGATCGCCATCCAGCGATCGCCTCTGATTTTGAAGGTTAGCATCCCAAAAAGGCGCTAACCTTTCGAACATACCTCAACCCCATTTTGTGAAAGGCGGTGCGGCTAAGCTGCACCGCCTTTCACAAAATATTTCTCCCAGAACTTATAGCGGTGCGCAAGTCGCTTCAGCACATGGGAGGGGCGGCGCGGCGCGCCGCCCCTCCCATATGCTGTACTTAAAGCGCTTGCAAAACGCTACATATAGCCATATTCATGCCGTGGGCATTGCTGATTGGGAGTATGAATTTTTTGTTGGAAGCCGCGCTCCGCGTAGCTTCCAACAAAAAATTCATACCTGGATTAAGCAACGCCTCATGGCGTGCTGTTTTTACGGCACAGCGCCAGCGCCAATTAACGTTTCCCAGGGAATGCCAGCATCCCGTGCCAAGTATTCGGCAACCGCCCGTGCGCCATTCTGGTTCAGGTGGCTGGGATCAGCAAAGTAGCTGTGCTGCGTCGTCCATTGTTGCCGCAAGTCGCGGAAGATAAAGCCTCCCTGACTGGCAAGACGCTGCATGTACTGTTGAAATTGCTGTTCGCGGGTTTGGCGAAAGCGGTCGATATAGTCGCGATTGAGGGGCAAGTTGACGAAAATGAGAGGAATTTGGCGATCGCGCAGATACCGCGCCACCTGCAACGTTGCCTCCGCCTGCACACCACTCAACTGAAACGGGGCATAGTTGCTGTCATACTGCCCAGCCACACGGGGAAACTGCTGATAGTAGGTTGCAGGGTTATATTGCTCCGTTACGGCTCGAAACCCGATGGCATCCAGGTCAAACACATTGGGATAGTGGGGGGTAGCCATGAGCGTACGGGCAACAGGGGGCGGCGCTCCGGGTAATTCTGGAGGAGCTAAGCAGGGCAATCGCCCAAATGCCGTTCCTGCCATGTGCATCGAATCAATGCAAAATTCTTCGAGATCAGTATAAATCGCCAGTGGGGGTAAAACGGGAATGGGGCGATCGCCCGCCATCAATTGCTGATAGCCAGGAGAAGCGACGATCCCGTTGTAGGTCACATCCACCCGTCCGCTGTTAAATGCCCTCGAACCATCTGCCCACAACACCAACCGAGGCAATTGCTCCCGAGCAAGCAACTGCCGCAGTTTGAAATCTACCACCTGTGCCGTCGCACCATTGATGCTGAAGTTGTAAACCGTTACATGGGGCAGACCCCGCTGTGCCAAAGCCTCTTGCAACTCCGTTGGATCGACCCCCTGCAATGCCCGTGAACTGCCCACAATCATCACATCCGGCGGACCATTAGACAGGAGGTAATCACTGTAAAAGGCAATTTGCTGATCCAACAGTCCACTATTAAAGGTAGGAAAATCTGGGAGAAAAGCCCCAGGACCAGCAGGGAGCACCGCTGTCTCTGCGGTCGCCACAACCTCAGGCGGTACAGGCTCCGCTAAAACAGGCTCCAACTTCGCCATGCCGCCTGCTATCCATAACCCCAATGTCAGGCAAGAAATTCCCCGCCATTGCCCAAGCATCCGATGCTTTTTCTTACTCCATCCCATGACCCAAGGATTGATCCACACAGAACGCCATCTAGCATACTGCCATAGGCATCGGGCGATCGCGGCAACTTTAACCTTTCGCAACTTCCCAATAGCCAGGTAGGGATGTTTTACACCAAGTCCTCAAAAACCAAAATTTGAAATGCCCGCTGCGCGGGCGTTTCAAATAAATATCTGAAGTGGGCTTTGCCCTCTAAAGCTCCAGGTCTTCGTCATCCTTAGGACCTACCGCCATTTGCACCACAAAGGTGGACGTTGTTCCCCCAGACTGGTGATAACGGTCTGCCCACTGGCGCAGCACTTCGTCTAACTCCACCAGGGCATCATCAATGCGATCGGGAGGAATATCCAACGTTTCCAGCATTCGCACCACATGGACTTCGCCCTCTGCCCAATCCCGCATCAGCCGAAAATAGCGAGCGGTGTCCTCAATCATGGTGTAAGCACGCTCTTCCTTGTCCTCAGAGGAATAGTAAGGCTGGGTGAGGGCGTAGAAAGGCATTCCCCAGGGAGAATCAATGCGAACGATAGTGCCAGAGTAGAGCAAGCGGCGCTTGATATGCTCAGCCAGGGCTTCGCTCATGGGCAACCGCCGTTCTTCCGGCAAACTCTCCTGGGAGCGGGTATGCAAGAACTCGATAATATCCATCAACTGGAAAGAGGTAATCATCTGCCCATCAGGAATATTGGGGGGCAGTTTCTCTTCTAGCTGGCGTTTTTCGGCAAGGGTAAGACTGGAGCCTGAAATGCGCGATCGCCCTGGTTGCCAGGGATATTGCTCTAACCACACATGGGGAAACTGGATCAGGTAGCTTGGCTCCTGCGAGCCCAGCATTTTGAGCAGCTTGCCCTCAGTGAGTGCCTGCCGCACCTCTTCAACGATGACCTTCACCCGCTTTGGTTCAATATGATGCAGGTGCCCCGTCATCCGCAGGTTTTGATCCTGCTCCAGGTAGGTCATATATATGGCACATTTTGCAGCGGTAGCGGCAGCGTCAAGAAAAGCACCATGACGATGCCCGCCCGTCCGCATGGCACTAAAAGCTAAATAGAGCATGATCTGATCCATGGCGCTGGGTCCAAGGCGTTTGATCAGATCTAAATCTCGGCTCATGTCAACAAAACTCAATCAACTTCAGGATAAGGAAATTCATAGGAAATAGCCCGGCTTGCCCAGAAAAGGACGCAGCACGGAAGTAGAAGCTAGCTAACGCAATAAAGCTTTGAATAACGTTAGTTTAATGCATTTCGCATCAGCTAAGCCATTTTCCACTTAAGGGATGATGCACCTTATATCTCCGCCTACACGATACAGTTATCCGAGGTCACTCTGTTGTTGTTTATGATGCCCCAATGATCCGTAAATCTAGCAGGAGAAAAGAAAAAACCTGCCCGGACAGCAGAGAGCATCACAGTGATGTACTGTGAACTCCCGCTCCGACAGGTTGTTTGCAAGGAAGATTGGTCATGGGAAATTATTCAGCGACCCAAGATCTACGCACAGTTGGGCAATTCACAGCGTCCACTTCCCCGATGGAAAAATTCTGCTTCTGGGCGAAAAGAATCGGCAGACTGTCGCTTTTCTACAAACGCATTGGATGGTACACTAACATCATTATTTGTGATGGTAAGCTGCGGACCATTTAAGACAGACAGCAAAGAAGCAACTGAAAGAGTCAAGATTGAAATAAACATGTAAGGCGTTTTGTGTACGGTTTGCTATTCCCTGTTACGCCTCTTACTCCCTCATATCAGGAAACTCACAGCATCTTCATCAGGTTTTCTACACGCAGCCAGTTGCCATAGGGGTTAAATATGCCCCGAATTCCAACCCTCTGAAGGTTTTCAATTTTTTTCAGTTGTTCGTTCACGGAATAGCTGAGAGTTACCAGTGTTATTTTCTCTCCGTATAAAGACGTAGACTGATCGCAAAGTAATTGGTAGCGTTCCTGTTGGATTACTGAGTCTTTGAGTCGATGCAGCATACCCACATACAAGGGCGATGCCTCCCCATTTGTAGAATCAACGCCAGCAGAGGGGCTTAAAAATGTCGCCTCTTTTTTTGTCATTGCTTCTGGCTGTGTAGAGTAATTTTCTGGGTGGTTTAAAATCTCCTCCTGCCAGGTGCGCCAGGTTGGGGATGTCGGCTCATTGTGCAAGCTTGGGATGATAGCAGCAGGGGCGATCGCATCCCTGAGCAAAGCATCTTGCACCATCCGCACGGGGAGCGATCGCGGCTGACATCGCTGTTCCACACAGAGCGCTGCTGCCATTCCGGCAGCTTGCCCAATCCCCATCACCGTTGGCTGCAACCGGGTAGTTCCGTTAGCAATGTGGGATACCGAAATATTTTTCTCGCACACCAGCAACCCATCAATGTTTTGAGGGATTAAACAACTGTAGGGTAAGGCGAAGGGAACCCCCGTCCAGCGTCCGCCCCAGTGCAGAGAGCGTGACTGCAACGGCACGCTATGCCCAGGATAGTGGTGGTCGTTGGGATAGTTGCCAATGGCGATCGCCTCTACCGTTCCATCGGGTTGCAGGGGAAGGGGCGCAACTGGAGCGTTGGGCAACGGCAGCAAATCTGCTTCGCGTACCGTACTCACGCCAACAACTCGACGGCTTTCCCGAAAGTAGGGATGGAGGGCAAAGGCTCCGCCACCGATTGAGTTGGGTTCAGCAGGAAAGGTATCCGTTGCAAGTCCGTAGCGATCGCCCAATTCCTGCTGGATAAAGTGAGCAAAGTGCTGGCTATAGTCCCGTGCTTCCTGAAAAAAAGCCTGTCGTTTGGCATCGGAAGCCAACAACCGATCCAGGTTTTCTCCATAGTCATTGCCTTGCTGGGGCCAGTTGATCATGAAGCGATCGCCCGGTAAGCGACCATAGTTCAAAAATGCCTCCGCACCATAGCCCTCCCAGGCTCCGACAAAGGGATTGCCTGAAAGTGGGCGATCGGGTGTTGGAATGGGCGCTGCCATGCCCTCCCCGAAATCTTGCATCACCACCACCCAGGTTGGTGCTTGTACGGGATAACGCTGCATCCAGTCTTCCAGCACTGGGGGAGCACTGGCTTCGCCAAACTCAGAGTGCAGTTCCCAGCCCCAGCGGTGGGGAACCTCCGCCAGGGCAAGCAAATCCCCAAGCTCTGTACCATCGAGGATGATGTCGGCGGTGATGTGGTAGTCAGCAAACTCAACGGCAGTGAGGCGATCGCCCTCCCGTTTCACCCCTAGCGGAACCTGTCCCGCAATCCACTGCAAGTTGGGCAGCGCGGCTACCCAATCCGCAAAAATCGCCGCACCAATCCGGGGTTCGTAAGTGAAGAAACTCACCCAGGCATTGTCTACGCCACCGGACTGGCGCTGCTCCAACTCCCGTAGAAACGCTCCCCAAAGTCCCGTTTGTAGTGCGTTTAGCTCATTGCCATCCGGCGCACTCACCCCCGCTGTTGTCAGCATGCCGCCGAGCCACGAAAACTCACTCACCAGGAGGGTTTTCGCACCCCGACGGGCAGCCTGAATCGCCGCTGCCGTGCCACCTGTTCCACCGCCGACAACCAGCACTTCTGTCCTCAGATATTCCATGCCCTTTCGCTATTCAGATATTTTTGGGGTTCAGGCACCTTGCCTGAGGGAGGACAGACAGGACAGCTATCCTCCCTCAGACGCAGGATTGTGGATGAAAGCATTCGGCAGATTGTACGGATGGGATTGATAGTGAATTTTGGAATTACCAAGCCATTCAGATCAACCCGCCCCTAGCAACTCTCGAATCTATTTCATTCACGATCCGTTAAGATTCCTCATCGTCGTACTCTTCCTCATCGTCTTCGAGCGCTTCGCCTGGGGTGACAGACATGGCAGATACCACTGCCCCCATTTCCAGCTTTTCGCGTACCTGTTTTTCGACTTCCACCGCGATTTGGGGGTTTTCTTTCATGTACTTGATGGCGTTATCGCGTCCCTGGCTGATGTTTTCGCCCTGGTAGCTATACCAGGCTCCTTTGCGAACAACGACACCTGTTTCCTCTGCCAAATCCAACATACAGCCGAGGGAAGAAATCCCTTCACCAAAGATGATGTCGAATTCTGCAATGCGGAATGGTGGCGCAACCTTGTTTTTCGCAACTTTCACCTTGGCACGAATACCATATTCCTCTGTTCCTTTTTTAAGGGTCTGGATACGGCGAATATCGAGACGCACGGAGGCGTAAAACTTGAGGGCATTACCTCCGGTTGTGGTTTCGGGGTTGCCATAGGTAACGCCAATTTTGAGACGCAACTGGTTAAGGAAAATAACGCTACACCCGGTTCTACCGATGTTCCCAGTAATTTTCCGCAATGCCTGGCTCATCAGACGGGCTTGCAGACCTACGTGGGTGTCGCCCATCTCGCCTTCAATTTCCGCACGGGGAACGAGCGCCGCTACGGAGTCTACTACCACAATATCTACGGCAGTCGATCGCACGAGTTGATCCACAATTTCCAGGGCGGCTTCCCCTGTATCGGGCTGGGAAACCAGGAGATTTTCGATGTCAACGCCTAATGCCCCTGCATAGGCAGGGTCGAGGGCGTGTTCGGCGTCCACGAAGGCGGCAATACCACCTGCTTTTTGGACTTCGGCGATCGCATGGAGTGCCAGCGTCGTTTTACCCGAACTTTCCGGTCCATAGATTTCGATCACCCGTCCTTTGGGCAACCCGCCACCCAATGCGAGGTCCAGGGTGAGTGCGCCTGTGGGAACGGTTTCCACCTTCATGCGAGTCGCATCGCCCAGGCGCATAATGGTGCCTTTACCAAAGTTCCGCTCAATCTGGTTCATTACCATGTTGAGCGCTTTTGCTTTTTCAGTGGATGGATCAGTTGCTTTTGCCATGAGTGCCTCAAACCAGGACAGATGCGAGATGAGTAGATGTTACAAGCAAATGTTGAATCAGGGATACTGCTAAATTACGCAAGCTCCTGTGAAGAAAAAATCGGAGCGGAATGCCGCGTGGGGGCGATCGCCCATAATGCCAACAAAATCGAATAATCGTAGCAGGGGAGTGCCGCTGAAGAAGTGCTGTGACTTCCTATCACTCTAATAAATCTCCAGCAGTTACAAGAAAAACTTTGCGAAATTTCCCCGTGTGGAAGCATTCAATGACGAACTCTCAGTAATCACAGCAAAACCTGGACAGGACAAAAAATAAAGAAGGCTTGCCGGAATTGCACGAAACCGCTGCTGCCTGGCTACCAACCAGCTATTAACCGTCGCCAATAGCCACTGACTAGATTACTAAGAATACACACGAAATACAAGTGTACTAAAAAATACCAGTTTCCACAAGTAGCCTCAATATATAGCGTTTTGCAAGCGCTTTAAGTACAGCACATGTGAGGGGCGGCGCGGCGCGCCGCCCCTCACATGTGCTGAAGTAACTTGCGCACCGCTATAGCGTCAGATCAGGCTCAAACCGGATCGGGTCAGGCAAAGCTCAGCGCTAAACCTCCAACCGGGTCGGCGTCTCTGTGGGCACGGACAATGACAGGTGGCGAAGAAACTGCCCTATTAAATAGAGAGAACCACAGAGAACGACGGTTCCTGATGCGTTTTCGTGATAAGCGGCTGCCAGGGCTTGCCATACATCGGCATGGGTGGCGACCTGGGCAAGCTGTGGACAGAGTTCCTGGGCAAGCTGGCTCAGGGTTTGTTCGTCGGCGGTCAGGTGGTCGGGGACAGGAACCAGATGGAGGCGATCGCCCGGTCGCAACAATGCCCGCAGCACTTTCCCATGGTCTTTGTTGTCCAACATACCCAGCACCCAGGAAATGGGAGCAGGGGTGCGATCGCTCTCATCCACATAGCGACGTAGCATCTCCGCCCCAGCGGGGTTATGGGCACCATCAATCAACAACCGTCGTCCCTGCCAGGTGAGCCACTGCATCCGCCCCTGCCAGCGCGTTTTGGCAATGCCTTCGGCAATAATCGGGTCATCCAGATGCCAGCCCCGGTTTTGCAGGATGCGGAGGGTGGCGATCGCCACGGCTGAGTTAATCCGCTGATGTGCTCCCCCCAAAGGGAGGCGATACTTCAAAGAGGCCAGTTGCGCAGACGGGGCAGGGGTTTCCTGCAAAGACAGGATGGCTGGTGCGGGACTTCCTACAAACTCTGCCCAATCCTCATCGAGGGCGATCGCGGGTTGCACCCAGGTAACCGGACAATCCAGGGCTGCTAACTGAGTGCGTAGCACCGCCTGGGCATCGTCGGGTTGGGGCGCAATGACCGCCGGACAGCCGGGCTTGAGGATGCCCGCTTTCTCGCGTGTGATGTCTGCCAGGGTGGGACCCAGCCGTTGCCAGTGCTCCATGCTGAGGGAGGTGATCACGCTGACGAGGGGGCGATCGCACACATTCGTTGCATCCAACCGACCGCCCAAGCCCACTTCCATAATCGCCACATCCACCTGTTGCTGGGCAAAGTAAAGCCATGCAGCAGCGGTGATCACTTCAAACTGGGTGGGGGATGGATGGTTTGGGTCAATCGCTGCCACCACGGTTTGCAATGTGTGGTGGAGGGTAGCGGGGGCGATCGCCCCTTCATTGATGCTGATACGCTCTGTCCAATCCACCAGATGGGGCGAGATGTAGCGCCCAACCCGATAGCCAGCATGGGTCAACACCGCCGAAAGATAAGCACAAACAGAGCCTTTGCCATTGCTCCCCGCCACATGAATGACCGGAACCTGCCTGTGAGGATTGCCAAGCGCTGCCAGGAGCCGCTGAATGCGCTCCAAACCCAGTTCTACACCAAAGTGGGCAAAGCGATCGAGCAGGGCATCTACCGGGGACGCGCCACTGCTGGCTGGATCTGAGGTTTGTTGGGGAACTGCGACCCCAGTATTGGCGAGATTAAAAGACTGGCTCATGGGAACAAATTCTGTGCGCTAAAGGGTTGCGACTAACCTTTAGTCGCGGGTTAACAATTCGACGGCATCGCGCCCGTCCGTATCGTGTAGATAAACCTTGACGCTCTCGTCTCGCGCCGTTGGTAGCCGTTTGCCAACAAAATCGGGGTGGATGGGCACTTCACGATGCCCCCGATCGACCAGTACTGCCAGCCAGATCGCCTCTGGGCGTCCATATTCATTAACAGCATTGAGGGCGGCGCGGGCTGTGCGCCCTCGATAGATTACATCATCCACCAGCACGATAATTCGTCCAGACGGATCGAAGGGAATTTCGGTCTTTTCGGGAGTGCGCAGGTCAATCTGATCCAGGTCATCCCGATAAAACGTGATGTCAAGATGCCCGACAGGTAACTGAGTAGATTCCAGGGCTTCGATTTGCCGCGCCAATCGCTCCGCCAGGGGAACCCCACGGGTGAAGACGCCCATCAGGGCGACATCTTGCAGGCGATCGCTCGCCCGTTCGACAATCTCGGATGCCAGCCGGGTCACGGTTCGACGGACTTCATCGGCGGAAAGAATTTCGACGACATCAGCGGGCACAACACAACTCCCAGAGACTAGCGAAAGGGGACAAGAAACGTTGGGCTTGAACCTGGTGATCTTGGCGGGGATGATCGCAGCTTCAAACAAACTGTCTAGCTAGAGGCTGAGCGATCGCCCGTTTCCACCCGTCCTCCACCCGTCCTCCATTGTCATCCAAATGTTATTTAAATCGCTATGCAACGGGAGAGGTTTCCGCAGGCTTCCAGACACCCACCTCAAAACTCCTCTTCATCCTCATCCGTAAGGGTTTCAATCAACACATCCATCTGTTGCTGTTGTTGATTCAAAAAGGTTTCGCACTGGTTGAGTTGCTGCATGGCATGGCTAAATTGATCAAACACCTCTGCCAGGGGCAAGTCCCCCGTTTCAATGCGTTCAATGATCAACTCAACCTGGGCAACGGACTCTTCGTAAACCCAGTTTGAACCTGGTTTGGTGCTGGAAGTAGCGTTTGCGTCAGACTTTGGCATACTCACAAAGAAAAGCAGTATTAAAGGAAAGCAGTACTAAGAACGATATCAAATCCGAGGCAATGGTATCGAGGTCATGATTTTTAGGTGGGGGGGCACCGACCGCCCACACACCCAAAAATCATGACCCTTTGAGGACTACCAAATCCGAACAGGGTAGTTAGCCATCCCAGGTGCGAGGGCAGATTTGAGAGCGGGTGTCAGCCGCCATCGGGCGGGGCGATCGCATCCTCGATTACCTGCACCTGCACCTCCCCCTCAGCTAACTGAATTTGCAGGCGATCGCCCGGTTGCACTTGCGTGGGCGATCGCACAATGCCCCCTTTTTCCTGCCGCACCACCGCATACCCCCGCTGGAGCACCGCTGCGGGGTCGAGGCTTTGCAGGGTTTGCCGGAGCGCATGACAACGCTGCTCCTCCCGCCGCATCACCACCTGAACACCTTGCACCAACCGTCGCCGCCGCCAGTCGAGCATCTGGCGGTGTTGCTCCAGTTGTCGCTCTAGCCGCAGCCGATAGAGGCGATCGCGCAGACTGTTCAACCGCTGACAATGCTGCTGGAAAACAGCATCAAATGTCTGTCGAACATAAGTGACGCGACGGCTGTGCTCTGCCTTGAGATCGACCAACTGCGGCACAACCCGCTCCGCCGCTGCCGTTGGGGTATGGGCTGCCACATCCGCCGCTAGATCCGCCAACGACTCATCCCGCTGATGCCCAATGCCTGTCACCAGCGGAATGGTGCATTCCGCCACGGCTCGCACCACCCGCTCATCGTTGAAGCAATCCAAATCTTCTGACGCACCCCCACCCCGCGCCAGAATGATGACCTCCGCCCGCCCATCCCGCTCCACTCGCCGAATCGCACGGGCAATGGACGCCGGAGCGCTGTCGCCCTGCACGATCGCCGGGGAAAGCAAGACCTTCAAACCGGGATAGCGTTGCCGCAGCGTCCGCTGAATATCCCCCCAGGCGGCGGCTTGCGTGGAAGTGACAACGGCGATCATTTGGGGATGGTGGGGGAGCGATCGCTTCAACTCTGGCGCAAATAGCCCCTCTGCCTGGAGGCGATCGCGCAACTGCCGATAGCGCAACGCCCGCAGCCCTTCCCCCGCAGGCAACACCTGCCAGCCGGTGAGCTGGTAGGTTCCTCGCGCCGGGTAAAGTCGCAAGCGCCCCAGCACCATCACCTGTGCCCCCGCCTGGGGAACTTCTACCAACTGCTCAATCTGGCTTTTCCAAACCACACACTGAATCGCCGCCTGCTCGTCAGGATCTTGCAGCGTAAAGAAAATGCCACTGCGATGGGGATTGCAACTCGACACTTCCCCCGTCACCCAAATTTGTTGCAGCTGCGGATCGTACTCCAGCAAATCCTGGAGGTAAGCCGTCAGCCCCGCAACACTCAACACCAAATCGGGTGCTGTCTCTGTATCAAACCCAAAAACTTGCATCAATCAACCAATCCACCCCAAACACAATACATCAGTATCAATTTAAGCAATACTAAGTTTTTCGCCAAGTTCCCAAGTACCTGGTCTAACTAAACCTAAAACTCGCAATTCTGCGTCACCCGATTCGCTGGCTCCATCCATCCTGGTGCTTGCCCTGAGTTCAAAGAAACGCAACCACCTTCCGCCAGGTCAGAGGTAATTTCTGCTTGGACTCTTTTCATGCAATGCAACCAGTTTGATGATGGCGTTTGATGATGGCACTCTACGGCAGACCTCAGTGCAGGACAAAAGATTAGGGACTTATAGCAACAATACCGTTGCCATTACCTTTGCCATTTTTCTAAGTTTCTTACCTTCATTCATTTTTGTGGGCGATCGCTTGGCGATCGATTAAATAACTGTGACGAGACTAACAGACAAAGCCATCACTTTCGTCCTCATGGCGTTCATCCCTGATGCCAACACCCCTGACCCGGAGAGGATCGTCTCCTCAGATCCCAAACCCAGTGTTTTCCCCATTGACCTGATTCAGAGCAAGAGATATTTACTTGCCTATATCAGCAAGCATCTCAGACTCCTCTATAGAACCTTAGAACTATCAAAAAGCTCTTGCTTAGACTCTATAAGAAATGCACCGCTCGATTGGTCTCAACTCCAGTCTCAACTTTAAAAGACTCGGTCAATTAGCGACGAATATAGCGAGGAATATTTAGTAGCGTAGCTTACAAATTAATGCTCATTTCATGCTTTGTGGAAGCACCTTCCTGCATAGCCTTTTAAGAGCAAACAAGAGTAAAATTCCATAGAACTTTATCTCTGTATTTTGTAAAGCTTGAACCGACCTTTCGTGGAAATTCTTAATCTTATATTCTTCCTATTTTCTTCCTATTTATGGATTTTTATCTTTTTTTAATTGTTAAACTTATATAAATGAGGGATCGATCTAATAAATTGGTACCCCCTGGAAACGCAGATTGACTTGACCTGCCGAAACTTGCAGCGTTGTTGCTCTGAGATTGCCTAGCCAAAGGCGATCCCCTACTTTACGAAATACCCTTTTGATGGTAGTCGAGTTTACAGAGTCTCGGTTGAGCGGGTGTTAGCGTTAAATTGAAGTTCATTATGGATACACTCCTCTAGAGTTATGGCTCAAATCATTGATCCCCTGCCTCAAGGAAACGGTGATGTAATTCTTTGCTGTTATGTCAATGCAACTAGCAAGATTCAGATTGCAAGGGTGACCAATATTCCAAACTGGTATTTTGAGAGGGTTGTTTTTCCGGGTCAACGGCTCATTTTCGAATCCGTTCCTGAAGCCATGCTGGAAATTCACTGCGGAATGATGGCAAGTGCGATCCTTTCGGACACGATCCCGTGCGATCGCCTCCGCATTGAGGTGGAGCTAGATGCGGCTCTCAACAGCAACGAGACAGTTGCCGAAGCGCCTAATGCGTCACGTGAGCCCGTTAGTGTCACATCTTCCGCTGAATAGCTCGTTTGTGTTCCCTGAAATTTTTCGAAAATACGTTGTTTAGATAGATCCATCTTTGAAAAACCAATCACACCGTAGTCTCGATGCTCAGGCTGCCTGTCCTTAAGTCGTCCTTAAGTAAAAATCGCCTTTGAAGCCTTTTCTAAATGTTCCGTTTTTGTATCTGTTTTTGCATCTACAGATCTTTTAAATTGTTTTCAGCTTTCAATGATTTGTCGCTGGGTTTAGGTCTTGCCCTTCACAACTCTAAGGTGTTATCACTCTTGAGAATTTATTCAGTGAGTAGCACTCGATAACCTGACTTTCCTGTTTGTGAGCTGTTTTACCAATTTGTTTATCTACCAAGTTCAAGTTTGGGCGAGCAATCTCCCCTTTACCTAAAGATTGCTCGCTTCATTTCTGACCATGTACTTGGGGATCTCCAGAAAAGAACATCCCTATTTTTTGAGAGAGGGCGCGGCAAAGCCGCGCCCTCTCTCAAAAAATAGGGATGTTCTTTCTCAGAAATCTCCTTAGCCCTATTTGGGGTCAATAAACGCTGGACGTTTTACTCTGCGTTCTACTCTGAAGGTCGGTCGGCAGATAGGGTAAACCCTCTGCTTGACTGGTTTCGAGAAAGCCCATTGCTCGGCATAATAGGGATCTGTTGTTCGGAGGGTAGTTATGAATCTCCCATCTTTTTTATGGCTCTGGCGCATTGCTGCCTGGTCGATGGGGTTTTCGTTATTGACCTACCTGGTGTTGGCAATTTCGGGCTTGCGCATCCGGGGGTGGCGTCAGTCTGGCAAGCCCTATCCTGAATGGTTGCGTCCTCTGCATATTGGGCTGGGAATAGGGCTGGTTAGTCTGGTGCTGCTGCTCCTGGGAATTGGCATTGTTGGGACGCTGGGGCATTACGGAAACTTGGGGCACTCTGCCCATCTGCCGATAGGGCTGGCGGTATCTGCCCTGACCCTGCTCTCTGCCTGGAGTGCCAGCCGCATTAGCGTCGAACGCCCCTGGGCGCGATCGCTCCACCTGGGTACAAATGCTGTTCTCTTTGTTGGCTTCCTGGGAGTGCTGGCGACGGGCTGGCAGGTCGTGCAGAAGTACTTGCCCTAGCGGTACAATCTAACCAAATTCTTCGTTAAGTTTCTTAAGTACATGGTCCTTAGTGGTGCAGAAAACTCTTGAAACCTGGCAAATCCGTTCTTCTCAATAAAGGACTATATTGAGAACCGCTAAACTTTCAACGAGAATTCGTGGCTCTGAGTAATAGTACATTTGCTCAGAAAGCGCCTGAAAAAGTTTTCTGCACCACTAAGGTACATGGTCACAAGTAAAGTTATGGCGGGGTGCGCTCCCATAACTTTAATTTATGAATACCCACCTAACTATTTCTTGGCTTTCTCTTTCTGGTCTTCTCAAAAATTTCTATTGTTTTTCAACATGCTCGCCATTTTTCTCAAACCCTTGATTTTGCGTGCGCTCCGCGCACGCAAAATCAAGGGTTTGAGAAAAATGGCGAAGGTATTGTTTTTGAGAGCGTTTATGTTTTGGGACTGTCTATGACTTCTGTAACGCCGCCTGCATCCTCGCCAACGCAACTACCCGAGGTTTTTCGTCTATCTCCCTTGATTCGCCTTACCCTGCTCTTGCTGTATGTGGCATTGACGGTGCCGCTGCCGTTTCTGGCAGAACTCACCCAGGCTCCTGTACCCGGATGGGGACTGGCGATCGCCCTCAGCCTTGGGGCGATCGCACTCTACGCCGCGCTGAGCGAGCGGGTCGTGCTGAGCGATACCGACATCGCCGTTACCTATCCCAGTTGGGTTCCCCGATTTTGGCGCAAAGGCTGGGTCTTGCCCTGGGCAGAGGTCAAAGCCCTCAAACCTCGCACAACAGGGCAGGGCGGCTTGGTCTATTACTTCCTCACACAGTCGGGGGAAGCGCGGCTGTTGCCCATGCGCGTTGCCGGGTTCAATCGCTTGGTGCAGAGCGTTCAAGCAAAGACGGGGATTGATACCCAGGATGTTCGCCCACTGGCACAACCCTGGATGTATTTCATTTTGCTGGGCTTCACGCTGCTTCTATTGCTGGTAGACGGCTGGACGATTTGGACAGCTCTTACCTTTGATGGCGGTCTTACCTTTGATGGCGGAATGATGGGAGGCATGACGCCTTGAGTGCGGTTTTGCGGCTGGAACAGGTCAGCCTAAAAGCGACAGGCACTGGAGAGCTGATTCTTCGCGATCTCTCGCTCACGGTGAATGAGGGCGATCGCCTTGCCATTGTGGGTCCATCGGGCAGTGGCAAAACCCATCTTCTGCGGCTGTTCAATCGGTTGAGCGAAACCAGCGCAGGCTCTGTGTTTTATCGCAAGCAAGACATTACGGCTATTCCGGTGCGGCAACTGCGGCAGAAAGTAGCGCTGGTTTTGCAAGAGTCGCGCCTGCTGGGCATGACCGTGCAGGAAACGCTCACCTATCCTCTAAAACTTCAAGGGATGCCCAAAGCCACAAGCCAACAACGAATGATGCACTGGCTGGAACGGCTTCACTTCCCGATGGAATGGATGGATTCGCGAGAGGGAGAGCTGTCGGTTGGGCAGCGCCAGTGGGTGGCGATCGCCCGCTGCTTGATGCTAGAACCCGACGTGTTGCTGCTCGACGAACCAACGGCTGCCCTCGATGTGGGGCGTGGCGACGCCCTCATCCGTCTGCTCTGCGACAGGACTCTACCCTCCCCCACAACGGTTTTGATGGTGACGCACCAACTCGATCTTGCCGAACAATTCTGTAGCCGTATGGTTTATGTCAAACAGGGGCAAATTGTTTCCGATTTGTCCGCTAAGGAAGCAGACTGGCAAGACATTCACCAGGATTTGCTGGAGACGGAACGGAGAGAAGCGGAGCAATGGGAAGACCCTGACTGGTCGTAGGGATATTTCTGCGCCAGATTTATAGCGTTTTGCAAGCGCTTTAAGTACAGCACATGGGAGGGGCGGCGCGGCGCGCCGCCCCTCCCATGTGCTGAAGCAACTTGCGCACCGCTATAGGATCAAGCTTGGGGCGACATCTTGTTATATTCCGCCATGATGTCTTCCAGGTTGGGGCTAACCAACACCTTGCCATTCACCAACACTAGCGGCGTTCCTCCGGGAGCGTTTTGAGGAATCGACAGAATCACTGCCCCCAGCTCATCCTGGCTAATGCTATTGCTGTCGCGGAAGCGGTGGGGGATATTTTGCTGTGCCAGGGTCGCCAGGGTTTGGGAGGTGGGGTTGCAATTGGTGGGACCATAGACCAGCACCTGGGGTTGCCCTGCATCTGTGTACTGCCCAGGAATTTCGGAGATGGATGTATCTAACCCTGGCACTTCAGCGCCCAGAAGGCTGAGCAGTTGCATTCGCCCCCGTGTGCTGGAAAGGGTCTGGCATCCTACAAACAGTAGGCAAATGGCGATCGCAAGGGTAACTAAACGCTGCATATTCTTTATCCCTTCGTGGTTTGAAGTATGACGACAGGGGACAGGCGATGGAGCAACCTTCCTGGGGTGGCTCCAATCTAATCAGTGCTTCCAGGTTTGTCAGGAGGTTTCCTGCAAAGTTCTTATGCGTTCATCAATTCTTTACAGGAAAGCAATCATCTCCTGAAATTGCTGATTGTCGATTCAAGGTTTTGCTGAATCTCTCTGGGCTTCTGTGAGCGGGGGTGTAGCGATCGCCCTTCACTGCCATTCTTTTGGCTCAGTCTCTATGCATTCAATAAACTTCCGCAAAATACTTGGGCTATGGTGTAGCGCAGGGTAACGATAGAAAGGATAATCGTTCTAGCAAGTTAAACCTCAATCGGATAAAAACGGAGGATGGTTCTATGCGTCTTGCTCAAAAAATCCTGGCAGGTGTTCTGTTTTTCATTGCATCTCCTGGATTGCTTGTCAGTCTCTTCATCTGGTTTGATTCTGGTACGCCACGGGATGAGAAAACCAGTGCATTTTTAGGGGGACTTTTACTTGGATTGCCTCCAGCAGCAGCAGGAAGTTTTTTAGTATGGAATTTGCGGCGCACCAACCCCAATCCGGTCAAAAACTTAGAGCTAGAGAGAGAACAACACTTCCTCGATTTGTTGCAAGCGAGTGAAGGACGCCTAACTCCTATAAAAGTAGCTGCCGAAATGGATATGACGATCGCAGAAGCAAAAATTTATCTGGATCAAAAAGCTAAACAACTGAATGCCACATTCGATGTATCAGAAGAAGGTGGCATCACCTATCGGTTTCACGTCTAAATTTTTGAAACGAATAAATCTTTAATAAGGATTGAAAATAAAATAAAACCCGGAATTTTTGATGAGAAGCGCGGCAGTGCCGCGCTTCTCATCAAAAATTCCGGGTTTTATTTCGTACGTGATCCTAAGAGTACGCCAAGCATCCGGGCAAGTAAAGTGCTTGGTTTTCGTCAAATTATTTTGGGATACTCCGTCAAAGTTAGATAATGCCCAATAAAGACGAACGTAGTGGATGCAGACAGATGGTTCAGGCTGGCACGGACAAAATTGGAGTGGCTGTAGTTGGGACGGGCTTTGGGCAAAAGATCCATATTCCCGGATTGCAGGTGCATCATCGGATAGAGGTGGTGGCAGTCGTCCATCCCGATCGCGCCAAAGCCCAGGAGGTTGCCCAATCCCACAATATTCCCCATGCCTGCCAGTCGGTTGAGGAGGCAGTGGCGTTGCCCAACGTGCAGGCGGTAACCATTGCGACTCCCCCGTTTTTGCACTATCCCCAAGCCAAAGTGGCGCTGGAGGCGGGCAAACATCTGCTGCTTGAGAAGCCCACAACCCTATCAGCGGAAGAGGCGATCGCCCTCCAAACCATTGCCCAGCAAAACGGCTGTGTCACAGCCATGGACTTTGAGTTTCGCTTTGTGCCCCACTGGATGCGGCTGGCGGAGATGCTGGCGGAGGGCTATGTGGGCACGCTGCGATTTGTCAATATTGACTGGCTGGTGGCGGGGCGTGCTGACCCCAGCCGTGCCTGGAACTGGTATGCCCGTCGCGACCAGGGGGGCGGAGCTTTGGGGGCGATCGGTTCCCATGCCTTTGACTACATCGCCTGGTTGTTTGGCTCGGTGCGGCGGCTCAACGGACGGTTGATTACCTCGATTCCGACCCGACCCGACCCGGCGACGGGGGAGCAAAAGCCCGTTACCGCCGATGATACGGCCCTGATTCAGCTAGAACTGGTGGATGGCACGCCCGTGCAGGTGGCGTTGAGTGCGGCAACCTATGCCGGACGGGGGCACTGGGTGGAGGTGTATGGCGATCGCGGCACCCTCGTTTTGGGTAGCAGCAACCAAAAGGACTATGTGCATGGGTTTCAGCTGTGGGCGGCTCCCGCCGGAGAAGCGTTGCAAGAAGTGGCAATTCCCGATCGCCTACAATTCCCCAAAACCTACCCAGATGGGCGACTTGCCCCCTTCATCCGGGTGGTGGATAATTGGGTTAAAGCCATCGAACAAGGGCATTCGCTTTCCCCCTCTTTGCAGGAAGGCATTGCTTCTCAAAAACTTATGGATCTAACGCATCAGTCAAGCGATCGCCAGTGCTGGATAGATTTGTAGTAAACACTATGTCCCTGAGCCAATCCCTTACGGTTGTTAAAATCCTTAGATGTAGCAAAAAGGTAACTACAAAACCATTTTAGAGCGGGGTTATTTCCTCGCATTGCTATGTGAGTATCTCCCTCAAAAACGTTCTAATTATTCCGTTTGTTCTGCAAGTTTTGGGTACGACGGCTTTAGTTGGCTACCTGTCCTATCGTAGTGGGCAGCGGGCAATTGAGGACTTGGCTCAACAGTTAATGGCAGAAGTGGGCGATCGCACCCAACTATTTTTGGCGCAAACGCTTTCTGTTCCCCATCAAGTCAATCAGCTCAATGCTGATGCGATCGCTACGGGATATTTTCCCGATCTAGACACACAAAATCCCATTCCCGTGGAGCAGTTTTTCCTGCGTCAAATTGAGCATTTTCCTGCCGTCAGCTCGGTGACCCTTGGCACCAACCGGGGAGGTATGGTCGGAGCGGGGCAAAGCTGGAAAACAGGACAGCGTTTCCTATTCAGTACGGAGAATTTGGCGGCGGGCAACTATTTTGTTTACGTTCCCGATACCGAGGGAAACCGAACTCAACAACAGCTCGTTGCATCCGACTTCGATGCGCGGACGCGCCCCTGGTATCAAACTCCTATGCAAGTAAACCAGGCAACCTGGAGCCCAATTTATCAATTCATTTCCCCTGAAAATCAGCCTTTTTCAGGTATTTCTGCCGGGTTGCCCCTGCGCCGACCAAATGGCGAGATCGAGGGCGTACTGGCAACGGATATTACCCTCGACCAAATCACCACATTTCTAGACAGCCTGGAGATCAGCCCGTCCAGCGAAGTTTTTATTTTGGAGCGATCGGGAAACCTGGTTGCAACCTCTAGCGGCGATCCTGTATTTTTTCTGCCGGAGACGGCTCAGACGGCTCAGCGTGTTGCAGCGGCAGAGAGCAGTAATCCTTTGATCCGGTCAACGGTGCAGGCGATCGCTGAGCAAGCTGGAGATTTCGAGACGGTAGAAACCACTCAGTTTAGCTTTTGGGCAGAAATACCCTCGTCTGCGGGGGAAGCCGAGACTGCTGGCAACCTGTTGGGGAACCAATCTCGCTATTTTGTGGATGTCTTAAGCTATCAGGATAGGTATGGCTTGGACTGGCTGATGGTTATAGTGGTACCCGCCTCTGACTTTATGGGCAAAATCTATGCCAATGTCAGACGCACAATCGGCTTGACCATCGCCACTCTGATTGGGGCGATCGCCCTTGGTATTTGGACAACGCGCCGCATTGCCCGTCCAATTTCGGCATTAAACCGGGCAATCCAGGCGATCGCCGCTGGGGATCTCTTCCCCAAAACCCAGCCCACCCGCATCAAGGAAGTGGAGTCCTTGCGGCAAGCTTTTTACCAGATGGCAGAGGATCTGTCAGACTCCAGCCAAACCCTGCAGGAGAGTGAACAGAAGTTCATGACGCTGATGGACCAGTTACCCATCGGCGTTGGGGTGTTTGATCCGCGTGGCAATGTGCTGTGGTCCAACCAGGCAGCCCAGCAAATCTTTGGACAAAAACCTGTGGAAACGGATATTTCCAGTCTTTCGAGCACCTACCAGGCTTACCGTGCTGGCACCGACGACCTCTACCCCACCGCAGAACTGCCTGCCGTCCGCTCTTTGCAGGGAGAGGTTGTGCATGTGCATGACATGGAGGTTGTCCCCCACGAGGCGTCAGCCTATTCAGGACAACGAATTCCTCTGGAGGTTCGCAGTGCTCCAGTTTATAGCGCAGAAGGAAAAATCATCTATGCGATCACGGTCTTTCAAGATATTTCTGAGCGCAAACAAACGGAGCAATTACTGACGGTTTTCCATGAATCAACCGATGCCATGTTTTTGGTTGATCCCAACACCACCCTTACAGTGGAGTGCAATGCAACCGCTGTGAAGATGTTTGAGGCAATTCAGGCTGACCAACTGATTGGTATTGAGGGAGAGGTCTTACAGAAGCGCCCCTTCACGCCACAGGAACGAGCGCAGATCCAGCGAACCCTTGAGGAACAGGGATTTCATACTCTGGAGGCGGAGTATGTCACGTTACAAGGGAAGTCCTTTTGGGGAGAATTTTCGATTAAGCAGATACAGATTGGGGGGCGTGCTTTTAGCCTGGTGCGTGTTATTGACATAACCACACGCAAAGCAGCAGAACTGGCTCTGCGAGAAAGCGAAACCCGCTTCCAGGCGATTTCCGATACCTCTCCTGCCATTATTTACTGCGTTGTGCGGCGGGTAGATGGCTCCTTCTATTTTGAACATATCAGCCGGGCGATCGAAACCATTCAGGAAGCCTCCGCTGAAGCAATCTTGAAGGATGCTAGTGTTCTGTTTGACGGCCTGCATCCAGACGATCGCACCAGATATCAAGCCGCCTGTCACCATAGCCAAAAAACAATGGAACCCTTTCAGTGTGAATGGCGTACCATTACCTCCTCTGGCAAAATTAAGTGGCTTCAGGGGGTGTCCTGTCCTCTGCGCCGGGGCAATGGCGAAATTGCCTGGTATGGAACGGCGATCGACATTACAGAACGGAAACAGGCAGAATTAGCATTCCAACAAGCGACCCGACAGTTAAAAGCACTTTCGGAGAATGCTCCCGCTATCATCAGCTTGTTCAATCTGGAGGGGCGCTATTTGCAGGTGAACCAGGCGTTTGTTGACCTGGTGGGACGTCCGGCAGACGCCATTATTGGCAAAACCTTCGCGGATCTGTTTTCAGAAGAAATGGCGGCACTGTTTCGTGCCCGTTTGCAACGGTTGGTAGACACGGGGCAACCGTTAACAGTAGATGACGAAATTGAATTGGATGGAGCGATCAAAACCTTCCAATCCATTTTGTTTCCGGTACCTGTGACCCATGAGGAGATGCCAACTTTTTGGGGAATTGCGCTGGATGTGAGCGATCGCAAAGCGGCTGAGCGGGAACTGCAACGGCTGAATGTGCAACTGGAAGAACTTGCTGCCCACGACAGCCTCACCCAGCTTGCCAACCGTCGCCAGTGGCAGACAACCCTCGACCAGGAATGGCAGCGGCACAAGCGCGATCGCCGCCCCCTCACCCTGATCATGCTGGATATTGACCACTTCAAGGCATACAACGATTGTCTGGGGCATCCGGCAGGGGATGAATGCCTGATTCGTGTAGCAGCGTCGCTGCAATCGTCGGTGAATCGTCCGGGAGACCTGGTTGCCCGCTATGGCGGAGAAGAGTTCTGCATCCTGCTGCCAGAAACCGATGAGCAGGGAGCCGTCGCCGTCGCCAACCGCATCCAGCGGGAACTGTACGCAATGAACCTGCACCATCCCAAGTCGTCGGTGAGCGATCGCCTCACCGCCAGCCTGGGCATTGTGGTGGTGAAGGATTTCGAGACAAGCCGACCATTGGAGGCGATCGCCGAAGCCGATGCTGCCCTCTATACCGCGAAACGGACACGCAACAGCTACTCCATCCGGCAACTGGCTAGACCGCTATGAGCTAAGGGATGAATTTTTTGTTTGGAGCCGCGCGGAGCGCGGCTCCAAACAAAAAATTCATCCCCCTAATCAACAATGCTAAGCAAGAAAATAAAAACCTATTTTGGGGAAGCGGGTGCCGCACATCCGCACCCGCTTCCCCAAAATGGGGTTTTTATTTTCTTGGAGCACTCTATAATCCAGACTGCAAGCTCTTTCCGTCAATCTCTTCCGATCCAATCACAAGGCGCAAGACAGTTTTCTCATGGTGGGTCACGCTTATCTCATCGGTGCGGGTCCGGGGCGATCGGACTACATCACCCTGCGCGGCTTTCGGCTGCTGCAACAAGCCGATGCCGTGCTCTACGATGCCCTGATTGATCCAGCATTGTTGGAGGATGTACCCGCAGGCTGTGAGTGCATTTGTGTGGGCAAGCGAGGCGGACAGCCCAGCCTGAAGCAAGCGGAAATTGATGCCCTGCTCGTCAAGACCTGCCAGCAAAAGCAACAGGTCGTGCGGCTCAAAAGTGGCGATCCCTTTATTTTTGGGCGCACCACCTCCGAGATTCAGGCACTCAAGCAAGCAGGCATTCCCTTTGAGGTGGTGCCAGGAATCTCGTCGGCGTTGGCGGCTCCGCTGTTAGCGGGAATTCCCCTCACCGACCCGGTGATGAGCCGTTGCTTTGCCGTGCTGAGTGCCCACGAACCCGAAGCCCTGGACTGGGACAGCCTCGCCGCCCTGGACACACTCGTGATCTTGATGGGAACCCGGCATCTGGACTGGATTGTGGCGGCATTGCTGGAGCGGGGGCGATCGCCCCACACCCCCATCGTCATCCTTCAATGGGCAGGGCATCCCCAACAGCACATCTGGGAGGGAACCCTACAAACCATCGGGCAAGTCACCGCTCGCCAGTCCCTTTCTCCCGCCGTCATTTTGGTAGGCGAAGTCATCAATTTACGCCCCTTCTTACAGCCAGGGTAGTGGTACGGGCAACCAAAAATCACTCCCCTTTGAGGACAACCGCAACCAAAAGGGTTAGGGACTTGCAAGAAAATAAAATCCCAATTTTTGAGAGAGAAGGCTGGCAAAGCCAGCCTTCTCTCTCAAAAATTGGGATTTTATTAATCCGCAGATCCCTTACAAGGGGGGGAAGTTCCTCCGTATAATCAACCTGAACCCCCTATGTTCCTGAACGTTGACGATTGTTACCTTGACTACTTTGCCCCTCACTGGTTTCACAATTCTGGTTACCCGCTCGGCGGGGCAATCCAGTGACTTTACGCACTTGCTCCAGGCGCAAGGGGCGACGGTGCTAGAAATGCCAGCCCTGGAAATCACGCCGCCCTCCAGTTGGGCAGCCCTGGATGCGGCGATCGCCCACCTCTCCCACTTCCACTGGCTCATTCTCACCTCCACCAATGGCGTCGATTATTTCTTTCAGCGCCTTGCAGCTCATCAGTTAGACAGAGCGGCGATCGCCCACCTCAAGATCGCCGTGGTTGGCAAAAAGACTGCCAATCAGCTTCAGGCGCAAGGCATCCAACCCAATTTCATTCCCCCCGAATTTGTTGCCGATTCGCTGATCGAGCATTTTCCCGATCCCCTCGAAGGCTGTCAGGTGCTTTTCCCACGGGTCGAAACGGGTGGGCGAGAAGCGCTGGTTCAGGCATTTTCGAGCGCGGGCGCAACGGTCACCGAAGTGTCTGCCTACCAATCAGGGTGTTGCAAAACCATAGAGCCATCTATCTACCAGGCTCTTTGTCAGCAACAGATCCGGGTCATCACCTTTGCCAGTTCCAAAACGGTGCGCTGTTTTCAGACGCTCCTGGCGACCCAGGAATTGCCTCCAGCAAAGCTCCTGGAACCCTCCTGTATTGCATCGATTGGTCCCCAGACCTCAGAAGCCTGCCGTACCCATCTGGGACGGGTAGACATCGAAGCCTCAGAATTTACCCTAGAAGGTTTGACAACCGCTATTGTTCAATGGGCAACCTCCCTTCCCAAAATCCACCCGTAGGCGATCGCGCCCCCACGACTGCCCACCCATCCCAGCCGCGCACCATCGGCTTGACGGGCGGCATTGCTATGGGCAAAACCACTGTCTCCCATTACCTGGCAGAAACCTACCACATCCCTATTCTCGACGCCGACCTGTATGCCCGGGATGCTGTGACCAAAGGGTCAGAAATTCTCGCTGAAATTGAGGAACGCTATGGTCCCAGCATTGTCCTCCCAGACGGCAACCTGAACCGCCCCCGCCTGGGGGAGATTGTGTTTTCCTGTCAGACGGAGTTGCTCTGGCTGGAAAAGCAGATCCATCCCTTTGTGCGCGATCGCATCACTCAAGATCTCGCAGAAATGGATCGCACCCAGCATCCCATCGTTGTTCTGGTGGTGCCACTCCTATTCGAAGCCCGCATGACCGATCTGGTGAATGAAATTTGGGTCGTCTACTGTGACCATGATCGCCAGGTTGCCCGCTTACAGCAGCGCGACACGAGCGGTCAACTCAGCCTCGCCCAAATCCAGGCGAGGATCGATTCTCAAATGCCGATCGCCGAAAAAATCCGCCGTGCCGATATCGTTCTCGAAAACAACAGCACTCCCGAAGCCCTCTATCAACAAATTGATGCTGCCCTCAAAACTTACCCTGCGAACCATCTATCCTCAGAGTGATTGCGGCATCATGGTTAAGGTCCATGACAAGGTGCCTCCTTACCTCAGACAATAGAAGACCTCAGACAATGGAAGCAATGGAAGCGATCGCTTTCCTCCTCAGTCTGCTTCAATCTGTTTTAGTTCTCCTTTAGTTCTCCGCTCGATCTTCTGCTTGCTCTCTCTCTGCTTGATTTTCCAATGACTGCATCCAAACCGAACTCTGGTCCCGCCTTTCAAAACCTGCGTGTCGTTCGCAAGTCCCTGCTCGATCTCCACAAGTCCTTGCTCGACTCCGAGCGCAAGGTCTATGAAGAATTCCACGGTCCTATCCAATCCCCCCACGAGTTCTTCAAACTAGTAACTGAGCATGAGTGGTTTGACTGGTTGCGCCCCATCTCCCAGTTCATCGTGCAGATGGATGATGTCATCCTTTCGAAGGAACCTTTGCCCCCCCAACGCGCCACCGATCTGATCGAGCAAACCCGTCTCATGCTACGACCCTCAGAATTCGGTACACCCCTTGAGAAAGGCTACTTTCAGGCGATCCAGCGCGACCCCAACATCGCCCTCAAACATGCCTCCTTCACCAATCTTCTCAAGCAAATTCCTCAATCCGATACCGATTCTTAATACGGTTTGCTCTTGTCAGAGATACCCGAACCTTATAGGTTTTGTAAAGATAACAAAATGTTGCAGCGTCCTAATTGAGAAAACGCAATGTACATCATCCAGGTTGCTTCAGAATGCGCTCCCGTCTGCAAAGTGGGTGGATTGGGCGATGTGGTCTACGGTCTAAGCCGCGAGCTTGAGATGCGTGGGCACACCGTCGAGATTATCCTGCCCATGTACGACAATATGCGCTACGACCACATTTGGGGTCTACACGAAGCCTATAGAGACTTGTGGGTGCCCTGGTATAACGGCTCTGTGCATTGCTCCGTTTTCTGTGGTTGGGTGCATGGGCGGCTGTGTTTCTTCATTCGTCCCCATTCCTTCGACAACTATTTCGATCGCGGCTGCTATTACGGCTGTCAGGATGACCCCATGCGGTTTGCCTTCTTCAGCAAGGCGGCATTGGAGTTCATGCAGCAAAGCAACAAAAAGCCCGATGTGATCCACTGTCACGACTGGCAAACGGGTCTGCTTCCGGTCATGCTATTCGAGGTTTATCAGTGGCATGGAATGGCGCATCAGCGGGTGTGCTACACCATCCACAACTTTAAACACCAGGGTATTGCAGGGGTGGATGTGCTGTGGGCGACGGGCTTAAACAACGAAGCCTACTACTTCCAATACAGTCGTCTGCAAGATAACTTCAATCCCTTTGTCATCAACTTTATGAAGGCGGGGATCGTTTACTCGAACAGTGTCAATACGGTTTCGCCCCACCATGCCTGGGAAGCGCACCACACGGAAATCGGATGCGGGCTGCAAAGCACAATCCGCGAAAATCAGATCAAGTATTCCGGTATCCTCAACGGGGTCGATTACAACATCTGGAATCCCGAAGTTGATCATTACATTCCCCAGCCCTATGGTCCCGACTCCTTTGAGATGAAGGAGCTGAACAAGAAGGCATTGCGCGATCGCCTCGGACTTCAGGACGCCCCCGACAAGCCCATCGTCTGCTACATCGGACGATTGGATCAGCAGAAGGGTGTGCATCTGGTGCATCACTCGATCTACTACAGCCTGAGTCGGGGGGCACAGTATGTGCTGCTCGGTTCCGCCACAGAATCTGCCACCCGCGATTGGTTTGCCCATGAGAAAGCATTTCTCGACAGCAACCCCGACTGCCACCTGGAACTGACCTTCAATGAAGAACTGTCGCACCTAATTTATGCCGGAGCCGACATCATTGTGGTGCCCAGTGACTATGAACCCTGCGGATTAACCCAGTTAATTTCCCTGAAGTACGGCACCGTTCCCGTTGTCCGTGGAGTTGGGGGGTTGGTCAGCACCGTCTTTGACTGGGATTATGACGAAAGCCTTCCCAAAGAAAAGCGCAACGGTTTCGTCTTCTACCAGACCGATGAGACGGCTCTCGAATCGGCTCTGGGGCGATCGCTCGATCTGTGGAAGAACGAGCCGAAGTACTTTAAGCAACTTGCGCTTCAAGGCATGGCATACGACTACTCTTGGGGCAATTCAGGTCAGCAGTATGTGGATATCTACGAGCATATTCGCTACAAGCCCCCTGTCGAAATCGTTACGCCTAGCGAAACCGTAGCACCTGGCGAAACCGTAGCGCCTGGCGAAACCGTAACGCCCAGTGAAACAGTACCGATTAGAAAACCAGCAACTTCTAACGAATAATACGGCTCTGCTAAGGAGCACGTACGAAATAAAACCTGGAATTTTTGATGAGAAGCGCGGCAATGCCGCGCTTCTCATCAAAAATTCCAGGTTTTATTTAATTTTCAATCCCAGGTGGAGCGGATGGCACAGCTAACCGTTCCACCAAACTTTGGGCAATTCGCTCAGCGGCTCCCGGAGCGCCCATGCGGCGGCGACCGTTTTCGGCAATGTGCTGTCGCCATTCTGGTTGCTGCTGAAGCGATCGCACCACCCCCACCACATCCTCCGGGCGATCGCACAAAATTACTGACTCTCCCAACAAACGGGTTTGGGCTTCTGCAAAGGCGGGGGTAAACTGCGGTCCCTTGCCGGGAATCGTGAGCACAGGCTTGCCCAGCCCCACAGCCTGTTCTGTGGCGGTTCCAGCCAGGGCGATCGCCCAATGTGCCCGCTCCAGGGTCGATACAAATTCGGTCTGGGTCAGCCGTAAGGTTTTGTTGCCCTGTCGCCAACTTGTTCCAGCTTCGGCGGCATCCGATTGCCAGGGATGGTGTTGCAATGCCGCGATCAGGGGATCGAGGGGAAGGCTGGGGGCGATCGCCCCTACAAACTCCAGCGGCGTGTCCCAATCCGTCACCAACGCCTGCACCGCTTGTAAGATCAGCAGCCAGTTCTCAAAGGCTTCGGGGGCGCGGGAACCAGGCAGGAGTGCAACGGTCAGGGGAAGTTTTTGCCAATCGGGAGCTGGCAAATCAGCCGCGAACCCATCCATCATCGGGTTGCCCAGGTCATAGACAGGAATGTTCCACTTTTGTAAATAGGTAGCGGTAAGGCGATCGCGGGGAAACACCGCCCGACAACGGTGATGGCGCATCAACCAGCGCTCCCACGGCAAATACACCGCTCCCGACCAGCTCTCCAATCGCTCAAACCAGGAGCGCCGTGCCAGCCACCCTGACTCATCTCGCAGGTAATACTCCGACTTCGCCGTTCCCACAAAGCCATAGGGCGCACCACTCCACCAGGCAAACAGCAGCGGCACAATATCCCCCACCGCCAGAATGCTGCCACCGCTCTGGCTCCATTCCCGCACCGTTCGCAGTTGCGCCCGCGTCAGTTGCACCAACCCACCCCGCACATCCCGCACCAACTGCGTCCCATCCATGTAGACAAACCCGCCAGAGGGCATAGCTTTAGTGCTGCCGATAATGGGGATATGGGCTGATTCATAGGCTTGCCCCGTTCCCACCAGGGGCAATGCCACCAGCTCTTTGAGCGCTGGAGAGGCTTGGAGCGGCTCAAGAATGCGACAGGCGATCGCATCTTCCCCATGACCATTACTCAGACATAGCAGGCGCATCTTCTTCCTCCCTTCAGGCGCTGGCGGTGGGGGCAAGCTGCTGCATCACCTGGGCAACAACTTGATCCAGCGCTACCGCACGGGACGCTTTGAACAGCAGGCGATCGCCCGGTTGAATGAGTTCCATCAGATGGGCGACCAAACTTGGCTGATCGGCAAAGGCAACCGTGGGGATGGGTGCTGCACCCTCCAGCAATGCCGCTTCCTCAGCGGGATCTGCCAGCACCAGCAGATAATCGATCCCCAATTCCCGCACAGCAACCCCTACCTGATGGTGGAAGGCGGGCGATCGCTCCCCTAGTTCCTTCATCGTCCCCAATACCGCAATGCGCCGCGCTCCTGGCAAATCCACCAGCAACCGCAAAGCTGCCAGCATCGACTCCAGCCCCGCATTATAGGTTTCATCCAAAATCACCACATCATTGGACAACAGATGGCGCTGGGCACGTCCCGATGGCAACGCCACCTGCAATCCCGACTGCACCTCTGCCCAATCGACGCCGACGACCTTCGCTACCGCCAGCGCCGCCAAAAAGTTCTGGGCATTGTGGCGACCGGGCAGCGGCAGTTCAAAGGTCATTCCATCAACCCGCAAGGTGGTGGCATCGAGCAATTCGCCCCGCACATCGCCGCCCTCTAAGCCATAGGTCAGGCTTTCGCCCTGCCACACCTCTTTTGCGGTAGCCATCAGGCGATCGTTGTCAAAATTCAGTACGGCAGTGCCAACATCATGCATTTCTGCCAGCAGTTCGCACTTTGCCTGGGCGATCGCCGCCTCAGAACCCAGCCGCCCAATATGCGCCGTCCCCACATTCGTAATCACGGCGACCTCAGGACGTGCCACCCGGCTCAGCAACGCAATTTCTCCCGCCGCCCGCATTCCCATTTCAATGACCGCAAACTGATGATGCTCCGGCTCCAGCTCCAGCAAGGTTTTGGGTACACCAATCTCGTTATTGAAATTTGCCTGGGTTTTCAGCACCGGGCCCTGGGTTCCCAGCACCGCTGCAATCAACTCTTTTGTGGTGGTTTTCCCCACGGAACCAGTGATTGCCACCACAGGATGGGGGAAGCGATCGCGCCACCAACGCCCCAACATTTGATAAGCCTCAAGCGTATCGGCAACCTGAATCATGGGTAGTTCTGCGGAGGCACGGGATCGATCAGATACAACGGCGGCGATCGCCCCCTGTTTCAGTGCCGTCTCGACAAAGGCATGACCATCGAAGCGATCGCCCTGCAGCGCCACAAAAATATTTCCCGGCTGCACCATTCGGCTATCAGTGGTGATCCCCGAAACTTGCTCTGTGAGCCGTACTTTGAAACCGTTATCGGGTTTCACTGATAATGCCTGCATTACCTCAGCCAGTCTACACCGACAGCCCATGCCTGTTCCGCGCTCCTTTCGTTCAGCAGCCATCATACCGCCTCCCCTGTTCGCGCTCACGGTCTTGCCAGCCAATTTACGCCACCCATCCCACAACATGCTCTCCATTGTTCTAAAACCCTTGAGTTTGCGTGCGCGGAGCACACGCAAACTCAAGGGTTTTAGAACAATGGCGAAGGTATTGATCCCAAAAATCACCTACTTTTAACGGATCGGCAGTAGGGACTCGCCTGGCAGGTATTCAATTACCTGTAGTGATCAGGGGAATTACTGCATACATTCTAAAGTCGAGGCGATAACGTGTGTTTAGTCCCAGAAAATCAAGCGATTAGAGGCTTCATTGAAGCTTCAAACAATGAGTGACGCCCATCACACCTGCTTAATACCCTGTGGCGTAGTATTGGATACATAGAATAAATTCTGATCTAAGTTCTCTCCCTCAGTGAATCAGCTAGATCAATTGCCCATATGTTTTCCGTGAATTAACTGATCTCAATTTGCTCTACCTCTTCTGAATTTGAGACTACTTTCAAAGCCGGAAGTTTTAAGAGATGAGAGAGGTTGCGAGTAATTTCGTAAAGCTTCTGTAAGTCTCACGACTGTAAGTTCTACGACTGTAAGTTTCACGACATAGTAAGGGCGATTGCTGAAGCAAAATCAGGCTTGTGTCTTCTACTTCATTCATGCCAGTTCAAGATTTATTCGCAACGACTTGTTCTTCATCAGTCATGGGAATCCAATCTACCCCGGCTCACTTTTTTGCCTAGGTTTTGCGCAATCAGTCCGAACGGGGTTTGACAAGAGGATCACTCCCTCATACAATCGCTTTCGGAAAACTTTTATTGTTTCAATTTAAATATTGTTTCAACCTTCCGGGCGATATGCAGCTCAGTCACACAAGGAGACTTGACGGATTCATCTCAGTAGCAGCAGGAGAAAGCTGACGTGACCGCTTCGGCAGTAGGTTCTATTCATCGCTTGACCAGTCCAGAGGAGCAAATGATTTACGATCATTTGCTTCACTCGATTGATGTCGATACCCCTGATCAAATGCTCGATCGCTTCCGGGCATTGTTCATTGAAGGGGCACGCTATAGCGATGCCGAAGTTTCAGAAGCCCTAGAGCGGGTGGTTCTGTCGCGCAACTCCCAGGACGAGTTTCGCTATGTCCTCAACCGCTGTTGCCACATTTTGATCAACCGTTGGCAAAGCAATTCCAATCAAATCGCCATCCCCCGTCTAGTTGAGCTATTTGACGAGATCCCTGAAGGCTATGTAAGCCAGCGGCAACGCACGCGCTCGATGCGGCGGCTAAAAGAGCTGACCAAGCAGTTTCGCGAAACCGAGCAGTTTCATACCCTCTATCGACTGGCGCAAGTCCTTAACCAGGCAGCGGAAAACAATGCCAATCGCACTCTGGGCACTCTGATCCGCCGCTATCCTTACCTCTATGAGCATTGCCTATTGAGCGACGATTCGACACGGGAGCAGCAGAGCACCGTTCGCCACATTCAAACCGAAATGCAACGTAAGTTTGAGGTGGATCTGTCCCAGTACGTCACCTATCAGGTTCGTCGGGCACAGTCGCAGGCGATCGCCCGTACCCAGCCCAATCAGATTATCGAACGTATCCTCCAGCCTGTCGATAATCCGACGCTGCTGAGCGAAGTCGAGTTTCGCAAAGCTATCAAACACTATGTGGGGCGAGTCGAAGGCAATCGTACCTACAAAGATCTTGCCCATAGCTTCTTGGTGCAAAGCACACACAATCAGGATTTCCGAGGCTTTAAGAGCGACCTCTACGAGTACATTACCGCCTCCGTTGATTCTGACTATGGTCGTCGCCGCTTCAACAAGCAGCTCTACACCTATCTCGACGGCATCATGCCCAGCAGTGATGAGCAAAAGCTAAATGATTTCTTGATGGTGCGTACCTACAGCCAGCTCTTCAATTTTCTGGTGGTGGAAGGTAGCCAAACTCCCAATCATTTCATCTTCATTGACCTGTTAAATAACATTGGTCCTATCCGCACTACGGGTATTTTGCTGAAGATTGTGCTGCTATGCCGCAAGGTGAAGCCTGTGCTAGAGCGTCGCTTCTCGGTACTGTTTGCCCATTACGAAGAATATACCCATGAAGCTGTGCGCTGGCTGATTATGGCATTGGAAAACCTGAATCTAGCTTTGAGTGCCCATTTTGGGACGATTGATTTGTCCTTTATCCGCTAATACTCCGCTAAGGATCGAAAATAAAATAAAACCCGGAATTTTTGACGAGAAGCGCGGCAATGCCGCACTTCTCGTCAAAAATTCCGGGTTTTATTTCGTACGTGATCCTCAGGCGATCGAAAACTCTACCCAATGAAGATAGGTAAACGGCGGCAGATTCGCTATGCTGAAAGGGGTAACTTGTGTAAGAATTGAGATTTGTGTGCCTTGTTGGGGCACACGCACAGGCTGCGACAAATAACCATTAACTACCGACTATCAACGAAACAAGGAGTGTTGTGCATGACCCAAGTGGTTCTTGGAGAAAACGAAGGAATTGAATCTGCATTGCGCCGATTTAAGCGTCAGGTTTCTAAAGCGGGAATCCTGGCTGACGTTAAAAGCCACCGCCATTTCGAGACACCTCTCGAAAAGAAGAAGCGGAAGGCAGTGATGGCACGGCGCAAGCGTCGCTATCGTTAATCCCTGACTACTGGTTCTCGCGACCCCTTACAGTCTTAGGCAGGCAACCTGTGCATAGCTCTAGCGTTGCTTTGTTGCGGGACTGTGAGGGGTTTTTAGATGAATGATTTTGGTGCCATCCATTAAAGGCATCCCTAAGTGCCATTAGTTTGGATAATGCTATTGATTTGGCGATATTTATTTGGTATCTGGCGGTATTGATATTGATTTGGCGGTATTGAAGGAACGAAAGCATGGCTGCGGCATCGGGTTCTCATCCATCGGATTTTGACAATGGGCATCAGCAAGGGCATAGGCAAGGCGCTGCTTCAACTCCATCTCGATCGCCGGATACTGACCTGGATGAAATTGTCGGCAGTTTTCGCGACATCCAATCAACCCTGCATTATCGGCAGGCGCAGGATGTGTTGCGCAACTTGGTGGGGCAGTTGGACTTGACGGAGCGCGAACGGCAGGGGTTGGAAACGGATCTGCAATCCCTGGAGTTTTTGCTGGATAAGCTCGATCAGAGCGTGGTGAATATTGCGGCGTTTGGCATGGTTGGGCGCGGAAAATCGTCCATCCTCAATGCGCTGTTAGGGCAGCGGGTGTTTTCTACAGGACCGCTGCATGGTGTGACCCAGGATGTGCAGACGGCAGACTGGCTGGTGGAGGAAGAAGCGGTGCGGGGGAGCGATCGCCCTGTTATTCGTGTCTCGCTGCCGGGAACGGGAGCCTCGCGTGTTGAACTGGTGGATACCCCTGGATTGGATGAGGTGGATGGTGAGCAGCGGGAGGAACTGGCGCGGCGAGTGGCGCAACAGGCAGATCTCATCCTGTTCGTCGTTTCAGGGGATGTGACGCGGATTGAATATGAAGCCCTGTCAAACCTGCGGGATGCCAGTAAGCCAATGGTGCTGGTGTTCAACAAAATTGACCAGTACCCCGATGCCGATCGGATGGCGATTTATCACAAAATTCGTGATGAGCGGGTGCGGGAGTTGCTTTCCCCAGATGAAATTGTGATGGCATCGGCGGCTCCGCTGGTGGCGACGGTGGTGCGGCGGGCAGATGGCACCATGTCGCGGCAAATGCGTCCGGGGGAACCGCAAGTTGATGACCTGAAGCTGAAGATTCTGGAAATCCTGAATCGCGAGGGCAAATCGCTGCTGGCACTAAACTCGATGCTGTTTGCGGATGCGGTGAACGATCGCCTGGTGGAACGCAAGCTGGAGATTCGCGATCGCCATGCCAATCAGGTGATCTGGAATGGGGTGATGACAAAGGCGGTGGCGATCGCCCTCAATCCCGTGATGGTGGTGGATGTGGTCAGCAGCGCGGTGATCGACGTGGCGATGATCCTTGCCCTGTCACGACTCTACAGCATTCCCATGACCCAGTATGGAGCCACCGGGCTGCTGAAAACCATTGCGCTCGGACTGGGGGGCATTACCCTCAGCGAGCTTTTGGTTACGCTAGGATTAGGATCGCTCAAGACTACCCTGGGTTTAGCGGCTCCAGCGACGGGCGGCATTTCGCTGGCTCCCTACATGTCGGTTGCGGTGACGCAGGCGGCGGTTGCGGGGGTATCCACCTATGCCATTGGGCAAGTGGCGAAGGTATATCTTGCCAATGGAGCCTCTTGGGGACCGGATGGTCCCAAAACGGTGGTCAGCACTATTCTGGAATCGCTGGACGAAACCTCTATTTTGAATCGGATTAAGGATGAACTACGGGCAAAGCTGGATTTACAACGTCGGCGCAAAACGCAACCGTCGATGGAAAAATAGGGGCAGACGACGGATGAAAGACCATCAGGTATTTGAGCAATCGGTGCAGGTGCAGGCAAGTGCAACGGTGGTCGAGCAATGCCTGACGGATCTGGAGTTGATGCATCGCTGGTTGAATCCGGCGTTGCGCTGCGAGCCTGTAGGCGACTGGTCCACGGAAAAAGGCAGTCGTAGTCGATTTGTGATCCAGATGCCGTTGTTGCAGCCCACGCTGATGAGTACGGTTGTGGAACGGGAGCCGGGGCTGATTGTATGGCAGTTTTCTGGCTTTTTTACAGGGCGCGATCGCTGGGAATGCCAGCCCAACGAGAAGGGCACTATTCTGCTCAATCGGTTTGAGTTCGATATTCCCAATCCCCTGGTGCGCTTTGGGTTCAAAACCTTTGCCGAAGCCTGGACGCGCCAGGACATGCAGTCGCAACTGCGCCGCCTGAAGCGGGTGGCAGAAGAAACCTACCGCCGCTCCGGGAAAGTTTGATGCGTTTAAGCCCAATTGCGGGCAAGCAGGTCCAGCGAAGCCCCACTTGCTTGCCCGCAATCGGGCTTGTCGTTTCTTGGAACACTCTTAGAGCGTTGGTTTTACCCGCTTCGCTAGCCAAATATCCGGTTTCCCAAAGCCGTTGGCATCGGGCAGAACGCCGACGAGGACAAAGCCCACCTTCTGGTAGAACTCGTAGGGGTGTCCGCGCCGATTCTGAATTTTGGCAAGGTGCTCCAGGGGATTGGGGTACAGATCCAGGTCGGACAGGGAGGTGCGCCCGGTTTCGTCGTCAGAACCAAGGTAAAGGGTGATGCCACCGCGATCGCTCACCTGGGTTTCCAGATCTGCCACCAGTCGCCGTCCCAAACCCCGACGCTGGTAGGAATGTTTGACTACCAGGGGGTGCAGTTCCCAGGCATGTCCGCTGTAATGGGGGGTGCCGCCAATCCAGCCAACAACTTCGCCAGCGGCGATCGCCACTCGACTGATGCGCTCGGGTTGCAGCGATTCCTCTACTTCTTCCAGAGCATCATCCAGGGTGGACCAGGCTTCGGGGGCAATTTCACAGAATTCTTCCAGTAACAACTGAGCGGCTTGTTGAATGAAAGGATAATCGTCTGGTTTTAAGTTTTGAATAGCAACCTTCGGTAATTCCATTGTTGTTAGTTTGGGAAGTATGGAAAATGCTGGGTTTTATTTCATTTTCAATCCTTAATCCAGTTTTTTCACGAAGTGTGCAAGTCCTATCCAGGAAAGAAAAACACCCCAAGCTTTTAACACAGAAGCTTTTCTATTCTTGCTTGATAAATTTGGAGCAGCAAAGTAGTTCTAGATTTTGCTGAGGCTTACGTACGAAATAGAACCCGGAATTTTTGAAGAAAAGCGCGGCAATGCCGCGCTTCTCTTCAAAAATTCCGGGTTCTATTTTATTTTCGATCCTGAGTAAGGTGAATACAACTCATGCCGGGTGCTTCGCCCCAAACTCTTTCCAGAAATGAATTATGAGTTATTGAACTTTACATTCCACTTCACTAAATCTTGGGGAAATAAATCTCCGTTTAAAACACAGTAAGGATATGTCTAAAAACTTATCGAAGTTAACTTTTCTCAAGGATAGTTGTCTAGGTGTTATTTTACGGCTGTAGAAATATCAGAACCTCGTTCCAGCATGTATTGCAATCTTCAGCGGCGCATTCCTCTGCGAGAAGCAAAATCCATTTCTCCTGTAAATCTGGATTAAAAACCGGGAAAGGAAAAACGGCTATTTCTTGATAGTCTTGCCATTCCTGGCTTTCAGATTTCTTTTTCCACGAATTAACACCTAGACAACTATCCTTTTCTCAAGTAATCTTCAAATCTGCTTTAGAGCCTGGCTAGGTTGGGTACTTTAAATACATAGGGTAATTCCTCCCAATATTTTTTCGTTTGAGGTAACGGAGGAGTTTGCTTGTTTTCGCGACTAACACTGAACCTAAGTAAAACCCGTGGCTCAATACACCTCAAATCGTGAGCACTTGCTCCATAAGATCACGAGCCGCATTCGACAATCCCTGGAGCTTCCCGAAATCCTGGATACCGCAACTCTGGAAATTCAACAGTTTTTGCGGGTCGATCGCGTCAAAATTTACCGCTTTGCTGAAGATGGATCGGGGGAAGTGGTGGCGGAAACCATTCAGGGCGATCGCCTGCCTTCCCTGCTCCATCTCCATTTCCCTGCAACCGATATTCCCCCAGAAGCCCGCCAGCGCTTTATTCAACTGCGTCAGCGGGTGATTACGGATGTATCGTCTCAACTCAAGACAACCCATGGTATTGATGAGGCAGACCCAACCGACCATCCCCTACAACGGGACGTGCGCCACAGTCCTGCAGATCCCTGCCATCTGAAATATCTGAAAGCGATGGGGGTGAAGTCTTCGGTGGTGCTGCCTATTTTGCACCAACAAAAACTCTGGGGTTTGCTGGCGGTTCACAACCGAGAGCCGCGTTACTTTTCTGAATCGGAGTTGCAAATCGTGCAACTGTTGGTCGATCAAATCTCGATTGCGATCGCCCAGGCAGAGCTATTAATCGAGGCACGGCATCGCGCTTTCCAGGAGCAAATCCTGAACCAAATTAGCCAGTTGTTGCATTGCCCACTGCCACCAGGCAGGGTGCGCCAACTGGTGCTGGAGTCAGCGGTGGAAGCGCTGGAGGGGGCAGGCGGACGACTCTACATTGTGCCTGAACCGATGGAGGCGATCGCCCAGCTTTACTACTATGGCGTACAGCCCGAAATTGAGAACCTGGAACAACATGACCAGTGGCAAGCTCTGATTGGCAGTACCGGGATTTTGCCGCGCAAAGACTCTCTGAACGAGGCAATTTTTGATTGGCAGCAACGGAATGCCGTTTTCCTGAATGCCGATCATGCCCAGTCCAGCACCATCGAAAATACCGCCAGCGTGAAGCCTCGATGCATCACCCTGGAGCAGATGCAGGCAGATTCGCGCTATCAAGAGTTGGCAGCTACTTTCAAGCAATCTTCTATCCGTAGCATTTTGCTCATTCCGCTGGAGTTTCAGGGGACGTTTGTGGGCTGTCTCACGGTTTTTCGCAATGGTTACGATACGGAAATTCGCTGGGCGGGCAAGCGAGTGGCGGATGAGCGTAACTATGGCCCCCGGCTTTCCTTTGAGGCATGGCTGGAGGTACGGCGGGACTTGTCGCCTGTTTGGAGCACCGAAGACTTGCGGCTGGCGCAGTCCATCGGGATGCATGTATACATGGCGTTGATGCAGCGGCGAGTGGAAAGCATGATGCGCTATCAGGCATCCCATGACCTGCTGACGGAGTTGCCCAATCGCCTGCTGTTTGCGGAACAGGTGGCGCTAGCACTGGCAGATGCCCACTACCGCGACGAGATGGTGGGGGTGGCTTTCCTTGACCTGGATCGGTTCAAGACCATTAACGACACACTGGGTCATGCTATTGGGGATGAGTTGCTGAAGCAGGTAGCCGTGCGGCTGCACCAGTGTTTGCGGGAATGTGATGCGATCGCCCGTTGGGGTGGTGATGAGTTCACCCTGCTCTTACCCCATCTAAAATCGGCAGAAGACATCAGCCAAATTGCCAAGCGATTGCTGGCAGCCATGTCAGAACCCTTTTTCCTGGGAACACAGGAATTTTATGTGACGGCTAGTCTGGGTCTGGCGCTGTCGCCCTACGATGGTGAAGATGTGGATACGCTGCTGAAACATGCGGATGCTGCCATGTATCAGGCAAAACGCCAGGGCAAGAATAACTTTCAGCTTTATTTTGAAGAGATTAATAACCGGGCGCTGGAGCATCTGGCGTTGGAAAGCGACTTGCACAAAGCCCTGGGACGGCGAGAGTTTTTGCTGCACTACCAACCGCAGATCGACTTGCACACCTACCAAATTGTGGGAGTGGAAGCCCTATTGCGCTGGAATCACCCCCAATTGGGTTATGTATCTCCGGGACAGTTTATTCCGCTGGCGGAGGAAACGGGGCTGATTTGTCCCATCGGGGAGTGGGTGTTGCAGGAAGCCTGTAGCCAGCAACGACGCTGGCAGAGCATGGGCTTGCCGCCCATACATATTGCGGTTAACCTCTCCGCCAAGCAGTTTCAGCAGCCAGATCTGGTGAACCAGATTCTGCAAATCCTGGACGCTACTGGCATGGATCCAAATTATCTGGAGGTCGAAATTACAGAGAGCGTGGCGATGGAAAATGTTGGCTTCACCATCGCGACCCTGAACCAGTTGCAGGATCTAGGCATTCAGATTGCCGTAGATGATTTTGGCACCGGATACTCGTCCCTCAATGCCATCAAGCACTTTCCGTTAAATACCTTGAAAATTGATCAGGCGTTTGTGCGAGAAGCCTGTCACGACCCCAGTGATGCAGCGATCGCCCGCACCATCGTTGCCCTCGGTCGGGGGCTGGGGCTACAAACCCTGGCAGAGGGGGTAGAACGGGAGGAGCAGCTTCAGTTTCTGATGGCGCTGGAGTGCGATCGCGCGCAAGGGCATCTGTTTAGCAAGCCCATGCCACCGAACGAGTTTGTGTCCTATGTGCGGGAGCGTCAATTTTACTGCCCACTCGAAACCAAAGGCGTTGCGTAATTGTTCTGGCGGGTGAAATGGGTAGTTCTCAAAAATCATTACCTTTTGAGGACTACCGTGAAATGAATTCGATGGAGTGGGGAATACTGGTAGCGTAGGCACTGCCATCCACAAACGATCGATTTGAAACGATCGGTGGCAGTGCCAAACCAGTAATGCCGCCCTGATGGTATTGGCTAAGAAATGAAGAAATCTATGGGCAAATAAGAGTTCGCCCACAGTCAACTCTATCCAAATAAAGGGGTAGCGCGACTATTCCTGATTTGAATTTCCCAAGCGGAATTAGACAGCACAATGAACACCGCTGTACTTGCAGCATTGTGGTCATCCCGCTCCGTTTGTTAGCCGCCTTCCGTCTGTTAGCCGCCTTCCGTCTGGTCGTCGCGTTCTGTCAGTAAGACGCGAGCTTAGGACAGCGAAACCTGGAAAGACAGGCTGGGCTGGTTGGGCACCGCCAGATGCACATCCAGCGGATAGCTGCGATGGGGTTGGAGTCCGAATAATTCCACGCCGACTTTGCCAGCATCGGAACGCTGGGCTACGGCTTCGGCATCTGTACCATGAAACTCGATGCAGCCACCACAGGGCAACTGTCCGCGCACACGTACCACGCCAGCTTCCGCAGCTTCCGCCTGGAGGGAGATGGTGCCCGCTTCGGTCTGCCATTCGCGGGAAACGGGAGCTTCGCCCACGCGAACGGGTAGCGCCAGGGTGCTCAGGATTTCCTGGGCGGCAATCAGCGAAAGCGCCATTTTTTGGGCTTCTGTTGCGCTGTCGTAGGTGGCGGGGAAAGGCGCACCTTCGGTAGCAATCAGCGCCGAACGGTTGGAGCGGGCAGGAGCCGCCATTACCATTGATGCCAGGTGGTTCAGTGCCTGGTCTTGTTGGGGGAACAGGGATTCGACGGCGCGCACCAGTTTGGCTCCCTCTTGCAGGGAGGACTGGAGCACCGTCTGGCTCCGTTCAAGGAGCTGTTCCAACAGGGCTTCGGGCATGGGGACAGGCAGGCTCAGGTTTTGCAACTGCCGGGTCCAGAAGCGCACGGTTGCTGGCTCAGCAGCATAGTCTAAAAGCTCAGCCTCCCAGGGAAACAGGGGCGGCTTCTGCTCAATCTCCGTGCGTACGCGATTTTTGATTAATGAATAGAAACGGTCTTGCACAGCAGAGAACTCTCCTGGTGTATGCGGTGGGGTATCACGAAACGAAAAAACGTCCGACGGTTGAGAAGGAGGGCTTATGGATTCCCCCTCGGTGTCGAGTCCGTTAAAGTCTTGTTGTTCCGGTGTGTTTAAGCTCTGTTCCGTCAGCTCGGCAGACGAGCCAAGCGTCCCTGATGGCGCATTCTCAGTCAGAGCTAGTTTTTGCAGAAGCCAGGAAACAAATTGTTCGGCTTCTGAGTCACTATTCATCGGTGGAAACCCCTGCTCCGGACACTAAATTATTTCTGATCTCCCAGGCTTGTTCCAGTAGTTTAGACCACTGTTTCTGGATCTGGTTGACGGTGTAGCCCAACTCCTGGGCGATCGCCATTTCTGGCAGTCCCTTCTGTTTTAATTCCAAAAGGCGTTTTTGGGTGGTAGTGATACGAGAGAGTAACATTTGCCATTGCTTGGGCGTTAGCCCAAAGTTGCGCTCCATGTCGGCTTCGAGCCACTGATGCACCAGTTCCCAATGGTGAGACATGGCAAACCGAATGAGGTGATACTTAAACCGCTGTTGCAGGTAGTCCCGCTTACGCGGCGTCAGCCCCATTATGTCTTCGATTTCGTTGGCTGGCAAATCCTGGAGCCGCAGGGCAAAGTAGTCGGCACAGTCGGATTGCTGCCGTTCCTCCAGGTAATTCATGAGTTCCGACACCACTTTTTTGCGGAGGGTGTCCTGGGCGAGTTCGGGTTCCTGGGAGACTAGTTGCTCTCGCACCTGTTGCAGGGGCGCGGCACTGCGGGGCTGGTCAGATTCGGTGCTGCCGCCTTCGGAGGCTTGCTCAATGTCCACAGACATTTCGGGGGGCTGCTGTTGCGAGAAGGTTTGCGCCCGCAGGATGATGAGTTGCTGATTGCGGCGACGGGGGAGGGGAATGCGGCGTTTGGCATAGCGTTCGGTGAAAGCCATGTATTCCGCCAGTTCGAGCAGCGATCGCGGGCGATAGTCATTCGCCATCTGGTTTTCCCGCCGAAACGCATTCAGCGACTCGATATAGAAGCCCTGTAAAAAATCCTCAATCAGGCTGAGCCGTGCCTGATAGCTGGACTGTACCTGGGGCGGGGTAATGTAACGATAGATCACGGCACTGAGGCTGCTGTGCAGTTCGACCCGTCCCCGGCGCGACCCCATCTGGTAATACTTGAGGCATTGCTTGAGGCGATGGCGTGCCAGCACCACCAACCAGTTTTCCACTTCTCCCGAAGCCTGGATTCGCTTGCTCTCGGAGCAAATGCGCGAAACCTCTTCTGCCAGACGCCCTGAAACCTCCCGAATGTTGCGATCGGAGGCACGGGTCGCCTGTTTCAATTCGTTATAAATCAGTTCAACTATAGCATCCACGCGCAGTTCTTTTCCCCCTGATGGACGTCGATTTGACTCGCGTTAATTCAGCCCAAATGGTGGCGATGGCATAGCACCAAAGCTTCTCTGGGCTGTCTTTTGCCCGGTCTTAGCCCGTGGATTTGTCACTCATAATTCCGTCGGTTTCTAAATCTCTTTCTGAATCTCACTTACAAAAAATGAGCTTGAGAAACGTGGGAAATTAGAGGCATGTTCTAGACTGAAGACTGAACAAACGAAATAGATGCAACTGATTCAGTGGTATGGATTTAGACCAGCAGATTCAAGAGCTTTACGAAAAAGCCCCCCAGGATGGTACGACCCCCAATGCGGTGATGGCGATCGCCCCGGCATTAAAACAAGTTGCTGGTCAGTTGAAGCACCCGCAATATTATGTGTTGCAGACGCTTGATGAGCGTTGGGTGACCGTCACCCTGAACAATCAACGACAAGCCAACACTCAAAAAAATGTCTTGTATGCTTTTGCCACTCTAACTGATGCAAAGGGCAATCCGGCAAGTAAAAACCCGCAAGTTATTTCTGTGCCGGTTCCGGTGACGCACATCCTATTTCAAATGGTAGCAATGACTTCCATAGACAGCATTATTTTCTTCGATATCCCTGGCAACCTTAACAAAGGCAGCGAGGTCAATCGAGACACATTTCAGAAATTAATTCAGATGCACTTGCAGCAAATGCAAGCGGCACCCCAGTCGCCTCCGGTAGATTTTGCGTAGGGCGATCGCACTCGGGGCAAAGGAGTGCAAGGGGAAAGGGGGAATTTCCTCCCATGCCTTTCAGCGGCAAGGGAGGATGTTCAGGGAATTTTCGGGAACATGTGGTGGAAAACTTGCGAAAACTCACACCGTTGAGGGATTTTGGGGGCGCTCCGCGCCCCCAAAATCCCTCAACGGTGCAAGTCCTAAACAGTTTTAAGATAAAGATTGTTCTGTTGCGCGGGAGCTTTTATGACTGCGACGACGCCTGCCCCTTTTTCGCCGGAAGAAATTGCGGATGAGGGCATTAAGCCAGAAGAATATGAAGAAATTGTGCGGCGACTGGGTCGCCATCCCAACCGGGCAGAGTTGGGCATGTTTGGGGTGATGTGGTCGGAGCATTGTTGCTACAAGAATTCCCGCCCATTGCTGAAGCAGTTTCCCACGGAGGGCGATCGCATCCTCGTGGGTCCGGGGGAGAATGCTGGGGTCGTGGATATGGGCGACGGGCTGCGGCTGGCGTTCAAGATTGAGTCGCACAACCACCCCTCAGCGGTAGAGCCGTTCCAGGGAGCGGCGACCGGGGTAGGCGGCATTCTGCGGGATATTTTCACGATGGGGGCGCGTCCCATTGCAATTCTCAACTCCCTGCGGTTTGGGCGGCTGGAGGATGCCCGGACGCGGCGGCTGTTTTCGGGGGTGGTATCGGGTATTTCCCACTACGGCAACTGTGTGGGTGTGCCGACGGTGGGCGGCGAGGTGTACTTCGACCCCGCTTATTCTGGCAACCCGCTGGTGAATGCGATGGCGCTGGGCTTGATGGAGACACCGGAAATTGTGAAGTCCGGGGCGTCGGGCATTGGCAATCCGGTGTTGTATGTCGGCTCGACGACGGGGCGCGATGGCATGGGCGGCGCGAGTTTCGCCAGTGCCGAGCTAAGTGAGGAATCGGAGAGCGATCGCCCTGCCGTCCAGGTGGGTGACCCTTTCCTCGAAAAGTCGCTGATCGAAGCCTGCCTCGAAGCCTTCAAGACCGGGGCGGTGGTCGCGGCGCAGGATATGGGCGCAGCGGGGATCACCTGCTCTACCTCCGAGATGGCGGCAAATGGTGGCGTCGGCATCGAGTTTGACCTGGACAAAGTGCCCGTCCGCGAGACGGGGATGGTTCCCTACGAGTTTTTGCTGTCGGAATCCCAGGAGCGGATGCTGTTTGTGGCGCAGAAGGGGCGGGAGCAAGAGCTGATCCGTATTTTTGAGCGCTGGGGACTCCATGCGGTCGTTGCAGGCAAAGTAATTGCCGAACCGCTCGTGCGGATCTTCTTCCAGGGAGAAGTGGCGGCAGAGGTGCCCGCGACTGCCCTGGCGGACAATACCCCCATCTATCACCGGGAATCCCTGGCGGAACCGCCGGAGTATGTGCAGACGGCGTGGGCATGGACGGAGGAGCTCCTGCCAGCGTGCGATCGCACCGGAATCGCCCTCGACGGTCAGGCAACCCCCTGGAACGATGTGCTGTTGCAACTGCTCGACAGCCCGATCATTGCTTCCAAAAACTGGGTGTATCACCAGTACGACCATCAGGTGCAGAACAACACCGTCCTCTTCCCCGGTGGGGCGGATGCGGCAGTGGTGCGCCTGCGTCCCCAGGAAGGCGCGATGTCGCCCGACCTCGCCCGTCGCGGCGTTGCGGCAACGGTGGATTGCAATGCCCGCTATGTTTACCTGAACCCCTTTGAGGGCGCGAAGATGGCGGTGGCAGAAGCCGCCCGCAACCTGAGCTGCGTCGGCGCGGAACCCCTGGCGGTGACGGACAACCTCAACTTTGGCAGCCCCGAAAAGCCCGTCAGCTACTGGCAACTGGCAGAAGCCTGTCGCGGCTTGTCGGATGCCTGCCGCGACCTGAACACTCCCGTTACCGGAGGCAACGTCTCCCTCTACAACGAAACCCTGGATGCAACGGGCAAGCCCCAGCCAATTTACCCTACTCCAGTGGTCGGCATGGTGGGCTTAGTTCCCGATATTCACCAGACCTGCGGCATGGGCTGGCAGGATGCGGGGGATCTGGTTTACCTGCTGGGCGTTCCGGTAGATGAAGCCGCTGGAGCCGTCACCCTGGGCGCATCGGAATACCTCGCCGTTGTCCACCAAACCACTGCTGGGAAGCCGCCCCAGGTAAATGTGGCATTGGAGAAGGCAGTGCAAGCCACCTGTCGCGACGGCATTCGTCGGGGTTGGGTGCGATCGGCGCACGACTGCGCGGAAGGCGGGCTGGCAGTCGCCCTGGCAGAATGCTGCATCGGGGGCGATCGCGGTGCCTCTATCCACCTCCCCGATCACCTCCCCGACCACCTGCGCTACGACACCCTCCTCTTCGGCGAATCCGGTGCCCGCATCCTGGTCTCCGTCTCTCCCGACCATCAGGCAGAATGGGAAACCTTCCTCGCTGAGCAGAACACCCCCTGGCAGCACCTCGGCATCACCGGAGCCTCGACCGATCCCCTGTCGATTTCCGCTGAGAAGCAGTTCCTCATCGGCGTCACGGTGCCGGATATGAAAGAGGCTTGGGGAGAGGCGATCGCCCGGCGGATGGGGGGATGAGAGGAAAAGGATAAAGGGTAAAGGGTAGAAAGGGTTGAGGATACGCTGGGTGTCTTGGTGTCTTGGTGGTTCACTTCCAAAATCGCCAATCGGTATCCTTCTGCCCTTGTCAGCGGATCACCCGGAGCGTGGTGAGGCTGGGATCGCTGCATCCGGTGAAGGTGACGTTGGCTTGGCGGAGAAGTTGGAGAGTGGCGATCGCCGCTCCAGTGATGCGTTCGCCTGGAAATAGTGTGGGAATGCCGGGTGGGTAGGGACACACTAGCTCAGCGGAAATTCGGGCGATCGCTGCTTCCATCGGCACATTTTCTGTTTCTGCGAAGAAGGCGTCGCGGGGTGAGACTTCACAACTTTGCAAGGAATAGGCTGGGGTTTTGTATTCCGGCAGAGGCTCGGTGAGGGTTGGGAAAGATGGGGTGGCGATCGCCTCAAATCCCTTCACTAAACGGTCAATATCCTCGTTCGTGTTGCCCAGAGTCAGCACAAAGGTGAGGCTGTGCAGTCCCGGTAGTTCACAGACCACCTGCCAGTCTTCATCCAGTTGCTCATCGACCTCAAAGCCACTGCGTCCCAGATGGCGCACATCCACCGTCAGCCGGGTGGGATCGAGATCGGCGAAGCCGGGACGGGGGTGGGTGGGGCGATCGAGCAGGGCGAGGTGGGGAATTTGGGAGAGGCGATCGCGCGCCTGCTTTGCCCGCTCCAGGGTTTGTGCCATCAGCTCAAACCCCAACTCTGCCATCTGCGATCGCGCCGCATCCAGGGACGCCAGCAGCAAGAAGCTGGGACTGGTGGACTGCACCAGCGTCAGCGCTGCCCGCACCCGCTCTGGTGAAATCCGTGAACCCTGCCCGTGGAGCATGGCGGATTGGGTCAGCGAACTCAGCACCTTGTGGGTGGACTGCACCACCAGATCGGCACCACTTGCCAGCGCTCCAGTCGGCAAGTCAGGGTGGAATGCCAGATGTGCCCCGTGGGCTTCGTCCACCAGCAGGGGAATGTGGTGCTGATGGGCGAGGTGGGCGATCGCCCCCACATCGCAGCACACCCCGTAATAGGTCGGCGACACCAGCAACACCGCCTTCGCATCCGGGTGCGCTTCCAGTGCCGCTGCCACCTGCTCCACCGCCACCCCGTGGGCGATCCCCAACTGCGGATCGACTTCTGGGGTCAGAAACACGGGCATTGCGCCGGAGAGGATGAGGGCGGCGATCGCCGACTGATGCACATTGCGCGGCAGAATCAGTTTGTCCCCTGGGCGGCAGGTCGCCAGCACCATCGCCTCCACTCCAGAGGTCGAGCCGTTTGCCAGAAACCAGGTGCGCTCTGCCCCAAAGGTCGCCGCTGCTAGCTCCTGTGCCTCGCGAATCACGCCTTCTGGTGCAAACAGGTTATCTAACTGCGGCAACTCTGGCACATCCAGCCGAAACACGGTTTCCCCCAACAGGTCTTTCAATGCAGGAGGAATTCCCTGCCCCCGCTTATGTCCGGGCACATAGAAGGGCGCGTCTTGTCGTGTTTTCAATTTTTGGAGGGCATGGAGTAATGGAGTTGGGTCAGAAGTCATTGCAAATGAGAAATGGAACGCAGGGAAACGTGGCTCTGGAGGGTAAGGTTTGCAGCAAAGGTTGAGGGGGGTGTTGCCGGGGCGGGTTGGGGTGGGAGGGTAAGGTTTGCAGCAAAGGTTGAGGGGGGTGTTGCCGGGGCGGGTTTGAATTGGAGTTGTAGAGGCGAGTGAGAGGTTGAGGCGAAACCCGCCCCTACGGGTGGACGATCATATAGGTGGGCAATCGCATGGGTGGGCGATCATATGGGTGGGCGATCGTATGGGTGGGCGATCGCACGGGTAGGCGATCGCACGAAATTTATCGGCATTCCGGCATTTCTCGTTATGTCCCTCTTTAACCAAACAACACCAACCACAGGGGCAGGGTCAGAAATAACAGCAGCGTCGAAACCACAATGCTGCTGGCGATCAGTTCGCGATCGAGTTCATACTCCTCTGCCAGAATCAGCCCTGCAAACGCGGTCGGCATCCCTGCCATCAGCACCAGGGCAAGGCGAGGATTGGCGGAAAGGTGCAGAGCTGCGGCGATGCAGCCCACCAGCAAGGGAATCCCAATCATCTTGATACTGGCGGGGATCAGCCCCAGCTTTAGCCCCTGCCAGCCTTTGATCTGCCGCAACCGAATCCCCATCAACAGCAGCGCCGCTGGAATGATCACCCATAACGAGTAATGCAGCCCATCCTCAAGCACCAACGGGAACGGAACCGAGCGGGTCAACATGCCCAGGGCAAATGCCCAGAGGGAGGGGACCGTGAAAATATCGCGCACCGTGGTGAACCAGGGATTAGACGCTTCGGAGCGACCGTAGAAGCTGGCGAGGAACACCCCAACGCCATAGGTGCCGATCACGTTATGGCTGACGCTGTAGAGTACAATCCAGCCATGGAAGGGTTCGGCGATGAAGTTGGGCGCAACCGCTAATCCCACAAAACCTGTGTTGCCCAGGATGGAGGAGATCATGAAACCGCCGCGACGAGAGGCGATCGCCCACGGATTCTCACTCTCTTCTGTCTCCGACACCTCTGGGCTAACCGCCTGACGCTCCAGATTCCAGAGGGAAATACCTGCGAGGATGATACCAATGACGAGTCCCAGGATCGTCACAACCGGAACCAGCCCCACTTGCGCTGAAAAATCTGTCTGCCGTGCCAGGGTAAAAATTTGCACCGGAACCCCTACCCAATAGAGGCTCCGCCCCAAAAATCGGGGGAAAGAATCGGGTAAAAATTTCACCAAAAATATCCCCAGTCCCGTCCAGAAGACCAGGGGAACATAGGCATGGAGCAGAGTATCCGTCATGGGAACTCAGACAGAGAATTAACGACAGGCACCAGGGCTGAGCCAATTTTTATTTTGTAAGTAAATTTCTAGGAAATTTACCCACAAAATGAGTTTTGAATGGCACTAGAGGGAGTGTATCCGCAGCCCACTCAAACGTCTAGCCTTCCCCATCACCAGTAGATTCGAAATCGTCTGGAGCGGTTGTCTCAGGAATTACAACCTCATCCTCGACAGGTTCAATCACCTCCACATCTCCTGAGGCGTCTGCTTCAGGGAAAGTGGGGGCATCCGTTTCAGGGGAGGTGGACTGCGTGCCTGTTCCTCCCACGGGAGCCGCCTCTGCGGCTCCCAGCACGATAATGTCGCGAATCAGCCAGTTGTCATCCTCGCGCACCATGTCGTAGCGCAGGCGGAGGGCTTCTCCGGGACCGCCATCTACGGCTTCCACAACGGTAGCTTCTACCTGTGCCTGGTCGGGGGTTTGGGGATTGGGCGGAGCCACTTCCACAGCCGTCACCTCATGGCGATAGGTGCGGGCTTCATCGGCTTGCTGCAAGGCTTGAGCCGCTTCCAAGCGTTCTGACAGAATTGTTCCGGTCAACACTGCTTGCAACTGGCTGAAATCGCGCTGAGAACCATTGGCGGCGGATTTTGCTTCGAGCCACTGCTCAATCACCTGCTGCCCGGTTGCTGCCGTCATTGGCGCATCGGGATCAACGGTTTCTTCAGGGGTAGGTTCGGGGGTGGGGATCGCGATGGGAGGCTCCATCATGCTGATCGCCAACTGCTCACCCTGGAGGCTGGGACCGCCAAAGACCGATCGCGCGATCCAGTTCACCAGCAACCAGACAATGCTCAAGCCCAAAATTCCCAGGGCAATCAGAAAGAGAATGCGATCGAGCCGGGGAGCGCTGCGGCTCGTAGAGCTATTGCGAACGGCGGTTGGAACGCGGTTGGGGGGAACGGGAGGGGAGGTGCGACGGGCAGAGGAGCGATCGCCCGCACCACCACTGGGGCGATCGCCCGAATAGGCTTGCCCACCATTTGCCCCACCACTCAAACGCCCCTCTGGCGAAAGCTGCGCCACACGCTCAGCCGTTGGCACCGTGCCAACGCCATTTGCCGCACTGCCCGATTCCATCGTGGCGGCACCCGTCGTTCGTCCACCCGCGTAGGCAGACACGGGTTCACCAAAGCTGGGGGCACGCCCCATCGGGTTTTCCTGGGGCTGGAAGCGATTAGCGGGAGCCGTTCCCCGGAAGTTAGCGGTTTCTGGCTCGTTCGGTAACTCTTCCAGGTAAGCCTGCACCTGCCCATCGGCGAAGTAGTCTTTGAGGGAGGCTTCCTGATGTGCCAGGTCGCGGAAGTGGGGGAAGACCTCATCCTGCAACCAGCGCTCGCTGTAAAGGCAAAGTCCGGGAAGCAGATCCGGTGATCCTTTGGAATGTTCGCGGATAAAGGCGATCGACTGTTGCTCCTGGCTGATCTCCAGCGCCCGATTCGCTTCCTCTGTCTGTCCCAGCAACAGGGCACAGACCGCCTGCTCTAAATGCACATCCTGGCGAGTGCCCAGGCGCAGCAGCAGTTGCTTGGCACGGCGCACCAGGGCGGGCTGGCGATAGGCAAAGCCACGCGCCAACAGAGCGTAAATTGCAAGATAGGTGGCGACCGCCGAGGGGCGACGGGCTTCCGCCTCAAACAGGGCTTGCTGTTCTGCCGTGGTGAGGTAGCCCCGCAGTTGTTGGATAAACCGCAGGAAGTCGTCAACACTCAATCCAGACTGGTCATTGCCGTTGCCATCAATCCCGCCCCGCTCTTGCAGCATCTCCTGGAGCAGCGTCAGTCCTTGCTTCCGCTCCTGCTCGTTGGAAGTGGAGAGAGATAGTAATTCCAGCACGCGATAGGGACGAAGCTTGAACAGATCCGACTGCATCTCGCTGCGCACGCTGGCAAACATGCCTTCCCGCAGCAACAGATTTTGCCCCGATTCCAGGGAACTGGCGGCGCTTTCGTACTGCCCCTGCTGCCACTGTTCCCGCCCCAATTCCAGGTAGGCGAGGGCGAGCGTCAAGAGAATGTCTGCTCGCGCCACATCAAACTGCCCCGGCTGTCCCACGGGCAACTCTGCATTCCCGGTGAGGTAGGGACGACCGAGCTTCAGCACTAGCTCGTACTCGCCCAACTCCAACAACACCAACAGCGCCCCAACGATCTGAGACTCCTGAATTTCTACAGAAGACGCGTAGGGATCGGTTCCTGCCCCAAAAATGGACTCTCCGGTTGCAGTGGTTTCGGAAGAACGGCTGAGAAAGGTCGCGTCATAGCGCCGCCGCTGTTCAGGATCAGACAACACGCTGTAGGCTTCATCCAGCAGTTGTTTCCGGGCAGCGATCGCCGCCTCAGAATACTCACGACGGGGCAACTGCATCGCGCGATCGCGGTGCGCCTGCTGCAATTGCTCAGCCGTTGCCTGAATTGGTAAGCCTAAAATCCGGTAGTAATCTAGCGGGATCCTCACGGTTCAGTTTTCCCCAGTTGTTCATTAACCATTTTTCGATCAAGTCAAGCGATCATCAGCGTCTCGTCGGGCATCAGGAGCATCGAGCCATTGCATCGAGCCATCGGGAATTAACCTTGCAGTTCAGTCCCCAATGCCACCCTTGAAAGCCTCGCCCTTTCCCTGTCTCCCAGCGGTTATACAGCGATAACCCAACTTAGACAATAAACCTAACCTAAGCGTAATGATATCTGCGCTTTACCCGGATGCTGAAACATTCTCTCAATATGACTTATCAGCAATGGACCCTGAAATAGCTATCTCAAGCAAGCACACTCAGACAGATATAAAAAGTAGTGCCCCCAAATTGCTTGTAACCCTGTTCAGAAATGTACTCATCAGCATACAGAAATCTAAAGATATTGCCACAAGTCTTCATATCTTTAGGCGATTCTTTAGGCGATGCCTGGGAGGGAATGGCGATCGCCCTTACCCTCCAGGAAATTCTGAGGGCTTCTAGCAAACTCCTTTCAGGTCAGCGATCCCCAGTTCTGCACCAACGAATTTCTAAAGCCAAAGAATTTTACAACAGAAGAAAATAGAATGGGCAACATCAGCGAAAGCGGATGCAGAAGCTGAACAGGATGTGGTTAGATGGAATGTGCAGATTGCATATAGTTTCCACGCAACCCTAATTTTTGGTCCCAGAGGTTGGATTATTCTAGGATTGTGAAAAAATCCGGGTTCCTTGTGACTCAGATAACCAATGGATGATAGCGCATCTGTCAAGTGGGTTCTTCCCGCTTTGCTGCCTGAGAGCTTTACGTTTTGAATAGCTTTACTTTATTGAATTAAGTAGGACGCGTTGATGGTTCAAGAGCGAGAGCGAGTACTGCCGTCATTTTCGACAACCCAAACCAACATCACCCGCGAAGAAGGGTTGGTGGTCTACGAAGACATGGTGCTGGGGCGGTTGTTTGAAGACAAGTGTGCCGAGATGTACTATCGCGGCAAGATGTTTGGCTTCGTGCATCTCTACAACGGTCAGGAAGCAGTCTCCAGCGGCGTTGTCAAGGCAATGCGGAGTGATGATTTTGTCTGCAGCACCTATCGGGATCACGTCCATGCGCTGAGTGCGGGCGTTCCGGCGCGGCAGGTAATGGCAGAGCTATTCGGAAAGGCGACCGGATGCAGCAAAGGACGGGGTGGCTCCATGCACCTGTTCTCGGCAGAACATAACCTGCTGGGGGGCTATGCCTTCGTCGCTGAGGGCATCCCCGTTGCCACGGGAGCGGCATTCCAGGCGAAGTACCGTCGAGAAGCCCTGGGTGATGAGAGTGCCGATCAAGTTACCGCCTGCTTCTTTGGCGATGGGGCGTCCAACAACGGACAGTTTTTTGAATGCCTGAACATGGCGGCACTGTGGAAGCTGCCCATTCTATTTGTGGTGGAAAATAATAAGTGGGCGATCGGCATGGCGCACGATCGCGCGACCTCTCAACCGGAAATCTACAAGAAGGCGGAAGTCTTCGATATGGCAGGGGTTGAGGTAGATGGCATGGATGTGCTGGCGGTGCGGGCTGTCGCTCAGGAAGCCGTTGCCCGCGCCCGTGCTGGCGAAGGTCCCACCCTCATCGAAGCGCTTACCTACCGCTTCCGGGGGCACTCCCTCGCTGACCCCGACGAGTTGCGATCCAAAGCCGAGAAGGACTTCTGGTTTGCCCGCGACCCCATCAAGCGCCTTGCGGCTTACATGATGGAGCAAAACCTGGCAACCCAGGATGAGCTAAAAGCCATTAACCGCCGCATTCAGGCAACCGTTGAGGAAGCGGTTCAGTTTGCCCTCGAAAGCCCTGAGCCCGATCCTTCAGAACTCTATCGCTTTGTCTTTGCAGAAGACGAATAGGGTGGGTGTACCGACAGCCCTGTCGTCTGCTGTTCATCAGGGAGGTTCCCATGCCCGACCCCATCATGTACCAGGAAGATGCCTATGTGGTGTTGGAAACAGACCAGCCCGAGTTCTTTCTGAATGCGGAGGAGCTACACCAAAAGCTGGTGGGTATTCTGGCGCAACGGCAGAACAATTTGCCCTATGAGCTTCGCACTATCGAGGGGGTCGAGAATCAGGCGAAGCACTTGATGGAAACCGCCTGCGAGTTGGACATGGAGCCAGGGCAATATCTCCAGTGGTACGCCGTGCGCCTGGAGAAGTAGACAAGATAGGGGATGGGTGCCTTGAAGGCACCCATCCCCTGGCAGCCCAGCCATAAGCTTAGGGGACGGGTGCCTTGAAGGCACCCGTCCCCTTTCCCCTGAATGGGCGGTCAAGGAAAAATGCGGTGCTTCGCTGCATGTAAACTTTTAAAAACTGATTTTATCGAATAGTCTTATAACTGTATAGTTATTTGTCAGGTGCAGTTAGTTGTTGGCTGTGCTGGCGTTTTAACCGTCGTTCACAAGATTTATCTACAGTTTTATATCTTGCGACCTTGAGCGGCAGTGAGGCTGGCGTTTAGTTTGCTGTGCGATCGCCCCCTCCTCGCGATCCACATAAGCAACGGCATCTGCACCCTTTTCGACAAAATCTATTTTGTTCAAGAGGTATTAATCATGAGTAATTTAGCGCTGTGCTTGAGACAGGGAACGCAACACTCCCACACGATGGCTGAAAACACCGCCTTCATGAAGTGTTTCCTCAAAGGCATCGTGGAGAAAGAACCCTTTCGCAAGCTGACGGCGGATCTCTACTTCGTCTATCGCACCCTGGAAGAAGAAATGCGGCGACATCAGGAGCATCCTGTTGTGGGTCCGATGGTGTTTCCGGTGCTGGAGCGGACGCCAAAACTCGAAGCCGATCTGGCGTTTTACTATGGAGATAGCTGGCGGGAGGCGATCGCCCCTTCCCCCGAAGGAGAAAAGTATGTGGCGCGGCTGCGCGAAATTTCCGCCACGCAACCCGAACTCCTGATCGCCCACGCCTACGTGCGCTACATGGGCGACCTCTCCGGAGGGCAGAGCCTCCGCAACATTGCCCGCTCTGCAATGGACTTGCCCGCTGACAAAGGCACCGGATTGCACGAATTTGACCAGATTCCGACCGTAGAAGCCCGTCGGGAATTTAAGCAGAAGTATCGGGAAGCCCTGGACTCGCTGCCTGTGGATGCGGAGATGGTGCAGGCGATCGTGGATGAAGCGAATGCCGCCTTTGCCATGAACCGCAACGTCTTCCACGAGCTGGAGCCGGATGTGAAAGCGGCGGTGGGCGACCATGTGTTTGACCTGATTACCCGACAGGACAAGCCTGGTAGCACCGAGCGCAAACCCGGCAGCACTTCCGTAGAGCTGGTAGCGGCAGAATAACCCAAAGCTCAGGCTTGTCGTTATCCATCCAAGTTGTCCATCTAAACCGTTTCAGGAGGTAAGGCGAGTTTTAGCGAGACTTGGCGAATTGAAGTCGCTATTTTACAAAACTCGCCCCTCCTTGCCTCCTGAGGGTCTGTGAGGTTCTGGTGTCCTGCGCCATCCGGTTCTCCCCACGCCCATTCATTCCCCCAGTTTTACAATCCCTTCGATCGTATTTTTGAATTTGCTTTATGAACTTTGCGCCGACCCTGACCTTTGATGAAGCGTTGTTGAAAAAATACAATCAACCCTTACCGCGCTACACCAGTTATCCTCCGGCAACAGAACTGCGGGAGAGCTTTTTGCCCAGAGAGTTTGAGCGGGCGATCGCCATTGGCAACTACCATCAAACGCCCCTCTCCCTCTACTGCCACATTCCCTTTTGCGAAAGCGCCTGCTACTTCTGCGGCTGCAACACCATCATCACCCAGCAAAAAACCGTCGCGGACCCTTATCTGGAGTATCTGATCCACAATATTCAGCAGATGGCAGCGTTGAGCGATCGCCGTCGGCGCGTCAACCAGATGCACTGGGGCGGTGGCACCCCCAACTACCTGAATCTGGATCAGGTGGATCGGCTGTGGAACGTTTTGGCGGAGCAGTTTCACTTTGCCGAGGATGCCGAGATCTCCATTGAGGTGAATCCAGCGTACCTCGATCGCAACTACATCCAGGGCTTGCGACAAATCGGCTTCAACCGCGTCAGCTTTGGGATTCAGGACTTTGACCCCCAGGTGCAGGCGGCGATTAACCGAATTCAGCCAGAGGCACACCTGTTCCAGGTGATGGAATGGATGCGGGAGGCGAAGTTCGACAGCATCAATGTTGACCTGATCTACGGCTTGCCCTTCCAGACCCCCGACACCTTCCGAGACACCATCCGCAAGACGATCGCCCTCGACCCCGATCGCATCGCCCTCTTCAACTTTGCCTACATCCCCTGGATCAAACCCACCCAGAAAAAGCACATCGATCCCGCTGACCTGCCCAGTCCCTCCGACAAGCTCAACATCTTCCACCTCAGCATCGACGAACTCACCGCCAACGGCTACCAGTTCATTGGCATGGATCACTTTGCCAAGCCGACGGATGAACTGACCCTGGCCCAGCAGGCAGGGCAACTGCACCGCAACTTCCAGGGCTACACCACCAAGCCGGAGTCCGACCTGCTGGCGTTTGGCATGACCTCCATCAGCATGTTGCACGACGTCTACACCCAAAATCACAAGCGGTTGCAGGACTTTTATCGGGCGATCGATGCGGAGCAGTTACCGATAGAGCGGGGCGTTTCTCTGAGCCAGGAGGATGTGTTGCGGCGAGCGGTGATCATGGAGCTGATGTGCCAATTTGAGCTGTCGAAAGGGGCGATCGAGTCGAAGTATCACCTCAGCTTCGACCAGAGCTTTGACGAATACTTCGCGCCAGAACGCCATCAACTGGAAGCCCTGGAAGCCGATGGGCTGGTGCGCCTCACCCCCAACCACATCGAGGTCACACCTGCGGGGCGATTGCTGATCCGCAACATTGCCGCTGTTTTTGACACCTATCTCCGCCATAAGCAAACTCGCCAGTTTTCCCAGTCGGTTTAGTGCCCGACCGGGAAGCAGGTTTCCCCCTCACCCAAAATCCCTCTCCCAGGGGCGAGGGACTTTGGCTCTGTCTCCCCTTCTACCCTTGGGGAGAAGGGATTGGGGGATGAGGGGAAGCCTCTGCGAGATAGCAAGAACGAGCGATCGCCCCTCCACCCTTCACCCTCTAAAATCCAAAATCCAAAATCCAAAATTCAAGATCGGGAGAGCTGCCATGCGAATTCTCATGATTCAACCCAACTACCACTCTGGCGGGGCAGAAATTGCAGGGAATTGGCCCCCCAGTTGGGTTCCCTATGTGGGCGGTGCGTTGAAACAAGCAGGCTTCCACGACATCCGGTTTATCGACGCGATGACCAATTACATCGACGACAAACCCCTGGCGGCGATGATTGAGGATTATCAGCCGGATGTGGTGATGGCGACGGCAATCACGCCGATGATCTACAAATCCCAGGACACGCTGCGGATTGTAAAATCGGTCTGTCCCGATGCGGTCACGGTGATGGGCGGCATCCATCCCACCTATATGTATCGGGAGGTGCTGGCAGAAGCCCCCTGGGTGGACTACATCATCCGGGGCGAGGGGGAGGAGATTAGCGTGAACCTGATGCGAGCGATCGCTGAGGGGCGCGATCGCCGCGATCGCGAGTCCATCCTCGGCCTGGCGTATTTAGATGAGGCGGGGCAGGTGGTCGCCACCCCCGCCCATCCCCCCATCCGCGACCTCAACACCCTTGCGCCCGACTGGACGCTGCTGGATTGGGACAAATACATCTACACCCCACTAAACGTGCGGGTTGCCGTGCCCAACTTTGCGCGGGGCTGCCCCTTCCGCTGTCGGTTTTGCTCCCAGTGGAAGTTCTGGCGCAAATACCGTGCCCGCCGCCCCAAGGAATTTGTAGACGAAATCGAATATCTGGTGAAAGAGCACAACGTCGGCTTTTTCATCCTGGCAGACGAAGAACCCACCATCAGCAAAGCCCGCTTCGTGCGCCTGTGTGAAGAACTGGTGGAACGAAATCTGGGGGTGCATTGGGGAATCAATACGCGGGTAACGGATATTTTGCGGGATGAGGCAGAACTGCCGCTGTATCGCAAAGCCGGACTGGTGCATGTGTCGCTCGGAACGGAAGCAGCGGCGCAGTTAAACCTGAATGTGTTCCGCAAGGAAACCACAATCGCCGACAACAAGCGAGCGGTGAAGCTGCTGCGAGACAACGGCATTGTCGCGGAGGTGCAGTTCATCATGGGGCTGCCCAGCGAGACCCCAGAAACCATCGAAGAAACCTACCGCATGACACGGGATTGGGGTTCAGATATGACCAACTGGAACATGTACACCCCCTGGCCCTTCACCGAGCTGTTTCAGGATCTTGAAGATAAGGTCGAGATTCGCGACTTTTCCCACTACAACTTTGTCACCCCCATCATCAAACCCGACAACATGACGCGGGAAGAAGTGCTGGAAGGGGTGTTGCGGAACTACGCCCGGTTCTATTCCAAAAAATTCCTGGAATACTGGTTTGTCCGGGATAGCTTCAAGCGTCGCTATTTGCTGGGCTGTTTGTGGGCGTTTGTGAAGACGACGCTAAACCAGCGCTTCTACAACCTGAAGCGGGTAAAACGGAAGGGAATGCACGCCGAAATTGAGTTTGGCTTTGATGAGTCGCGCATCCTTTCGGCGGAAGATATGGCGCAACTGAAGGCGGCAAAACTAGCAGATACGGAGTTTGCCGGGGATGTTTCCGCCTGCGGTGCGCCCAATACGCCCAATACAACTGCGGAGGAAAATCAGCCAACGGAGGCGGAAGACGAAGTCCAGGTGGTAATTGTGGAAGGGGATGAGGCGACGCGGATTGCGTTGCGGAAGGGGCTGCGATCGCACTCCACCCTCGAAGTTGCCAGCGAAGCCACCAATGGCGAAACCGGGCTGGTGCTGCTCGATTCCATTGTGGTGGATGTGGCGGTGGTCTCCGACCCGCTCCCCGATATGCCCCTGGAGGAATTCCTGCACCGCGCCAAAGCCCTCCAGGATATCTGCCACCCCTTTAAGCTGCTGATCCTGACAGACAAACCAGAGACGATACCGATGGTGGAAGGAGTGGCGATCGCCCATTGTCCCCAAACCTACTCCATTACAGAACTAGCCCAAACCATCCAGGCGCTTCAATCCGGAGAGGTTACGTCAGAGTTAGACCCCTCATCTTCCACCACCACTCAAGCGATCGCCATCTCTTGAGTCGGCTCAACGCGTTATATCAAGTCCTCGAAAACCAAAAGCAGATCTTTTTTGGATGCCCGCATAGCGGGCGGTTCAAAAAAGATCTGAATCCATCAACTCTATGATTTCTCTTGATTGATGCCACTTTCGTCATGGATACGTCATTTCTCGCTGCCGCTGTTACTACGATCGCACTGATGTATCTCAGTCCTCGCAGCCACGCGATTTTGTCGCTGCTGTTTTTCATCCTGGCGTTCTTCATGCTGCTGCTGACCTTCTTCCTGGCTCCCGGTTGGATCAAAACTCTGGTCTTCCTGGCAGGGTGGGGTTGGGCAAACTATCTCTGCAAGCGCAACCAATGCAGTTCACCAGATAAGTAATTCACCAGATACAGCGCTTCAATCGAAAATAAAATAAAACCCGGAATTTTTGATGAGAAGCGCGGCAATGCCGCGCTTCTCATCAAAAATTCCAGGTTTTATTTCGTACGTGATCCTTCGCGCTTGAATCAGCCACAGTTGTTTTTGTGAGAGCCGCGCTCTGCGCGGCTCTCACAAAAACAACCTGGTTTTAAGCACAGGCAGAGCGCTGTAGGTTGAGTAAAAAAAAAGCCCAACCATAGCAGGACTATGGCAGGGCTTGATGGAGTATCAACAGATGAGAAACTGAGATGAGAAACTTGACGAATTGCCCGTCGGAGTGACGAGATAGTCAAACTTTGTGATCCAGCGGGTCCAGCGGAGTAGAAGAACTATTCTCCGCTAAAGAGTCTACCGGGTACTCGGATTGTCATCGCCTACAGCAGGGATGGTTCTTTCGGCAACATCGGGATATAGCCCAGCCCAATCTTCTACGGCTTCTGCCGATTCCTTAACAATGCGCTTTGCTCGCTCCAGGGGTTGCCCTTCTACTTCGCGGGCTTCTTCTTTCCATTGACCAGTGGTTTTGGGGCGATCGCTATCATCAGCCCGGATATCGGCTTGCACATTTTGCTTGACGCGCTCGTTCATGGGAGCTGCCATAGGCGCTGCCATCACGGATGCAGGGGCGATCGCTCCAAAAGCGACCAATCCAGTCAAAATAGCAGCGAAGGCATACCGAATATGAGTTCCTCGGAAGATCGAGAAAAATCGATTAGCGTATTTATTGAGAATATGCATCATAGGAAAAATGATCTGCGTTCTATTGCAAAAGAAAACTGACAGTTTCACTCTTTCCTTCTTCTATTCCTCTTACCTTGACATCAATTTCTGACATCAACTTTTGACATCAAAATCTGACATCAAAAAGGGATATAAGACCATTCTCTTTTGAGCTTTCTCAATGCCTCAAACGATAAAGGTTTATCTGAGAAGCCTGGCTTTAGAAGTAAGTCTTGAACTGAGTAACAAGCCAGCTTTCATACTTCTATATAGCTCTATTCAGTTTGGAAAAGCTTTAAGAAAGGAGAAAACGTCAGTACGCTCTCAATTCTATTGAATGGTTGATGTTGGCTAATCTTTCCGAAGTCGTAATCCTCAAAATCATCAGGAAGAATCGAGGTATGGCATGGCGTTTTCCATACCATTGGAGATGGCTCAACTCCTTCCAAACAAGGGGATTCGGTGTTATTTATCCGCGTGCCAGATTCGTACCTGCCAGGTAGGCTTCATCAAAAATGGCTCCACTCATATTGGTTCCATCGAGATTGGCGCAGAGGAGGTTGGCACGGCTGAAATTCGCTCCCGACAGATTAGCGCCCTGCAAATCAGCTTCCTCCAAATTGGCTTCAACCAGTGTTGCTCCGCGCAGATCTGCCTGTTGCAAATTTGCGCCCTGGAGGTTGACCTGGCTGAGATTGCAGCCCCGCAGATCCGCACCCCGCAGATCTGCGCCCTGGAGGGTGGCGTTTGCGAGATTTGCGCCGCTGAGGAAGGCTCCGGCGATCGCCCCTCCCGACACATTAATTTGCATCAGATTCGCCCCGCGCAAGTTGCTGCCACGCAAATCGGCTTCCGTCAGATCCGCCTGGATCAAATTCGCCCCAACCAGATTGGCACGTAGATCCGCTTCCTTCAGATTGCAGCCTGCCAGATTTGCCCCTTCCAAATGCGCACCATTGAGCTGCGCCCGGTGGAGATTGCACCCCGCCAAATTCGCCCCCACCAGATTGGCTTTGTGCAACGCAGCAGCCGATAAATCCTCGTCTTCGAGGCGCACGCCTGCGAGTTGCTGCAATTTCCCGGCACGAATAGCGTCGATGTCCATGAGTGGTTCAGGCTGAGGGCAAAGGAACGAGTGAACGGTAGAAGAAGGGTCTCGAAAATCTCGAAGAATCTACTAGAAGAATCTAATACTAATTAGTATCAGTCTATGCCGATGTCGAGGCAGTTTCAGACTGAAGCAATTCTTCATCGGAATGGGAGTCGAGCAGCCACAGCCCCGACGAGACACGGGGGAGCGTAACGGACAGGCTCAGCCCTTGCTGCAACCCAGCGACGAGCAGGGAAAACGCCTCCAGCAGCTTGGGGTCCCAGCGCTGGCTGCCCTCTTGCTGGCACTCCGCCAGAGCCGCCGCAAAATCGTCGGGTTCCGCAAAATGCAACGCGCCATTGCGTTGTCCCGCCGTTTCCGCCAGGATGTCGGCACAGCGCTTTGCCAGCCGTTCCTGGAAGCAGGACACCAGACCCAGGATACGCGACTCCAGGGGAATCGTATCGCCCGACAAGCCAGCGGGGGAACCGGAGCCATCCCAGGCTTCCCTCTGGTGCGTAAGGATCGTGGCGATCGCCTTCATCCGGTTCATCTTCCGCAAAATCTGCGTTCCCGGCAACAGCGGGCAGGAGGGAGCCACCTCTTCGTCCTGAGTCATCCCATTGGTCATGCTTTGCAGGGTTGTGGTGACAGATTGCATGGTGGCAATGCGGTGGAGTAGCCCTGACAGCCGCAAGCGATGCAGTTGCCATGCCGGAAGATCCAACAATTGCCCCAGGCTTTCGGCGAGGGTTGCCACCTCTGCCGCCGCCATCGGGTTGCTCAGGTCGGTCTGGTCGATCAGTTGCGCCATCCGCAGGAAAGCCTGAAGCTCGTTCGACATCAGATTCTTGCTGAGACGGAATGGGAAGGCTTCAAAGCCCATGCCCGTATGCCCAGACAAATCCTGATGGCTGTTCTGCAGGTAGCTCACTACCTGTCCCACAATTTCGCCCAGGTTGTCGGCTGTCGGCACGCTACACAGGGCATCTGTTTCCTGCGATCGCGCCACAATATCCTGGAACTTCTGATCAAGCTGGGTGGCGAGGTCGGGGTTGTAGCCCTGGATATGGGCGATCGCCAACCGCGCCGTTTCCTGTACCAGCTTGGGTTCAAAGGTCCACAGCCCGTAAAACTTACGGGATAGGTCGTGGTCGGGAAAACCTTCGGAGCCATAATCGGCTTCCGAAAGCTCCTGACACAGCACCATTGCCGTGTAATTAGGCGACACAATGATCAGATGCCATTCCTGCCCGACGGGGTCCCCATCCTCCAGGCTCACCAGCGACACATTCGGTTCCTGACTGGTGGGATGCTCTGCAAAGCCCGCATCGGGAGACGCCATGATGGTGACCTGGCGCGATCGCTTGGCAATATCTCGATAGCGATCGGCTTCTTGCAGGTACCATTTCCCGCGCTGAAACGCCGTGATAACGAGGGGATCGTAGTCATTTTCCAACAACGCATCTTCAAGGGCATGGCAAAGCGCCACCAGTGTGTTTTTGTAGTAAACACCCAGGTTGAGCGTTCCACTACCCATATCTGTCGAAGCGACACGATCTTTCAGCTTTTGGAGAATGGAGCCTGGTAACATCGGCAAATGATTTGTATCGTTTATGCTTTAGCTTATCTTTTCCTATCTTTACAGAAGATCTGAGGGAAGCATAGGGGGATCAAGGAATGTTCCGCTAGATTTCAGCTAAATAGCAGAAAAAATGCCTCCCCGCATCAGCAATTTACTCACGGTGCAACAAAAGATATCGCTTCAGGCAACCCTGTCAGGATCAAAAATAAAATAAAACCCGGAATTTTTGATGAGAAGCGCAGCAATGCCGCGCTTCTCATCAAAAATTCCGGGTTTTATTTCGTACGTGATCCTTAGGAAGAGTTCAGAATTTGTCATGCCCACGAGTTTGGGAATCCACAAGTTAGGTGATCTCCAAAAAAGAATTTCCCCACCTCACGTCATTCCCGCGAAGGCGGGAATCCAGAAGGGCTGGATGGCTTAACGGACAGGCTTCTGATAGATGCCCATTTTCATGGGTATGACGGCATCACTGTTATGGGCATGACGGGATCATTGATGCCCTATTCAGGAGATTTTGAAAGACAAAGCCCGAGGAGGAAAAGGTTCATTCCTACTCGAGCGACAAGTTGTTTGGCAAATTCTAGTCGAGTGTCAGGTTACTCTTCGTCGGCAGGGGCTTCTGACCCATCGGTGGTTTCGGTGGTTTCAGTGGTTTCAGTGGAGTCAGTGGCGATCGCCCCATCCCCAACTTCAGTCGATTCAGTGGCGATCGCCCCATCCTCTTCCGTTGCCTCTTCCTCATCCTCTGCCCCTTCCGCTGCCGGAGGAACCAGCGCCACGGCGACAATCGCATCATCCTCATCGAGCCGCTGGAGGCGCACACCCTTCGCCGAGCGAGACTGGCTGGAAATCGCATTGACTGACTGGCGGATGATGATGCCGCGACTGGTCACCAACATCATTTCGTCCCCTTCGTTGACGATGAGCAGCGCTGCCAGTTGGTCATTCTCCACCCGGAACTTGATAGAACGCAGCCCCATTCCCGCCCGATTCTGCAACCGGAAGTGATGGATGGGAACCCGCTTGCCCAGCCCCGAAGTCGTCACCACCAGCACCCAGGGTCCTTGTGTCACTTCAACGTCTTCGCTTTCATCGCTATCTTCGGTATCCGTCTCGACGACCGCGTTGTTGGCAATCATGTCGGCGACCTGGCTGGAGAGAATGTCCATACTGATCAGCTCATCCCCATCCCGCAGATTCATCGCCTTCACCCCACGGGTTGGGCGTCCCAGCGGGCGCAACTGGTCGTCGCTCGCCTGGAAGTGGATGGTCATCCCCTTGCGACTGCCGATAATGATGCTGTTTTCGGGACGGGCGAGCCGTACCCAGCGCAGTTCGTCGTCATCTTCCAGGGAAATCGCAATGAGACCGTTGGTGCGGATGTTGGAGAACGCCGACAGCACCGTTTTCTTGATGAAGCCCCGACGGGTCAGCATCACCAGGTAGTCCTCATCGGTGAACTCGGTGATGGGGAGCATGGAGGTGATGCGCTCTTCGTGGGAAATGGGGAGCACCTGCACAATCGGCACGCCCCGCGCGGTGCGGGAACTGGTGGGAATTTGGTACGCCTTGAGGGAGTAAGCAATACCGCGATCGCTAAAGAACAGAATATTGTCGTGGTCATTGCAGGAGAAGAACTGGTAAACCCCATCTTCCTCCTTCATCCGAGTGCCCGCTTTGCCTCGTGTAGCGCGGCTTTGCAGCTCAAAGGTGCTCACGGGCATCCGCTTAATGTAGCCCTGCTCGGTCAGCAAAACCACCGCCTGCTCATTGGCGATCAAATCTGTGTCGCCCAGATCCCCATCTGCCAGTTCGATGACGGTGCGGCGTGGGGTAACGTGGGATTCCCGCAGAACGGTCGTTTCCTCTTCAATGATGCTGAGGATGCGCTCCCGGCGGTTCAAGATGTCTTGCAGATCTTCGATCCTCGCCATCAATTCTTCATGCTCCTGGCGGATTTTCTCCGCTTCCAGAGCCGTCAGACGACGCAGTTGCATCTGCAAAATGGCGTCTGCCTGCACTTCCGACAGTTCGTAGTCCTGAATCAACCCCTGCTTTGCGCTTGGGGTGTCGGCAGCGTTGCGGATCAGGGCAATAATTGCGTCCAGGTTTGCCAGAGCAATTAACAAGCCCTGCAACAGGTGATCCCGCTCCTGGGCTTTGCGCAACTCGTAGCGGGTGCGGCGGGTGATGGTTTCAATCCGGAAGTCGAGGAAGACCTGGAGGGATTGCTTCAGGCTCAGCAGTTGAGGTTCGCTGTTCACCAGCGCCAGCATATTCACCCCAAAGTTACTTTGCAGCGGGGTGGCTTTGTAGAGATTGTTCAACACCACGCGCGGATAGGCATCCCGGCGCAGTTCGATGACGATGCGCATACCATCGCGATCGCTCTCATCTCGAATATCTGAAATGCCTTCCAGCCGCCGCTCGTTTACCATTTCGGCAATCCGCTCGATCATCGCTGCCTTGTTGGTCTGGAAGGGCAACTCGGTGATGATGATCGCTTCGCGATCGGGCTGTCCACGCCGCTCCAGGGTTTCAATAGACGCCACCCCCCGCATGGTGATGCTGCCCCGCCCAGTCAAATACGCCTCACGGATGCCGCTTGTCCCCAAAATCTGCCCCCCCGTTGGGAAGTCGGGACCGGGAATGTATTGGAACAGCTCGTTATCGGTCAAGTCGGGATTACGAATTAACGCAATCAACCCGTCCATCAACTCGCCCAGGTTATGGGGTGGGATATTGGTTGCCATCCCTACCGCAATCCCCGACGAGCCATTGAGCAACAGTTGCGGCACACGGGCCGGGAGGACAATCGGCTCCTGTTGCGACCCGTCATAGTTGGGCAAAAAGTCTACGGTTTCCGATTCGATGTCTTGCAACATCGCGTTGGTGGTGATGGGACGGAGGCGACATTCGGTGTATCGCATCGCCGCCGGAGGGTCATTGTCTACCGACCCAAAGTTGCCATGCCCATCGACCAGGGGCGATCGCATTGAAAAGTCCTGCGCCATCCGCACCAGCGCGTCGTACACCGCCTGGTCGCCGTGGGGGTGATATTTACCGATGACATCCCCCACAACCCTGGCGCACTTTCGGAACGGGCGATCGGGGGACAGACCCAGTTCGTGCATGGCGTAGAGGATGCGACGGTGAACCGGCTTCAGTCCATCCCGCGCGTCGGGCAATGCCCGTCCCACGATCACGCTCATGGCGTATTCCAGGTAGGACCGAGACATCTCCAGTCGCAAGTCAGTGGGGACGATCCGATCCTGAGGGGGTTCCTGGGAAAAAGTCATAGGGTGCGATACTCCAGTGCTACGCGAGGAAACGGTTGTGCAAGAAAACCGTAAGAGAAAAAATTGGGGAGGCTAGAAAATCGGTGAATGCGATGGCGATCGGTTCAAGGGCACCGCTCTACCATGCGTTGCTCCCACCCGTGACAAAGGACTGTCTCGTCAGGGAAATCCTTGGGTTGACACCTGAATCTGCATAGGTTCTGCAAGAGCATGTTGGGCGGGGCTAATGGCAGAAATGGATGAGACATCAACAGAGTCACGGTTCGGGAACAGCAGGGCTAGCAATCAATGCAAACGATACGAAAATCAGGTAATGCAAAAATCGAGGATGAATGCGGGGTGAAACCCGTTAGAGATAGCCTGTCTGCGCCTTTCCATCAAATGAAATAATGGAAGGCATGTGGATCATAGAAACATAGCGAATTTGTGCAGGCGATCCTGAAGCCGTAAAGGATTTCGAGAAGGCTTCCCTGAAGGACATAAAACCCAAACGCCGATTGGCTAGATTGAGAAATTCGAAACCGTTAGATAAACGCAAAGGCAGAGAGGGCTGAAACTGTCTTTATGCAAGGATTGTAAGCCTTAAAATTGTAGCACAAAATGGGGCACTTGGTAGGGGCGCTGTTTCAGTGACTGGTTCAGGCGATCGCTACTTTCTCCCTGCCATTTTTTCACCATAATTTTCTCGATTCGAGCCGTCTTCTTGGCATCTGACTTGGCATCTAACTTGGTATCTGACTTGGCATCTGACTTGGCATCTGAAAAGAACCTATCTATCCCCCTGCTTCCCCCCAAGAATGGAGTCTTTATTTGTTGGAGCACTCCAGAATAAAGCCATGGATTGAAAATTAAATAAAACCCGGAATTTTTGATGAGAAGCGCGGCAATGCCGCGCTTCTCATCAAAAATTCCGGGTTTTATTTCGCACGTGCTCCCATGTCAAATTCCCTCAACTCGATGAGGATTGCACATGCAAACAAGGGCAAAATGAGGAAGACGGATTACACCTCCACACCCGCCTTTCTCATTAGTCGCACTGTCCTGGTTTACTGCTCAATTCAGTTTTTGGGAGACAAGCGAGAAAATGGGGTTGGCTGTTCCTTGAGTTTGATACTGCCATGTTTCCCATCTTTTACTCTGACGAATTTTTGAAGCACGATACAGGTCGTTTCCACCCTGAAAATGCGGGACGACTGAAAGCGGTGACCCAGCACCTGCGATCGCTCCCCTGGGCAGATCAATTGGCATGGCGATCGCCCACCCCCGTAGCCGAGCAGGGCGATCGCCTCACCGATGCCCTCTATGCCGTTCACCCCGAACGGTATGTGGCAGCGATGGAAAACCTGGCGCTGGGAGGGGGCGGGCACCTCGACCCCGACACGGTGGTTTCGAGCCACAGCTTTGATGCAGCCATGCTGGCGATTAGTGCCTGGTTGGATGGGGTGGATACGGTGCTGCAAACGGAGCAACCCGCCTTTGTGCTCTGTCGCCCACCAGGACATCACGCCCTGGCGACCCAGGGCATGGGGTTCTGCCTGTTCTCGAATGTGGCGATCGCCGCCCACTATGCCCTGCAACAACCCGGCATTGAGCGGGTCGCCATCCTCGACTGGGATGTGCATCACGGTAACGGCACCCAGGCAATCGTGGAAAACAACCCCCAAATTGCCTTCTGCTCCCTCCACGAATCGCCCCAATACCCCGGCACGGGCGCATCGGGCGAACGCGGCTTCCACAACAACGTCCTCAACCTGCCCCTCCCCGCTGGCAGCAGCCTGCCCGACTACCAGATACGCTTCCGAGACAAAATCCTGCCATTTTTCCAGAACTTTCAACCCGATCTTCTCCTCGTCAGCGCAGGCTACGACGCCAACCACGCCGATCCCCTCGCCAACCTCTCCCTCCGCCCCGAAGACTACGGCATCTTCACCGACTACATCCTCCAACTCACACCCCGCATCATCTTCGGATTGGAAGGCGGCTACGACTATCAGGCACTATCCCAATCGGTCGCCGCAACAATCGAACGTTGTTTGAAATAACCCAACGTACGGGCGGGTTTCGCCACAACCTCCCTCATCCCACCGACCCCGCCAACCCAACCCGCCCCGGCAAAACCACAATCCCGATGATACGGACGGACGACGGAGGGGCGATCGCCCCACGCCCAACGTAGGGGCGGGTTTCGCCACAACCTCCCCCACTCCACCGACCCCGCCAACCCAACCCGCCCCGGCAAAACCACAACCCGGATGATACGCATGGATGGACGGACGGATGGAAGGGCGATCGCCCCCACGCCCAACGTAGGGGCGGGTTTCGCCACAACCTCCCTCATCCCACTGACCCCGCCAACCCAACCCGCCCCGGCAAAACCACAACAGATGGATGAGAGGGCGATCGCCCCCACGCCCAACGTAGGGGCGGGTTTCGCCACAACCTCCCTCATCCCACCGACCCCGCCAACCCAACCCGACCCGGCAAAACCACAACAGATGGATGAGAGGGCGATCGCCCAAACAAAAAGAGGCAAGGAACTCAAAATCCCTCGCCTCCCACAAAATCTCAATGCCGCAGGGTGGGCACCGCCCACCCCATCCAAAACACCTTAATACTCCGGCACTGATGAATCTACTTCGCGGCTCCAGGCAAGAATTCCGCCTGCTACATTCGTGCCATCAATCCCAGCCTTCTCCTTGAGGATTGCCAGCGCCTTCGCCGATCGCCCACCCATCTTGCAGTGAACAATCAGGCGATGCCCGTTCAGCTTCTCCTGAATCTGGGAAATGCCATCACCATTCTCGATGTCAGGCAGCGGAACCAACACCGCACCAGGAATCTGGGCAATCTCATACTCATTGGGATTGCGTACATCCACCAGCAAGAAATCATCCTTGCCGCTATCCAGCAGTTGCTTCAGTTCTACCACCGACATCTCGGAGATCTGTGATTGTTGTGCCTCCTCCGCTGCCCGTGCCTGAGGAATGCCGCAGAACTCCTCATAGTCGATCAGCTTCTCGATCACCGGACGCACGGGATTGGGTCGCAGCTTCAGCTCCCGGAATTTCATGTTCAAGGAATCGTAGAGCAACAGGCGTCCGCTCAGGGTCTCTCCGGCTCCCAGAATAATCTTGACGGTTTCTGTTGCCTGAATCGTACCGATGACACCGGGCAGAATGCCCAGCACGCCCCCCTCGGCACAGGAGGGAACTAACCCCGGTGGCGGGGGTTCGGGGTAGAGGTCGCGATAGTTTGGTCCATCCTGGTAGTTGAACACGCTCGCCTGTCCTTCAAACCGGAAAATGGAGCCGTAGACATTGGGCTTGTTGAGCAAGACACAGGCATCGTTGACCAAGTAGCGGGTCGGGAAGTTGTCGGTGCCATCCACCACCACATCGTAGGGTTCCACGATATCGAGGGCATTTTCGGAAGAAAGGCGGGTTTCGTAGAGGTCAACCTGACAGTAGGGATTGATTTCGAGAATCCGATTCTTGGCGGAGGCGATCTTGGGCTTGCCCACCCAGGAAGAACCGTGAATGACCTGGCGCTGGAGGTTGGAGCTATCGACCACATCAAAGTCCACAATGCCGATGCGCCCGATGCCTGCCGCTGCCAGATAAAGCAATAGGGGCGATCCCAAGCCGCCCGTGCCAATGCAGAGGACGCTAGCAGCCTTGAGCCGCTTTTGCCCTTCGACACCGACCTCCGGCAAAATCAGGTGGCGGGAATAGCGCTCGTAGTCATCTTTGGTGAGTTGGATATCGTCCAGATTTGGATTTAGCATGGGCGGATTTGATGTGAGTTGTGAATTATTGATAAACGCTTGATAAACGTTTTAAAGCCAGGTTTTTCAACGATTAGCCGTTTCGAGAGGAAGAGGGTCAAGCAAGGGGTTCGCAAAGGGGATCGGGCTGAAACTGGCGATCGCCATCCAGACTCCAGCACTGGAGAGCATCGGCTTTGCCCTGGCGCACCGAGAGGATGAGGTAACGGTAGGACTGCCATGCCAGTTGGCGATCGCACTCCGAAGGCACCGCTTCATGGTCGGGGTGGGAGTGATAGATCCCGACAACATCAATACCCCGATCCCGCGCATGGCGCTGGGCAGCGAGCATATCCCTGGGGTCAATCCAGTAGCGATCGCCCCGGTTGTGCTCTTCCGTGGGCAAGCCCACCGCCTCTGCCTGGTCGGCAGACCAGGCATTGTGAACCGACCAGACCTCTTGCACCACAACCGTTTCCAGGTCGCTCGATGCCTCCGTCTCGCGGATTCCCAACAGCAGCCCACAGCATTCTTCGGGATAGGTAGCTTCAGCGTGGCGACAAATTTGCCGAAATTGTGCCGCCGACAATTGCAGCGTCATGGGTCAATCCAAGAGACTCGAATTCAAATTTTACATTACTGGCGAATCATGTTTATGGCTGGCGGCAAGGATTCTCCCTACGTTTTCTGAAGTTGACAAACAGTAGGATCCATACGACTCAGGAAAGACGCTGGATGCTGGCGCGACCTTGCAGAAATTGCACATTCTTCTGGAGTTCCTGGGCGATCGCCCCCATTTGCGCCATATTTTCTTCCAAAGTTTCGACCTTCCGCTTTTGCTCCACTTTCCGCCGGAGCGCCGCCCGTGCCGCTTCTTCTTTGCCCTGCTTCAGGGCAAGCTGGGCGACGCGATGCCAGGTATCCATATCAGTCATTGCCTGATGATGCTGGGCTTCGAGCTGGATTTGGGCGATCGCTGTATTCTGCAACGCATGGTCAAACAGCGACAGGGTCGCAACCGGATCCGTCTCCTGGGCTGCGGATTCAATCAGCCGCCCCGAAGCCAACCGCTCGAGGGTATCGGAGGGCAAACCATAGTTCACAATCTGGCGGCTCTCGTTTTTCCCCACCTTGCACCAGGTCGCAAAATGCTCGCAGTTATTGGTCAGCAGATTATAGTTCCTTTCTCCCAGACGGCTTTCTGCCCGCTCAATCACCACATCAGGGATGAAGGAGGCAGCATACTCCCGCACACCCACCGTCTGGTTCCAGGAAAACTCCGTCCAGGGAACCCGCCGCACCGTCGGCTCCTGGGGCACTTTGCTGTAGTGAATGACCGTCCCATCGCCATAGTCGATGCCGTGATGCTCATACACCCCCTCCATACCCATGAGAGGACGCATAACAAAAATTTGGTCGCCGCGAGCCATAGGAGTCAATGAGTGGGAGAGAACAGAAAAAAATTAACAGGCGAGGAGAGAGCTGGAGACGTTAACCCCTTTGTGTCTTGGTGTCTTGGTGTCTTGGTGTCTTGGTGTCTTGGTGTCTTGGTGTCTTGGTGGTGAAACAAACCCCAGAGGCACAGAGGGCACGGAGGAAGCGTTATTTGCTGTAGGCGAGGCGGAGGCTCTGATAGAGGAGGAGGAAGGAGGCGATCGCCATCAACCCGCCCCAAAACCAGTAGGGGAGAAACAACACCTCCGCAATCCGCCCAGAGTCGGAAAGCATCGCCTGTCCACCAATCACCGCCTGCCGGGTGAAAAGATAGTCCAGTTGGTGGAAAGAGCTGATACAAGCTTGAACGCCAAGAAACTGGATCGAGAAAATTTGCACCCAGCGGGAAGCCGCCCCAGCAATTCCCAGCACCACCAGCCCCAGCAGGGGAACAGCGACCAGCCCAAAGATGGAGCGCACCCAGATCAGCGCCGACAGGAATAGCACCCCCGCCAGCACATACAAGGCAAACTGAGCACTGCTCCGCCGCCGCGATGCCAGGATGAAGATGGCTCCGGCGATCGGCGCACCCAACGGACCACCCGCCGCCACCAGCGCCCGCCCAATGGGACCCAGGAAGAGGTTGCCACTATGCACCGCAATGCCAGAACCGTTCGGGAAAAGCAGCAATTGGCGGAAGTTGCCGCCGAGGAACATGGCTGTCAGCCCATGCCCCATTTCGTGAAACCAGGTCGCCAGAATACTGAAAGGGTAAAGCACATAGTCGCCAAAGGGGACACGCCAGAGGAGGATGGTGGCGATCGCCGCTCCCAGTAACCAGCCAATGCCAATGCGATCCTGCGTTGTCGTTCCAGCTAAATCTTGATCCCAGGGGTTGCTCATGGTTCGTTTTATCCGAGGTTGAGAACCGAGTTTGAAAAGAAATCTCTTTCCTTAGTTTGGCGGATCAAACAGCAAATCGTCGAATCTTCCAATCTCTTGGAGATGAAATAAACCCCAGAATTTTTGATGAGAAGCGCGGCATTACCGCGCTTCTCATCAAAAATTCTGGGGTTTATTTCGTAGGTGATCCCAAAAAAATAAAAAAACCATTTTTGGGAAGATTGCACGCAACGGGAGGAAATGCCCCCGTTTCAAACGGCTATGGGAACAGTCTGCAAGTCCATTACCACGGCATCGACGGAGCTGTAACGCTGTTCGGGGGAAGGTTCGGTGAGGCGATGCAAAATTGGCACCAACTCGGAGGGAAGATTGGGAATCATAGTTGGCTGAAAGCGGGGCTGCCCATTTTCGTCAGCGTAGTAGGCAACGGGGTTATGCCCAGTGACGAGGAACGTAAACAGCGGAGCCAGCGCAAAAATATCCATTGCCTGAAGCGGATGCAGATCCAGTTGTTCGGGCGCACCATAGCCCTTGGAACCGGGGGGAAAGGGACGCTCCAGAATCACTCGTTTGACCGCACCAAAATCAACCAGTGCCAGCATATCGGTGTCGGCATTGTAGATCAGATTTTTGGGGCGCAGATCGCGATGGGCAACGGGTGGCGTAAATTCATGCAAGTAGGTGAGGATCTGGCAGAGCTGAAGAATCCAGGCGATCGCCCGCTCGACAGACACAGCTCCCCGCTCCGTTACATAGTTTTGCAAGCTCTTCCCCGGCATCATCTGCATCACCAGGACAGGCTTCTCCCCAATGAACAAAAAGTCAATCAATTCTGGAATCTGGGAGTAGTCGAGATGCCGTAGCGTGTCTGCTTCATATTCCAGCGTGTCGAGTGCTTTGGGGTTGTCTAACCACTCGGCATTCAGGGTTTTGAGCGCTACGGTTTGCCCGTCCCGCCATGCCTGATAGGTGATGGCAATATCACTTTGCCCCAACACCCTGAGCAACTGGTAATCTCCCAGAGTGTCCAGCACCCGCAACGGTTGCCCACAGTCTACACAAAATAATTTACCCCCCCGGAGATGGGCACAGGTTTGAGCGATCGCCTGGTGATCAGTTTTCACCAGGCTTTGGGGCTTTACCAGTTCAGCGACCGGGGTAGTGGGTGGGGCAGGCGGAGCACTGTTTTGCTCCAGCTTTAGATGGGGAGGAACTGGGATGATACCGCTATTGGCTTCCGGGGCTTGTCCACCAGGAAGGGAAGTGCTTACTTCGCTGCCGATAGAGGTATCAATTTCTGCATCACCATCGTCATCCCCATCTTCCATGCCATTGTCAAGCTTAATGTTGCTGCGCTCAGTCACTTCCGTAGAAGTGGGTGGCATATCTCCTCGGGGTTGCGACACGGTCTTATCGAGCCGCATGGCTTCTTCGTTTTCCCGTAGCCCTTCTGCCCCCAGGCGAATTTTGATGTTGGGACCTGAGCGTGCTAGCCGAATGATGGAGCCATCCGTTACTTGTGCCTGCGCAACGCGCTTCCCTTCCACATAGGTACCATTCGTTCCCAGGTTGACCACTTCCCAGGTTGCCCCAACCCGCCGAAGCTCTACATGATGGCGCGACACAACGGCACTGTAGAGGATGACATGGTTATCAGTGGAGCGCCCGATACGAATAACCGACTCGTTCTCAAACGTCCAAAGCTGAACCGGGATTTGTTTAATGGGATGAAGGAGGGATAGGGTAATCACACTGATGTAGCAACAGAATAAATCTGGTGTCTCGTGAAGGTCGAAAAAATTAGCCGGGTTTGTAGGACTAAGGGGATACTTTGCCCCTCAACGATAAGGGATAACCTCTCTTAATCTTACAAACACTTCCTAACTGCAACCCATAAATACACAAACAGGTAAATACGGAAAAAGGAAGCGAAACCTTGGCAACCCTGGTATGGATAGAGGGAGAAATGGGGTGAAAACGGGAACTTTCAAGCCAGCATAGCCTGTTCTGGAAAAAAACGGGAACTCCATCAATAGGGTCATGGTTGTTGGAAGATAAAGCTAACCTTATCGCCTTTACCTAGCGCGATGCGATCGCCCGCCCGCAGCCGATGCCGATTCCCCATCGGCAAGGGCATGTTATTGATGTATGTGCCATTGGAGCTACCCACATCTTCGATATAAAATGCATCTGCTTCCACTCGCAGATCTGCATGAATACGAGAAACAATTTCGGAATTGGGGAACCCTGATACATCAATGTCGGGGGGAATGCGATCGTTGGGTTTACCAATGTGAATGACCGTCACATGCCCCGGCAGGTCAAGCGGTGTATTGGTCTGCACATGGAACAGCTTGGCAGTGGAGGTTTGCAGTTGCGTGGAAGGTTGTGTAGAAGAACTGGAGCCGGGCGGCATCGTGGGCGCAGGGGGCGGAGGTGAGGCGGATGGAACCACCTTCTCCTCCCCAGATACGGGAGGCATGGATGGAATGGCAAATTCCTCACCCGCATCAGGGGGTGTAGCGGGCGCATTCATGTTGGGGACGATTGGCTCGGGCATTGCCAGCGGCTCGATAGGTGGGAGGTCAGGAATTTCAAACTCTGAAGTGGGGTCAGGCGTGCCTGCGGACAGATTGCCCTCCGCCTGCTGGGAAGCGACCGCAGGGGCTTCTTTGAGGTTGAAGCCACACTGCCCACAAAAACTGGCATCTGCCTGCACCCGTGCCCCACAACTGGGACAACTGGTCATCGCAGGCAGTGGGGTGTAGCAGGCTTCGCACTGAACTGCGCCATCTGGATTTTGGTGATTGCAATTGGGACAGACAATCATTTCGATTTCTCTCGCTGAGTTCCCGTTCATCGACATCCTAAGCGAGCCAACTGCCGGAAACGAAAATTTTTAACGTCCTGTTATGGATTCGGGCAAATCTTACCCAAAAATCCACATGATCGCCTCATTCTAAACTTTTTTGGGGGATGCGATGCTGCAATAAAGAAGAATCCTTTTGCATTAATTTTTCTAGCCGTAGTCATCCTGGATAGGACAAGAGGGGGGGTGGGGGCGATGCCCCACGCAGGGGTTCTCAGGGGTGGGGGGCAGCTTCCAGCCATTCCGCAGGCAAGGACTCAGCGGCAGCTTGATCCAGCAACCAGTAGAGTTGCCCCTGGGGCTGAATCATTCGAGAGGGATAGGCTGTCGCGTCGCCTGTGGGAGCCAACACCTGTTCCAGAGCCGCCTGCTTGCTGGCTCCTGCCACCAGGAACATGACATGCCGCGCCTGGTTGATCAACGGAGCCGTGAAGGTAAGGCGGGGCTGATCGGCTTTTTGACCGACGGTAATGAGGCGATCGCTCACATCCAACGCAGCTGTGTGGGGAAACAGCGAGGCGGTATGTCCGTCATCCCCCATCCCCAGCAGAACTAGGTCGAGGGCTGGAAACTCACCGGGAGCCACCTGGAAGAACTGGCGCAGATGTTGGTCGTGCTGCTCGGCGGCGATCGCCGGATCAGCGGCATCGGTGGGCATTGCGTGAATGTTTTCGGGTGGAAAGGGAACCTGATCCAGCCATGCCTGTCGTGCCATGCCCTCGTTGCTATCGGGATCGGTAGGCGGCACGTAGCGCTCGTCACCCCAAAAGACATGGATAGCATCCCAGGGAAGGGAATGCTTTGCCAGTGCCTCATACAACGGCTTTGGGGTGCTGCCCCCTGCCAGGACAATGGTGGCAGTGCCGCGCTGGGCGATCGCCCCCTGCAAAATCTCCAGGGTCTTTTCGAGCGCCCACTGTACCAGCGCTGCTTTGTCTGGAAAAACCTCGATTTGTCGCATCGCCATGCCAATTCTCCCGTGCCAGTTCCCTCTCAGGTTTACGGGAAAATGTTGGAGATTGAACAGGTGTTAAGGATTTTGTAAGAATCCCAGGAAAGGAAGATAGAACTACAGAGGCACGGAGGACACGGAAGCAGGAAGAGAATGAGCTGGGGTTTCCTTTTGAACAAATCATTCTGCTGACTGAAGCCGTTCTTCGGCTCGTTGCAACGCCTGGCGCACCTGGTCGAAGCCTGTGCCACCATAGCTGTTGCGGGCGGCAACCACCTGTGTGGGGGCGATCGCCTCATAAATATCCGCATCAAAGGCAGGGTGCAGGGCTTTCCATTCGTTAAGGGACAGATCCTTGAGCAGTTTGCCCGCTGCCAGGGAGGTCTTTACCACTTTGCCCACCAAATTGTAGGCTTCGCGGAAAGGGACGCCCTTCGCTGCCAGATAATCTGCCACATCCGTTGCGTTGGAAAAATCCTCGGCAACCGCTGCATTCAGGCGTACCGGACGGAATTCCATCCCCTCTTCCAGCAGAATGGTCATGGCTTCCAGGCAACCTTTGACGGTCGCTACCGTGTCAAACAGCCCTTCCTTGTCTTCCTGTAAGTCTTTGTTGTAGGCAAGGGGTAAGCCTTTCATCGTGACCAGCATGGCTTGTAGGTGCCCAAAGACGCGCCCGGTTTTGCCCCGCACCAGCTCCGGGACATCGGGGTTCTTCTTCTGGGGCATGATGCTAGAACCTGTGGAGCAACTGTCTTTCAACGTAACGAAGGCAAATTCTTCGGAAGCCCAAAGGATGACTTCTTCGGAGAGGCGGGAAAGATGCACCAGGATGAGGCTGGCAGCGGCAAGAAATTCCACGGCGAAGTCGCGATCGCTCACCCCATCCAGGCTGTTGCCATAAACCTGCTCAAAGCCCAGTAGCTCGGCGCTGTAGTGGCGATCGATGGGGAAGGTGGTGCCTGCCAGTGCCCCGCAACCGAGCGGCGAGATGTTCACCCGTTTCACCACATCGCCCAACCGTTCCCAGTCCCGTTGTGCCATTTCCACATAGGCAAGCAAATGATGGGCAAGGCTCAGGGGTTGTGCCCGCTGCAGGTGGGTGTAGCCGGGAATCAAGGTTTCCACATGGGTGGCTGCCTGGGTAAGCAACACCCGCTGAAATGCCAGCAGTTGAGCGCGAATCTGGTGGATTTGATCCCGCAGATACAGGCGCGTGTCGGTGCCCACCTGGTCGTTGCGCGATCGCGCGGTGTGCAGCTTCTTCCCGACATCCCCTACCAGTTCCGTCAACCGCCGCTCGACCGCAAAATGCACATCCTCTGCCTCGATTCCTGGCTGGAAGCTGCCCTGGCGATATTCCTGGCGAATCTGCTCCAGCCCTGCGACGAGTTGTTCCCCTTCTTCGGCGGAGAGAATGCCGCAATGCGCCAGCATTTTGGCATGAGCCTGGGATCCGGTCAGGTCGTACTCGATGAGTTGAATGTCGAAGCCGATGCTGGCGTTGAAGCGGGCGATCGCCGGATGCAACGCCGACTCAAACCGCTGGCTCCAGGTGGATTGCGATGCGGAGGTATTCAAAGCCCTAATCCTGATGCTCTAAAAAACAAACAGCCCAATCCGCAAGGCTGCCGATTGAGCACTCTGAAATCAGGATTTTACCGTGTTTTTGAGCCGCGCTACCGTCTCTTAGAGCTAAGCAAGAAAATAAAAGAACCATTTTGAGTAAGCGGGTGCGGCAATGCCGCACCCGCCTACTCAAAATGGTTTTTTATTTTCCTGGAGCACTCTTAGCCGTAAGTTGTCAGACCTCGGAATAAATAGCCCACCACAATCCCAATAAGCAGCGCCCAAACTTGTCCCGACTCGATGAAGTTACTCCCCCATTCCCGGAAGCCACGGAATACATCCGTGTCAAATTGTTCCGCCAGGATTTGTCCCAGCACGCTAGCGTGACTGTGGATGCTGTCCACAACCCCAAAGAGATGAGTGGGGTCAAGGAAAAGATGTCCAGCGGTTCCATGATGGGTAGCCAAATCGGGCAGCATTGCCATCGACTGTTGAAAGATAGGAATCCAAATCACCGTCGTTGCCTCGCACGTTGGTTATTAGCGAAAGATTCTGTCGCCCTCAGATTAGCTTGAGTTGCGGCGAATGAACCTTTCATCTTGCTTATCTTTCCATGCTTCTACCTCAGAAAAGCTCGATCCGTACTGTCTTACCGGTCACTCTGGGGATTGTTTTGAAGATTTGTTGCCGGGTTTGTCGCCGCTGAAGGGGTACTTTTATCCTCCGACAGTTTGGCTCCCGCGAAAGAGGTCTGCTGCATAGCATCTGTCACCTGCATCACGATCAGGGTCATGTCATCTTCCGCATGGCGATTATCGCCAATAAATTCTTTCACCTGGTTAAACAGGTACTCCAAAATGTCCTGCGGTGTTTCGCAATGTTGACAGGCCCATTGAAAGGTCAACATCAGCCGTTCTTCATCGAAGCGATCGCCCCCTCGCCCTGCCGCGTCGGTAAAGCCATCGGTGTAGTAAATCAGGCGATCGCCCGGATAAAGCTGCACCTCACCATCTTCGTAGTGGGTATCAATATCCAGCCCAATCAACATGCCCAGGGTGTCGAGCCGCTGAATGGTTTGGGTAGCTGCTCGCCAGAGCAACGGCGGATTGTGGGCAGCATTGCTATAGGAAAGCTTCCCGGTGCGGCTATCAAACTCGGAATAGAACAGAGTGACAAACCGATTCGAGTTTTCCAAATCCGCATACATCACATGGTTCAGGTTTTGCAGAATGCGGGATGGAGAGTGCCCGTTTAGCACCTCTGCCCGCAGCATTCCCCGCAGCATGGTCATGATCAGCCCTGCCGGAACCCCTTTCCCCATCACATCGCCGATGGAAATGCTCCAGCGATCGCAGTCCTCAAAACCCGTCCGTTTCGACCGCAATTGGTCAGAATTTGCCGGGATAAAGTCGTAATAGTCTCCACCCACACGGTTTGCCGTCTGGCATCGTGCCGCCAACTCCAACCCTCGAACCCGAGGGCACTGCCGGGGCAATAGCTGAAGCTGAATCTCCGCGCCAATCTCCAGTTCCCGATCCAGGCGTTCCTTTTTGCGAAGTTCGACAGTGAGTTCATCGTTGGCGATCGCCACTGCCGTCTGGTCTGCCACCAACCGCACCAGCTTTTGCCGCGTTTCCGTCCACTCATAGTTGGGGTCATAGCTAAAGACATAGAGCCGCCCCCGCTCCACCGTTTTCGTCAAAATGGTGGTGCCAAAAAGCTGCACATCTGTGCCCAAAGTGTGGCTGATTTGATGATCCAGCGCCGCCGCTGAGGCTTTAGTTAACGGAGCTTGCAAGCCACCCCCATGCCCCGAAGGCAGGGGCGTGAACTGTCGGGTCGCCTTTTCCAGGGCTTTGCGGACATTCTGGCACTGGCTGTTGTTCTGGCAATGCACCCGCTCTAGCCGCATCCGCCCATCAGGACGGAACAACACTAGCGCTCCGCCATCGGCATCGGTCACACGGCTGGCAATCAGCGGGGTCAGCTCTAGAAACTGGGTCAGATTGGTAAAGCTGCGGAGGGCAAAGCCCAGAGAACTGAGCAAGTCTTGAACTTTATTGTGTTCTCGGTTGAGGCGCTCCACCAACTCCTTGAGCGCAAACACAGGCGTCATCTCTGGCGATGGAGGGCTGCCAGAAATGTCAGAGGGTTTGGAGGGTTGTCTGGGAATAGGAGCAGTAGCCATTGAAGCGGCACAACAAGTTAACGATGGAGCTAGGATAACTGAGAAAAACGGAAGTGGGGCAAATCGTTCGAAAGTGATGGGGGTAGAGGCAACCCTTCAGCGGCTATCTTACATGAGCCACAAAATAATTAAAGGAGGGCAGATCGGAGGCAATGCCTTTCTCAAGCTTTCGGCTCTGGCTGGGCATTTGCTACTGCCCCAGGTTTCTATCGCCTCAAAGTTTCCGCAGTCCTGAAACTTTACCATCCCTCCGTCAGTAATTTAGGAGTAATTTAGGAGTAATTTAGGAGTAATTTAGTTATTTTTTGATTGATTCCATCGCATTACTTCAGGGAAGATATTCTCTTCGAAAAGACTTATTCTTCTCTGCCATGGGGGTTGGGCGATCGCAGAAGCAGCATTAGGCGAAGAGGAACGCTTATCCGGGGGGCGGGAGAACCTTTGTTCTACAGGGTTTTTCCAGAGCTTTTCCAGTGGTTCCTTTACGGGAATTTTTCGATAGATTCTAACGAATCATGCACCTTTTCTGATATGTCTTTTGGATAAAGGTTTTCATAAAGAGCTGGATCTATTAGAAAAAGATTTAAGCACTCAAGAAAAAGTAGACAAAATTTATTCGCAACCTGGGGATAATGAGTAAGTGGGTATCTATCTTTTATCTGGGCATCGACAGGGTGCGCAGGTAAAGTCTAGCTTTGCAGGTAACTTACCCCCTACTTTTTGCTACAGCACAGCTTTTTGCGCGATCGCATCTCCCACACAAGTATTGTTTTCTCCCCAAAAGCCCTTTCCGCCCAACCCCCCCTTCCCGATATATCAGTTGGCTATTGCGACTCCATCATGGGGTTATACGGGGCTCTACAGGGGGGTCTACAGGAAGAATCCGTGTTTCCTCTGACAAAGTAATTAAACTTATTCCTTTAGAATTAAGAATTAACACGGAGATGGAATTCGTTGGATGGATTCTGTTCATCCGGGTGCATTTAAGGAACCGACTGTTTGAATGACTTCTTTGAGTCAACTATGCGTTAGCTATTCGTTAGCCATGCGTTAGCCATGCATTAGCCATGCGTTAGCTAAAAGTTCATCCCTGGAAAATTGTGTCGTCGCTTTTGTCTAAAGACATCCGACTCTCTCATCGCTGTTGTTTATCTCTCATGCCACTTGATACCCTTAGCCAAACGACTCTCCGTTACAAGCTCAAGCAAAGCAGTAACGGCTTCGTTCTCTATGTGTGGGAACCTGCACATTTAACAGAAACTCGCGTTCGACCGTTTCTCTTCATGGCAAAGCATCCCACTGAGAATCGTGAGGAGGCTATGGAGCTTTTGAACCATTATTTGCAGATCCATGAATAATTCTCGATGAATGCCATAGGATTGAAAATAAAATAAAACCCGAAATTTTTGATGCGAAGCGCGGCAATGCCGCGCTTCGCATCAAAAATTTCGGGTTTTATTTCGTACGTGATCCATAGCGGTGTGCGAGGCGGATTGCGTTAAAAACGCAATTTCTATGCTTTGGGTTGGCGATGAGAGCGAGCGCTGGCTGCTCCCATCGCCATGAACGATTGGTATAGATGATTTTTGGAAGCGTGGCGCAGTGCGCGACTGTCCCCAAACCCGTCTTTCTATTTCACCAATGCGAGGGCAGATCCGCCTCAATTTTGTAGAATGCCGTCTTCTAAATACAAAACCCGATCCGCTACATCCATGATGCGGGAGTCGTGGGTGACCATCAGCACCGTGCGTTCACGCTCTTTGGCAAGCTTCCGCAGCAGCTCAATGACCGCATGACCACTCTGGGAGTCCAGCGCTGCGGTAGGTTCGTCTGCCATGATGAGGGGAGGGTTCCCTGCCAGGGCACGGGCGATCGCCACGCGTTGTTTTTGCCCTCCAGAGAGCTGTTTGGGCAAGCTTCCAGACTTGTCTGCCAGCCCTACTTCTCCCAATAGCTCTATTGCTTCAGCGTGGGCTTTGCGGCGTGTAATGCCTTTCACCTGCATCGCCAACTCAACGTTCTCGATTGCTGTCAGAGCCGGAAACAGGTTGAAGCCCTGGAAGATGAAGCCAATATTTTGCAACCGAAACTGCGCCAGTCCCTTCCGCGACATGCGCGTAATATTCTGCTGTAAAAGGTAGACACTGCCAGAGGTAGGGGTGAGAATGCCTGCCAGAATCGATAGCAAAGTTGTCTTCCCCGATCCAGATGGACCCATGAGCAATTGAATGCTACCTTTGGGAACCTGAAGGTTAATATCAGTCAGCGCTTGAAATGACTCTGCCCCGTTGGTGTAGACCATGTTGATTTGGTCGGCGGCGATCGCCACTGATTCTGCCGTAGGGGTTGGGTGTATGACCGGAACTGCCGATCGCACTAAAGAAAGAGTCATTCGAGGGTTTGTATGAGATGCTGTCATTGCGCCTGAGTTAAGTGCGTATGGGGAGCAGATAAATAACGGGGCTTAGAGGAGTTTACGGATTTCCGTGAAATTCATACTGGAGAGTGGACAGACCAGGCAATGGCACAACAAAAGGCGATCGCTCTTTTACCTACACCTTTACCTATACCTTCAAAGACCAGAGGGAAGATTCCTCCAATCGGCTTGAAATGAGCCATCCAACTCCACTTGTCCAACTCCACATGGCGGTGATGCTCCGCAGGGAGTTCCATAAACTCAAAGTTTTGAATTGCTTTTTTAAAATGCAAAAATGCAATTTTTATTCTTTGGGGTGGCGATGAAAGCAAGTGCTACCTGCTCCCGTCGCCATGAACGATTGGTTGTAAATAGATAGAAGACTTAATTTTTGTTCAAATAAGGTTTACCATCCTTCACTTTACTGACTAAAGCCTTTGCCTGTCGTAGTCAATTTCACTTAATGCACGACAAATTTCTGTTATGCAGACTTCAGAGCGTCCTAACTGGGCAACTTTTTTCCTTTTGGCTCACCTCGTATCCTTGTTGGCAGCCTTGAGGTTGGCAGCCTTGAGGTTGGCAGCCTTGAGGTTGGCAGCCTTGAGAAAAAGAGTTTGGGCGATCGCCCCTGGCATACCACCTATGCTTTGAAAACGATTGCCGGATCGACATGGGTCACCCGTTGAATGGCAATGATGGCTGAGCCAACACACATCAGTACCGTGATGCCCAAAACCCCCGCCGCCGAGACGGGCGTTATCAAAATGGCGATGCCTTGCGCTGCCAGCGTCCACTGTCCCACTGCCCAGCACAGCGCCACACTGGGAATGTAGCCCAGCACCGCCATCCACATCGCCTGCTCGATAATGATTCGATAAATCACCCAGTCAGACGCACCCATTGCCTTCAGCGTCCCAAACTCTTTCACATGGTCAGAAACGGAAGAGTAAAGGATCTGTCCGACGACGACCATGCCAACGACCACCCCGACCGTTGCTCCCAAACCCAAAATGAAGCCAATCCCTGTACGCTGAATCCAAAACTCCCGTGTTTGATCCGACATCTCTGCACGGGTAAGGGCACGAACGTTAGGAAGTTGTTCTTCGATGCGTTGTTTCAGGAGTTGCAGGTCTTGCCCTGGCTCCGCTTCCACCAGGACATAAGTGATGGCGTCGCTACCCGACAGCGGTTCGGGTTCAGGAAATACATCGGGGTCAGAAGTGCGCTGAAAGTCGTTTTTGCAGATCAGGTTGCCCTGTTCCAATCGGCAATTGGTGGAGGAGTTGAAGCCGGAGGTCAGATACGCGTTGGCATTGCGGAGGGAGGTAAAGATGTAGGCGCTGGCAGGGAGGGATTGGGTTCCTTCGGTTAAGCCAACAACGCGGGCAGGAAGAGAACTGATGGTGGCATTGTCGCCGACCTGGCGCAAGCCCAGGGAATTCAGGTTAGAGGCATCGGGCAGAATGGTATGGGGTTCCTGTAAGGTGCCCACGTCGCCTTCGGTGAGGTTTCCGGCAGAAAACAGCGTGCTGACGGGGTCAAAGCCAATGATTTGCACGGGGGCGATTTCGCCGTTGGGTCCACGCCACATGGTTGTACGGGTGAGCAGGGCTTCGGCGTGGCGCACGCCTTCTATGGTTTCGGCATCGGCGACGGTAGCCGCAGGAATGGGGAGGGTGAGTTGCAGGTTCACCATTTCCTCGGCACTCAGCCAAATATCCGCACTGGAGTCATCAATGATGGTGGTGGTCGATCGCCCAAAACCCTGAATAATTCCGGTTTGGATGGTGACCAAACTGACGGCAAACATCACGCCAGCCTGGGCAACCAGGAAACGAGGAATATCTTCCAATAAATTTCTGCGGGCAACTGAAGCCATGAGGATTGAAGGGGGTGGACGATTGGAGGAACAAGGGGGGCAGTAGCAAGGGGAGAGATGTTTTACTCTTCGGCGATCGCTCGATTACATCAGAGTAGTTGAGCAGAATGGTTAATTAGAGTAGTTAAGCAGAATGGTTAACTAGAGTAGTTGAAAACCTTGACGAAGACGCCCAGGGAGGATGTTCCCGAAAGTAGAGTCCTGTTGATAGGGTTCCCACGGTCAGGGCGATCGCGCCAGGTTTCATGCAAAACCAGTGGATTTACGATAACCAGCACTTTTTCCCACTGTAACGACATCTATCCAATCACTGTATGGGAATGTGCCAATTGGTTTTGATCCCAAGTTTTGCACCCCCTCAGGTCATTCCCATTGGAGATATTGACCAGTTCCTTGGCTGGTTTCGGCAAATTTGTCTCCAGCAACCCTCATCCACCACACTGTTTCAGCGGCAGTTGAGGATTGAAAATAAAATAAAACCCAGAATTTTTGATGAGAAGCGCGGCAATGCCGCGCTTCTCATCAAAAATTCTGGGTTTTATCTCATACGTGATCCTGAGACGGTACATAGTCTGATAACCGCTTACTTGAAGCGTACCTACCATCCGCAGGCTGAGCCATCAAGAAAGTTTAGTCAGCACTTTCAAAAATGTCTGGGTGCGCGGAGTCAAGAGGGTGCGACGGTAGGCATCGGCGGCTTTTTTGATGCCCTCGGCCTGGGTGGGGTAAGGGTGGATGGTGCTGGAGAGGCTATTTAGCCCCAACCCCCCAACCATAGCGGTGGTGATTTCACTGATCATGTCCCCGGCGTTTTTCGCCACGATGGTGGCTCCGAGGATCTTGTCGGAACCTTTGGGATGGAGGATTTTGACGAAGCCATCTTCTTCGCCATCGGCGATCGCCCGGTCCACGCTGCTGAAGGGGATCTTGATGGTGTTCACCTGCATTCCCTTTTCCTGGGCTTCGTCTTCGTAAAGCCCCACATGGGCGATTTCGGGGTCGGTGTAGGTGGCCCAGGGCATGACGAGGTGGCTGAGGCGCGATCGCTTCAAGCCAAAGGGCGCGAAGAACAGGTTTTTGATGACGATGCGGGCGGCGGAATCGGCGGCATGGGTGAACTTCCAGTTCATGCAAATATCCCCAGCCGCGTAGATTTTGGGGTTGGTGGTTTGCAGAAAGTCGTTGACTTCAACGCCTTTGCGATTGTAGGCAACGCCAGCGGCTTCCAGGTTCAAGCTCTCGACGTTGGGGGCGCGTCCGGCACCCACCAGGATTTCATCGACGACCACGGTTTCGGCGCGACCTTCGCGGACAAAGTGGATGATTTTGCCGTCGGGCGATCGCTCTACCCGCCGAATTTCCGCCCCCACCACAAGCTGAATGCCTTCCTTCTCGAAAACCTTCTGCACAATATCTGCGGCGTCCGGGTCTTCTTTGTTGAGGATGTGGCTGCCCCGGTGCAGGAGCGTCACCTCGCAGCCGAGGCGCTGGAAGGCTTGCGCCATCTCACAACCAATGGGACCACCGCCAATTACCCCCAACCGCCGGGGGCGATCGGTCAGCGAGAACACCGTCTCGTTGGTGAGATAGCCTGCCTCCTCAATGCCAGGGATGCCGGGACGCGCCGCCCGTGCTCCGGTCGCAATCACCGCTTTTTTGAATTTCAGCGTCTTGCCCTCGACCTCCAGGGTGTTGCCATTGAGAAAGCGACCTTCCCCCAGAAACACGTCGATACCCATTTTGGAGAAGCGATGGGCGGAGTCGTGGTGGCTGATGCCCGCCCGCAGTCGCCGCATCCGCTCCATCACGGCGGGGAAGTCGATCTGCGCTTCACCAGGATGCACGCCCAACGCTGGAGCTGCCCGCAGTTCTCCCACCACACGGGAGGAGCGGATGACGCACTTGGAGGGCACACAGCCCACATTCAGGCAATCGCCCCCCATGAGATGCCGCTCGACCAGCGCCACTTTCATCCCAATACCCAGTCCGGCAGTACCAGCAGCGGTGACCAATCCAGCCGTACCTGCGCCAATGACAACCAGGTCGTAGGTATCAACGGGCGTTGGATTTTTCCAGTCGGGGGGATGTACGTAGGACACGAGTTCCTGGTTGGCAGCATCCTGGGGCAAAACAGTGACGGGGTGTGGCATGGGAAGACCTTAGCTAGAGGGGGTAAAAGGTTTAAGTTTTGAGTTTTGAGTTTTGAGTTTTGAGTTTTGAGTTTTGAGTTGGGGTGGCTGGCTGGGTCTTGGGTTTGAGATGAGGGGTTTCAGGCAAACTTTAGGCAAAACTGATTGGCTGGTAGTCGCTCTCTGCCACTCAAAACTCAAAACTCAAAACTCACCATTGATTATGAAGATGTCGCCTGGTCGTGATTGATGCTTTCCTGAAGGGCTTTGCGGGCGATGCGGGTGACGTAGAGGGTGACAGCGACCGTCGCGAGAAAGCCGAGGATGCGAATTGTCCAGGTAATTGTAGGGTTGGAAGGGGCTTCGCCTGCGCCGATGGTGGCGAGGTTACCTGCCAGCGAACCCAGGTACACATACATGATGGTGCCAGGAATCATCCCGACGGAGCCAAGCACATAGTCCCGCAGTGAAACTCCGGTGATGCCGAAGGCGTAGTTCAGCAGGTTGAAGGGAAAAATGGGGGAAAGGCGGGTCAGGAGAACAATTTTTAACCCTTCGCGCCCGACGGCTTTATCGACCGCTTGAAACTGGGCATTGCCTTCAATTTTCTGGGCGACCCAGCCCCGTGCTACATAGCGCCCGACGAGAAATGCCAGGGTTGCACCGATGGTTGCGCCAATGAATACATAGATGGAGCCTGCAACCACATCAAACACGACCCCCGCGCCAAGAGTGACGACAGAACCGGGGAGAAAGGCGACAGTCGCCACGATATAAAGCAGAATGAAGGCGATCGCCCCCACCGCGCCCAACCCCTCGATCCACGCCAGCACATCGGTCAACATCTGCTGCGGACCCAGGGAACTTTGCGTCAGTGCCGTAAGCATTGCAAGATTCGGAAGCCAATGGAAGGCTAAGCTGCTCATAAAGCCGAGTGCTACCAGGTTTCTGTTCATAATCTATTCCCGTGTGGTTAATAGTATTACGACCAGACCTGAAAGATGGATGTATCCAGAGTTAGGAATAGAACCGTTGATAGATGAGATGCGATCGCCCCAACCCCTCACCCCACGCACCGTAGGGGCGGGTTTCGCCCCTACCTCTCTCTACTTCCCACACCTCCCACCAAACCCGCCCCGGCAACCCAGAACGCGAATGAACGCCGATGCGATCGCCCCACCGCATCACACACACCGTAGGGGCGGGTTTTGCCGCCACCTATTTTTCTTTCCACACCTCCAACCAAACCCGCCCCGGCAACTACAACAACCCCCGATAGCGAATGAAAATCAGCACCGCCGCCCAGGATCCAAGGGCGACCTTGAGGGCGACGAGGATATTGAGAATAGGAATCCAACCGCCGCTGACCAGGGTTCCCAGACTACCGAAGGGAAGTTCCAGTCCAACCAAACTGAGGGCGGCGATGACAATGAAAATGAGCACCGAGACTTTTTCCAGGATGGCGGCGTGCCAGCGTTGATAGATAGCTTCCATCCACTTTGAAGAGGAGGTGATGGCGACCAACCCGATCGCCGTTCCCCCCGCAACGCCCGCCGCAAAGCCACCGCCGGGGCTGAGGTGTCCCCGAATCGCCAGCTCGATGCTGACCAGAGCGGCGATCGTCGCCCCCAACCGTGCCAGCACAATGGAAGGATTATCGGTGAACTGGTAGACGGTACAGGAGGGCTGCTCGTTTGCCAGCAAGTACCGCACCCCCATGATGGCGAGGGTGAAAACGACCACCTCAAAGATGGTGTCGTAGAGGCGATTGCGGAAGATGATGCCCGATACCGCATTGGGAACGCCGCTATCTTGCACCACGGTTTCCACGATGGTGAGATCCATAGCGTCCATCGCAGGATTGGGGAACACCAGCATCTTGATATAGAGGGCAATGCCAGCGGCAATGTAGATCCATCTCATGGCTGTGCCTCCAGGGCGTTGGGTTTAGCATCGGTAGGGGCGATCGCCAGAGACTCCAGGCTATTGGGTTGCACGTAGCTGAGCTGGGCGATCGTTGGTGGAATGTCGTTTTGCATCAGGTCGTAAAGCCGCTGGAGGCGGGTCTGGATGAGGTAGGGCACAGTGTGATCCACCTGAAGGAAGGAGGCTTCGCTGGCGTCTGTGCCAATGCAGATGGCGTGGATCTCTTTGTTCATCAGGGCGGTACGGAGGGCGGGCAGGCTGGGGTAGGGCACCCGCTCCAGGCGCAGATGGTGCCGCCGCAGCATTTTGCGCAAGTCAGAGAGCAGCGGTTCGGGCGGATAGGGGATGTCGTGGTATTCGGCTTTAGGGTCGGTCTCTGGAGCAATGACGCCCAGCCGCATACTCATGGACGATCGCACCGCCACCGCATACAGGGTGATGGAGAGCATGGTTCCCACCAGTGCCTCGGTGAGGGCAACATCAGCGGCTCCAAACAGGGCATAGACCAGCGCGGCAACGGCTCCCAAAATGCCGCGAATGACCAGGGCGTTGTAGGGGTTGACCTGCACCACCACCATGAGCGCGGTCAGCGGTAGGAGGGCGGCGATCGCCAATACATAAAAGTCTTCTGATAGCAGGACGTTAGACATCTCCACCTCCACGGCTCGAACAATATGCCAGCACATACCCCAGCACCGTGTTCCAGATGGCGAGGGAAATCAGCGCTAATACTAACAGGGGCCACTCACTGGGAATCTTGAGCAGCAACCCCAGGATGATGCTCATGGAACCCAGGGTGTCGGACACCGAAAGGCTGTGCAGCTTAAAGAGGACGGAGCGATCGCCCACCAGGGGGATGGTGCCCCAAAACCAGAACACTAACCCCACAACGATTAGGGTATAACTCAACGTGTTTATCATAGGTCGTTCATCCGTCGAATCACATGAGCCAACAGCATCAGAGCGGCATTTCCCACACTCAAAATCAACACCCCCACCAGCCCAATCATCCAGTCATCGCGCAACACCGAAACCACCAGAATCATCACCGAGGTTTTGGTTGCAATGCTGGCAAAGGCAAGCATTTTTTGCCAGATGTCTTCGTCCTGCCACGCCTCATAGATGGGGATGAGCAACGCGGCAATCATGGCGATTATGACCCCATTCATCGTGGTTTCCTCCGGCTCACTCGATGGACTTCATACCAGCCGTCGTCGCGATATCTCAACACAATGGTTTTGGGTGTAAAGGTAATCAGAAAAATGTCGAGAAAAATCAGGGCAGGTGTGCGGTTCGGCTTCACCCGTTCCAGGGTGACCTCCTCCTGGTTGTGAGGGCGCAGGATAATCTCCACGGCTTCGATGAAGGCGATGGGAATGGCGACAATAATTTCCCAAAAGGTATGGAGCCAATCCTTCAGCTTTGATGGAGATGGGTATCCCCGTGGCAATAGCAGCGCCACGCACACCCCAATGATGATGTTCGCCAAACTTAAATCCGCCGTCAGCAGAAACCATATGGTTAGCCGCAAGATCAAATCCAGGTATCCAATCATGCCAGCACCATCCAAAACAGCGTCAGTAACATCAGGCTCATGACTCCAATCAGGTGATCAAACCGCTCCATCATGCGCGGCAACTTGACCACGGCTTGCCGGAAAATTAACCAGTAGGCTAACCATCCCAGGAAAATCGTAAGCAGGGGTTTCGCGATGTTTGCCAGGGTATAGGCTTCGTAGTACACCACATTCGCGCCAAACAACCCGCCCACCAAAATAATCATGGCGACCCAAAACCCGATAGAGAGGGGCTTCTGCTTCGTATCTCCGTGGGGCAGGAAGATGAATTTTGCAAAAGAAATAGCCGTGCCAAAGGCGGCAAGGTTCATGCCAATCACCTGCCAGGGCAACAGATTCTTCATGGTCAGCACCTTTGCCCCAAAGCCCGACAACAAGGGAAAGCCAGAAATGGAAAAGCTGGCAATGACCAGGGCAATCCAGACGGGGGTATGAATGGTTTGATGTCGGAGTTCTTTAAAATTACGGCTCGGCAAGTTGCCCGCAATCATAAAGAGCGCCGATTTCACCAGCCCGTGGGTTAGGGCGTAAAAGCCACCCACCTCCGGTGCCGCCAACACAAAGCCCAACTGAGACACCGTGTGAAATGCCAGCATGCGCTTGCTGTCTTTTTCAACCACGGCATAGAAGACGCCCAGAAGTGCCGTTCCCACACCAAAAATCCGAACAATGGGGTCAATGGACTCCAGCATGAGGGCAAGGCGCGCCAGGGGAAAGATTCCCGCTTTGATGACGACCCCCGACAGCAGGGCGGATACGGGAGTTTCGGATTCCGAATGAGTCAGCGGGAGCCATAGACCAGAGACAAAGATGCCGCCTTTGGTAAGCAAGCCCAGGAAGATCAGGGCGATCGCCTCTCCCGGTGCATTCGCCAAGCCCTCAAAGGCGAAGGAATTGTTTGCCCGATAGACCAATACCGTCCCCAACAGGTAAAACAGCATGGCTGTATTGCTGACAAACAGGTAGCGCAACCCCACCCAGATCGAGCGATCGGTGCGGGGATACGCCACCAGCAGGAAGGTTGCAATGCTGATGACCTCCAACGCCACATAGAGGCTCATGAAGTCGGAGCAGATGAAGGCAGAGTTGACACTGCCATGCAGAAGGACAATTTGGGTATAGAAGAAGGCAGATTTCCCGGTGTGCCAGGAATAGATCACCACCGCAGCGGTGACCAGGGCATTGGTGAGGATGAAGAAGGCGCTGAGGGAATCGACCATCAGCGTGACGCCGAAGCTGTCTAGCAATTCCAGGGTCAGCGGTTCGGGCGCAGAAAAGCACAGGAGGGCATAGGCAAGGGACGCCAGAGCAACAACCAGGGCGAGATAGCGATCGAGCTTAGGCAGCAAATAGCCGCTAAAGCCCAAGAAAAAGGGCAGGGCGATCCAAAAAACGGTTATTTGGCTCATGGCGTGTTATTTTTCTCGATTTCGCTGATTTCTAAAGTGGGATTGTCCCGCGATAGCTTCATTACCCCGACCAGCATGAGTGCCTGAATCGAAAAGCCAATCACGATCGCCGTCAAAATTACCGCCTGGGGCACCGGGTCTGCATAGGCAACCGCCTCTTTATCGGAGAGGATGGGGGTGAAGAAGCCGCTCCGCGCAGCAACCAGCACGTAGTAGGCGATGACCCCCGTGCTCATCACGTCCATCGCGATGATTTTCATCATCAAATTCTTTTTTAGAATGATTCCAAAAAAGCCAAAGAATACTGTTGCAAATACAAATGCTTCTAGCACCGTTTCCTTCCCTGACTGCGCTAATTGACCGTACGCCCTGGTTTGCTTCTGATTTAACTGAAAAAGCCACTGCTGTTGAACGAGACTGCCATCCACAACATATTCTGGCGGCTCTGGCGGATGGATAGGCTAGCGATCGCTCACCCTAGCTATAGCTTTACATAAATAGTTCAGCCGTAATCAATAGAAATATAACTATGCTTAATTTTATAGGCTTCGACCCATTTCTAGATGTGAAGTTTGATGGGATTGGTGGCGTCAGGCTCTTGTTCTCATGTCACCCCAAAGCTAGAACTGGAGATAGTTTTAGGGCGATCGCCGTGCCACTTCTCAGTACACCATTACCCTTTTCTATGGCTCTCATTTGCAGTGTAAATGGCTCTGAACCTTCAGCCCAGGAACCCGGTCCCTATGGAGGTAGCTGCAACCGCTGAGAATGGGGCAAAGGGACCGGGTTCCTTTTACCCCGGTGGTAGGGAGGATGGCTCTGAGACTTAAAAATTCAGGGTGAGCTGGATGTAGGTTTCGGTGGGATTTGGGGACGATGGGGGGCGATCGCCCCCGCTCTCCAGGTTGGTGATGGATAAGCCCAGCAGTCGCACCTTCTGCTGCCCTGCTTCGGTCAGTGCCAGGAGTTCGATCGCCAGTCCCAAGATGGCGTCTCGGTCAGTCAGGGGTGCCGCGACGGTGCGGCTGCGGGTGACCTGCTGGTAGTCGGCATACTTCACCTTGAGGGTGAGGGTGCGTCCACGGGTATGCTTCTCGTCGAGGCGATCCTGGAGTTGCTGCGCCAGGGAGTCCAGCGCCGCGAGGATGGCGGGGCGATCGCCCAGATCCTCAAAAAAGCTGGTTTCCACACCCACGGACTTGCGAATGCGGTTGGGGTTGACGGGGCGATCGTCTTCCCCACGGGCAATGCGGTAGTAGAACCGCCCAACCTTGCCGAACGCCTCCAGCAACGCATCCTCCGTCCAGTCCTTCAGATCCGCCCCGGTGCGAATGCCCAGGCGGTGCATCTTGGCAGCGGTCGCTTCCCCCACCCCGTAAAACTTTTCGATGGGCAACTGCGCCACAAACTCCGTCGCCTGTTCCGGGCGAATCAGGGTCAAGCCATCGGGCTTGTTCATCCCCGACGCCATTTTTGCCAGAAATTTATTGATGGAAATGCCAGCGGAGGCGGTGAGGTGGGTTTGTTGGGCGATCGCCGCCTTGATTTCCTGGGCAATCAGCGTTGCCGACGGCTTGCCCTGCTTGTTCTCCGTCACATCGAGATAGGCTTCATCCAGCGCCAGCGGCTCCACCAGCTCTGTATATTCCAGAAAAATCGCCCGAATTTGCTCCGAAACGGCACGATACACATCAAATCGGGGTTTTACGAAAATCAGATGGGGGCACTTTTGAATGGCGGTGCGGGAGGGCATGGCGGAATGGATACCAAACTTTCGCGCTTCATAGCTGGCGGCGGCTACTGCCCCCCGTTTCTCCGGTCGCCCGCCCACCACCACAGGCTTCCCCCGCAGATGGGGGTTGTCCCGCTGCTCCACCGACGCATAAAACGCATCCATATCAATGTGGATAATTTTGCGCATCCCGCCGCCTCTATCCCGGTTTCAGATGGATTCCGACGCTGCCCCCGATGGTTTTATATCTGATTCTAGGCGCTGAAGATTTTTGGAACCACAGAGGCACAGAGGTGCTCAGCGGCTAATACTTTGAGAATCATTAGGGACTTGCAAGAAAATAAAATCCCAATTTTTGAGAGAGAAGGCTGGCAGAGCCAGCCTTCTCTCTCAAAAATTGAGATTTTATCAATCCGCAGATCCCTTAGTTGTCACAAATTAAAGTTGTCACAAATTAGATGGCGCATTTCCGCTTGTATTGGGAATGCTTGATATATATGAGGTGTGCTCCTAAGAAACATAACCATAGGCATGAATAACTATGCACTAGATGGGTGAGCCAAGCATCTGTTTCACCCTTCTCGTCCATAGCAGGCTCGCTCAAAGCACCCCTTTTCCCTCTGAATATAAGTGTTGGGATTATAAGTGTTGGGATCTGGAAATTGGAGCAAACGGAAAACTTACTAGTGGAGCGATCGCCAACCCCACTTTTGAGTCTCTTGTAGGGGATAACCCATCCTTGATTCGTGGCAAATTAGGGGAAAACTTCCTACTTTGGTTGGGTGCAATTTTTTAAGACTTTGGTTGCTTTTGCTGGTTCATCAATGGCTGCTCTACCTGCTACTTCCTCAGCTTCAGATGATGAGGCGATCGCCCTTAACCTCGAAGGGTTATTGCATATCGCCTGCTTCAGCAGTCAAGTACCCACTGCTTTGCTGATTTTGCACCAGGGGTCGGTTTATCGCATCGTTTGTCAGGTCGGACAGCAAATCGACGCCTTACAGCTCGTTGCCCACACACTCTCTCCCCTTCTCCCCATTCCAGCCAATCCTGATAATCCTGCCAGCAGCACACCAGCCTCTGCGCCAGCGGCATCACCTCATGGAAACTCCAGCCAGGACATCTCGATAAACCCGGAGCCAACACCAGCAAAACCCCTTGAGGAGACAATTCTTAGCCTGAAAGAGGAGAACCGACACCTCCAACTGCTACAAAACCTGAGTTTTGCCCTCCAATCATGCGGCTCTCTCGACGAGGTGTATGAGACATTACCAGATTTGCTCTACCCCTTTCGCACCGATATGTATGGGCAAGTGGTGTTGAGCAACCTTCAGCAAAATCAGGTTCTCAAGCTCATTTGTTGGGGAAAAGCACCTCATCCATCTCCCCCTACGTGCTTGTGGTCGAATTGTCCCGTTGTACTCTCCCATCAGCCCTACAAATGCAATGAAGCCGAGGAAGGACAGCCCAACTGCAAGGCATTTCTCAGCGCAACCGCCCTGCCACACTCCTTACCTCAAACTGACCCAACCCACTACCGCTTTTGTGCCCCCATCACTACCCCAAATGGGCAAACGTTTGGTGTTCTATCCTTCTGGCATTCAGTTTTGGGAGAGCAACTATCAGAAATAGACCAGCGATCGATGGTGGCGATCGCCCAACACATTGCCCTCACCCTGGAACGGCTCAGGCGAATCGAAGTTCTTCAACACCAGAGCATTCGCGACCCGCTTACAGGGCTGTTCAACCGCCTGTATCTCAAAGAGATGCTGCCTCAACTCATGAACCGGGCAGAGCACAATCAGCAGCCCATCAGTATCATCATGATTGATATTGACCACTTCAAGCGCTTCAATGACCAGCATGGACACCAGGCAGGCGATCAGGTGTTGCGAGATTTCAGCGTTTTTCTCAAAGGCTTCGTGCGAGCAACGGATCTGGCTTGTCGCTATGGAGGCGAGGAATTTATTTTGATTTTGCCGGAAGTTAGCCAGTCCAAAGCCCAGCAAATTGCCGACCGCATTCGCCACGGTTTGCAATATGTCACCATGCAGTTTGCTGGACGTGCCCTGGGACACATCACGCTTTCCGCTGGCGTTGCCACCTTCCCCCAGCACGGCACTTCAGACGAAGCCATCATTGCGGCTGCCGATGCAGCACTTTATCGATCAAAAATGAGTGGACGCAATCGCATTACCGTAGCGAAGCTGCCATAGGTCAATCAAATTAGCGACATAATCTTGCTTTTTCCAGCAATACTTCTGTCCTTTTGCCAGGGATTACGCATTCAATAATTTGCAATAGCAGCAATTCCCAGCTTGAAAGCCGAACGTTCGCGCCTGACGGGCGCGAACGTTCGGCTTTCAAGCCCATAATGAGAACCAAGACCTTTGCGATTCTTCCAAACCCCTTGATTTTACGTCGGCGGAGCGGACGTAAAACAAGACGTAAAACAAGGGTTTGAGAAGAATCGTGAGCACATTGCAGTAGCAGTGCTCCAATAAAAAAGCGGAAGGCAACTTACTTACCTTCCGCTTCTTATCTTGAACGGGCCAGGAGGGATTCGAACCCCCGACACCGTGGTCCGTAGCCACGTGCTCTAGTCCACTGAGCTACAGGCCCCTGCTCAGGATTACCAATATATCATAATACATTCGGCTTTCGGAACATAGATTTTTGGATTTTTTCTTGGCTTTTTCCAGCAGGAACACTTTGAATCACCTACGAAGTAAAACCCAGAATTTTTGATGAGAAGCGTGGCATCGCTGCGCTTCCCATCAAAAATTCTGGGTTTTACTTTATTTTCAATCCTTTGCAGCAGGGGCATGAAGAGGAACCGGACGCGCCCCCCAAACCGCTTTAGAATCGGATAGCCGTCACCTTCGAAATGTGGTTTCCGCTATGACCCAACCCTCTCCCGACGCTCTTACTCACCTCGATGCCCAGGGGCAAGCGCAAATGGTGGATGTGTCTGCCAAAGCGCAAACGGTACGACGGGCGATCGCTGCTGGGCAAGTGCGAATGCAACCTGAAACCTTCGCCGCCATTCAGGCAGGCAATGCCCCCAAAGGCGATGTGCTGGGCACTGCCCGGTTGGCAGGCATTATGGCAGCCAAGCAAACCGCTAACCTGATCCCCCTCTGCCACCCTTTGCCTCTGCAAAAGGTCGAGGTCAACCTCATCCCCGACCCTGACCTTCCCGGTTACCGCATCGAAGCCACCGTCAAAACACGCGCTGAAACCGGGGTAGAAATGGAAGCCCTCACCGCCGTCTCCGTCGCCGCCCTCACCCTCTACGACATGGCAAAAGGCTTAGAAAAATCGATTCAGATTGAATCCATCCATCTCCTCACAAAAACAGGTGGCAAATCAGGCGATTACCAGGCAGAAACAATGGAACGCCGTTGAAACGAAGATGCGATCGCCCATCCGTAGGGGCGGGTTGCACACTAACCTTCTCCACCACAAACCCATCTCCCCCCAAACCCGCCCCGGCTAATGGCAGGGCAGGTTTCGCATCCTCCTTCCCCAAACCCTCTGTGCCTCCGTCGTCCATCTTCCGTAAAATCAAATATTCCGAGAGAACCCAGGACATACAATAGGAAGAGTTGTTGATAATGCTCTGCCATGCCGCCTCGTTGGTCCCGTGTTCCGACCCGCCAAGATCCTGACTTTCGTCGTCTGGACGATCGCATGACCTTTGCCTTCCATGTCGCCCTGTTTGCCGCATCCAACAGCGGGCTATGGTTTGTTCGCACCCTACAGGCTCAATCCTGGACCTGGCCTATATGGGTGACGGGGATTTGGTTTGCAGCGCTGGTTGTGCATGGAATTGTGATTTTTGCGATCGCCGATTACTCCAAATAGCCCACCCAAAACTTCGAGTAAACCTGTTAGGGATCCCGTACGCAATAAAACCCGGAATTTTTGATGAGAAGCGCGGCTAAGCCGCGCCCTCTTTCAAAAATTCCGGGTTTTATTGCGTATGTGATCCTTAGCTCTTAAAAAAAGGCAAGGAGCCAAAACTCCTTGCCTTTTGGTTTGTTAAATCAAGGCGATCGCCCGGTTATACAGGTTCGGCAACTGGGGCATTAACCGAGGGCAGCTCTACCTGTCTGAGCATTTCTCGCAGGGATTCCCCTTCAATGACTTCCTCTTCCAACAATTTAAGGGAGAGGGTTTCCAGGATTTCCCGGTTGTGCTTCAGGATATCGAGGGCGCGCTGATGAGCCGCTTCCACGATGCCCTTCACTTCCTGGTCGATCGCCTCAGCGGTTTGGGCGCTCACCATGCGGCGGGGGTTGCCCATCTCGCCACCCAGGAAATTGTTACCCTGGCTTTGCTGATAGGCAAGGGGACCCAGCACTTTGCTCATGCCGTAGGTGGTAACCATGCGCTCTGCCAGATCCGTCGCCCGTTGCAGGTCGTTCGCTGCCCCTGTGGTAATGCTGCCGAAGACCACTTCTTCTGCCGATCGCCCACCCAGCAGGGTAGCAATCTGCCCTGCCAGCTCAGTTTCGCTGAGCAAAAAGCGATCTTCCGTTGGCAGTTGCAGCGTGTAACCGAGAGCTGCCATGCCACGGGGCACAATCGAGATTTTCTCGACGCGATCGGTTCCCGACATCACAGAACCAACCATGGCGTGACCTACTTCGTGGTAAGCCACAATCTTTTTCTCTTTGTCGTTGAGTACGCGGCTCTTTTTCTCCAACCCGGCGACAACCCGCTCAATGGCTTCGGAAAAATCTGCCTGAACGACCATCTGGCGATTACCCCGAGCTGCCAGCAAAGCTGCTTCGTTCACCAGGTTGGCGAGGTCAGCACCAGAGAAGCCAGGGGTGCGAGTGGCGATCGTCTTCAAATCCACACTGGGGTCAAGCTTCACATCTTTTGCGTGAATCTCCAGAATGGCGAGGCGTCCGGTCAGGTCAGGGCGATCGACCAGTACCTGGCGATCGAACCGTCCAGGGCGCAGCAGTGCCGGATCAAGGGATTCGGGGCGGTTGGTCGCTGCCAGCACAATCACCGTTTGTTCACCTGCACTAAACCCATCCATCTCTGTCAAAAGCTGGTTCAGGGTTTGCTCCCGCTCATCGTTGCCGCCGTAGAAGCCGCCCGACGCACGAGACTTACCGATCGCATCCAACTCATCAATAAAAATGATGCAGGGAGACTGCTTCTTCGCCTGCTCAAACAGGTCGCGCACTCGGGAAGACCCAACCCCGACGAACAGTTCAATGAACTCCGAGCCAGAGATGCTGAAGAAAGAAACCCCAGCTTCCCCTGCAACGGCTCGTGCCAACAAGGTTTTTCCCGTTCCTGGAGGACCTACCAACAGCACACCTTTAGGAATACGCGCACCAATCTGAGTGAACTTCTTGGGGTTCTTCAGAAAATCGACGATTTCTACCAGCTCTGTCTTCGCCTCCTCGACGCCAGCCACATCGTTGAATGTGATTTTTTCCGATTCGCCTTCCACATATACTTTGGCTTTGCTCTTGCCGATGGAAAGTGCGCCTGGAGCACCACCTGCATTACGGGCGATGAAGAACTGCCAGATGGCGACGAAAATCAGTGGCGGAATGACCCAACCTAACAGGCTGGTAAACCAGTTGCCACGGGCTGGAGGAATGGCTGAAAACTCAACATTTTGGTCTTCGAGCAGGTTGGGCAGATTCAGGTCGAAGATGGGCGTGGTAGACAGGATTTCACCCTGTTCTCCATCGTCACCCTTGAGCTGATAGCGAATTTGGTCTTGCCCAATAGAGGCGCGAGCCACTTCCCCTTCACTGACCTGATGGATGAAAAGGCTGTAGGGTACGCGGGGAATGGATGCGCCAAACAACGCAGGCGCAAGCAAATTGAGCAAAAGATAGACGCCGGATAAGGCTAGCAAAATCCGACCGATGATGCGCGATCGCGGCGGATTGGGTTTGTCTTTGATTGGCATTGCGAAGAATGCTCCTTTCTTGAAACGATCAAATCTTGAAACGGTTAAACAAATAGAGAACTCAAAACAAGGGACAAAAGCCGCAACACAGGCTGGCAACGTCCGAGGGGAGCAACAAACATGAGGGAAAAACCTGGAAAGGGAGCCGATATGGGCGAACAGCTTGGGTAAACTTTGCTTCTCAGAGGCGATCGCCACACTCAAACTGTTCTGCTTCCGCCCTAACCTTCCTAACCTTCAGAGAAACCTTCTACAAAATCCCTCACGTAAAAAAATAAGCCAGAGAAAGTCTTGTTTCTGAATTCTTCTTTTCAAATCTTAATAGTTTTGTGCCCTAAGAATCTGTAAGTCGGTGGAGAGAAACCCGTACCCCTCTCAGGCATGAAAGGCAGTAGTTTACGCCCATTTGGGCTTTCGCACTCTCATATCCTGCGTACCATTTTGGGGCAACTCCCGCTTCCCAAGAATGGGCGTTATTTTCTTGTGTAGCTCCAAAACCCTTGATTGTGCGTGCGCTCCGCGCACGCACAATCAAGGGTTTTGGAAAAAGGGTGAAGGTCTTGTTTAGGGCAAAATTGCCACAAAAAAGGGCCTGCAAGAAGCCCTTTCGTTGATTCCTTAAGCATTGGAGGATTTGCCTGTCCGGGGGAGGGACGGCAACTCAGACCGATGAATTGCTAAGCAGTCTCCATCCAGTCAAAAATCTGGTCAAGCTGTTCCAGCGTGATCAAGCCATACTGCCATAACACCATGGGCAGCATATTCGCATCCCGCTCTGGATGCTTGAGGGCGATCGCAATAGAAGAGTGTGGAATCGCCAGTTCCTCTCTGAGGAACTCAATCAGTCGGTTTTGAGTAGTGGAATCAACTGTCATTTCTATATCCCCCTTAAAAAATGCACCGTATTGTTAAGCTTTGCAACAAAATTTCAGAATCAATGTTGTAGATTATAGCGAGCTTTAGACAGCTCTGTTGTGCCACGAAAGATAGAGAGTGAGATCTTTATGGTAAGAAGGCTATCAGTCTACCACCGCTTCACAAAAACAGAACAGGCGATCCGTTTGGCAGGTAAAAAGCCTTCTACCCGGTACATACAAGCTAAACTCCATCAATCTCGCTACCTTCTGCCATTTTCTTAAGAAATCAGGAAAAAGCTAAGTGATTTTCTCAGATTATGGACAGGAAAAATGAGAATTTTGTGAGGATGGAGCAAAATTCACCTTACAGCACCTTGACAGCTTCGCCCGTTTCGGCGGCCTGACGTACGGCATCAGCGACTTTCAGAGCATATACACTAGCCTCGGGCGTGAAATACAGCGAAGCACCCGTTGTTAAATGATCCAAGACCATGGCAGTGTCTTTCGCAAACAATCCCCGACGACTGCCCGTATCTAGCGGATGTTCCCCATCCGGCAGAATGAGGGTGCCTGCTTCGCCATCGATATAAATTCCACCCTTTTCTCCGTGAATGGCTAACGTCCGCTCGGATTGCCACACGGCTTCCCCTTTGCCATAAATCACCTCAGCAACCAGCCCACTAGAAAAGGTGAGTTGGGCTGTCACCAGACAGGAGGTAAATGGATTGGTTGGCAGCATATTGCCCCAAAACCGGGATTCGGCAGCAACCCGCGACACGGTTCCAAATAGATGAATCAGCCGATTGATGCGAGCCAGCGCACCTATCAGGGGAAATCCAAACAGATCAGCCCGATAAGTCCAGCGGTCGGGGGCGGGTCGTTGGGGGACAAGGCTACTGTAGCGAGCGTAGAAGGGCGTGCCGATGTGAGGTAGCCCCTGGGCGATCGCCCCATGAATGCCGCTCAACAGCTCGATATGCTCGACATGCAGCAGTTTTTGCTTTGCCCTGGCAAGGTCAAGAATGCGCTCGGCTTCTGCTACATCCAGGGAGAGGGGATATTCGACGACGACATGCTTTCCGGCCTGCAGGGCAGCTTCGGCGATCGCCCCATGATCGCGGTTGATGGTGGCAATCACCACAAGATCCACGTCTTCACGCTGAATCAACGTGTGCCAGTCAGTGAGGGGCGCAGCTTCACAGGTTTGGGCAAGGGCGGAGGTTTTCTCCAGGTCTCGTCCGGCTATGGCAGCAACGTGCGATCGCCCATCTCGATAAAACGCATCGGCTCTAGTGCGTGCAGCGTAGCCCGTTCCAACAATTCCAACACCAATGGAAGTCATAGAAAAAAATGGATGTGGTTTCTAGCGATCTTTGTTGTTTTTACTGTAGTCAGCAACACTCAATTGTAGGTAAGCCTGACGAGTTTCCATCATGCAATCCGGTGGAAAGACTGCCAAATCCCGTAAAAATCTCTACGGAACAGATGCTGTCAGAAAAACATAGGAAACTCAAAAATAGATTCATAACCTATCCCTATAAAAGAAATAATTTATTGTAGGAAAACTGATTTTAAGCCAACCCAATGCCTTCTCATTAATCAATTAGAAGATCATTGGGTTCTGAATAATTTTGCCAGGGAAATCTATCGGATATTATGCCAGAAAAGCCCTATTTCTCAATGGTTTTAAGCGATCGCATGCGACTCTATAGATGGCAATCAAAGGGGAGGGCGATCGCTAAATCTTCTCAATAATTGCTGTAAAAAATGGAACAAAATCTATCGCAATGCAAGGAGCTGCGGTTTTCATCTCCCATGCTAATCAGCCTCTAACGAGGGCACTTCCTCGTTAGGGAACCCCTCATCCAGCATATTTCCAGGTATTACCGCCACATATATAAGTAATTCGGTGGAAAAACATAGTTTTTCATTACGAATCCCATTCATCCTGAGGGGCAATATGCTATCAAAGCGGAGAAGTTTTCTCGTAGTATCGAGAAGAGGGTTGAGATCCCAGTAACCAACTTCATGCTGCGTTCTGGGTCAACTCTTACGCCGTTTTCAGAATTGAGAGGAATGTTGCATGGCAACGTATAAGGTTACCCTAATCAACGACGCCGAAGATTTGAAGACAACGATTGAGTGCGCTGACGACGTTTATATTTTGGATGCTGCTGAAGAACAGGGCATTGACCTTCCTTACTCCTGCCGTGCAGGTGCTTGCTCCACTTGTGCAGGAAAAATCAAGGACGGTACGATTGACCAGTCCGATCAGTCCTTCCTGGATGATGAGCAAATCGAAAAAGGTTATGTACTGACTTGCGTGGCATACCCCACCTCCGATTGCACGATCATCACCCATCAGGAAGAAGAGCTCTACTAAGCCCCTGGTCTTCAAGCACAACGCATAAAGCGTTTAACCTCCCCGGATGTCTGATCAGCATTCGGGAAGGTTTTTATTTGTAGGTGATCTCCAGAAAAGAATATCCCCATTTTTTGAGAGAGGGCGCGGCTAAGCTGCGCCCTCTCTCAAAAAATGGGGATATTCTTTCTCAGAAATCTCCTTAGGATCGAAAATAAAATAAACCCCAGAATTTTTGATGAGAAGCGCGGCAATGCCCCGCTTCTCATCAAAAATTCTGGGGTTTATGACGTATGTGATCCCTAGCGAGTTGAGAAGGCTTCGTCAAAACGGCGGGTAACTGGCTCCATCAGGAACGTGAGGATCGATCGCTGGCGGGTAACGATTTCTGCCGTTGCTGCCATCCCTGGTAGGAGTTCTACGTCTTGCCCACGCACCGGGACGGTGGTGCGATCGAGCCGCACCAGAGTGGGGTACACCAGACCCAGCTCTTCATGTGCCGTCGCATTGGGACTGACGCGGAGCACTTCGCCATCAATAATGCCAAATTCCTGGAAGGGGAAGGTTGCCATCTTAATTTTGGCGGGCATTCCGGGGGAGATGAAACCAATGTCACGGTTGAGAACCTGCACTTCCAGCACCAGATCTTCGCCCTCAGGGAGGATGGAGAGCAACTCTTCGCCCGGTTGTACGGTGCCCTCTGCCCGGCTCACCTGCAGGTTATAAATCACGCCGTCGATGGGGGCGCGAATGGTTTCCTGGTCTTGCTGGCGGGTTGCCTGTTCCAGTTGTCCTTCAATTTCGGTCAGTTCTTCTTGGCGGCGGTTGAGTTGCGTCAGGATCTCTCCGCGCCGCTCGGAGCTAATGCGGTTGGTGATTTCCCCAGACTGACGGTAGGCCGCTTCTGTTTGCCGAATTTGAGCGCGTTGCTCGGCAATCTCTTGCTGCAACGACGCAACCTGGTTCTGCGCTTGAATCAGGCGATCTTTCGCTTCCAGGTAGTCGAAGCGGGGAATGGCTCCATTTTCAGGGGCGGCGAGTTCTCGCAGGCTGGCTTCTCGCTCCTCGGCATTTGCCAGAGCTTCACGGGCACTGCTGAGGTTGGCTTCCAGGCGGGTGAGGCGGGCATTGGCAGCGGCGATCGCCGATTCCTGTTGCGCCACTTCTGCCTGGGCAGCAGTGCGCCGTGTCTCAAACTCTTGCAGGCGGGCTGCTAGCAATTGGTCTTGTAGGGGCGTTCCGGTGCTGGTGTTTCCGGTGCGCTCCGCTTCCAGCCGGGCAATATCCTGACGAATGAGCTCAGCAGACTCTTGGAGGCGGGCGACATCCGCTTCGGGCAAAGCCGCGTCTTGCTCAATCAGGATGTCGCCCTGGGCAACGCGATCGCCCTCTTCCACGTGGATCTCAACGATCTGCCCACCCCGCAGCGATTGCACGGGGCGCAGTTGTTCGGCAGGGGTAAGGGTGCCCTGGGCAACGGCAACTTCATCAACTTTGCTGAAATGCGCCCAGGTAATCGCGCTCAAAATAATGGCTGTGAGCCCACCTGCTAACAACCGGGTGTAGAGCGGAGGCAGGGCTTGCACGGCTTTACCCAATTCGTAGGATAAATACTCGTCGGGCGTCGCAAATTGCTGACGGGTTTGCCGTGCCTGGGCGGGATTTGCTGCCAGGGGTGAGGAGGAAGGAGGGGTTGCTTCAGTCATAGTCACACAGTAGCAAATGCAGCCAAAAGAGGGATAGGGAAAGGGAAAGGCAGATGAATGAAAACGCCGTATCCAGAAAATTCTGGAGAGTGCAGATTGTTTGAGCAACAGATTTTGTGGTGGGCGATCGCCCTACATCTGGTTAACCCGATGCCGCGATCGCCCACTTCAATCCTTCACTCAACCGTCTCTAATCCTTCACGGTTGGCACAAGAATTTTCAATTATTAATGTTCCCTCTACCGCGATGGATCATCCAGCGATGACCCATCTTCCCTCCGCTGGCTACATCATCATGTCTCCTGGATGAGGATATCGGATCGACCGATGGCGGGGTCGTCTGCAAATGTGGCAAAGGTAATCGGTGCAACACCTCCTGCGCCATCTGGGTTGTAGAGCAACTGCTGATTAGGCGCATCGTAGATAACACGAGCGGTAAAGGCGTTGATGTCTTCCACGCCTGTAAACCGGGCAAAGTCGGCACTTTGCAGTTCCTTGAAGGAAAAGTCTGTTAAGCCTTCCTCCATCAGCGCTACATCATCGCCACCTTGCAGCACGGTAAAGGTCGTGCGATTGAGGACAATCTTATCCACCCCAGTACTAAAGTCCGCAATCTCATCTACCCCCAGATCCGCCGAAGCAAACACCCTGCCAGAGTTGAACACGAATAGGTCTACGCCTTCTCCACCTTCAAGGAGGTCATCTCCGTCATGACCATTCAGGAAGTCATTTCCCTGTCCTCCCCTCAAGATGTCATTGCCATCATCGAAGCTAACGGGTAGTGGTCGTTGCCCCAGCAACGTATCGTTTCCTGCACCGCCCTCGATTTCGTCCAAACCACCCTGTCCAACCAGGCGGTTGTCGCCCAGATTACCCCGAATGATGTTATCGGTCTCATCTCCAATCGCGTTGTTATTGAATGTACCAACCAATTCCAGGTTTTCAATTTGGACACTGGCGGGCAGGTTAGCCAGGTTGTATTCCAGGATGGTCTCTGAGTCAATGACAATCCAATCAATCCCAGCACTATCCTGAACACTGTCTGCGGCTTCATCGATAACGTAGGTATCGTTTCCTGCACCGCCCGCGAGGACATCGACCCCAGCACCGCCGTCCAGGCGGTTGTTCAAATCATTCCCGATGATGGTGTTGGCTCCGTCGTTACCAAAGCCGTTGAAATTACCACCATCTTCCAGGATCAGGGTTTCTAGATTAGGACTCAGGGTGAAGGTGCCGAGCGATCGCACCGTATCTGTTCCTTCCCCATCCAGTTCAATGATCGTGTCTTCTGGATCATCGTTAAAGGAATTGACGAAGTAAACATCATCTCCTCCTCCCCCTCTCAGGGTGTCTTCTCCCAAACCTCCTCGGAGGATGTTATTGCCATCGGTTCCGGTAATAACATTATCCAGCTCGTTGCCAATCCCTTCGAGGGCTGTGCCTTGCAGTTCCAGGTTCTCGAAGTCAGCCCCCAACGTGAAGGACTCAGCGGAGGAAATAACCAGATCGATTCCCTCATTAGGGTTCTCGATCAGGGTTTCGGCAGTGCTAGTGACCACATAGGTGTCATCCCCCGCTCCGCCTTCCATACTGTCATTACCAGAGCCACCATCCAGGAAGTCGTTGCCCAAGCCACCCTGTAAGGTATCAATACCTGCGCCACCATTCAGGGTGTTGTCACCATTGTTGCCCTGGATGAAGTTATCGCGAGTATTTCCAGTACCCGTCAGGTCTTCCTCGCCAGTTTCCCCTGCCAAAATCAGGTTTTCGATGAAGTCTGAAAGGATGTAATCCACATCCGATCGCACGGTATCTAGTCCACCCGTGTCGTTGCCTTCTTCATCCGCTTCGATGACTTCATCATCTTCATTGTCTACAAAGTAGAAGTCATCCCCGGCTCCTCCAATCATTGTGTCGATTCCGGCACTGCCATCAATGACGTTGTTGCCGCTATTGCCGATGATCAGGTTAGCTCCGTTGTTTCCGGTGCCGTTGATGTCGAGGGGAACCGCATCCTCTGACAGAATGAGGGTTTCAAGATTGGCACTCAGGGTGTAGCTGACGGTAGACTCAACAACATCAGTACCTTCGGATGGATTCTCGACAATTTCTTCAGTTTCGTTGTCGATAAAGAAGGTGTCATTGCCTTCGCCACCAGCGTAGCTGTCGATACCCGCTCCACCATCCAGCAGGTCATCCCCTTCAAGACCACTGAGGGAGTTGTTAAACTCGTTCCCAAATATTTCGTTGTCCAAAACGTTGCCCGTGCCGTTGAGGGCGAGGGGTGCGCCGGGAAGTAGGATCAGGCGTTCTACATTCGGCGTCAGGGTATAGGTTTGGTTGGAGCGCACGGTATCGATACCTTCCCCTGCACGCTCTGTCACCCGGTCATCGGGGTTGTCGATGACGTAAATGTCATCCCCAAGTCCGCCTTCAAGGGTGTCTACTCCCAACCCACCATCCAGGGTGTTGTTTAGCTCGTTACCCTGGATGAAGTTATCTAGAGCATTACCTGTGGCGTTGATGGCGTCGGGGCTTTCGGGCAGAAGGGTGAGGTTTTCAACATCAACAGCGCCCTCTGTTGTCAGGTCGTAGCTGACGCTAGAGCGGATTTCATCAATCCCCCCGTCATTCCCTGGGGAAATTTCGACGACGCGATCGCCCACATCATCGATGATGTAGGTGTCGTCACCATCCCGACCCTCCAGCCGATCGATACCGCCACCACCATCGAGCAGGTTGTCGAATTCGTTACCGACGATCAGGTTGTTGAAGCCATTCCCGATCCCTTCAATGGCTGTTTCCAACGGATTGAGGCGGAGTTCTTCGATTTCGCTGCCGCTTGCCAGGGTGTAAGAGACATCAGAAAAGATGACATCCAGTGTTCCCTGACCAACGCCTTCGATCACCTCATCATCGGGGCTATCCACAAAGAAGGTATCGTTGCCGACGCCACCCGTCATGGTGTCGATGCCTGCGCCCCCATCAATGATGTCATTACCTGCCTGACCATCCAGGACGTTATCGTTTTCGTTTCCGGTAATTTCGTTGTCGAGGGCATTACCAATCCCGGTAATTGCCCCGGTCTCTGGAAGCAGGATCAGGTTTTCGATGTTGGCTCCCAGTTGCAGGCTGACCGCGCTGGATTCAACTGTATCAATACCGCCATTGACGGGATCGGGAGAATCCTGAACGACATCATCATTGTTGTCGACAACATAGGTATCGTCGCCGAAGCCGCCCATCATCGTATCGACGCCAGCTCCGCCATCGAGGCGATCGTCGCCCCCCAGCCCAATCAGTTCGTCATTGCCTTCCCGCCCCAGCAGGATGTTGTCCAGGTCATTGCCAGTGATGATGTTGTTGTTTTCATCCCCTGCGCCTTCAGTTGCTGGGTCAAACAGGGTCAGGTTTTCAATGCCGTCGTAGTTGGGGGAGGTGAGATCGATATTGATGGAGGATTCGATCAGATCCCCCTGGCTTGTGCCCGAGTCGATGACCAGATCAAGGGGGTCGTCGATGACGTAGGTATCGTTGTCTGCGCCACCCTGGAGGGTATCTCTGCCTGTGCCACCATCAAGGCGATCGCGCCCAACTCCACCAATAATAAAGTCGTTTCCTCCCAACCCAGACAGGTCATTATCCTGGTCATTGCCCTGAATGATGTTGTCTAACCCGTTACCTGTGCCGATGATGGCAGTACCCAACAGGGTAAGATTTTCAACAAATTCGCGCCCGGCAACATTGAGGCTGAAGTCAACTTCGCTTTCAACCAGGTCAATGCCTTCTTCGTCTGCTTCGGTAACGGTGTCTCCAACATCATCGACAAAATAGCTGTCGCTGCCCGCCCCCCCGGTCATGTTGTCGGCACCCGTGCCACCATCGAGGGAATCGTCGCCATCGCCGCCCGTGAGGATGTCGTTGCCGCCCTCACCTAGCAGAATGTTGTTCTCATCGTTACCAATGATGATGTTATCGAGGTCATTCCCGGTTCCGTTGATGCTGGCTTCCCCGATGAGGGTCAGGTTTTCCTGGTTATCGCCCAGTTCATAGGTGACAGAGGAGATGATGAGGTCTGTTCCACCTGCGGCTTCTTCTGTGACGGAGTCAAACTCACTGTCTACCTGGTAGGTGTCATCGCCTGCGCCCCCAAGCATTTCGTCGTCGCCTGTGCCGCCGTCGAGGGAGTCGTTGCCCGCACCGCCCTCCAGGCTGTCATCGTCTGCGCCCCCTTCGAGCAGGTCATTTCCAGCAAGCCCTTGCAGGGTGTCGTTACCTTCTAGCCCCCGCAGTTCGTTGTCTTCGGAATTGCCCTGAATCAGGTTGTCTTCGGTATTGCCTGTGCCATTGAGCGGACCTGCCCCCTCTTCCAGGATCAGGTTTTCCAGGTTATCGCCGAGGGTATAGCTGAAGTTGACTTCGACGGTATCGTTTCCAGCCCCAGACTCTTCGGTAATGAGGTCTTCAGCACCGATTACGTAAGTATCGTCGCCAGTGCCACCGAACAATTCATCGATCGCATTATCGGCATCTCGACCCACGAGGCGATCGCTTCCCCCCTGCCCTTCGATGGTGTCGCTACCCAGGCCACCATCCAGCTCGTTATCTTCGTTGTTGCCGATGATGATGTTATTGAGGTCGTTACCTGTGCCAATGATGGCTGTGCCTGTAAGGGTCAGGTTCTCAATATTTTCGCCAGAGATACTGAGGTCAAAATCCACGGAGGATTCCACCAAATCGGTGCCACTGTCTACGGCTTCTACTACTTGATCCAGGGCATCATCGACGATGAAGGTATCATCTCCGGCTCCGCCGCCCATGGCGTCGGCTCCTTCGCCCCCATCAATCAAGTCATTGCCGTCTCCGCCTTCAATCTGGTCAGCGCCGCCCAGCCCCAAGAGGGTGTTGTCTTCGGCATTGCCGAGGATGACGTTTGCACTATTGTTGCCTGTCCCGTTGAGGGCATTGTCAATCAGGGTAAGGTTTTCCAGGTTGGGAGTGAGGACGTAGCTTTCGAGGGCCGATTCAACAGTGTCGGTGCCACCGATCGCAATGTCGTCACTTTCTTCGATCACGCGATCGCCATCTTCTGTGACGACATAGGTATCGTCGCCATTGCCCCCCAGCATGGTGTCGATGCCAGAACCACCATTCAGCAGGTCAGCGCCGCCCAGTCCTTCGAGGCGATCGTTGCCGCCAAACCCAAACAGCTCGTTGTCCAGGTCATTGCCGATGATGACGTTATCGGCGTCGTTGCCTGTACCGATGGTCGCTGTTCCGGTGAGGATGAGATTCTCCAGCCCATCGGCCAGCGTAAAGTCAAAGTCGGCTTCAACGGTATCGATCCCTTCTCCGGGAAGTTCAACAATCACATCATCGACATCAACCACATAGGTGTCGTTTCCGGTGCCCCCAACGAGGCTATCGACTCCGGCTCCACCAACGAGGCTGTCGCCCCCGGCATTGCCCTGCAGGGTGTCGTTGCCATCACCCCCATTCAGCACGTTGCCCACAGCATTGCCGACAATCAGGTTGTCGCTGGTGTTGCCTGTGCCGTTAACAGCGGTGTCCGTGAGGATAAGATTCTCAATCTCTACAAATTCTGGGTCGCTGAGATTCACATCAAAGTTGGCTTCGATGGTGTCACCGTCGTCGCCCCCGGTTTCATTCACCGTGTCATTTTGGTCGGTCAGGACGTAGGTGTCGTTCCCTGTGCCACCGTTGAGGATGTCGGTTCCTTCTCCTCCGGCGAGGCGATCGTTTCCTGCGTCGCCGGTAATGGTGTCGTCGCCCCCGGCACCATTCAGGATGTTATTCCCAGAATTCCCCAGGATCGCGTTTGCCCCAGCATTGCCTGTGCCGTTGATATCCCCGATTCCGCCCAGGGTCAGGTTTTCCAGGTTGGCTCCCAGGGTGTAGTCTGGCGCGAGGGAAATCACGAGTTCTACATCATCGTTGTCTTCTTCGATGATCACATCGTCAGTACTGTCGATGACATAGGTGTCGTCGCCTTCACCCCCGACGAGGCGATCGCTCCCACCGCCGCCCGTCAGCGTGTTATTGCCCTCGTTCCCGGTGATGACGTTGGCGGAAGTATTACCCGTTCCATCAATATCTCCGGCTCCAGCAACCAGGGTCAGGTTTTCCAGGTTGTCGCTGAGTACATAGTCTTCGTCGGCAAAGACAGCGTCGGTGCCACCCCCAGACGCCTCAACAATGGTGTCGGTAGAAGAAACGAAGTAGGTGTCATCGCCATTGCCACCCCGCAGAGTATTCGTTCCCCCTTCACCGTCCAGTTGGTCGTTTCCGTCTCCCCCTTCCAGGATGTCGTTGCCATTGCCACCCCGCATGATGTCGTTGCCGCCCAAGCCCTGCAACAGGTTATTGCCAGCGTTGCCTTCGATGACGTTGGCGATCGCATTGCCCACCCCGTTAATGTTCGACGTTCCAGTGAGGGTGAGGTTTTCAATGTTGTCGCCAATGGTGAAGGTGCCGCTGGCTCCAGCGAAGCTGACAATCACTGTATCGGTGCCCTGCCCCAAACTTTCATTGGCAGTATCATTTACATTGTCAAACAGGTACAGGTCATTGCCTGTGCCGCCCCGCATGGCGTCGGCTCCCGCGCCACCGTCGAGGGTGTCGTTGCCGCCACCCCCCAGCAGAGTGTTGTTACCACTGTTCCCCGTAATGCGGTTGGCAAGGGCATTCCCCGTTCCGTTAATGTTTTGGGTGCCAGTCAACAGCAGATTTTCGACGCCCTGTCCATTTGTTTCCAGGTTGAAACTGACGCTGGAATTGACCTGATCCGTCCCTTCACCACTGGCTTCAACGACGACATCGTTGATGTTTTCCACCACGAAGGTATCGTTTCCGGCGTTGCCTCGCATGGTGTCAACGCCCGCCCCACCAATCAGGGAATCATCACCAGCCCCACCGTTGATAGCATCGTTGCCGCCTAAACCATCGAGAATATTGTCCCCACTGTTCCCCGTAATGACGTTGGCAGCGTTGTTCCCTGTACCGCCGATGTCTGCCGAACCCACAAGGGTCAGGTTTTCCACATTGCCCGTCAGGGCGTAGGTCAGGCTGGCGAATACGGTGTCTGTGCCGCCGCCCACATCTTCGCTAACGACATCTCCTGCATCGGCAACCCGATAGGAGTCGTTGCCCAGACCACCGACCAGGGTATCCTCACCTTCCCCGCCATCCAGGCTGTCGTTCCCTTCACCCCCGACCAGGCTGTCATTACCAGCCAAACCAAACAGGAAGTTGTTTCCGGCATTTCCGGTGATGATGTTGTTGAAATCCGTTCCCGTGCCACTACTATTGGCAGTTCCGGTCAGGGTAAGGTTTTCAACGAAGTTGGTGCTGCTGAGGTTGTAGGAGATGAGGTCAGTGAAAACGGTGTCTACACCATCTCCAAAGTTTTCGCGAATGACATCCAGAAAACTATCGACAATATAAGTGTCATCGCCTGCGCCCCCTTCAAGGGAGTCATCGCCCAATCCCCCATCCAGACGGTCATCGCCACCATTGCCAATCAGCGTGTTGTTGCCGGTGTTGCCAGTAATGCGGTTGTCTTCATCATTACCAATCCCGGTCAGGTTGGCGGACCCAGTGAGGAGCAGATCTTCGAGATTGTTGGAGAGGGTGTAGTCGAAGCTGGCAATGACCTGATCTTGACCCCCACCGGGCAGTTCGATAATGGTATCGAGGAGGCTATCAATGGCATAGGAGTCGTTGCCCGCACCGCCTTCCATCAGGTCATTCCCGGCACCACCATCGATCAGGTCGTTGCCGTCGCCGCCTTCAATGCTGTCGTTGGCGGCTCCCCCTTCGAGGGTATCGTCGCCGCTGCCACCATCCAGGCGATCGCTCCCGGCACCGCCATTAATGCTGTCGTTGCCTGCGCCACCGATCAGTTCGTCGATGCCATCGCCGCCTAGCAGGGTATCGTTGTCTATGCCGCCATCCAGGCGATCGTCGCCGCTGCCACCATCCAGGCTGTCGTTTCCGGCACCGCCATCCAGGCGATCGGTTCCCACGCCGCCACTGAGGGTATCTTCGCCAGCTCCCCCCAGTAGCTCATCATTACCCCCTTCGCCGTTGAGCACGTCGTCCCCGGCAGCGCCACTTATTCGGTTGTTGCCGCCGTTGCCGATGATGGTGTTGTTGGTGTTGCTACCTGTGGCTCCGATGTTGGCGGACCCTTCCAGGCTAATGACCTCAACTTCGGAGTCTGGCTGCAAATTGTAGGTGATGGTGGTTTCGATGCGATCGAAGCCACCGCCTGCGGCTTCAATCACAACATCTCCCACATTATCGACGGAGTAAAGATCGTCGCCGCTGCCGCCTTCCATGCGATCGCTTCCCGCGCGACCGTTCAGCACGTCATTCCCGGCTCCCCCAATGAGGGTGCTGTTGCCACCGCTGTCATTCAGGGTGTCGTTGCCATCCCCTCCGTTCATGACGTTGTTTCCGGTGTTGCCAATGATCAGGTCATTCCCAGCTCCACCATCCAACACATCATTGCCGCCACCCCCTCGCACGGTATCGTTGCCCGCACCGCCATTGACGGTATCCAGCCCCACCCCTGCCACGATCCGGTCGTTGCCTGCGTCGCCCCGAATCTCGTCGTTGCCCTGGTTCCCGTTGAGGACATCGTCTCCACCACCACCGATGATGGTGTCGTTGCCATTGCCCCCTGTCAGGTTGTCTTCTCCTGCCTGACCGATCAGTCGATCGTTGCCGTCGCCACCGAGGATGCGATCGTTGCCGGTCGCACCATTTAGCACATCACTGCCATTACCCCCGATGAGGCGATCGTCGTTGGCTCCCCCGTTGGCCGTGTCATTGCCGTTGCCACCCCGGATCAGGTCGTCGCCTGTCCCGCCCGATAGCTGGTCGTTGCCACCGATGCCATCCAGGGTGTCGTTACCACCGCCCCCCGAAAGGATATCGGTTCCCACATCCCCATCCAAACGGTCATTCCCCAGCAAGCCATTGAGGGTGTCATTCCCCAGAAATCCAAAAATAAGATCTCCATCGTTTGTTCCATTTAGAAGATCGTTTCTGGATGTACCTCTGATTGTTGCCATGACAAATAAACTCCCTCAGCTACAGATGACCGGGTAATGCGTCTGAAAAACGATTTTTTTGAAATCAAAAATAATGTTTGATTGAGCCATGATGGGCACTGCCTAAGGGAATGAACGACGATATTCCTCAGGCAAGGATCACCTCATTAAACATTAGATCTCTGAAATTGGAGCAATTTTTTTTGGATTTGTGTGTTTGTTTTTGGACGATGGAATTAATACGGATCTGAGGGAACACACGGATCTGTGGAAGGGTGGATCAGCGCGCTTGGACAACGAATGAACACACAAACCTGGATGGGCGATCGCCCTCCTCAGCAGGGTCTTTACTCCAATGACCAATACTGACGGGTATAGGTTCCAGGGCGTTTACAGGGAATGCACAGGTTGGGCGATCGCCAGGGAATAAACAACTAAGTGAATCTTGTGAGCTACAGAAGAACTTACATCAGAACTTATATCCATGTCCCGCGATCTTGAGATATCGCCAGCGTTTCGTGCGATCGCCTCTGCGACGATGGATACTCACCCAGGAAAACCTTGATTTTGGGGATAGCTTACCCACGGATGGCAAAAAAGTTACAACCACCCAGACATTACTTTCCGTATTTCTTAATAACGCTTCTTGACGTTATTCCTTGACCCAAAGTAATCAAGCTGTCTGACAGAAACCTTACCCTGATCCAACACCCAAAAAGAGAAGAGTTTCTTAAAAAAGCATTAAATCAAACCACTTTGGGAGTTAAGTTTGATGTCTCACTCTACAACTATCCACTATTATTTTCTTTTCGTGGATTATTCAGGTCGATTCTTTTTACTCGTTTGCCACCGCACTGATGAAAACATACCTATAAATTAATTGAACAAAGTAATTTCGGAACAAAAATTTTTGCCCCAAAAATTTTTGTTCCGAAATTACTTCGACTTGCCTGACTTGGCTGGCTTGTTGCCAGAGTCGCGTTACCACATTTGCCCGTAAGCCCCAACCTGAAGCAGGGCTGTAGCATAGCAAGGGACTTGCAAGAAAAGGCAGCCGTATCAGCACCACGGGAAAGGAGCGGGAGTGGTAGCCTGAAGAAGTGTTGCGATCGCCATTCCACCGTGAGTTCTGTGAGTTCTGTTTTCTCTGCCGAGCGTCTATTATTTCAGCCCACACCCGCCAGCGGAGATGCCATTCCGCTAATTTTCGCCTTTCCTAATGAATATACCGTTGGCATTACCAGCCTGGGCTATCAGGTGGTGTGGGCTACGCTGATGGCAAATCCGGCGGTTGCGGTCAGCCGTCTCTTTACCGATGTGCAGGAAGATCTGCCGAGTGAGCCGGAGTTGCTGGGCTTCTCTTTGTCCTGGGAACTGGACTATGCCAATGTGCTGGGGTTGCTAGAGCAACTGGAGATTCCGCTGTGGGCGGGCGATCGCACCGACCATCATCCCCTCGTTTTCGGCGGTGGTCCTGTGCTGACGGCAAACCCCGAACCCTTCGCGGAGTTCTTTGATGTGGTGCTGTTGGGAGATGGGGAAAATCTGCTCGATACCTTCATTGCTGCCTATCAGGAGGTGCGCGGAGCCTCCCGGCAGGAGCAGTTACGGCACCTGGCAAAGGTTCCAGGCATCTATGTGCCCAGTCTTTATGGGGTGGAATATATAGATAAGGAGGGGGCGATCGCGCGCATTACTCCCCTCGATGCAGAAATTCCTGCCCAGGTCGAAAAGCAAACCTATCGGGGCAATGTGTTGTCGGCTTCGACGGTGGTAACAGAACATGCCGCCTGGGAGAACATTTATATGGTGGAGGTGGTGCGGAGTTGCCCGGAGATGTGCCGCTTCTGCCTTGCCAGTTATCTGACACTGCCCTTTCGGACAGCGAGTATGGAAGCTTCGCTGATTCCGGCGATCGAGCGGGGGATGGCGGTCACGAATCGGTTGGGGTTGCTGGGAGCCTCCATCACCCAACATCCTGAATTTGAGACATTGCTGGACTGGATCAATCAGCCAAAGTACGATGACGTGCGCCTGAGCCTCGCCTCCGTGCGCACCAACACAGTGACAGAAAAGCTTGCCAAAACCCTGGTGGCTCACGATTCTCGCTCTGTCACTATCGCTGTGGAATCGGGGAGCGATCGCCTCCGCCGAGTCATCAACAAAAAGCTAGAAACCGCTGAGATTGCAGAAGCGGCAGTGCGTGCCAAAGCCGGAGGATTGAGCAGCCTCAAACTCTACGGCATGGTTGGTATTCCCCAAGAACTGCCGGAGGATCTGGATGCCACGGTGGACATGATGTTGGCGCTAAAAAAAGTGGCTCCTGGCTTGCGGCTAACGCTGGGATGCAGCACGTTTGTCCCCAAGGCACACACGCCGTTCCAGTGGTTTGGGGTCAATACCCAAGCCGAGAAACGCCTGAAGCTATTGCAGAAAAAACTTCGCCCCAACGGTATCGACTTTCGACCCGAAAGCTACAACTGGTCAGTAATCCAGGCGTTAATTTCGCGGGGCGATCGCCGCATTGCGCCGTTGCTGGAACGGGTGCGGCACTACGGCGACACCCTGGGCAGCTATCGCCGCGCCTTCAAAGATCTGCGAGGACAACTTCCTCCCCTCGACTATTACGTTCACGAAGATTGGAAGCTAGACCAAACCCTCCCGTGGGAGCATTTGCGCGGTCCCTTACCCAAGCCAACATTGCTCAAGCATCGGGAAAGCGCTTTAGCACAGGATGAGGATGGGGCGATCGCCTCAGACAAAGAACCTGCAAAACCCGCCCTCTTACACTAAATGCTGCCTCAAGGTGGCATGATGTTCAGGAAAACACCCCCAAACTCTGGGCTAAGCTCCCTTCCTTAACCTTGATATGATGGGGCTAAGCCTCGTCTTCAAACCCTATGACCACGCCCGTTACCCTGGAATTGCCGGAATCACTGGCTCGACAGATTCAAGCGGTTGCTGCCCAAACTCAGCAACGGTTGGAAGACGTGTTGATTGAGTGGCTAACCCGCGCAGCTGCCGAACTACCTGTTCATCTATTAGATGATGAGCAGGTTCTCCAGCTTTGTGAACAACAACTTGATACACAGCAACAGGAGCGATTGTCAGACTTGTTGGAAGGGCAACGGGAGCAAACGCTGACAACTACCGATCAGATCGAACTTGCTGAATTGATGCAGCGTTATCGGCACGGGCTGTTGCGGAAGGCTGAAGCTCTCAAAGTCGCTGTCGATCGGGGGTTACGCCCCCCATTAGAGGCAGAAGATGGGTCGCCGCAACCTTTCGGCTGAATTAGATCAGCGCGTGCGGACAGCCGCAAAATATCGGTGCGGCTATTGCTTGAGTCCTCAACATTTGGTCATGGCTCGTCTAGAAATCGAGCATATTGTGCCCCTTGCTAAAGGTGGCACAGACCAAGAAAACAATCTCTGGCTTGCCTGCCCCATTTGCAATGGGCATAAGAGCGACAAAACGGCAGGAGTAGATCCTGAAACGAAGGCAACTGTCCCATTTTTCAATCCACGCCAGCAACAATGGTCAGACCACTTTCAATGGGCAGAGGATGGCATCACTATTATTGGAAAGACGGCAATTGGGCGAGCAACGGTTATTGCATTACGTTTGAGCAATGACCTGGATGCCCTGCGAGTACGGCAATTTTGGGTGATGGCAGGTTGGCACCCTCCCCGTGATTCGTGAGTTTTAAGGCGATCTCTAGAAAAGAATATCCTGATTTTTGAAAGAGGGCGCGGCTTAGCCGCGCCCTCTTTCAAAAAATCGGGATATTCTTTCTTGGAGACCGCCTTAAACGTTGCCGTAAACGGGAACGGCTGCGCCACGCATATCCTTGGCGGCATCGGATGCCAGGAAGCAGATGACCTCTGCCAGAGATTCGGCTTTGACCCACTGGCTGGCGTTTTCAGCGCCCATCGCGGAACGGTTGGCGGGGGTGTCGATGATGCTGGGCAGGACGACGTTGGCGGTAATGTTGGTGCCCTTGGTTTCGTCGGCGATCGCCTGCGTCAACGCTACTACCCCAGCTTTTGAGGCACAATAACCTGCCAGTTGCGCCCCCGGCAACACTGCCCCGCGCGACCCGACGGTTACAATGCGACCATAACCCGTTTCCAGCATTCGCCGCAGGCTATGCTTACACACCAGAAAGGTGGTTTCCAGGTTAAGGCGAAAATCCTTCTGCCACCTGTCGAGCGGATATTCATGGACTTTGCCCATCGAGAAGCCGCCGACCAGATGGATGCACACATCCACCCGCTCCATGCCATTCACCAGGTCTTCTACAGAGGTTTCTTCCGTGAGGTCGGTAGCAACGAAGCGGATACGGACGATGTCGGCAGGGGAAAGCAGCCCTCGCATTCGCTCTACTTCCTGGGCACTGCGGTAGGGAATGGTTACGGAAGTTGCGCCCCGTGCCAGTACGGCAGGAGTCACGCCCAGACCCAAACCGCCTGTACCGCCCGTCACCAAAACATGCTTGCCTCTCATTATGCTGATGCTCCTTGGGTGGTTATGCTGCTAAGTACATGGTCATAAATCAAGCCAATGGGGTGTGCCTCCTGCCGTGGGCGCACCCCACCATAGCTTCGTTGATTTATGGCGATTTATCCAAATCTATTTATCCAAGTTTTTCATTAAGGGGTTGGCAGAAGTCATCGAGTCCGGTTTTCTGGGCATAGATCAGAAGGGCGATCGCCAAGCTAATTGGCAAATTCGTCATTTCCACCAACACCGACATGGCATCGCCAAGGCTCCCTTCTCGCACATGGCGGCGCAGGTGGGGCTGGCACAATTGCACCCGCCAGCGCTTGGCAAATCCTTCCAGCCAGCGCTCCGACTCGGTTGGCTCTTGCCCCACCTTGAGTGCCAGGTCAATCACCGCGTCTTCTAAATTACCTTCACAATCTTCAATGACATCCAGGGTGCGCAAGGCTGCCGAGTTTTCGGCAAACTGCGCACGGTAATTTTCAATTTCTTCAGTTGTCAGGTTAATCATGCCGTCAATCTACCACCTGTCGGTCAATCCATTTCAGGAACGGTCTACATCTAGTGTCGCAAAAAGGGTAGAGCCTTGCTCAGGTATGGCTAAAGAATTCTCTGCCAAAGTCGTCCTTTGCTTCTTTCCATACCTGCACCATTGCCCTAAAAATTATGGTTTGTATTTTTCAAAATGCTCGCCATTTTTTTCGAACCCTTGATCTGGCGTGCGCTCCGCGCACGCCAGATCAAGGGTTCGAAAAAAATGACGAAGGTATTGATTTGGATGCTCCACGTCCGCCAAATCAAGGGTTTGAGAAAAATGGCAAGCATGTTGTTCTCTCTTAACTGTCTTTTTTCTGGCAGAAATCATGCCACTCAATTCTGCGATAATAGGGCGCATTGTTTATTGGTGGGGCAACCTGTATGCCAGGTCTGGTGCAATTGTTTTTGGCGATCGCCAGTGAGGTTTTTGCCTCATCTGCACTCAAAGCCTCTCAGGGATTTTCGCAACCCTGGTTTGTTGGTGCGGTGGTGGTGGGCTATGGCATGGCACTGTATTTCATGTCCCTCAGCTTGCAACATATTCCCCTCAGTATTGCCTATGCCATCTGGTCGGGGGTGGGAACGCTCGGCACTGCGATGATTGGGGTCTTTCTGTTTCGTGAACGGCTTGCCCCCGGCAGTATGCTCGGCATCGCCATGATTGTGGGCGGGGTGGTCATTCTGAATCAGTTTGTGGAGCGATCGCCCTGATTCGTCACAGCATCCTTTCCCAAATCCCCAAAAGACGAGCCAGTTGTTCGTCTTGTTCTTGTCAAAACAGTTCCTGTCAAAACAGTTCCCGTCAAAACAGCGTTTCTACCATTTTTTACGAAAGAAGGTGCAGCTTAGCCGCACCTTCTTTCGTAATGTCTTGTTTGAGGCTCAGCTTTTAGAAGAAGCGCCGCCGCCGAAAAATAGCGACCGAACCCAAACCACCGCCAAAAGCGGCTGTGGCGACCCCAACTTGCCGTTGCCACCAGTGGGGCGCAGCATAGGGAGCTTGCACAATCTCGTCCATTTCAACCCCAGACTCATCTACGGGAACGGTCAGAATGTCGCCGTGGTTGATCATGTCACCGATGCGAACCGTCCACTCCCCTTCCATATCGGCATCGGGGGTGAAGGCAAAACTGCCAGCGGCATCGGTCGTCCCTTCAATGATTGGCTCATCAAGATTTTCGGGGGAGTAAACACGAACTGGCGCACCTTCAAAGGGAGAGCCATCGCCAAACATGGAAGCAAACTGAAACTGTCCGGCGCTCATCCAATAATCGGTTTCAACGCTGTGCGCCCATGCCATACCAGGAAAACTGAACAGGCTAAAAACAAGTGCTAGAAGGAGAAGTAGCTTTTTCATAGGTTTCTTGAACGGTATCGTCAACGGGAACGGTTGAATGTCTTTAAGCAAACAACGAGAGTTGATGGGGAACGTCGCGGAGCAGGGAAGATGCAAAATTGTTCAACGTCTGCGATGGCTGGGTCAGGCGATCGCCTGGGCAGTCAGCATTGCCCCAACCGCCATAATAATAATCGCACTGGCAACAGGTAGATACCGAAAGATGCGTGAGCTAAGGGGTAGCCGATCAAACCATTGCCGGGAATAGATGACGCTCAGCCCAACGCCCACCAGCACCAGGGTCAGCCCTAAACTGAATGCTGTGACCAACGCCAACCCATAGGCGGTTTGGTGCAGGGCGATCGCCGATAGCAACAGCACCAGCGCCGAAGGGCAGGGAACAATTCCCCCCGCAATCCCCAATGCCAGAATGTTGGACGACGATAGGGCGTGGGAATGTTCCCCATGCTCATGGGAATGGGAGTGAGAGTGCGAATGGGGATGGTGGGAGTGGGAATGACCGTGGTGGTGATGGTCATGGTGATGATGGTCATGGTGATGGTGGTCATGGTGATGATGAGTAGGATCACCACTTTGTCCACCACTTTGCCCTACTGAAACGGCTTCCCAGCGTTCATGGAGCAGCTTTGCGCCGATAACTAGCACCATCACGCCACTGAGCAGACTCAGCACTGGATAGATGTGGTCTGCCCATCCAAACTGGGTCGCGAGGAGGGCGATCGCCCCCAACACAAACACCATCAGGGTATGGGTTGCCGTGGTGGTTAGTCCCAACACCAGGGCATGCCAGGGCGTACCCCAGTTCCCCACCAGATAGGCTGCTGCCATCGTTTTGCCATGCCCCGGCGACAGCGCGTGAGCCGCTCCCAGCCCAACCGCAATGCCCAGGCTGGTCAGCAGCAAAGATGGCGTCATGGCTTGCGGTTCCAACAACCAGAGGAGATCGGGTTCTGCATGGTTGGGATGGGCGATCGCCCACCCTGGCAGCGCCATCCATGCACCCACCAAACCGCCACAGCCGAGAAGAATTCGAGGAACGATGCGCCAACGATGCTCAGTCATTGCAGAGTGCCAAACCTGAAAGGATAAACGGGAAGCGATGAATGCCTGTATTTTCGCCGGGGGTGGTGGTTGATCCGGGCGATCGCATTCAATCTGATACAAAGTTGAGAAACCACCTTAAAAATCAGTTGGCACTATTTTTAGCACACTTTGCTCGCCCGAAATGGGTTATGGTGACGGAATCCATGAACTCCCCAGGACTCAGTCCCCAAAGATTGAAAATAAAACCCGAAATTTTTGATGAGAAGCGCGGCAATGCCGCGCTTCTCATCAAAAATTTCGGGTTTTATTTCGTACGAGATCCTAAGAGCTGCGCAAGCAATTAACCCCCTTTTGAGCAAGCAGATACGGCTAAGCCGCACCTACTTGCCCAATACCCTCGTCATTTTCAAAAAGCCTTGGATTTTGCCTGCGCTCCGCGCAGGCAAAATCAAGGCTTTTTGAAAAAGGGCGAGCATGTTGCTTGCAAAAAAGGGGGGGTAATCTGTTGGAGCACTCTAAAGCACTTGTTCCTCTATGGGGAACTTGGGTTCTTCTCCGTCTTCGTCGTAGCGGTGGTGGTAAGAGTGCCGTTTGGGGAAGAAGCGCTCGACGCCCCGCTTCACCAAAATATAAAGGATGGGAACGATAAACAGACTCAGGAAGGTCGCCAGCAAATAACCCCCAAACAGTGCGGTACCCAACGATTGACGGCTTGCCGCTCCTGCTCCCGTGGCAATCACCAGTGGGAAAAAGCCCACCAACCCTGATAGTGCTGTCATCAAAATGGGGCGCAGTCGTTCCTGGGAAGCTTCCAGGGCTGCCTGGGTGATGGTCATCCCCTTATCACGCAGTTGGTTGGCATATTCCACAATCAGAATCGAGTTTTTGCTCGCCAAACCAATCAGCATCACCAGACCAATCTGGCAATAAACATCGTTGGCTAAACCCCGAGCAAACTGAGCACCCAATGCCCCCAAAACAGCCAGGGGAACCGTAATCAAAATAATTACCGGGTCCACATAGCTTTCATACTGTGCCGCCAGAACGAGGAAGACCATCAGCAAGCCGAAGCCGAAGAAGAGGGGAGCCTGCCCGCCCGACTGGATTTCTTCCAGGGCTGTGCCTGTCCACTCAAAGCCCATGCTGGCGGGGAGAATCTGCCGTGCCATGGTTGCCATCGACTGAATCGCCTGCCCGGAACTCTGCCCCGGAGCCGCATTCCCCTGCACCGAAATGGAACGGAAGAGGTTGTAGTGGGTGATGGTCTGAGCGGTTGTGCTGGAGGTGAGGGTGACAAGATTACCCAGAGGAATCATGTCTCCCGCTGCCGATCGCACATACAACTGCTCCAGGTCTGAGGGGTCAGCCCGGAACTCCTGATCTGCCTGCACATAGACCCGGTAGGTGCGCTGGTCGAGGTTGAAGTCGTTGACATACTCAGACCCCAGGAAACTTTGGAGAGTGCCGTAAATATCGCGGATGTCAATGCCCAGAGCCTTGGCGCGATCGCGATTCACTTCCACCAAAAGCTGCGGCGAGTTTGCCGAAAAGGTGGTGAAAACCGCTTGCAGATCTGGGTTCTGGTTAGCTGCCCCAATCAGTTGAAAGGTATTGCCGATCAATTCAGACAGAGAAAGGACGCCCCGCCGATCCTGCACTTCCATTTGGAACCCGCCAAAATTTCCGAGTCCCTGAATGGCGGGGGGGTTCACCGCAAAGATGCGTGCCTCGTTGATGCCAAAGTATTGCATCTGTACCCGCTGAATCACACCATCGACACTTTGGTCGGCTCCACGCCGCTCTTCCCAGGGTTTGAGCAGGGTAAACATAATGCCCTGGTTGGGGGCACTGCCCGCAAAACTAAAGCCGGTGACAGCGAAGTTGGAAGCGACTTCTGGCTGGGAAGTGACCAACTCGGATGCCTGTGCCACAATTTGCTGGGTATAGGTAAGGGAAACCCCTTCGGGAGCTTGAATCAGTGTGATGAAGTAGCCCTGGTCTTCCTCTGGCAGGAAGGCGGAGGGCACAATCCGATACATCCATCCCGTTAGCAAGAGCGCTGCCACGAAAAAGGCAAGCACGGCGTACTTCAGTTGGGACAGCAGAGAGATGGAGCGATGGTAGCGATCGCGCACCCCATCCAAAAAGGCATTGAACCGATCGAAAAAGCGCCCAATCAGGCTGTGATGGTCGTTCTCATGACCCAGCAGGAGGGCGGATAGGGCGGGCGATAGGGTCAGCGCGTTGAAGGTAGACACCACAATGGAAAAGGCGATCGTGAGCGCAAATTGCTGATAAATTGCCCCCGTTGTGCCCGGAAACAGCGCGACCGGAACGAACACCGCCAGTAACACTAGAGAGGTCGCGACCACGGCTCCTGACAGTTCATTCATCGCCTCCACTGATGCTTGGTAAGGGTCCATGCCCTTGTCTTGCACTTTGGTGGCGATCGCCTCCACCACCACAATCGCGTCATCCACCACCACCCCCGTTGCCAGGGTCAAGCCAAACAGGGTGAGGGTGTTGATGGAGAAACCAAAGAGCTTGGTGAAGACGAAGGTGCCAATCAGTGAAACGGGAATGGCGATCGCTGGAACCAATGTCGTCCGCCAGTCCTGCAAGAACAGGTAGATCACCAGTACCACTAGAATGACTGCCAGCACCAGGGTCAGCACCACATCCCGGAGCGATCGCGACACAAAGGTAGTGGAGTCAAACGCGACGGCATAGCGCAAACCCGGAGGAAAGGCTTCACTGAGGCGTGCCAGTTCTGCCTTCACCGCTGCCGAGGTTTCCAGGGCGTTAGTGCCTGCCCGCTGGGTGATTCCCAAACCCACCGCTTCCTGGTTGTTGAATGCCAGAGCTGTGCCATAGTTTTCTGCCCCCAACTCAACCCGTCCCACGTCCTTCAGTTTGATGAGGGTGCCCCCCTGCCCGGTGGCGATCACCAGGTTTTCAAATTCCTCGACGCTTTCCAGCCGACTATCGGCACGGAGGCTAATCTGGAACTCCTGGTTGGAGTCGGCGGGTTGTTGTCCCAGTTGTCCGGCTCCCACCTGAATGTTTTGCTCCCGAATTGCCTCAGACACATCCTGTACGGTGAGGTTGCGGCTTGCCAGTCGCGTTGGGTCGAGCCACACCCGCATGGCAAACTTCCGTTCCCCAAAAATCTGAATCGACCCCACCCCTTCAATCCGTCGCAGGGCGTTCATCATATAAAGGTCGGCGTAGTTGCTCATGAAGAGGCTGTCGTATTCGCCGTTTTCGGGGTAGATGGCGATCGCCATCAAAAAGTTGCTGGATTGCTGGGAAACCGTTACTCCCGTCTGCGCCACCAGATCCGGTAAACGCGACTCTACTCGCGATACCAGGCTTTCCACGTTCACCGTTGCCAGGTCTGGGTCAACCCCCGACTCAAAGGTGACCGTTACCTGGCTCGTCCCATCACTGCCGCTGGTGGAGCTGATGTAGCGCATTCCTTTGACGCCATTCACTTCCTGTTCGATCAGGTTGGTGACCGCACTTTCCACCGTTTCCGCATCCGCACCGGGATAGTTCGCCGTTACCACCACCTGCGTCGGGCTAATTTCGGGAAATTGGGCGATCGGCAGCGATGGTGCCAGCAACAATCCCAAAAACACGATCACCAGCGAGCAAACCGTGGCAAAGACCGGACGTTGGATAAAAAACTTGGAAAACATGGTGTTGCCTATGACAAAGGGCTTCCAGCGAAACAGTCAAATACAAGCAGGCAGAGGGTGAGAGCAGATTCACAGGTACAGGAAAACCTGCAACGGTCGTCGTGCAGAACTCCCTAGGATTCGGGTTGCCCCATTGCCTGTTCCAGCATGATGGGCGCACAGTTTTGCAGATTGATGACCCCAGAAACAACGACCTGTTCATTCACATCAACTCCAGACACCACTTCGTAGCTATTGTCCTGGAGGACGCCCAGCGTCACAGGGCGCTGGAGGGCAACCTGGGGCGGAGCCTGTCCGGGTTCACCAGGGGGCATGGATGGAGGCTGTCCGGGTGGTTCCTCCATAGGGCACTGGTCGGGGGTTCCAGCTACAAACACGAAGGTTTCCCCAGCAATCCGTGTGATGGCGTCGGAGGGAATGAGAACACCTGGTTCGCTACTCCAGATCACCCGCGTCCGCACAAACTGACCATCTTTCAATGCACCATTGTTCTGAAACTGAGCTTTGGCAAGGACAGATTGCTGCCCTGCATTTACTTCGGGGGAAATGAAGCTGATCTGCCCCCGGGTAACGGGTTCCCCATCCGCCCCCAATAACTCGACGGGCAGCCCTTCCCGCAGTTCGAGCGATCGCTCAATTGGCACTGCCAGATTCAACTCCAGCACATCGTTCTGGATGATGCTGGTAATCACATCACTGGAGCTCACAAAGTCCCCGACTTGGGCGGGGATGTCTCCGACCAATCCGGCAATGGGGGCGACGACTTCACTATCTTGCAAATCCTCCCGGGCGATCGACTGATCCGCACGGGCACGATTGAGGCGTGCCTGGGCTTCTGACAGCTCCGCCCGTGCCGCTCCCACATCTTCTTCTGCAACCCGCAACTCCGCCGCCGTCGTCTGCCGACGATTGGTTGCCCGGTCGAGCTCCTGCTGCGGCAATGCCCCCTCGCTGACGAGCGATCGCGTCCGTTCCAACTCCGCCTCTTCCAGTTCCAGGTCTGACGCTGCCCGTGCCCGTGCGGCTTCCGCTGCCCGCAGCCGTGCTTCGGCTGTGTTCACTGAGGCGATCGACGCTTCTACATCGGCAACCGCTCCGGTCAACTCAGCGCGGCTCTGTTCTGCCCGTAGACGGGCGATCGGCGTTCCTGGCTCGACCCGCTGCCCCGGCTCCACAAAAATCTCAACGATGCGACCACTAATCTCCGGGCGCAGCGAAACTCGTTCCTGCGCTTCCAACACCCCGACAAATTCAGAAAATTCCTGAACCGTAGAAGCAGAAACTTCTTGCAACTCTACGGAAACCGGAGGTTGTCCCTGCATCATGGGCGGTCCACCCCCACAAGCCGACGCGATGAAAGAGGTCGCCAGGGTTAACCCCATCCATGAACCAAATCTCCGGTAACCAGACTGTCGGAAACGGATGCTACGCATAGGTAACTCAAAGAATTAACGAAAGAAGAAGGGAGCTGAAATCGAAAGCTGAGCCAGGTTGCGAAGATTCGACTATTGTTTTGGCTGTTATATTTTGGCTATTAATCATGGCTGTTAATCATGGCTGTTAATCAATAGCCAACTGGTAAAAGCGAGTGCTAGAGACAACGTCAGGCTATGCACTCAAAGACATACATTCACTGAATACCAATTTTATTGCCCAGTTTTATTGCTCAGTTTTATTGCTCAGTTTTGTTGCTTAGAGCCAGGGAACACAAAAGGGGAAGATTTGTCAGAAGTGATCAGACAGAAGTGCTCAGAACTTGCCAGCCATGTTGAGCGATCGCCCGAGCATCCCCAAAATGACAACAAAAAGACAGAAGTAGGGTAAATCTAAATCTTAAAACACCGTAAACAGGGAGCGTCAGTAGCGTAGCAGCCTCATTCAGCCGGAACATCCTCCAGCTGGGTTAAAGCGATCGCCCCAAACAAACACTAGCCGCCCCAGCGACACCAGACAACATGACAAAGAAGTAAAGGACACAAAGTGGTTACTTTGTGCCCTCCGCTTTTCTATGTTTTTGTCTCGCAGATGCCGCCTAATCAACCTAAGCTTCCCGGTTCAGCGTGGCAATAATCTCATCCAAAATCTCTTGTGCACCTTCGCCCTTGAGTTGCTTCGCCAGTTCTGTGCCAATGGTTGCAGCATCTTCGGCGGAACCCGACTGGCTACCGCGCACCATCCGCTTGCCATCCAGCGCTGCCACCATACCCGTCAGCGTCAGGGTATCGCCCTCCAGCAATGTGTTGACCCCAATGGGAACCTGGCAACCGCCTTCCAGTTCCCGCAAGAAAGCCCGCTCGGCGTAGCAACGCAGGGCTGTGGGGCGGTGTTCCAATGTTTTTAGCAGGGGCAAAATCTCGCCATCATCCAAACGGCACTCGATGCCCAACGCTCCCTGCCCAACCGCGTGCAGGGAAATGTCTGAGGGAATCACCTGGTCAATGCGATCGCCCATGCCCAACCGCTGCAAGCCTGCACAAGCCAGCACCAGTGCATCGTAATCACCCGCATCCAGCTTTGCCAGACGGGTATTGAGGTTGCCGCGCACATCCTTGAACTGGAAGTGGGGGAAGTGGTGACGCAACTGCGCCAACCGCCGCAGGGAAGAGGTGCCAATCACCGCCCCTTCGGGCAGGCTATCCAGTTGTTTGCCCTTGTGGGAGGCATGGAGCACCAGCGCATCTGCCGGGTTTTCCCGCTCCGTGACGCAGCCCAGCATCAACCCTTCGGGTAGACGGGTCGGCAAATCCTTGAGGGAATGCACCGCAAAATCCAGGTCGCCACTCAGCATCCCTGTTTCAAGCTCCTGGGTAAATAAGCCCTTGTCCCCAATTTTGGACAGCGCCACATCCAGAATCTTGTCACCCTGGGTATTCATGGTGTGGACTTCGAACGTGCGATCGGGAAACGCTTTTTTCAACTCTGCCTGCACCCAGTGAGTCTGCACCAGAGCGAGCTGGCTCTTACGCGAGCCGATGCGAATTGTGCGGGGAAGACTTGCAACCATGCCAAGAACTGCGTAATAAAGAACTGTTTAGAAATGTGTAGAAAAAAGGCTGAATATTAAGCCGCGTCTGCTTTTGAGACAATTATCAGCTTACCGCAGTGTGGAACCTGTTGATTTTAGGATTTTAGATTTTGGATTTGAGATTTTTGGGAGGAACTTTTTGTCGAATTCATCTCAGAAGAGGCATTTATGTCAGTGAGAGCAGGCAACGCCTGCTCTCACTGACACTCCAAAGGATAAAAATCGTATTTTTAGGGCAAAAAGGTTAGGCAACCGAGAAGGGGAAAGAGGACTTTGCTATCTGCGGCAGCGATCGCCCTCCATCTCCAGCTATTGGTTTCGCCTACTCGATAGCAATAGTTTGGGGTCCTGTACTGCCGTTGTTGCTATGGTTGTCGGTTGCACTGGAGCCAGATACCTGTCCCGACTGTTTTACCAGCCAAGACTTGACTGGGTCATCCGACAAATTGAGGCGAAATAAACCAGAAACGAACCCGCCCATAAACGCAACGGGATGGCGAGTCAATTCTGTAACAACCGGACCAAGTTCGTCGAGAAACACGGAGAACAACCTCCTCTGCAAGGGTTTTCTCGATCCTAACGCGAAGATCTACAGCAGGACTGACGCAGTTGAGTGATTTTTGGGGCGAGGAGGGCCACAAAATTGCTCAACTGCGTCAGTCCTGTTTATGGCATCCGAATCGTGTGAAGCGTATTAACCTATCCTTTTGCCCCTATAAAACCCGGACTGGTTGATGAGAAGCACGGCAATGCCGTGCTTCTCATCAACCAGTCCGGGTTTTATTTCGTACGTAATCCTGATTGCCACAGCATCCGGTGAACAAGACTTGGGTACACTGCAAAAAGCGATCGCTCTCACCCATCACACAAACGCTATAAAAACGCTATAAAGTTCAGTCAACCTTGCAAGTTAGCCAATCCTATGGATGAATCATTACTACAGAACCGGGACTATACCTTTATCATTGCTCGTACGGCGGATGAATCTGCTCCCAAAGCACCCCGGTTTGCCGAGCGCTGGACAGATGCCCTCGATGCCATATCGAACCTCGCTCGCCAGTGCGAAGCCTATGACCCCGATGGCATCAGCCTCTATATCGCCAGCAAAGAGGAGGGTGAAACGGGTGAATTTCGTTGCTATGCATCTGTTACAAGCGATCGCCTCATCGACACCGTGCGGCAGCACTTTCCGCCACCCCGTGTGGCTCTCCAGCCCGTCTTGAAAACTGCCCTCGACAGCTACTTTGTGCGCAAAGCAGCGGGGCGAACCAAAGCGAATGGGGAAATTATCCTGGTGGTGTTGGATGGGGAACCGAGCGATCGCATGGCAATCGCCCGCACTATCCGCGATGCCAGCAACCAGATGGAACTGAACGAAGAACTGGGAATCAGCTTTATCCAGATTGGGGATGATGCGATCGCCGCTGGCTTTCTCTCCGCCCTCGACAGCAACCTTCAGGCAAGTGGCGCACGGTTCGACATTGTTTACACCAAACAGTTAGAGCAAATTCAACCCGACTCCATCACCGATTTTTTGATCAGCACAGTTTTGGAATAACCTCAAAGCTGCTGAGGAACAGAGATTCGATAAAACCCAAAATTCTTGATGAGAAGCGCGGCGATGCCGCGCTTCTCATCAAGAATTTTGGGCTTTATTTCGTACGCGAAACATATTGCGAAACACATGTGCCACGTCACTTCATGATGGAGCACGAACTACATTATATTTTTGTGACATTTTTATTCCCTTTTGTAGCGTTCCCGAAACCCTACGGGAAGGCTGAATAGTGAGTGTGTACCCTGTCACTCCGGGTGTTTCAGCCTTTTTACACCCAGTTTTCGTTAGTTTTACGGTTGTTTGCCTGCGAGGTTCAACTAAAGTTCATAAAACTCTACATGAACAGGGGGAATTTCGGGTTGAAACGACCCCGCAAAAGGGAACACTCTGGAATGTATGAATCTGAACGATCGTATGACCAACGCGATCGCCAGGGGCAATTCGGTTTAACCAGGTCGAATCCCGCTCCATAGAAGCAGGTTCTTGGAATAGATGCAGACCGCAATGGTACATCGTTATTCCACGCGTTCTTCCCGCATGGGTATCTACCAAGCGAAGGGCAGACCTCAAAGGATACGGCGAAACTTTAGTGTTGAGCGAAGCCACGGCTTTCCTTCCCATGAAGACGCACAACTTTGACGCATAACTTTAGAAGAGAAACACTTGCGCGATCGCCAAGCCCCTTCCCCTGTCCACACCAACGTCCAGCTTACTGCTAAGGGAATCCTATGGTAACTGCAACTGATAAATCGCTTCCGCCCCGAAATCCTAAAAAGCATAACCACTACGGATTTCGCGACTTCTTTCAGTTTGATCCTGACACCGGAACTATTAAAGACTGGAACGGTAGCCAAAACATTCTGACCACCGAAGATTTCATCATCGGGCTGGTCGAAGGTCTCGAAGAAGAAGTGGGTGATGCATCCGCCGCCATCATGTACACCATTGGTTGCGAATGGGGACAGCGTGATGCCTTCTTCTTTGAAAAGTGGTTTGAAAAAGAATTTGGTCGCTCGATTCGCCAGACCAACCTGCTGTTTCTCCTCGAAACCTGGTGGTGGCCCTTCACCTCTCAGGGGTGGGGACGCTGGGAAGTTGATATGGGCGATCGCAAACAGGGCTTCATGTTCATCAACATCTTCGACTCCGCCGTTGCCCGCACCCTGGGCGATGTGGGTAAGCCCGTTTGCCATATTTATGCTGGACTGTTCGCCGGATTCTTCACCGAGTTGGTGCGCAAGCAACTGAGTTGTATCGAAATTCAGTGCTACTCCATGGGCGAAACCTATTGCAAGTTTCTGCTCGGCGGCCAAGACCGCATCGACGCGGCAGCATTCTGGATGAATGAGGGTGCCACTGCCCGCGATATTGAAAAACGGATGCGTTCTGGAGAGAGGTTGAAATGAGCAGCGCTACCCTTCTCGAAAAAAACGGCTCAACCCCACACCCCCAAATGGACTCCTGGCTTCAAATTTCAACCCGCACCTTCTTCTCCTCCTTCAATTGGGATGACAACCCTCCTGAAGTGCAGGAGATTAAGCAGCAGGTAGTTGACCAAACCCTGGACGAAGACCAGATCCAGAACCTTACGGTGAGTCAGTTCTTTGGCTCTGTTAACTGGGATGACGAAGCCGTTGCCGCTCCTCCCAGCACTTCGGATAACTTCCTGGCAGAACTGTTGGACGAACCAGACAACAAGTTTACGCTAGAAGACTTTTCCGACCTGTTCTAACGTCTCTCCTATTCGGCAAATCCGGCAAATTTCATCATGCCTTTGCCCAGTGCGTTTGCCAATCGTCATACAGTTTTTGGGATAAGACCTATGCACCCGCAACTTGAATCAATCTTCAACGAAGCTGAGACTCGCTATCTCAAAGTCGAGGAACTGGGTCCGCTGGATCACTATGTTACGTCGCTACCCGATCGCCTGGAAACGTATCGGATGCTGCGCGATCGCGAAACCACCATCATGCAAACGGTTGCCGACAATCTGGTTGCCATGTTCCCCAACGAAAAGACAGAGCGGTTGGAGCGGAGCATCAAACACGCCATGCTGGTATTGCGCTATTCCGCAATGGGCATGCTGCTAGAAGATGAAACCTTCATTCAAGATCGCTTGAAAGGATGGCTGTCAGAAACGGTCAAGGCTTACAACACCTATGACATCGAGCGCAAGCTGTATGCGCTGCTCGACCAGCAACTTGCCAACTCCCTTAGCTCGCAACAGGTTTCGCTGCTGAAGCCAATGCTAAACCTGGCACAGGCAACCCTCCTGGGCGAAGACCAGGAAGAACCACTGACCGCTTCTGCACTGGGCTGGTGAGGCAGGGCTGCGCTCGTCGGGCTACCCCGATTAATGCTGACCCTCCGCCTCGCTCATTGCTACACTCTGGGCATTTTGCCCCCGTGCCACCTTCAAGAAATGAGCTGAGACACAACTATGATTTCCGTCGCTGACTTACTGGTAAATAATCGTGTTCCGGGGAATTACTACGCTACGGATGCCTACGTCCGTAGTGACCTGGAAATGGGACTGTTGGAAAACCGCCAGGGCGATCGCCTGCTTGCCCTCCCGGAAACCCTGATTCAGGGACTCTATGCGGGGTTAGACCGAGAAACCGGGCAAGCCACTCGCCTGGTGCTATATAACTGCGGGCGCTGGTGGGGCAAAAACCTCTACAGTCGTTTTATCGAAGAACTGACCGACTACTATGGCACGCCATTGTCAGACATGCCAATGGTGGAATTTTTGCAATCTCTCCAAAACTGCTGGAAAACCCACGGTTGGGGCAAGATTGAGCTAGACCAATCCTTCCAGCATCGGGGCTTGCTGGTGGTAACAATCTGGAATTCTGCCTATGCGCGACTGGCTCCTCAAAGCAACCAACCCATGTGTCAGCTCGAAGCTGGGGTCCTTGCCTCCTTCTTTGGGCAGCTCTCGGGGCGCGAGCTGTATTGCATCCAGACAACCTGCGAATCGATGGGAGCCGACTGTAACCGTTTCATCATCGGGTTGCCGAAACGGCTGGAGCCTGCGGAAACCATGGTGACAAATATGGATCACGATGCCATCATGCAGCAACTTTGCAGCTAATTTCTAGCTCATTCGTGGCTGATTCGCAATTCAGCGGATTGCCTGGAGCCGGATTGCCTGGAGTAACAGATTGCTCCAAATTCGTCGTTTGGCTGATGTGGTTCGTATAATACCGAAAGATAGGGAGGAATATGTATTCCTCATTAAGTGGGGGGCGATCGCTATCATTTTGCCCCCCACAATTAATTTTTTTCCTTGGTCTTTCTAGTTCGTTACATTCCCAGGCAACCCTTTCCCTTAAGTCTTTCGTCGTTTTCGCTGTTGTTATTTAACGGCTTTATTCCCTTATTTCTCTGTCCAGACGTGTCGTGTCAACTCCTCCAGGACTACCGAGCAAAGATTTAAAGCGCTCGAAATATCGACTTTTAGGACTCGTGGGTCAAGGACAATTTGGACGAGTTTACTGCGCGGTGCATCGTCGCACGGGGCAGCTAGTTGCGCTTAAGGATCTAGACCATGAGCGCTTCCCCACCCACAAGTTTTTGCGTGAATTGCGCTTTTTGCTAAGCCTGGAACATCCCAATATCGTCACCTGCCGTGCCCTGGAGCATACCCAGAAGGGGCGCTATCTGGTGATGGACTATTGCGCAGGGGGAACCCTGCGTGGGCTGATGGAGGAAGACGTGCGCCTCAGCCTCTATCAATGCATCAAGCTCACGGCTGATATTTTGGCGGCACTGGAGCATGCCCACAATCGTGGCATCGTGCATTGCGACATCAAGCCAGAGAATATTCTGCTGAATGTGGCTGCCCACGGCTGGACCGCGCGGGTGTCGGATTTTGGCATTGCCCGCCTCACCCAGGAAATGACGGCTGATCCCCATTCCGGCACGGGCAACACCGGATCACCTGCCTACATGGCTCCAGAACGCTTTTATGGGCAGTATTCCAAAACCTCGGATCTGTATTCCGTAGGGATTATGCTCTATGAGTTGTTGGCGGGCGATCGCCCCTTCACGGGTACCCCTGCCGATTTGATGGCAGCCCATCTGAATCGCCTGCTTGAGTTTCCCGACTCCGTTCCCTCGGCATGGCATCCCATCATTACAACAGCCCTGCAAAAGCTTTCTGCCCGGCGGTTCCATTCCGCCGGAGATATGCTCTACGCGCTCAAGCAGGTTGCCGAAGCAGAGGGCATCTTAGGCTACCTGGAACAGCAACCCATCTCAATTCCGCTGCTGTCTTCGGTTGCGGAGTTAACTCCGGCAGACTTCTCTAAGCTGAAGACGGAACGGATTGGCAACCCCATGCAGGCGATCGCCCTGCTTCCTGAAGCCAGCCGTAAACTGCTAAAACCCTTTCCATCTCAGCTCAATTTCTTTTATCTCACTCATCAAAATGCGGTGCTGTTTGCCCGTAGCGAGACCAGGGCTGAGGAGGAATCCCAGAGTTCCCCGGCTACCCATTTTCCCCATCAGCCTGTGGAGTTGCCCGAACCGATACGCTGGCTCGAATCTCGCCCCACGGGTTGCTATGCCCTGGGAGAGCAAGCCCTCTATCGGTTGAGCCGAACGAACCATGGAGGGACCCAGGTAGATCCCGTAGCCACTGTTATGCCAGGGGCGATCGCCGCCATTACCCCTACGGGGCAGTGGGGGGCGATCGCCCACACGGACACCGACCAAACTCACTGGCATCTGCACCTTCATCCCTTGCCAGCAGCCAATGGCACCCCGTCGCGCCATGTCATTCTGCCTCTTCCATCTCCCCAAACCCAGCTCCACAAACTCGCTCCCCTGGATGAGCGCCATTTCGTCACCCTATTCCGCACCCCAGAAGCCGAAGGCTCCACTGCCCCCACTTATCTTGAAGTCGTCACCCGCCGGGGCAACAAAGTGGGTCGCCTTGATCTTCCCGTACAAGTCGGTCAGTTTCAGCCAACACCCTTCCGATATCGCTTCATTGCCACTGATATTAACGACCCCACTTCGCTTGTCGCCATTGACCTCAAGCCCTACCGCATTATCCGCTTTGCCCTCAACTTCCAGCCCAGGCTGCTGACCTCTGCCCCCTGGGGCTACGTCGCTGCCAATGCCCAGGGGCAGGTAGAAATCTTGGATGAATATGGGCAGCTTGTCGGGCGTCTGGAGCTTCCCTTCTCCCCCACCGCCCTGATGCCCTTTGAACCCCATGGTTTGCTCATTGCCACCTGGAGCGAAAACTGGGGACATCTCCACATCGTCAACCTCAAAACCCTGGAAATTCAACTCCTGTTCTAAGGCGATCTCCAAGAAACGAATATCCCGATTTTTTGAAAGAGGGCGCGGCTAAGCCGCGCCCTCTTTCAAAAAATCGGGATATTCTTTCTCAGAAATGTCCTAAGGGATCTGCGGATTAATAAAATCCCAATTTTTGAGAGAGAAGGCTGGCTCTGCCAGCCTTCTCTCTCAAAAATTGGGATTTTATTTTCTTGCAAGTCCCTAAGCGTACCCGGATGCAAAATCAAGGATTCTAGAAAAATAGCGATCATGTTGTTGGAGGCATAGGGCTGTAGGTGCAAATCCACGGATTGTATGCCAACAGAAGCGTTGCTATTCGGGGTAGGCTAGAAAATGACCTGCTTGAAACCTGCTCTGGATGCTGCCCATGTCGATGGATTGGTTAACGCCCAGCCATTTTGTGATGTTTGCCTTGCTGGTGGGGTTTGCGATCGCCCACAGTGGCTTGGCTGCCCTCCGCCCCTACGGCGAAAAATTTATTGGAGCACGGCTCTACCGTGTGCTGTTTGCTCTGGTCAGCATTCCCTTTGCCACAATTCTCATCATCTATTTCTTTAACCACCGCTATGATGGCGCTCGTCTGTGGAACCTCCAGGGGGTTCCAGGCATCGCGGCAACGGTTTGGATTTTGTCAGCAATTTCCTTTTTGTTTCTCTATCCTGCCACCTTCAATCTGTTAGAAATTGCGGCCGTACAAAAGCCCCAGGTTCACCTTTATGAAACGGGGATTATTCGCATCACTCGCCATCCACAAATGGTGGGACAAATTATTTGGTGTATTGCACATACATTGTGGTTGGGAACAAGCTTCATGATCGTCACCTCAGTCGGGCTGATTCTGCATCACCTGTTTGGTGTATGGCATGGGGATCGTCGTCTTGCCCGCCGCTATGGTGCTGCCTTCGAAGCTGCAAAAGCCCGCACCTCTGTGATCCCTTTCCTGGCAATCTTGCAGGGACGCCAAACCCTTGAGTGGAAAGAATTTCTGCGCCCCGCCTATGTCGGGGTTGCTCTTTTTGTTGGTTTATTGTGGTGGGCGCATCCACTTCTTGTTCGTGCAACCAGCCACGTTGCCTGGTAGAGTGGTATTAAATAGAAACTCCTTTAAAACCCACCATTCAATGATCCCAACCATTGATGAAACGAATTTCTCACAGGAAGTTGAGCACTCACCTGTGCCTGTCCTCGTAAATTTCTGGGCACCCTGGTGCGGATTATGTCGTATGGTTAATCCGCTCCTCAATCGTTTTCAGGGCGATCATGGTAGCCACTGCAAAATTATCAGTATCAACGCTGACGAAAATCTAAAGCTTGCGAATGCGGTTCGCCTTAGAAGCTTGCCGACATTGATGCTTTTCCAGAATGGTGAAATCTTGCATCGGATTGATCATTTCACCTCTCACGACGAGATGCGGGAAGCATTTACGCGGTTGAGCGATGTTGTCGAAGCGGTCATCAACCAGTACAGCTACACGGCATAGTCAACTCTCTGGGCGATCGCTCGTAACCGACCGAAGTATCGTCTTCGGCTTGTTTGTAGCGCTATCCGCTTCCAATGGTTTGTGCAATGGTGGTAGGAGAGAATGGTATAGCCATATTCATGGGGATTAGGACGGGGTGCAGGGGTTGAACCCCTGCGTGGGGGCACTGCCCCCCCTCTCTTGTCCTAACCAAGATGATTACGGCTATAGAAGGCGTACTTTTTTCTGACATAGGTTCCTTGTTCCTCATGTGTGGGCGCTATACCCTGACGCAAGCTCCAGAGCGGGTGGCAAAGCAGTTTAATCTGAGCGAGGTGCCGGAGCTGTCGCCCCGCTACAATATTGCGCCGACCCAGGGCATTGCCATTGTGCGCGAGACTGGGCGCGAAATTGTGCGCGAGACTGGGCGCGAGACTGGGCGCGAAATGGATGCAGAGCGGCAGTTACAGCTCGTACATTGGGGGCTGATTCCCAGTTGGGCGAAAGACCCAAAGATGGGAGCGCGAATGATTAATGCGCGGGCAGAGACGGCGGCGGAAAAGCCGTCCTTTCGCCATGCCATGCGGCGGCGACGGTGCCTGGTGGTGGCAGATGGGTTTTATGAGTGGCAGCGGACGAAGGAGGGAAAGCAGCCCTTCTTCTTCTATGTGCCGGATGCGGAGGGGGGGCGATCGCCCTTTGCCTTTGCCGGACTCTGGGAAGAGTGGGAGTCGGCGGAGGGAGAGGTGATTCAGTCCGCCACAATTCTCACCACCGAAGCCAATGAACGGGTGCAGCCCATCCACGACCGGATGCCTGTGATTTTGCCAGCGGAACACTACGCCCGCTGGCTCGACCCCGACTGCCAGCAACCCGCAAAGGTAGCGGATCTGCTCCGTCCCTTCCCGGCTGAGCAGATGGCAGACTTTGCCGTGAGCACTGCGGTGAACAATCCCCGCCAAGATCAGCCAGAGTTGCTGGAGGCGATCGCCCCAAACTGAGCTACCCTGGGGTGTTCTCGTTCCCTGGCGATTGATGGCGACCGTGCCGCCCCTGCTCAAATCTATCCAGACCTGGCATCGTCGTATGTTGCGACGGGCTGCCAGCGATTTTTCTTTGGAACACCACACCGCTGTGCAGATGGGGATGATGGCGATCGCCGCAACGCCCCTCTGTGTTGCCCGGGGACTCTTACCTGCGACCTATCTAGAAGTTCTGCCTGATACCGCCACCGTTGAGGAAGCGATCGCCCGCCTCCTCAACGAGCTGGATCAATCGGCTCGGCTGGGATTTCCAACCATTCGCCGGAAGGTCTTCGCCCAGGTTTTTCGGGCGCAGCAGCAGGACTGGGTGGCACTGGCAAAACGGGTGGGCGATCGCCCCTTCCCGATTGCGTGGCTGGGCATGTTGCATGAGATGGGGATGGCGCAGCAGACCACCCAGCGCAAGGTGCGAGGGGCTTACTACACGCCGCCAGAGTTGGTGCAAGCCATCCTGGAACCCTGGGACAGTGTGCCCCTCACCAGCACGTTACTTGACCCTGCCTGCGGGGGCGGGGCGTTTCTGCTCGCCGCGTTCGATCGCCTCCTGCGCCGAATGCCGGATGCAGGGGAAGGGCGATCGCACTGCCTCCAGTCCCAAATTTTTGGCATCGACCGTGATCCCCTCGCTGTTTCCGTCACCCGCCTGTCGCTGCTGCTCCGCCTGCTGGATGAATGCCCCCTTCCTCTAGCGCACCTGCCAGACCTGAGCCGTACCATCCACTCCGGTAACAGCCTGGTCGAAGCGGAGCATGATCCCGAGCAGGCGCTGGAGGGGCAGGACTGGCAACGACTGTTTGCTGATGTGCTGGCTATGGGCGGATTTGATGCGGTGGTGGGCAATCCGCCCTATCTGGATGCGGAGGGGATGACGCGCCACCAGCCAGACTTGCGCCGCTATTGCACCCAGCATTATCGCACCGCCACGGGCAACTGGGACTTGTTCTGTGTCTTCATTGAACGGGCTTTGAGCCTATGCAAGCCGGGGGGATGGCACAGCTTCGTTGTGCCCAACAAGTTGCTGTCGGCAGGGTATGGGGCGGCAACGCGATCGCTCCTTGCCTGCGACCACCAACTCACTCACCTGCGCGATTACTCCCGCGTCCCGGTGTTTCCCGCTGCCATCTACCCCATCGTGTACCATGTGCGGCGATCGCCCGCTGAGGCTAGCGCCCAGGTGTGTTATGAAGAAATGGCGAGCCTGGAACAGGTGTCGCGGCAAGTTCAGCTTCCCCTGGTGTCTTTTCAAACCCCTCAGAAGCCCTGGCGCATTGGGGGAACCCTTGGGCAGGGAAGGGCGATCGCGGCTCTCCAAGCTGCTCCAACGCTGGCAGATTGCGCCACCCTCACCGATGCGGCCACCGTCACCGAAGCCTACGCCATCCGCCCCCTCATCCGCGAAGCGACGCCGGGGGATGCCGAGGGCTTCCGCATGGTCAACAGCGGCACTCTCGACCCCTATCAAATGCTGTGGGGCAAGAAGCCGTTGCGGTATTTGGGCGATCGCTACCTGCACCCCGTTATCCCCAAAATAGCCCTGGCAAATCTGCCCCCCAAGCGGCTGCACCAGGCACGCCAGCCCAAACTCCTCGTTGCCAGCATGACTCGCCGCCTGGAAGCGGTGTTTGATGAAGCGGGCAACTGGTTTGCAGGCAAGTCCACTACCATCATCCTGCCCCACATTGACCCCTACTGGCTGCTTGCCCTGCTCAACAGCGAACTGATCCAGCTCTGGTTTCGCCAAACCTTTGCGGGCAACCGCTTGCAGGGGGGCTATCTGCGCATTGGTGCGCCCCAGTTGCGGCAGATTCCAATCCGTTTGCCCAAGGGAGCGATGGGCGATCGCCTTGCCAATCTGACCCAACAGCGCATTGCCCTCGCCCTGGCAGCCCCCAGTCCCAGCCACCAACAAGCCCTCGATGCCGAGATCGATGCGCTCATCTACGATCTCTACAACCTCACCCCCGACCAGTTGAAAGATTAAGGAAGGCGATCTCCAAGCGCTCCAAAAAATAAACAAACCCGTTTTTGGGAGAAGCAGGTGCGGCTAAGCGGCTAAGCCGCACCTGCTTCTCCCAAAAACGGGTTTTGTTGCTCAGCGCTTACGTCTTATTTTTTACTTGGTTGCTACGACGTTCAAACTAATGAGCGTGCCAAGTACCCGAATTGTGCTGCAATCTTGAAACAGATTAAATTCCGACACCTGTTCCATGTCAGAGAAGCCGACTTCATTCAGATAAAGCGCCAAAAGGTCGGCATCAAAACCAACTTTGTGAACATCATACTGATTGGTTTGACCGCCAAACATGACCCGCATCAGATAATGCTTTTCCATGGGCAACAGGTTGGGGTTGAGAAATAGCCAGCAAAGGGTTTGCAAGTCTGGAACGCTGATTAGCAACTGTCCACCGGGTTTGAGAACCCGATGCCACTCTGTCAATGTTTTGACTAGCTCGTTGTCCAGCGAATGGTAGAAGTGCTCAAGCACATGGCTGGCATAGATGGCATCCACGGATTCATCCGCAAACTGGCTCAAATCCGCCGCATCACCGAGGAAATCCACCTCCGGGCGTTCCTCAATATCCAAAATCTTCCAATCGGGATGGGTTTCTTTGCCGCCAATATGCAGTCGGAGGGCTTCTGCGGTCTTTACTTCTGTGGTCATAGGTCAGGTGTGGGGTGAATTGAGGGTGGATTACAGAACAAGCCTCGGTGAAATGGAATGCACTTTGAGGCTAGCTTAGTGATTCCCCATTTCGGCAATTTTCCTTGCTAAATAGTTGCAATTTTTTGCACTTTGTTTTGTTGGGTAATTTGGGGGCGATCGCCCTTACCCTCGCCTATCTGAGAATTGTGGTTCTCATCATTCCATAATCTGTACGGGCGGATTGGATACCTGGACGGGCGGATTGGATACCTGTACGGGTGGGATTGGATACCTGTACGGGCGGGTTTGATAATGAACCTTTAGAACAGCAGGTATCTCTTATGAAACCCGCCCCTACGATCCCTGCCCTGAACCCGCCCCTACGACCCCGTCGCTACGAATCCATTCCTATCAAATTGTGACCTTTGCTGATTTGTAGTGTTAAACGGCGGCTAACTGCTCCAACTTTTCCAGGACGGGGCGGGTGGAAACGATGTGCTTGTCCAGCCCTAGCGCTTCGGGGCTAACGCCGATCGCCAGTGCCACCAACTGCGGCAGGTGGAGGACAGGTAAGCCGAGCTTTTGCCCAATTACCGACTCAACTTCGGGCTGGCGAGAATCGAGGTTGAGGTGGCAGAGGGGGCAGGGGGTGACCAGGCAATCGGCTCCGGCGGCGATCGCCTCCTGGATATGCCCACCCGCCATCTGGAAGGATTGCTCAGTGGCATAGCTGGAGAGGGGCCAGCCGCAACATTGCGTGCGCCCACGATACATCACCGGGGTTGCGCCGACGGTGCGGAACACATTCTCCATCGACTGGGGATTGTAGGGGTCGTCGTAGGGTAGCTGATCCTGGGCGCGGAGCAGGTAGCAGCCGTAGAAAGCGGCGCACTTCAGCCCGCTGAGCTTGCGTGTTACCTTTTGTGCCAGCGCCTCCAAGCCATAGTCGCCCACCAGTGCCCAGAGCAGGTGCTTCACCTCGGTGCTGCCCTTGTAGGGGGAGCAGCCCTCTTTTTTCAGCAAGCCATTCACCTGTTCCAGATACGCCGGATTCTCGCTCTGGCAAGCTTTTAGCCGCTCGTCCACATGCCCAATTACCCCCTGACAGGTGCTGCAATGGGTCAGCAGTGGCAGTTGCAGTTCTTCTGCCAGCGCAATGTTGCGGGCATTCACCGTATCTTCGAGCAGTTGCGAATCCTCTTTGAAGGTGCCAGACCCGCAACAGGAGGCTTTTTTCAGTTCAATTAGCTCAATGCCCAGGGCTTGTGTGAGTGCGGCGGTGGAGATGTAGAGTTCCCGGCAGGCTCCCTGGGCGACACAGCCGGGATAGTAGGCATAGCGTAAGGTCATAATCGATGGGCGATCGCCCTCTCCTGCAAAATGATCGACGGTTCACCCTTCAGTCTATCCAGGGTTTTGGGGGATTGGGCGGATTTTAGGGTTGGCTTCAGCTTTGGTTTTGCCGATGGTTTGCCAGGGAGAAGCGATATGCAGGCAACCGCACCCTTTAGAATAGTGGGTGAACTGTTGCCCCGGTTGATGTATCTGGCTTAGTCGTTCGATCTGGGGCACGCTGACGCAAAGGGGAAAAACGGTGACTACAACGCCCACGTCAACAACTGCACTCGAAACCGTCGAACTGGCTCCTAGCTATCGTTTGCCCATGGCGATCGCCCTGCTTGGCATTGCTTTGGGCTTCTGGAATATTTGGGTCGGCGGTGTGATTGCCCTGTTCGGTGTTTTTCTGCTGATTCAGGCGGCAACCCTGCGCCTCCGGTTTACAGCGACCGATTTAGATATTTATCGCGGCGATAAGCAAATCCGGCAATTTCCCTATCGCGACTGGCTAAACTGGGAAATTTTTTGGCAGCCCGTCCCTATTTTGTTCTATTTCAAAGAAATCAACAGTATTCACTTCGTTCCGGTGCTATTTGACCCCAAAACCCTGAGAGAATGCCTGGAACAACGCTGTTCGCCTGAATCGTGAGTGACCAATCCTATGACCCCGGACGAATTTCCTAATCAGGAACCTTTGCAAGATCCCATGACCTCCCCCGCGCAACCTGGCGACTCCGATTACACCCCCCAGCCCCTTCCCGATGTGCTGTCGGGGCGCAATAGACCTGTTTCGTCAGATTATTCATCAGATTATTCTTCGTCAGATTATTCTTCGTCAGATTATTCTGCGGAAAATGTGGTTGCCGACCCCTGGTCATCTGCATCAGCGGAATCGGAACCCGCTCCTTCGGCAGAACCAGGGGACTTAGAGAATGGGGCGATCGCACCCGGAAGCGCACCGGAAACCACTCCCGAGTATGAGGATGAAGCTATGGCTCCGATAGGCGAGGCTGAAAGAGAATGGGGTGATGAGCGTCCGGCATCCTCCCAGGACTACTCCACCGAGGCAACTGCTGAGGTGGAAGCGGCATTAGTCCCCCCTGAAACTTCCTACGACACCCAGGAAGAATCGACCCCTATAGCCTCAGATGACGGTGCAGGTAGCGGTTCAGAGGATGCTTTAGAGGATGCTTTAGAGGATGCTTTAGAGGATGCCTCAGAGGATATTTCAGAAGGTGCTTCAGAGGTAATTGACCTGGAACCCATTGAGGAAGACCTGACGGAAGAGGAAGCAATAGAACAGCGGGTAATGGCACTGCGCCGGGAAGAAGAAGCCCTGCGGCAACGGTTACTGAACCTGCGGGAAGAAATTGCACAAACCCAATCCTCTGTTGGGCAGTTGGTCACAGAAGGCTTAAGAGAACTCGAAAGACGGCGGCAAGAGTTGCAGTTTGCCGTTGATCGATTGGAGCGGCGGCAAGAGCGCATTCAAGCGGAGATGCGGAGTACCTTTGCCGGGTCTTCGCAGGAACTCGCTGTGCGGATTCAGGGCTTCAAAGACTATCTGGTGGGGAGTTTGCAGGATTTGGTCACTGCGGCTGAAGACTTGCGCCTGACCCCGCCCCCCGCCGCCGAGCCGGCCCGCCGTCCGCCTCAAGAGCGGGCTGAACCCGAAGCCCCCGCCACCCCCGAATTTGCGGCGCAGCGCTACCAGGACGCTTCCCGCAAAATCCGCAAGCTGCTGGATCAGTACCGCACCACCCCCGACTACTATGGTCCCCCCTGGCAGTTGCGCCGCACCTTCGAACCCATCCACGCGGAGCGGGTGACAAACTGGTTCTTTGACCAGGGCGGACGGGGTGCCATTCGCACGATGGGTTCTCGGTTGCAGAATGTGCTGGTGGCTTCGGCGGCAATTTCGGTGCTGCACCGGATGTATGGCGATCGCCTCCGCGCCCTCGTCCTTTCCGACTCCCCCGAGCGCCTGGGCGAATGGCGACGGGGCTTGCAAGATTGCCTCGGCTTGGGACGGATGGACTTTGGCACCAATCAGGGTGTGACCCTGTTCGATGCTCCCGAACCCCTGGCTCAACGTGCCGATCGCCTCCTCAAGCAAAAATATCTGCCGATCATCATCATCGACGAATCGGAAGGGGTTGTGGATCTTTCCCTCCTCCAGTTCCCCCTGTGGATGGCGTTTGCCATTGACCCCATGAAACCTCCAGTGGTCTACTAAGGCGATCTCCAGAAGAGAATATCCCCATTTTTTGAGAGAGGGCGCGGCTAAGCCGCGCCCTCTCTCAAAAAATGGGGATATTCTTTCTCAGAAATCTCCTAAGGATCACGTACGAAATAAAACCCGAAATTTTTGATGAGAAGCGCGGCAATGCCGCGCTTCTCATCAAAAATTCCGGGTTTTCAATTCTAAGAGCAGGATCGGGTTCTCTATGATGGAGACAATAAGCCGCAACCATCGGCACCCATCCAAAATCTAGAGCGCTTTTCAATCGATTAAAACCAGGTTATTTTTGTGAGAGCTTCGCTCCACGAGGCTCTCACAAAAATAACTGTGGCTAATTTAAGCGCGAAGCGCTGTAAAATCCAAAATTCGAATGGGCTGGAAACAACAATGAATGCTGGAGTAGCCTGGGGAATCGTACTGGTCGCCTCTTACCTGTTGGGAAGCATCCCCACCGGGTATTGGGCGGGAAAAGTGCTGAAGGGCATTGATATTCGCGAACATGGCTCACGCTCAACGGGAGCCACCAACGTCCTCCGCACTCTGGGCAAAGGTCCGGCGCTCTTCGTGTTTTTGGTGGATGTCGTCAAGGGGGTGGCGGCGATCGCCCTTGCCCGCTGGCTCTTTTCCCTGGCTGGATTGGGCACTCAGTTGCCCTGGGCGGTTACTGCCGCTGCTCTCGTCGCCATCCTGGGACATAGCAAGTCCATCTGGCTGGGCTTCAAAGGCGGTAAGTCGGCGGCGACCGGGTTGGGTGTGTTGTTTGCCATCTCGCTGCCTGTGGGGCTGGCGGCAGCGGCAACCTTCCTCACCATGCTGGCGGTGTCGCGAATTGTGTCGCTGGGTTCAATTATGACGGCGATCGCCGCCCCTCTGCTCATGCTTGCCTTTCGCCAACCCCTCCCCTACATTTTGTTTGCGCTGGTGGGTGGGGCTTATGTCCTCATTACCCATCGTGCCAATATTCAACGGCTGTTGGCGGGTAAAGAGCCGCGCATTGGTCAAAAGCACGCAGAGCCTCAGCAAGAAACCCCATAAGACACTCTATCTAATGCCAATCGTTCATGGTGATGAGCGCAGGCGCTGCCTGCGCTTAGGGACTTGCAAGAAAATAAAATCCCAATTTTTGAGAGAGAAGGCTGGCTCTGCCAGCCTTCTCTCTCAAAAATTGGGATTTTATTAATCCGCAGATCCCTTATCACCATGAACGATTGGCATTGGAAATCAATACCTCGCTATCTGTCTAAAATCCTTAATTTTGCATGCGCATCGCGCACGCAAAATTAAGGATTATTTTTTGCAATGCAGGGGCGGCGTCGCTGTCCCTGCGTTCCAAAAAATGTTTTTTTAGCATTTTCAAGAAGACTTTTTCTGGCGGCGCTTGCGCTTAGGTGGATCGCTGACGGGGGCATGGGTGGCAGGCATTAGAGGCTTTGCACCTTCCTTGGCGAGGGGAATGGTGAAATGGAATTGGCTGCCCTTGTCGCGCCCGCCGGATTCTGCCCAGATCTGCCCACCCAGTGCCAGGATGATTTGCCGACAAATAGCAAGCCCCAGCCCTGTGCCGCTGGCGGTACGCCGCAGGGACTCTTCTTCCTGGTGGAAGCGATCAAACACTGCCTCTAACTGGTTTGGCTCGATGCCTCGCCCAGTATCGCTGATGGTGACTTCTAACATGCGATCGCCCCTGGGATGCGCCTCAATCACCACCGTGCCTTCCGCTTCTGTAAACTTGCAAGCGTTGTCCAACAGCTTCGACAGCACCTCCACCAGCCACTCGCCATCTGCCCGCACCAGGGGCACTTCCGCCACTTCATTCTTGATGTCAGGTAGCTTCATATCCTGGCGGGTATGCAGGCTGCTCAGTGCCAGATTGATACATTCCTCCATGTCGAGGGGTTCCAGATGCCACTCAACCCGTCCGCTTTCCAACCGCGACAGCGTAATGAAGTCTTGCACCAGTTTCCGCATCCGGTCGGCATCGTCCAGTGCTGTGTTCAGCATCACCTGGCGCAACTCCAGGGGCATATCTGGCTCACTCGCCAGACTTTCCAAACATACCTGAATGGTGGAAAGAGGCGTCCGTAGTTCATGCCCGGTAATGGCAATCAAATTACTGCGGGTACGCTCCAGGGCTGCCAATTGCTCATTCAGGTCTTCCAGGTTGGCGTAGGATTCTGCCTGGATGATGGCAACACCCAGCTGATTGGCGATCGCCTCCACCAGCATCGACTCTGACTCGCTCCAGTTGTGGGGATAGGGCATACAGTGATGCAGTTCAATCATTCCCAGCAACCGTCCCTGGTAGATTACAGGAACCATCAGCCAGGAGCGGATATGCCAACCCTCCAGAACCGGGCGAATCGGGTCCAGATCGAAGGTGCGATCGATGGCGGTATCGGCGATCGCCACCGATTCATGGGTTTCGGCAATCTGCTGGAACAGGGGATTGGCTTGCAGTTTCCAGGTTTCGCCCAGCAACGAAGGGATTTGCTCATCCCGTCGGGCTTCGTAGAGAATTTCCGCCGTCGGGTCGCTGGCTTTGCAACGGTAGATGATGCTGCGGCACACCTCTGTTGCTTGCTGCAACTCTTTGACTGCCACCTGGAAGATTTCGGCGGGGTCGAGGGATTGGCGAATAGCCGCAGTAATAGAGTTCACCAGGCGTTCGCGCCGCTCTTGCCCGGCAATTGAGCGATAGGCTTTGAGCAGCTTGTATTGCCCCGCTTGCAGATGAGTCACCAACCGCTGGGCGAAGGGGTCAGGAGCAACGATGGGTAGATTGGCGGGGCTTTCCTCAAGTTGGGCTTTTGCCGCCGCAAGCTTGGGTTGCAAATCTGCACGATAGCGCCCAATGCGGGTCAGCAAAATATCGGCAGCGTCACAGCAAATTTTGCGATCGAAGGTCCAAATGCCCTCAAACCGCCGACTCTGATCCATCGTCTCAATTTCGTAGGAAAGGGGCGATCGCTCCCGACACACCAAACAGGTCGAGTAGTTTGGCCCAATCACCACCAGATGCCATTCCTGACTCAACTGGTCGGCGGCATCGAAGGGGATGGTCTCATAGTCATCCTCCGATTCCATAAAGCTGGTTTCGGGTGCTGCCAGCACATAAACCTGGGAAGTGAGGGAAGCAATGCGTCGGTAGCGGTTTGCCTCCTGCCGATAAAACCGCTCTTTCTGAAAGCTAGCAATTACGACAGGTTCTCCCCCCACCGCCAGCACTTGGTCTTCCATCGCGTGCGAAAGGGCTGTCAGGGAGGACTTGAAATATAGTTGAGTCCGCAAATGGGGCGATCGCTCCAACAACTCTTCCAATACTGAGGAGGAGATAGGCATCGAGGGCTTCTGTCCGTTCATCTGGATTGGTTTGAGCCATTCCTATTTTCAGTCAAAACCTACCAATTTGGTTGCAAGAATGTTCCGGCGTTCTCCGCAGGTTCACATAAACAGCGCCCATGTTTCCTTGTGGCTAGCCTTAAGCATTCTATTGAACCTATTATCAGACAAAGCTTTGCGCAATTTTATGGGCATCCAGGAAATGGAATGTAAAGAATCATGTCACAAACCTGCTCCACAAAAAAGGCACAATTGTTCCTTATCGCCTTTAGGCGATCTCCAGAAAAGAATATCCCCAATTTTTGAGAGAGGGCGCGGCTAAGCCGCGCCCTCTCTCAAAAATTGGGGATATTCTTTCTCAGAAATCTCCTTGGAGCTAAGCAAGAAAATAAGGAACCCATTTTGGGAAAGGGTGTGTGGCTTTGGTATTTGTTTAGCGTTTTTCTTTTCTAACGCTGGAGGGAGGAAATCAAGGGGCTGAATTCCTTAGGGTAGGAGAGAAGAGAGCACAGGCGGGACGAATTGAACGGGTGATTGGGCGCAACGATGAACGACTACAATCGATTCCAGCTGAGCACCGTCCCCCAATTGAGAGGACGGTGGAGCTGATAGGTGTCATTGGGCGCGAACAACTCGCTCGGCAACCAGAATGGTTGGTGGAACGACTGGAGCAGCAAGCGTTGAGTATTGCCAGTGCGCAGTATCATCTGGCGCAGAAGGACGAACAACTACGCCAGATGCAGAGCGAACTGGAGGGCCAACAGCAGCAGATTCA